>WNGF01008103.1_pt1 | contig 16101 bp, 19 predicted proteins | sample 5400641 | NCBI WGS metagenome assembly WNGF01 (sample SAMN13153371, study PRJNA577476) | soil metagenome | isolation source: 80 cm soil or saprolite under grassland replicate 2 | place: USA:California | collected 2016-06-15
TATCGTCACGCTATCGTTACGCGACGGGTTGGAGGCTGACGGGCGCATCAGGCTGGCCCTCCTGTGGAACGGCGGTCTGAGCGATTACTCGAGCCAGGGCCGCCACGGAGATTATTCGGCGCGAAGAAACGCCCGTACCAGCGCTCCAGACGAACATCCGCACCACAGCTTGCGGTCACGCTCGAGACACCTGAGTATGACTTGACCGTGTTCAAGGTACATTTCGGCAACCTGACACTCAAGGCCTACACCAAAGGCGAGCGCGTCCTCCGCTTCGAAGCGATCGTTCACAACACGCGCGATCTGGGCTGTGGTCGGGTAGTAGCACGCTTCCCGAAAATCACAGCTCGACTCGAAGACATCCTGGAACGCTTCCTCACTACGCTGGATTGCGTGGACGTCACCTTCATTAGCGACGAAACCCTCGATCAACTGCCATTGCCGTCAGTTGTGGGCAAGACCCGTGTGGGCGGCGTCGATCTCAACAAGCCGCGCATCCGCCTCGTTCTTGCGGCGGTACTTGCGCTCGCCCCATCACCTGTGGGCTTCAGCGTCAGCCAGCTCGCAGCCAAGGTCAGAGCGACGGCCACCCGACCTGAACACGAATACACGGTTCGTCACGCGGCGTACGACCTCAAGAAGCTCAGGGCTAAAGGCCTCATCGCCAGGCTCCACACTTCGCGACGTTACGCCGTCCAACCTCACGCGCTCCGAGCCATTGCCGCGCTGCTCATTCTCCGCGACCAGGTCATAACACCAATACTCGCCGGCGTCCGCTCCCCGCGCATTGGCCGCAGACCCAAGACCTGGACAGCAGCGGACCGACACTATGAACAGCTTCGGATCCACATGGAGCCTTTGTTCCACGAGCTCGGCATCGCCGCATAGACAATTGTTTGTCGTTCCTGTTTCGTTAAGTCGCTAGCTAAGCTAAGAAACTACTCGACCGAATCCGCACCTGGTCAACTGGCCGGCAGGCTGAAGGACCGCGGCGCCTGAGAGTATTCGTGGAAGCACCCATGATCCCCTATCCGCCGTCGAGCATCGCGGCGGCCGGCGTGATCTCAGAACGTGACGCCGGCCATCAGCAGCACGTTGGCGTAAGGGGTGCACTCACCGGTGCGGACTAGCGCGCGCGGAGGCGGTCAGCCGTTTGAGCTCGGCGTGGGAGACGACGCGCACGGCGCATTTGCTAAGGAGCCCGCGCGTTTCACGCGCCAACGCGGGAGATCTGTGGTCCATCTCCTCGGCAATGACTGCCGACTCCACGGCTAGCTCCGCGACGATAGCTTGCAGCGTCTGGCGAAAGCCTGGGACAGATGGCACCAGAGCCAGGTCGATGCGCTCCACGCCCGGTGGGATCGGCAAACCTGCGTCGGCCATGACCAGCATGTCCGTGTGGCCGAGCTCGGTTAGAACTGCCGCGAGCAGCGGCCGCACGGAGTGTTGCACTGGACAATCAGTGAGGCGTGGAGGCCTCGTTGATGTTGTCGATGCTGATGACCTTCGGATCGAGCAGCAGCACGTCGGCTTGGGGCGGCGTGCCGTTCTGAACGAAGTCGACCAAGACGCCCACTGCGAGGTGCGCCTGCTCGTTCGGGAACTGGTCGACGGTGCCGGTCAACTTGCCCTCTTGGATCAGGTCGAGAGCGGTCTTCAGGGCGTCAAAGCCGACGATCACGAACTGGCCTGGGTCGAGACCGCGGGCCTGGATGGCCTGGACGGCGCCGGTGACCATATCGTCGTTGGCGGCGAACAGTCCCTCGAAGCCGGGGTTATCAGGCGTGGAGCCGATGCTGGTCAGGATATTTTCGGTGACCCGCAATGCGTCGTCGGCGTTGAAATTGGCTGTTTGCTGGGCAATGACGACGAATCCGGGGGTGTCGGCAACGACCTCGTTGAACCCCGAGCTGCGGTCGATCGCCGGCGACGCGCCCGGAGTGCCCATCAGCTCGATCAGCCGGCCCTTAGCCGCCAGCTTCTCAGCCATAAACCGGCCGGCGGCGCGGCCGCCCGCGACGTTGTCGGCGCCGACGTGAGCCAGCACCGGGGTGCCGGGCGCGGCGCGTCGGTCAACGGTGACGACCGGCACACCAGCGGCCTGCGCAGCCGCGAAGCACCCGGCCAGACCGTCGACGGTGCGCGGGCTGATGACCAGGCCGTTGATACCGCGCGCAAGCGCATTCTCGCAACCAGCCAGTTGCGTGGCATCACGATCCTGACCGTCCAGGGGCAGGATGCTCAGATTGCCGCGTTCCGCGGCCGCGGCGGCAGCACCGTCCAGCATGACCGCGAAGAACGGGAAACCCAGCCCTGGGACCGAGTACGCGATAGTGAGCGACTGTTGCGCGCCGACGGAGAACGTTGGCGCAAGCAGCGCCGTGGCGAGCAACGTGGTGGCCAACACGCGGGGAAAAAACGATAGCTTCATGCTCTCCCTCCCGATGATCCGATGCTCAGGTTCGGCGGCCGCGACCCACCTGGTCCAATAGCACTGCGCCGACGATGATGGCGCCCTTGATGATTGGCTGGTAGTACGGCGATACGTTCATCAACACCAGTCCGTTGGACAATACGCCGATGAGCAGCGCCCCAGCGAGGGTGCCCAGAACCGTTCCGCGACCGCCCGATAGGCTCGTGCCGCCGATCACGACCGAGGCGATCGCATCCAACTCGTAACCCTGACCCGAATTCGGCTGCCCCGAGTTGAGCCGGGCAGTCAGAATCAGCGCGCCGAGTGCCGCGCCCAGACCGGAAATAACAAACACCAGCGTCTTGAAGAGGTCGACACGAATGCCGGACAGCCGCGCGGCGCTCTCATTTCCACCGATGGCGTAGATGCCGCGCCCGAAGGTGGTGCGGCCGAGTAGAAGGCCCGTAGCAAGGATTGCCGCTGCATAGATCACGATTGGCAGGGGGATGGCGCCCAGATACCCCGTGCCGATGGTGCGGAAGTCCTCCTTCAGTCCAGTGATCGGCTGCGCGTTGGTAAACACCAGGGTTGCGCCTTGCAGGCCGGCCAGCACCCCCAGGGTGGCCACAAACGAGGGGATGTTGCCCTTGGTCACCAGGATGCCGACGACCAGCCCGGTCGTGCCGCCCAGCAGCAGCGGCACCAGTAGCGTAGGCAGGAGACCAGCGTTGTCGCGCTGCAGCGCGGCGGCGACAACTCCCGTGAACCCGACAATCGACCCTACCCCGAGGTCGATTCCGCCGGTCAGAATCACCAGCATCTCGCCCAGCGCGACGATGCCGATCACGGATACCTGGCGAACCAGGTTCAAAATGTTGACCTGCGAAGCAAACACCGGCCCGCAGACCTGGCCGTTCTTCACCAGGGTGAAGGCGGTGACCTGCTCCCACAGGTTGCATGCCTCGCGGGCGGTGCGCCACGGGCCGATGATCGTGAACACCAGGCACAGTGCCAGCAGGATCAACAGCGTGCCGTACCGCTGCAGGAATCGATTACCCAGTCCGCGGCTAACCGCCGGACGAGCCCGTACTTCACCAACGGGCTCGGCGACGACGCTCACGCGGCGCAGGCCATGATCGCCTCCTGAGAGGCCTGTTCGCGGGTAAACTCGCCAGTCACGCGACCCTGGCGCATGACCAGAATGCGATCAGACATACCCAGAATCTCGGGTAGCTCGCTCGAGATCATTAGGATCGACACGCCGTCGTGGGCCAGACGGCTCATGAGAGCGTGGACCTCGGCCTTGGCACCGACATCGATGCCGCGCGTCGGCTCGTCGAGGATGAGAATCCGCGGTTGCGTGGCAAGCCACTTGGCGATGACGACCTTCTGCTGGTTGCCGCCTGACAGGTTCGCGACCTCCTGCTCGAGGCTCGGAGTGCGAACACCCAACTGCTCGACCAGTCGCGCGGCCAGCGTTGTTTCCCGGTTGGTATCGAGAAGACCCGCGCGGCTGATCTGAGCCAAGCTGGCCAGCGTCTCGTTCTCACGCACGGTCATCCCCAGGACCAGCCCTTGCAGCTTGCGATCTTCCGTCACGAAGCCCAACCCGAGGCTAATCGCGTCGCGCGGGCTGCGGATGTGCACCGGCCGACCTTGGATAAGAATCTCGCCCGCGTTCAGCGGATCGGCGCCGAAGAGGCCGCGGACCAACTCGGTGCGGCCAGCGCCCACCAACCCCGCCAAGCCCAGGATCTCGCGGTGGCGCAACACAAAGCTGATGTCGTCGAGTACACCCGTGCGCCGCAGGTGGCGCACCTCGAGCACCGGTTGACCGATTTCGACGGCTTCTTTCGGGAACAGCGTTGTCAGCTCGCGGCCGACCATCATCCCGATCAGCCGCGGTGGGGTCGCCTCGCCAATGGGCAATGTCCCCACCAATCGGCCATCGCGTAGCACGGTGACACGATCCGCGACACGAAAGATCTCGTCGAGGCGGTGACTGATATACGCGATGGCCACACCCTGGCCCTTGAGGCGCGCGATGATGTCAAACAGTGCCTCCGTCTCGCGCTCGGTGAGTGCCGAGGTCGGCTCATCCATGATGATGACCCGCGCGTCCAGCGACAGCGCCTTGGCGATCTCGACTGTCTGCTGGCGAGCCACGCTCAAGTCCTCCACCCGGGCGCGCACATCGAGCTCGATTCCCAGGCGAGCGGCCAGCGCCTCGGCATCCGCGTACAGGCGGCTCCAGTCGATCAGCCCGCCGCGGGTCGGCGCGCGACCCAGGAAGACGTTTTCGGCTACCGACAGGTTTGGCGCCAGGTTCAACTCCTGGTGGATCATCGTGACGCCGCGCTCCAACGCCTGGCGTGGGTTTGCGTTCTGTATCGGCCGACTTTGGAGGCGGACCGAACCCGCGTCCGCGTGGTTGACGCCGGCCAGGATCTTCATCAGCGTCGATTTGCCGGCGCCGTTTTCACCAACGACCGCATGGACCTCGCCGGCGTGCAGGTCGAGATCGACGCTCTGCAAAGCCTGCACGCCCGGGAACGCCTTGCTCATGCCGCGCATCTCGACTAGCGGTCGGCGCGCGTCTGTGTGCATCACGCTACTGGCCGCCCCACGATAGCATCACCTGGCTAAATGCTGGCGAACGGTGCAGCGCGACGCACCGGCTTGACGCACCTGGTCTCAGCCTGTGGACGCGCGCGCCACCAGAGTGGGGGCCAGTCGGACCTTTTTCGTTCGAGGCGCAACGCGCTTGCCATTCAAACGCCGCAGCAGCAGGTTGACCGCGGTGGTGCCCACCTCCGCCGACGGCAGCCGCACGCTGCTGAGGGGCGGATCCAGGTAAGCGGCAAAGGGGTGATCGCCATAGCCCATAACCGCGACGTGCGTGGGTATCTTCAGCCCTTCTTCAACCAACGCGCGGTACACGCGCAACGCAAAGTAGTCGCTGGCCACGACGATCCCGGCGCCTGGCGCCAGGTCGGGGAACAGCCGCATAGACAGTTGGTAGGCATCGCCTGGGTCCCACGTCAGAGCGGCCACGGCGCGTTATGACGCCTGGATTCAGGCCATTGCCGTCGAGTGCGCCAAGGGCAACCTGGGTGCGATCACCGTGGCGCTGCGCATCCTGAGCGTCGCTGTCGCCTGCTCGGGTTGGATGCGCCGACGTTGGTCAAGGTCGACGTCGAAGGTCGCATCCGGAGCATGGCCGAGCAGTTCGGGCTTGACCCCGATGTGGCGGTTGCCGAGGCCCAGGCGATCCTGGCCGAGACACAAGCTCGCGTCTCGTGAGCGGTGTGTGGACGTCGCCAGAAAACGATGACGTGCTGGCGCTGCAGGCCGTCTTGCGCACCAAGGCGAAGAATCCGCCGCGGCAGTCAGCTGCGCAACTGGCCGATCGGGCTGCCCGTGCGCATATGCAGGACGCCGCAACACCATCACGTCGACCCCCGAATGATGGACTTTGAGACCAGAATACTCCTGCCAGGTCGGGCGTACATACCCTGGGAAGTCGCCGCTGGCGCGGTTGGCGGGCTTCATGAAAAGCCGCTGTACACGCTGGGCTACCCCTTCACAGGCCCAAGCACACTAGTCAAACCCTCATGAACGCGAGCCGATAGCATGGGGCAGCATGCGGGTGCTGATCGCCGGTGTGGACGGAGTATTGGGCCAACGATTGGCCGAGGCTTTGCGCGGCGCACACGACGTGTCGGTGATGGACGATGATCCACGCGACCGCGCCAGCGCCGCGCGGGCGACGGCCGATGTAGACGCGGTCGTATGCGGCGTACCAACAGTAGACCTCGGTGATCCGCTGCCGGCGCTAGATCGCGCCTCGCGCGGTGTCTACAACCTGATCACGACCCCGTCAAGCGCTACTCGCTTCGTGCTGCTCAGCTCGCTGCGACCGTTCGAGCGTTACCCGCTCGATCACATGGTCACCGAGTACTGGGCGCCGCGCCCGACCACCGACCCCGAAGACCTGGTGCCGTTCACCGCCGAAGGCGTGGTCCGCGAGGCGGCGCACACGCTACCGCTCAAGACGATCTGCCTGCGGCTCGGCAACGTTGTCGAAGACGCCACCGTGCGCGACCCACGGGCGGTGCACATCGACGACGCTGTCCAGGCAATCGACAAAGCGTTGAAATTCGAGCAGCCCCAGAACGGCTGGTGGGCATTCCACATCGTCGGCGCGGGCAACACGCGTTTTCCGCTGGGCATGGCCGGCGGCGCGGAGCGCGCCTCGCCGCTACCGATGCCCATGCTCGGCTACACGCCACGGCATGACCTGACCGGCGCGGCACCGCTCGAGCCGACACCACAGAAGACACCGCGGACCATGACGCGGCCAGGCGGCGGGGCGCGCAAAGTGGTCATCTTCGGCGCGGGCGGGCCGCTCGCCGCGATCTCGGTGCCGGCGCTCGAGCGCGACCACATCCTGCGCCTGTGCGACGTGCGCCCGCTTGCCGATATCGTCTCCGAGAACAAACCACAATCCCGCGGCGCGCCCGTGCCGCGTCTCCTCGACCGGCCCCACGAGGCGAGAAAGGTCGACGTCACGGACTACCAACAGGTCCTCGACGCCACGCGCGGCATGGACGCCGTCATCAACATGACGGTCATGCGCCACGATCCGGTCGAGGCCTTCCGGGTCAACACACTTGGCGCGTACAACGTGATTCGCGCCGCCGTCGAGTGCGGCATCCGGCGGATCGTGCAGACCGGTCCGCAGCAAGTGACCAACACCATGCCCGGCGGCTACTGGTCGGACGTCGATCTCCCTTCGGACGTGCCGTCTCGGCCTGGCGTGGAGCTGTACTTCATCAGCAAGTTCCTCGGCCAGGAGATCGTGCGCATCTTCGCCCACGAGCACGACCTCGAAGTGCCAACGCTCGTCTTCGGCCCGTTCACCAACCCGGACGACTGCCAACCCGATGAACTCGGGTGCTATCCGTTCCTGGTGTCGTGGGCGGACGCGGCCGATGCCGTGCGCGGCGCCTTGCGCGCCCCATCGTTTCCACGACCGTTCGAGGTCTTCCACATTCTGGCCGATCTGCCACACGGCCGATACCGCACGGACCGCGCCAAAGAGCTTTTGCACTGGCAGCCGCGCGACAACCTGGACGTGCACTGGCGCCGACGTGTAGTGGGCGCGAGGCCATGACCGAATTGTTGCCGTCGACTATCGCCGAAGCCGCTGATTGGCTCAGGACTGGCCGGCTGTACTGGGCCCCGTGAGCCGGGCGTAGGCGGCTCGGGTCATAGCACTCGAGAACTGGGCTTGCCCGTCAGCGATGGACGGCACACTGCCGTTCGATCGAGTGTGCCACGCCGAGCTTGGAGGTCAGTTGTGCCGGCGTATCTCATTAGAGTTGCCGCGTAAGAAATCGGACGTTTCCTGCTGTCAGGGCCGAGCCTAACCCGTGTCGGGCTCGACAACCTCCAAAATGCGCGCCAGCAGCTCGCGACTTTTCCTTTTCGCGCAGCTTCAATGGAGGTTCTGAGCGCCTCCATGGCGGCTTCTTCGCGCGGCTCCGCCGGCGTGGGCGCGTCGCCTGTCACTGTTAGACGCTGATGATCTCGCGGACTTGCCCGTTGGGTCGCTCGACGAGGATGCGGCCGCCTTCCGCACGCTCGCGGTCGAACCAGGCTTTCAAGGCGATCGCCTCGCGCAGAACGTCGGACATGGATTTGCCGCTGCGGCGGGCCAATTCCTCGAGGGTTTCATAGGCCTGGTCAGAACAGTTGACATTGACGCGACGCACGCGGGGCGTCTCTAGCGGCGGTGAAACGAAGTGGTCTCCGGTCGTGGTCGGTGAAACAAAGCGAGCCCCGGACGCTGAGCCCTGTGCTGCGCCTCCGATCTGCGGCCCGATCTGTGTTTGCCAGTTGCCGCCTCCCTCATCAGAGTGGGGAAAGTCGCGTCGAACGTCCTCGTTTATCGGGCATGGGCTCTGGCTCCTCGTTTGAGTAAGTGTTCCACACGTCTTACTCACAGACAAGACCACACCTCCCGCCCACGACCTCTTAGCGGTCAGCCCGGGTAGCGGAGGGCGGCGGTCATCCGCGTTTAGCAGTTCAGATGAGGCCCGCCAGCCGCAAGACCAGGTAGACAATCCGGAAGCTGTCAACCCTGGTGAGACCGAGAGGCTGGGAAATTACTGTGCTGGGGGCACCTCCGGGGGTTTGTTGATCCAGGCGGGTCCGGGCAGAGGCGACGGGAGTGGCAGCTGGCGGACGAAGCGTTCGGGGTGAGTGGCGTAGGCCGCCTGGAGCACGCGAGCGCGCTCGAGCTGGATAACGGGTGCGCGACCGAAGTGGACGTCGGCCGGGGTGTGGAAGCCGAGACCGGAGTGGCGGTGCTCGTGGTTGTACCAGTGGAAAAAGCGCTGGCAGAACGCACGACCGTCCTCGATCGAGCCGAAGCGCCCAGGAAACTCGGGGCGGTACTTGAGAGTCTTGAACTGAGATTCTGAGTACGGGTTGTCGTTCGAGCAGTGGGGACGCGAATGGCTCTTGCTGACGCCGAGGTCTGCCAACAGCAAGGCGACGGACTTCGAGGCCATCGATGTGCCCCGATCGGAATGGATCGTCAGTTGGTTGGCCGCAATCGCCTGCTTGCGGATGGACTCAACGAGCAGCCGTTCCGCCAGCTCTGCCGTCTCGCGTGGGGCCAGTAACCAGCCCGGTACGTAGCGGGTGAAAATGTCGATGATCACATACAGGTAGAAGTAGGTCCACTTCACCGGACCGAGCAGCTTGGTGATGTCCCAGCTCCAAATTTCGTTCGGTCCGGTCGCCAGCAACTCCGGCTTAGCAGTTGCGGGATGAGTCGCCTGGCGGCGCCGCTCGCGGACTTCGCCTTCCGCTCGGAGTACTCGGTACATCGTCGGCACCGAGCAGAGATAGCGGCCTTCGTCCAGCAGATTCGCGTAAATGCTGGCTGGCGCCTGGTCCACGAAGCGTTCGTCATGCAAGACGCCCAGGACCGCGGCGCGTTCGGTGCTGCTGAGCGCCCGCGGCTGCGCTGCCCGCTCTGCAGTCCGGCGAGCGGGAGCTGGGCTCTTGCGATGGTGCCGATAGTAGGTCGCTCGGGACCGGCCCAACGCCGTACACGCTGACCGCGTGCCAATGACTGAAGCGAGTTCGCCGATCACCTGGTCGGCCATCACTTCGGCTCGCCGCCGCTCGTCTCCACGCCGCCAGTGGCGAGCTGTTCCAGCAGCGCGGAGAGTTTCCCCTGGACCTCAATCACTTTGTGTGCCTTGGTCAGGTCGGCTTGCAGGCGCGAGTTCTCGCGGCGCAGCCGCCCAAGCTCGTGGTCCCGCGAGTCGGTCGCCGGCCGACCAGGCGAAGCGGTCAAAGCCTCGAGGGCACCCTGGTCGCGTTGCTTGCGCCACTCGGAGATCAGCGACGAGTACAAGCCCTCGCGTCGGAGAAGCGCGCCCTCGCCGTCGCGGTCCCGCCGCTCGTACTCGGCCAGGATTCTCAGCTTGTATGGCGCGCTGTACGTCCGCCGGCTGGCTCTGTCGCGAACCTCAGGGTCGGGATGTTCGTCCACCGGCTCAGCATGCCGGCCGGCCAGGGGTAGCTGTCACTACCATCGCGTGGTTCTCCTGGCGCCCTCCGACTCACTAATTTCGGCTCTCGACCTGCCTCACCAAATGTAGACACGGAGGGATCAGAACGGCGACGATTAACCCAACAAAGGCATACGGTCCATGGAGACCCATCAACTCTGCCTGCCTTCCGAGTTTGCACCGCCCCGAGCTGTTCGGGAGATGCTACGGCCACACTCCCCGCCCCGACCTGTTAGTGGCTTAACGCGGGTAGCGGAGCGGGCTGTAAAGCCGAAGGCGCAAGGGCAATGGACGCTACTGAGCAGGCACAAGGGAGCGCCGTCCTTCGGGGCGGCGCTCCCGTGTGTACTCGAGTGCTTTCAGTTAGGGGCCTCCAGCGTTGGGCCATCGAGGGCCGACGGTCGCGTTCCTGCACCGCCGATCAGAAACTGGAGCGGTGCGCAGTGAACACGTGCCGTGCGCACGAGGTGGCCCGCGCTTAGCCGGCGCGCGTTTCGCCGAAACGGTCTCGTAGAGCGCTCATTGCGTCTCCTGGTCACACTATAGCCCCTCCATGCGCCCCAATTGGGGCTCTGAGGTGTGTTTGGAGGAGCCGGAGCCCCAAATCAAAGACAAATACAACACGCCCCGCTGCGCGAGCCGGGGCCGACTAGCGTCGCTAAGCACGCCTGCGCGCCTGCTCGTCCTCGAGTTCCGCCACCAGCTCGGATGGACTAGCGCTGTAGCGGCGCACCGTCTGCCGGAGGAATTGGGGACTGTAGGTGCGTAAATACTCAAGTCAGCAGGTGGCGCTGAATTCTCTTTGGCGTAGAACGCATGATCTGGTTCTGCTGCTCGAGCCGAGGTGTACGGGAAGAAGTCCACGATGATTGAAACTGACCCCCGCATCGCCCCGGAAAAGCTGCTGGAGGTGCGCTTCCACATGCAGCGCGCGGCGTGGGTCCAGCGCGACGTTGTGCGGTTGAAGGCCGAGACACGCGACCCCTACCCGCCCAGCCCGATGCGGGATGGATTCGGCTCGAGCACCGTTGCGGACGACCTTCTACGCCTGGCGGATCATCTGGACGACGTCGTTTTCGGCGAGTTCTGTAGCCACACGCGCCGCAGAATATCGACGGCCGTCACTTCTCGGAGCGAGTGCGGAGTATGTCGTTCATACACAGCCGCGAGCAGTACGTCGCCATCTCTACCGATCGCTTCGGCGAGCTGCAGCTGCGCCTCCTTGCCCTTTGGCAACCGCACCTCATCCGTCCGGCCCTGGTAGCGCTCGACCCAATCCGGACGCGCGTGAGCAAGCATCCAGGTCGGCGCGATGATGGCGAGTACGTCGAGTGCATGGCGGAACGTCTTGCGCACGAGCTCCAGACGATTGAGGGCACGAACGGCGGCCAGGACGTGGCTGGAGTCGGTGCGTTGCCGACCGTGCGCCTTGAGCAAGCCGATTCCGCGGAAGCGCTCCAGCATCAGATCGAAGAGCAACCGCTCTGCTCCACCATCGATCAGGCGACTACGAAACTCACTCAAGACCGTGTGATCGAATCCTGGATTGTCGAGGTCCAGGCCGAGCGCGTACTTCCAATCGATCCGAGCACGGACGGCGTCGGCGGCCTGGCGGTCAGACAGATCTTCGACAAATTGGAACATCGTGATCAGCGCCAAGCGCCACGGACGCCCGGCTGGCTGACCTCGTCTGGGAAATAAGTGCGCAAGATCCCGGTCTTCAACGAACGACTCGAGTTCGTCCCGCAGGGGCAGATAGGCATTGCCACGGGGAAACGCCGCGTGAGCAACACGCGCCCTCTGTTCGGGAATGGATCCAATCGACTCCGGCTGCAATGACATGGCACCAACTCCTTCGCGATGTTGGCGCCACACTACTACCGGCGACTACCTCCCCGGAAGTCCTCAGTTCTATGAATTCGCCACCAATATCACATCCGGTGAAAGTCAGGCGGGCTGAACCAACTCGCACCGAGTGGCGCGAGCTCAGTTTGGACCGGGAATGCGAGCACGGAGAAGTGGCAGGTTCGCCCGTCCGTATCCGACTCTTTGATCAACTTGACCCTGGTGATGTGGCCTTCAACGGGCCCGGTGCTCCACGGATACCGAAACGCGTTGGTGATCGCCTCCAGGTCGTCGGTCATCCCTGCAACCAGACGTGCAAAGGGCTGCAACTCACTGGCTGCAGCGTCGAGCACCCAGTGCTTGAACGCCGTGACGTCCAGATCATGGAGCGCGGTGCGGAAGCCCTGGACGAGCTTGTAGCCGGCATCGAGCAATGCATCCGCTGCCAGGACACGCGCGAGTTCGGCACGCTCCTCGTCTTTCAGTAGATCCGGCGCACGAAGGAGTAGCCAAGGCACGTGCCGAGTGAGCAGCCGGCGCTTGGGCTGGCCGCGTGTTTTCGGAGGGCGCCAGCGCGCAATCATCCAGCGTACGGCGGAGCCTTTGCCATGAGTTGACGACCATTGCGGCAGCCATCGGCCCACCGCTGCAGCAGATAGGGGAGGAACGGTTCGACCAGCCGCGGGACGTGGCGGGGGCGACGTATTCCTGACTCGGCGGCGTTGCCCGATTCAGCAGACGCCGCACTGTCTTTGGCGATAGACTCACCTCGCGGCCGATGGCCAGGATCGACCAGCCCTGAGCTCGCAGTGCTCGTGCGCGCTCCCACTGGTCAGGTCCAGCTCGGTACGATCGCCACCGCTCACCGGACTTGGACTCTGGTGTCGGGTCCGGCAGCGGCGGCGGATCAAGTGAGGCGACTGGCGGTGCTCGAACCCCGTGGCCGAAAGCGGCGCTGCCGGCGGCGCGGCGCTGCCGTTGGAGTTGATCGAGTGCATCCACGGCGTTGCGGAGGAGATGGAATCGATCGGCTACCTGAATGGCGTGTGGTGCGCCCAGTCTGACTCCATCTCGGATGCGGAGTCCACGATCACGCGCAACGACCTTGGCACCAGGATGCTCTCGCAGCCAACTCGGCAGGGTTGCAGATTCATCGTCGGGCAACACGTCAACGGGCCGGCGGACAGCCAGGTCGACCAGGAGCAGGCCATACCCCAGTGGCCGTCGGTGCAACGCGAAATCATCCACCCCCAACTCCGCGGGCGGCTCACTCATAGTGAACTCCTGGTCGCGCAACAGACCGCGCAGAGTATCTGCACTCGTTGGCAGACCCGCAGCTCGTGCGAGCCGGGCTCCAGCTTCACCGCCGGCCCGTTGGGCGAACACGAGTAGGAGGCCAGTCGCCTCTTCTGTCCGGCGGCCGTAGCGCGGCAGGAGTCCCGTGAATCGCTCCGCAAAGATTTTTCGCGGGCAAGCGGACTGGTCGCAGAAGAAGCGCCGCGCCCAGATGCGCAAGTGCACGGTGAACTTGCGCCAGGGCAAGTCCAATGCTGTGCGGCGATACCACGATTGTCGACAATTACGGCACACACAAGACGCCGCTCATTCATCGCTGGTTGCTCCGACACCCGCGTTTCCATCTGCACTTCACACCGATGTACTCGTCCTGGATCAACCAGGTCGAGCGCTGGTTCGCGCAACTCACGGAAAACAAATCCGCCGCGGGAGCCACCGCAGCACACGCGCACTGGAGGACGCCATCCGCTTCTACCTGGCCGATCACAATGTCGATCCGAAGCCGTTCGTCTGGGTCAAGGCAGCGGACGAGATCATCGACACAGCTCGCTCAGGTCGTTGCCCTGCCAACAGCTGCTGGACGCCGCGCACGAGCACTCAGTCCGACGCCGATGTGAGCCTTGCGCGTCCTTAGCTTAGGGGACCGGTAAGAATAAGGTTTCACATCTTCCGGAAGGGTCCGCACTCTGCGGATGCTGCCCAGTCAAGGCTCGCCCGCAAATGATGCGCTGGACGGACTCCGCCATATTCAGCCACGATCCGCTAAGCGGCGTGTACAGCGGCATCACCCCGTGAGCGAACAGCCAGGTGACAATCGAGGTACTCAGGTGTCCGGCCAGGTTGTCCCAGACCAGAATCAAGCGGAGTGGGGGCAGTGGCAGGTGTGGGACATGTCCCAAGCAGGTCGCCCAGTGCGCTGCTCGCGGCAGGTCGGCATCGTCGACGGACACCTCGGGCAGTTCCTTCAGAACCTGGAGCAGTTCATGCTGCAACCAGGGGTGTAAGACAGCATTCGGCGCTCTGGGCACGCCTTTGGCTCGGACTTCGCCAGTGGCCGGACGGAACAGGGTCAATAACTTGGCGGTGCCGCCACGGATGTACTCGTGAGGCTGGCACAGCGGGTGGCCCTCGGGCTGCCAGGACTGACCGGGCTGCGGAATCGCCTGATACGGGCCGGCCTCATCCTGGCACCACAGCGCGATGCCCATGGTTTCGGCTAGGCGATACGCCAGGTCGATGAACCCCTTTTTTCCTCGGTGTTCGGATCGACGACGGTCACCACACCCGATTTGCGCTTGCGTTGGGCCGTGCCGGTCGGACACCAGGTGCGTGTCCGCTGATACGAACTGCCAGCATCCTGCAGCACGCGCCGAATCGTGCTGGTGCCGACCTGTGGCAAGCCCGCTCGCCGCAAGCTCCGCCGCAACTTGGTCAGCGACCAGGTCGCCGTTCCATCCGCACGTCGGTCAGGTTGACGCTGAGCCGTGGCGACAATGCTGGCGCGCTCACCAGCCGAATAGGCTGGTCGCCGACCGCCGCCCCTGGCAATGCGGAGTGCTGCCAGGCCGTGTCGGTTGAAGCGCGTGACCAGATCGGCCACGGTCGTGCCACTGTGCAGGCTGGCTTCGCGCGCCGCGTAGATAAACACACCGGCCCGCGCCATCGCCAACAACGCTCTGGCCCGACGCACCTGGTCGACACGTTCGCTGCTACTCTTGGCGATGCGTTGTAAAGCCGCACGCTCCGCCCGGCTCAGGCGCCGCAAGGGCTCTCGTTGTGGAGTTGGCATGTGCTTCCTTCCGGTCAAGTATCCGAAAAAGACTCCAGCTCCGGCCATTTCAGGAATGACCCACTAGTTATCGTCTGGCATCTGCTCCAACACGATTGCCCCTACGTCGACCTCGGCTCCACCTACTTCGACGAGCGCGATCGCACGGCTACGGAACAGCGTCTGGTCCACCGACTCCAACAACTCGGCTACTCTGTGCACCTGACGGCGGCGAGCGTTTATTTCAGAGCAGACCTAGTGACGTCCTTGAGCTCAGCCGCGTCGAGCGACCGCGCCTCCGCCGCGAAATGTCGGACCTTGGCGGGCGGCACGCCAGCCAGGAGTTGGGCCGGCTCTCGCAGCTCTTGAACCCAGCGAACGTGGCTCACGAGATCGTCGAGGTGAGAGAGGGACGGCCGTTTAGGTGCTCGCTTCAGCGCGTTGAAAGCACTCCGCCCGAGCTGATCGCTCTCCAGCAAGGCGTCCAACTCCCGGCGCTGTTGCTCGGACAATCGATCGAGGACCGTCGTAAACAACCGCCGGTGCACGACGGCACGCACGTGGGTCACCAGAGCATCGAGGGTGCTGAACGCCGGTGTTAGCGGCAGGTCTGGCCGAGGCTGGGACGGCCGTTTTCGGCCACGCTTATTGAGGACCCTCTCGCTTCGAATAGCGGGGCCGGCTGAGCTCACCAGGTGATTCGAGGGCTCAGACGTACGATACGACGTGCGTCCACGAATCGCGGACGCAGCGAAGGCTAGCATCCTGATCGCGAATCGGAGGGGTGTGCGTGGGCGGGGTTGAGCTTTTGACAACCGGTCGGCGAATCCTGATTGTCGCCACCAGCGGGGGTGGGGGCGACCTCCAACCACTGCTCGCGTTAGCTGCGGGGCTGAGAGAACGTGGTCACTAGGTGGTGGCCTTCGGGGACGCCTCGGTGCGGACCACGATGATCAGCCTGGGCGTCGAGACAATCGTTCAGGACGGGGTCGCCCTTATGGCGCGGCAAGACGCGAGCACTAGAGTGCACCGGGGGTACTAGCTATGCATCAACGAGTGAACCGGCAGGTCAGACTGAAGTCCAGGCCGTCTGGCATTCCCCAGGCGGAGCACTTCGAGATCGTCGAGGCGCCGGTGCCGGACCCGTCGAATGGTCAGGTTCTGGTGCGCAATATCTACCTGTCGGT
>WNGF01008899.1_pt1 | contig 16101 bp, 15 predicted proteins | sample 5400641 | NCBI WGS metagenome assembly WNGF01 (sample SAMN13153371, study PRJNA577476) | soil metagenome | isolation source: 80 cm soil or saprolite under grassland replicate 2 | place: USA:California | collected 2016-06-15
AGCGCGTTCAACAAGAACGGCATGGAGTGGGCGCGCTCGAATCCGGTCGGCACTGGGGCATTCAAGCTGGAGTCGTTCGAGCGCGGCAGCAAGCTGCGCTATGTCAAATGGGACGGTTATTGGAAGAAAGCGCAGGGCCTGCCGCATCTCGACGGCATCGAGTACCTGTTCATCCGCGATTCGATGACCCAGCAGACCGCAATGCTGGCCAAGGGCGATCAGCGTGTGGACGTACTGGCCTCGACGTCTGGCGAGCAGGCGGCGACCTTGAAAGCCCAGGGCTTGAACGTCTTGAGCATGCCCGTCGGGCCCGTGTCGCTGATCCCCGACAGCAAGAATGCTGACTCTCCGCTGTCGCGGCCCAAAGTCCGCGAAGCCATCTCCTATGCCATAGACCGCGATTCGATTGCCAAGGCGCGCGGCTTCGGCTATTGGCAGCCCGCTTACCAGTTGCCCAACCCCGGCTCACCTTCTTTTTTGACCGATTTTGCTGGGCACAAACTCGACGTTGCCAAGGCCAAGCAACTGCTATCTGAAGCCGGCCTCGCCGGCGGGTTCAAAACGAAGATTGTGATCATGCCCGCCCTCGTAGACCGTGACGCCATGACGGCGGTCCAGGCCAACCTCGCGGCAGTTGGCATTCAGGCAGAGCTCGAGACGCCCGACAGTGGCGGCTACACCCAGATGCGCTTTGGCGGTGGCTGGACCAATGGCTTCCTCGCCCAGCACACGCGTGCCCTGGCCACCTTCAACATCACCTACAACTTCTACTTCCCCGAACAGACACAGCAATTCCCGCCCCTGCAGCGCCCTTCTGGCTTCCTCGACAAACTGAGCACGTCGCTCAAAACGCCCGCGCCCGATCCCAAGCTGGGCCAGGAGCTGACGCGCATGCTGACTGATGACCTGACCGTGATACCCGTGTACTACGTCAACGAGATGTACATCCTGCAGCCCAATGTCAAAGACAGCGGCTACAACGAATGGTCCGCGGGCACCATCAGCACACCCGAAAAAGCCTGGCTCAGCAAATAACCCCGCCAGTTTCGCCGCCGCGCCCGTCGGCCGTCGGCCTGCCGTTCGGCCCCCCCGTGTCCGTTGCGGCCTGCTGCCGCCGCCCAGGACTTCCAGCCCCACCCCAGATTCCACACTGTCCTTGCCGGGTGGCGCGAGCGCAGCGAGCGAGGACGGCTCAGCGTGCCAGCGCAAGCCATCCACGCCCGCGTACAGCCCAAACCTTCCCATTCCAATCCATATGGGCCGGGTGGCGCGAGCGCAGCGAGCGAGGACCTCTCAAGCGATGAGCCCACCTGAGTGACGGGCTACATCGTCCGTCGGCTGCTGCATGCGGCGCTCGTTGTCGTGCTCGTCAGCATCCTCGTGTTCGTAGTGATGCGCCTGCTGCCGGGGGATCCGATCTTGATGTTCGTCACCTCGGGCGATCTCCAGTCGGCAACGCCAGAACAACTCCAACAGCTGAAGCACGAGTATGGCCTCGATAAGCCGCTGCCAGCGCAATACGCCGATTGGTTCCTGAGAGCGATCCAGGGCGATATGGGCAAGTCGATCCTGTTCCACTACAGCGTCACCGACGAGATCATCAGGCGCTTGCCTATCAGTCTCTCACTGGGCATGGCGGCACTCATCATCGGCGTCATCGTCGGACCAATCCTGGGCGCCGTCAGCGCCGTCAAACGAGGCACCTGGCTGGACACCCTGCTCACCGTCACCGCAACGATAGGCATAACGGCACCGTCGTTCTGGGTCGGCATCATCCTGATCTACGTCTTCGGCCTCAAGCTCGGCCTCCTACCGGTCTATGGCTACACCTCACCCTTCGAGAACCTCTCACAAAGCGTCCAGCAGTCAATCCTGCCGGTGGCCGTCCTGTCGGTCTTCCCGATTGCCGCCGCGGCCCGGCAAACCAGGTCGAGCGTCCTGGAAGTGCTTCAACTGGACTATGTCAGGACGGCCCGCGCCAAAGGTCTCAGCGAGTCCACGACCGTTCTGAACCACGTGCTCAAGAACGCCGTAATGCCGGTGGCCACGCTGCAGGGCGAGATCTTCCGCAACATCGTCGCCGGCTCCGTCGTCGTGGAAACGGTCTTCGTCATTCCAGGCATGGCCCGCATGCTCCTCAACGGCATGCTCGCCCAGGATTATCCCGTCGTGCAGGGCGTCATCCTGGTGGTCGCGCTGGCCGTCGTCCTGGCCAACCTGGCCGTCGACGTCGTCTACGCGTGGCTCGACCCGCGCATCCAGTACGCCACATGACCACGAGTGCGGCCGCCGCGGCGCCACTGCATCTCGCCAACGCGCCCACCAGATCGAGCGCCTACCGTCGCTTTGCGCGCGTCTTTTTCAATCGGCCGGTGGTGGTCTTCGGCAGCATCACCGTTCTGCTGCTGTTGCTGGCGGCCGCGGTAGCGCCAGCCATAGCTCCGTACGATCCATACGAGCAGAACCTCGGCCAGGTCCTGCAAGACACCAGCGCCGAGCACTGGCTCGGCACCGATACGCTTGGACGCGACACGCTCAGTCGGATCATCTTCGGCTCGCGCATCGCGCTGCTCATCGGGTTGGGCACCGTCGCCATGGCAGCGACCATCGGCACCACGCTCGGCCTCGTCGCGGCCTACTTTGGCGGGTGGGTGTTTACCGTCATCATGCGCTTCACCGACGCGATGATGGCCATTCCGGCGCTGCTGATGGCGCTGGTCATCTCTACGCTGCTGGGTTCAGGTGTCAACGGTGTCCTGGTCGGCGTTGGGCTAGCGCTGATGCCGGGGTATGTCAGGTTGATGGCCGGCCAGGTCCTGTCGGCCAAGCAGAACGAATACGTGATCGCCGCGCGCGCCATCGGCGCCGGGCAGAACGCGGTTATGTTTCGACACATCCTGCCCAACTGCCTGTCGCCGCTGATCGTCCAGGTCACGCTGGTGATCGGGCTGGCCATCCTGATCGAGGCGACGCTCAGCTTTCTCGGGGTAGGCATCAAGCCGCCGACCGCGGCCTGGGGCTCGATGGTCTACGACGGCTACCGCTACCTGGCGCTGCGGCCAATCCTGTCGCTCGGCCCCGGGCTGGCGATCATGCTGGCCGTCTTCGGCTTCAACATGATTGGCGACGGCTTGCGTGACGCTTTGGATCCCCGTTTGCGCAACGTCCTCTAAGCCTCGGCCATGTGGCCCTCGTAGTGCCCGATCAGGGCGGTCACGATGTCGACCAGGTGCGGCTTCGTCCAGTGGGGCGGGACGGCTGGGCCTGGTGCGGCTAACTGGCCCTCGCTTAGGCGTGCAATCTGCGCGGCCACGTTGGCGTCCATGCGCCGCCAGAACGCCAGAGCTTCTTCGTAGGAGAGCCCGGCGTACTCGCGCTGCACCGCTGCATTCACGTCGTCCAGGTCAGCCACACGGCGCTCGTCCGCCGTCAGCGACCGGCCGTACAGTTCCGTCTCGGTCGGCGTGCGATCCTCAGCAACGCCGCGCAGCGCGGCGCCGATCAGCCGCGCGTAGGCCGCCAGATGACACAGCACCTCGCGCCCATTCCAGCCTTCATAGCGGCCGTCCGGCCGGATGCGCCGCTCGACCAGCATGCTCGCGCCAGCCAGCCGCTCGAGCGTCTCAGCGCGCAGCGTTGTCTCGATACGACAAAGCCTACCGAACAAGAACGAAACAGGTCCATGCGCCGAGGACCCGATACCCGCTACTATGGCCCGCGGTGGTAGACGAGGTCCTGCGGGTGGAGGACCTGCGCGTCTGGTATCACACGCCGCAGGGGCCCGTAAAAGCAGTTGATGGAGTAAGTTTCGGGCTGCTCAAAGATGAGCGCCTGGGCCTGGTCGGAGAGTCCGGCTCGGGCAAGTCGACGATCGCCCTGGCGCTCATGCGCCTGATCCGCCCGCCGGGCAAGATCGAGGGCGGCGCGATCGACCTGGACGGTGTGAACTTGCTCACCGTTGGCGACGAGGCGATGCGCCGCCTGCGCCTGGCCGCGATCGCCCTGGTGGCCCAGGGCGCCATGAACTCGCTCAACCCGGTCGTCCGCGTGCGCGAACAGATCGTCGACGCCATGCGCGACCACGGCGAGAAGCTCTCGAAACAGGCCGCCAACGCGCGGGTGGCATCGCTGCTCGACCAGGTCGGGCTCAAACCGGAGGTCGCTGACCGGTTCCCGCACGAGCTCAGCGGCGGCATGAAACAGCGCGTGTGCATCGCGATCGCGATCTGCTTGCGGCCCAAGGTCATCCTGGCCGACGAGCCGACGAGCGCGCTCGACGTCGTCGTGCAGCGCCAGGTGATGGACACCCTGGGGCGGGTCCAGGAGCAGCTCGGCGCCTCGGTTGTGCTGGTCGGCCACGATATGGGCCTGATGGCCCAGTTCGCCGATCGGCTCGGCGTCATGTACGCCGGCCGCCTGGCCGAGGTCTCGCCAGTGCGCGAGATCTTGTACACCAAGCTACTGATCGCCAGCCTGCCGTCGATCGAAGAGAAGGGCAGGCTGAACGGCATCCCCGGCCTGCCGCCGTCGCTCCTCAATCCGCCAGGTGGCTGTGCCTTCCATCCACGCTGTCCGTTCGCCATGCCGCGCTGTGCCGTCGAGGACCCGCGGCTCCAGGAGGTGCGACCCAACCGATGGGTGGCGTGCCACCTGTTCGACCCGGATCAGCCGCGGCCGACCGACCTCACTCAGGTCAATGGCAGCACCCACGCGCCCGGACTGATCGGCGCCCCCGACTCAGACGGACCAACCGGCCTCGCCGGACCGACCGGGACGACCGGGACGACCGGAACGACCGAGGCATGACCGCGCTGCTCGAGGCCCGCCAGGTCTCGAAAGTCTTCGGCGGTGGATTGTTCGACAAGCGCGTCACCGTCGCACTGGACGACTTCTCGTTCAGCGTCGAAAGCGAGCCGCCCCGCGTCGTCGCCGTCGTCGGCGAAAGTGGCAGTGGCAAGACGACCCTGGCGCGCCTGCTGCTGGGCCTGATCAGTCCGACCACGGGCAATGTCCTGTACAGGGGCAACGACCTGCAGAGCCTGCCGCGCGACCAACGCCGCAACTTCCTGCGCGACGTCCAGATGATCTTCCAGGATCCGTACGAGGTCTACAACCCGTTCTATCGCGTCGATCACGTCCTGGAAACGCCGGTCGCCGAGTTCAAGCTCGCCAACTCCGCGGCGGCGCGGCGCGCACTGATCCACGAGTCGCTGCGCGCAGTTGGTCTTCGGCCCGAAGAAACGCTCGGCCGCTACCCCCATCAGCTGTCCGGCGGTCAGCGCCAGCGGATCATGGTCGCGCGCGCGGTGCTCCTGCGTCCGCGCCTGATCATCGCCGACGAGCCAGTGTCGATGGTCGACGCCTCGCTGCGCGCGACGATCCTCGACAGCTTGCGCCAGCTGAATCGCGACTACGGTATGTCGATCGTGTATATCACGCACGATCTGATCACCGCCTACCAGATCAGCGACGCGATCATGGTGCTGTACCGCGGCACCGTGGCCGAGGCCGGCGACGTCGATCTGGTCGTGCGTCAGCCGCGGCATCCGTATACACAGCTGCTCATCAACTCGGTCCCGCAGCCGGATCCGGAGCACGAGTGGGGCGCCATCCAGGTGCGCGACGACGCTACCGTGGACGCCGACGGCGCTGCGACTGTCGAAGTCGCCCCGGGCCTCCTCACCGCCGACGCCGCCGCAAGCGCCACGGCTAAAGCGCGTGGCGGCCACCTGATCTCCGGCTGCACCTTCACCGATCGCTGCCCATACGTCATGGACATTTGCCACGATCATGTGCCGCCGCTGTTCCGGGTCGACCCCGCCCGAGTCGCCTCGTGTTTCCTCTACCGCGGCCGCGGTGCGGAGCTAGCCCCGGAGCAGCTCGACACCGTCATGAGCGGCTAGCCCGCTTTACGCAGCCTGGGGTTCGCCCACTCGTCCAGTCCGGCCGATAGGCCGAACAGACCCATAAACAGAATCACCACGACGACAATGGGCGGCAGGAACCACCACCACATGCCCTGCAGCAGCGCGCCGTAGAAGATCACCCAGTAGATCGTCATGCCGATCGTCGGCGAGTCCACGGCGCCCAGGCCCAGTGCTTCGAGGCCGAGCGACGCCAGGATGGCCGCTGCTACGGCTGCGACGAGTGAGGCAGCCAGGTACGGCAGCAGATTGGGCATGAGCTCGACGAAGATGATCTTCAGGTTGCTCGAGCCCGACAGTCGTGCGACGTGCACATAGGCACGCTCGCGCATCGTTAGCACCTGGGCGCGGATCGTGCGCGTTGGCCACAGCCAGGCCAGCGCCGCGATGACCAGCGCCATCTGGTCCACGGTCATTGCCGAATGGATCGAGATCGCAACGATGATCAGCACCAGGAACGTTGGGATGGTGAGGCCGACGTCGACGACGCCTCGGACGATGGCGTCCAGGAGTCCGCCGTAGTACGCGCCGGCGAAGGCCAGCACGGTGCCCATGGCCACGCCCAGTAACCCGGCCAGCAGGCCCATGCGCAGCGTGAGCGGCGTGCCCACGATCATCACCGCGAGCATGTCGCGGCCCTGGCTGTCAGTGCCCAGCGGATACTCGGCCGCGGGTGGCCTGCCCGGCAGCACCGATAATGGCCGGTACTTGCTCACGTCATAGAACAGGTTGCCGAAGATGACGAACAGCGCCAGCGCACCGAGTAGCACCAGCCCCAGAATGAGCTGTCGATTGCGTGCTAGATAGCGCAGCCCGCCGCGCGCCTGGCCACTCCACTGGTTCTCCGCCGGCACCTCAATGGAGGGCGCCGCCTGGCCGAGCGCTACGCCCACTAGCTACCAACGCCTCCCCGGCCGTTCGACCGCAACCCGCCGCCGGCGGAATCCACCAGGCACCCACCGCCAGCAGACCTCGCGCGGCTGCAGCCGCACGGCATCCCAATCCCCAACCCCCGCCGCAGGCGGAACCCCTTGAGGCCAACTTTGCCGAGCGCAGCGATGGCCAGTGTCATGACCTGCCATAGCTGATCCGTGGATCGATCTTCGGGTAGATAAGGTCCAGAGCCAGCGTGGCCAGCGTAATCGAGACAATCACGCCGAACACGATGCCTTCGATTGCAAAGTAGTCGTACGCCTTGATCGATCGGTACAGCACATTGCCGATGCCGGGATAACTGAAGACGATTTCGACCAGCAATGCCCCAGACAGGATGTGGCCAATTGTCAAGCCCAGCGCAGTGACCTGCGGCAGCAACGCATTCCGGCCAGCGTAGCGGAAAAAGACGGTGCGCCCACGCAGGCCTTTGGCCTCAGCAAACTGCACGAAATCGTCGTTCTGGACCGTGACCATCATCGCCCGCATGCCCAGCGCCCAGAAGCCCAACGCCGACAGCACGATCGACAGCGAGGGCAGGACCATATGCATAGCCACGTCCTTCAGAAACTCCGGGTCCGACCAGTCAGGAATCACCCCAGGTGTATAGGCGCCAAAAATAGGAAACCAGTGCGTCTGAAACGCGAGCACCCACAGCAGGACCAGGCCAAGCATGTAATACGGCACCGCCGATAACGTCAGGAACGGCGGTAACAGCACGTTGACGATGAACCGCGGCGTCTTGGGCCACGCCATCAGCCCGCCGAGGAACATGCCGAGGCTGAACGCAATCGTCGTCGACAACCCCAGCAGAGCCAGGGTCCACGGCAGCGCATTCGCCATCAGCGTGCTCACGCGCATCGGGTAGCTGGCCATCGAGAAGCCGAACTCGAAATGCGCGATGTCCCACATATAGGTGAGGTACTGCTGCCAGAGCGGTTTATCCAGCCCGAACTCCTTGTCGAACTCGGCGACCATGGCGTCGATATTGCCCTGCACATAGCCGCCCGCGGCAGCCTGCTGGGTCAGCTGGTTGCGAATGGCGTTGCCGCCCGAGAGTCGCGGCAGTACGAAGTTGATCGTCGCCGCGACCCACACCACGATGACGAACAGGATGAGCCGTCGGACCAGGTACTCAGCTCTCATGGAACGAGGCCGATGTCATCCCGAGCCTGCGAGGGGATCTCGCCAGTCTGACGTTCGCACAACAGCGAATGTCATACAGGCGAGATTCCTCGGCTTCGCTCGGAATGACACGACTGTCACTTAGCCCGCCGCGGGCTTCAGTTCATTCAAAATGAGCGGGAACGTCAGGTGCCAGAAGGCACCGTTGACATACGGGTTCTGCTTGTTCGGCCAACCCGTCCAGTTGGTCGTGTTGTACGGAATGCGGTGGTACCACTGCTGGATCGGAATGTCCGGCAACTCAGGCAGCCAGATCGTCATGGCTCGTTTGAATTGGTCGATCAGCTTGGCCTGATCGGTCGTGGCCGTAATCGCCATCTCGTCGACGATCTTGTCGTAGTCGGTGTTCTTCCATTTCGAGAAGTTCACCGAGTGCCCGCCCGGGATGGCCAGCGATGCGCTCTGGTAGAGCTTCGCGGTGTCGTATGGATCGGCGTTGACGCTGCCACCGTGCCCGAACAGCATGCCCTGGTAATCGCCCTGCTGGAAGCGCTCGATCATGTCCGGCGGATGGACGTACGTAGCGTCGATGCCACCCTTCTTGAGCATCTCGACCAGGATCGGACCCATGTCGTCGAAGACGGCCCAGCCGCCGACCTCCAGCTTGAGGTGGCCGTCGGCGTTGCCCCAGAACCCGTCGGCGCCCTTCGCATAGCCCTTGCCTTGCAGGCGTTCGGCGGCCTTGTTGGGGTTGTATTCGTTGGTCGGGTACTGCGTGAGCAATTCGGTCGCCGAATCCCAGAATGGCTTGAGGCCGGCGTACTGGTCGGCGGAGGGCAGCGGCAACTTCGTCGGCGTGCTCGCGCCGCCAAACGTGACGTCGATCAATTGCTGGCGATCGATGAGATAGCTCAGCGCCCAGCGCAGGTCCTTGTCCGACCACGGCGCTTTGGTGGTGTCGACATACAACGAGGTCGGCCACCAGTCCGTGTAGCCGTATGGCGGGTTGCTGCCGTCCCAACCCTGGAGTTTGGGATTCTGGGACAGGATCTGCTTCATCGTGTTCGGCCGCAAGTCGAGCGAGCAGTCGACAGCATTGGTCAGCAGCGCCTGCGCCGTTTGCGTTTCGCCCGGGAACGGCAGGTACACGATGCGCTGGACCGACGGCATGGCCTTCACCAGGCCGGCCTTGACCGCCCACCAGTCATCGCGCCGATCGATGATCTTCTGGTCGGCCGACGAAAACACCAGTTTCCACGGGCCAGTGGTCACCGGCAGGCCGCCGGCAATGTCGAAGTTGGTGAACGTCGACCAGTCGCTCGATTGGCTGTAGATGTGCTGCGGCACCATGTACAGCCCGTTATCGAACTTGTAGGTCATGAAATACAGGAACTTGGGCGCCGGAATCTTGAAGTTGATGACGACGGTGTTGTCGTCTTTGGCGCTGGCTTCCTGCACGAAGGTCGCGACGTCGTTACCGAACTTGACCTTAGCGCCCTGGCGCGCCGATTCGGTGATCGTGAACGCGACGTCCCTGGCGCTAAATGGTTTGCCGTCGCTCCAGGTGATATCCGAACGCGTCTTGATCGTCAGGCTCTTGAAGTCCGGCGTGTATTGAAAGCTCTCGGCGAGCCACGGAATCATCTTGTCCTGGAACCCGCTGTAGTAAAAGAGCGGCTCGTGGAACAGGCCGGGTCCGTTCTGATGATTCGCAGCCGGATTGAATGGGTTCCACAATTCGTAGTCGGTGTACTTGCCGTCCTTGCCGGCCCACATCAGGATGAGTTGACGATTGCGCGGTACCTGGGCCGGCTGGGCCGGCGCAGCCTGCGGCTTGGGCGCATCAGTCGGCTTGGCCACGGCCGCTGCAGTCGGCGCAGCCGCGGGTGCCGTGGTCGGCTTGGCTGCTGCCGCCGGTGCGGTCGTTGGCGCGGCCGCCGGCGCGGCAGGCGCGGTCGTGGGCTGAGTGGGCGGTGCAGCCGGTGTACACGCCGCCGCCAGCGCTGCCGTACCGCCCAGAGCAATGATGCGCAGGAATGCCCTGCGATCGATCGACGGGTCCGGTCGTTCTCGATTCTGCATTGCCGATGCCTCCCGCATGGTCCGCTGATGGAGTGAATCGGTTACGCGACGAGCCCAGGGTAGGCAGGCCCCTGGGCCTTGTCAAACCAGCCGTCTTACGCTTCGTTACGCGCGAACTGCCCCGTCTGCCTCGAGCGACGATACATGTAGTGGAAAAACCCACACCGATAGGCCGAAATAGACGACGTTTTGGGCCGCCGCGACGAGCACGTCGTCCCAGGGCACGCCGGGTGACCCGAGGCTCGCGCGCGCCGCTTCGAAAACGGACGTTGGCGGCAGGAGGCGGGCGACGGCTTGCAGCACCGGCGGCATCACCTCGAGCGGATAGAACGCCGCCGTGAGCGGCTGGAAAATGAGGATCAACCCCCACGCCAAGGCCTGAATCCTTGTGCCCAGCCGCAGGATGATGCCCAGCACGAACAAGCCGATCGAATATGCGAACCACAGCAGGTTGAGGAACAGCAGTGCGAGATTGCCGAAGCCGATGCTGAACAAGTTCAGATTGAACGCATAGGCAGCTATGAAGGACACCAGTCCGCATAAGACCACTGCTTTGGCCACCGCCGACAGCATTTGGGCAATGACGTATTCGGTCATCGACAGCGGCGCGATGAACATGTTGCTGAAGTTGTGCGACCAGACGTTCCACAGCGCACCCAGTGACATCGAATACTGCGTAATGCGAATCACTTCCCACATCAACGTGCCCAGATACAGGTACCTGGCCACGGTCACATCCATAACCGTCGACAGAAACATGGTCACGAAACCAAAAACAATCGCTGTGACCAGCGACCAGAAGGGCAGGTCGACGATGACCTCGACCGAGCGGGCGGTGATGTACACCTCCTGCAGCAGCACGGCCCAGATCCGGCTCCACGACAGCACCGTCGCGTGGCTCACCCACCACACCCAAACCCCTCCTTGGCCGGGCGGCGGCGCGGAGCGCCGAGGACGGCACCAGCGTGCGGCGTTGCGCAGGCCCACAGGCGTCCGACCCGCCGGGCGTGAGCCTGAATAGACGGCCAGCGAGTACCTGTGCGAACATATGTTCTATGCAGTCGTCGGGCGAGCCGGCGATCCTCCACGCGGACCTGGACGCGTTCTACGCCTCCGTCGAGCAGCGCGATGACCAGGACCTCAGGGGCCAGCCAGTCATCGTCGGCCTGGGCGTCGTCCTGTCGGCGAGTTACGAGGCGCGGAAGTTTGGGGTGCGCGGGGCGATGGGGCTCACCCAGGCGCTTCGGTGCTGCCCACAAGCCAAAGTGGTGCCGGCGCGCTTTGAGGCCTATACCGAGGCCAGCAAGCAGGTCTTCGACATCTTCGAGCACACCACGCCGCTTGTCGAAGGCCTGTCGATCGACGAGGCGTTTCTGGACGTGCGCGGCATGGAGCAAATTGCCGGCACCTCAACCGACATCGCCAAGAAGCTACGCGAGCGCGTTAAAGAAGAGGTTGGTCTGCCCATCACCGTGGGCGTGGCCGCCACCAAGTTCCTGGCCAAAGTCGCCAGCGACGTCGCCAAACCGGACGGCCTACTCGTCGTCCGGCTCGGCCAGGAGCTCCAGTTCCTGCACCCGCTGCCAGTCGAGTATCTGTGGGGTGTCGGCCCGGTCACCGCCAGAAAGCTGCACACACACGGGCTAACCTCCGTAGGCCAGGTCGCCACGTGCAGCGAAGCAAGTCTCGTGGAGCTGCTCGGACCGGCCGCCGGCCACCACCTGCACGCACTGGCCCACAACCGCGACCCGCGGCCCGTCCACGTCGGGCGGCGACGGCGCTCGATCGGCTCGCAGCGCGCCTGCGGGCGCCGACCGAAATCGCCCGAGATCATCGACGCGATGCTGATCGGCATCGTCGACCGCGTTGCGCGACGGATGCGCGCCGCCCGCCGCGTCGGCCGCACGGTAGTGCTCCGCCTGCGTTTCGACGACTTCAGCCGGGCCACGCGGTCGCACACGCTGCCGTGGGCCACAGCCCACACCCAGACCATTCTCGGCGCACTGCGCGGCCTGCTCGTCGTCGCGATGCCGACGATTCAGCGGCAAGGCTTGACGTGCATCGGCGTGGCCGTGACCAACCTCGAAAACGACGATGCAATCCAGCTCGCGCTGCCGTTCGATCGGCGCACCAACCTCGCCGTCGACGCCGCCGTGGACAAAGTCCGCGAACGCTTTGGCAACGAGGCCATCAAACGCGCGATCCAACTTGGCCGAGACGAAGGCTGGTCGCCGCCGATGCTGCCTGACTAGCCGCTGCAACTCCGATGAAGCTGGTCACGTTCGAGACCGGAGCTGACAGGCCGCGGCCTGGACTCCTGACCGAGCGTGGTCGCTGGTATTCTGGCTCTCGGCGTCGTGGACGTCATCAACCGCTTCGCCGAGCTGCAGCCGGAGCTGGAACGGCTCGCGCAATACGGCAGCGCGCTACCGCTGGAGGAGGTGCGACTGCTGGCGCCGATCCCCCGCCCGGGCAAGATCCTGTGCTGCATCGCCAATTACTGGGAGCACGCGCAGCGCGAGCCGCGTCCGCTGAACATGTTCCTCAAGAATCCGGACGCTGTGATCGGCGATGGCGATACCGTTCGCTTGCCCGCGTTTACCGTGCCGTGGATGTTCATGCACGAAGCGGAGCTCGCCATCATCGTCAAGGGACCGGCCAAAGGCCTACCCGAACCAGATTGGCGCAGCGGCGTCTTCGGCTACACCGGTCTGATGGATATCACTGGTCGCGGCGAAGGCCGCTCGACCTGGGGCCGCGGGACCTGGATCGGCAAAATCGTTCGATACGTTCTGTCCGATCGGTCCATACATCACTACTGCCGACGAGATCGACGACCCCAATGACCTGTGGGTCCAGTTCTGGAACGACGGCCAGCTCCGACACAACTACAACACCGACGACATGGAGCACCGTGTCCCGGAGCTGATCGCCCTTGCCTCACGCACGCTCACGCTGCGCTCGGGTGACCTGATTGCGTGCGGCACCAACCACGAAGGACTTGGTCCAGTCCAGGACGGCGAGACCCTGGAGATGCTGATCCACGGCATCGGGCGTTTCCGTGTGCACGTCGAGGATTCACTCAAACGAACGTGGGAGCGCGGCATCTACATGGGCTCGGACTCGGTCAACCATGAAGCAGTCCGCCGCCATCGGCCACACGACGCTCACTTACTCCGCGGCGCATAGCGCTTCCAGACCGCGCAGGCACAGGCGCACGCCGAACGCGAACAGGCCCTCCACATCGTCGGTCGCCACGTGCTCTGCGAGGCTCGTCAACGTGGGGAACTGCTCGCGCGGCAGGCTCAGCAGGAGTGACCGCGCCTGGGCCATTACCTCGGCGCGGGGCGTCTCGCCCAGGCGCACCTCGTCGGCGACGAACTCGGTCACCAGGTTGTTGAAGTGATATGCGGCCCACGCGGCAGTGCGGCCGCTGAATCCCGCATCGACCAGCACGCGCAGGATGGCCTCGATCTGGCGCAGCCGTTCTGGCCCGGCGGGTGGCGTACTCGCCAGCAGCCGCGCCGCGTCGCGATGTGACAGCAGCACGCGTCGATAGCCGACCGCCATCTCCGTCAGCGCCGCCTGCCATGGCGTGCCTGACGCAACCGTCGGTACCTGGCCGCTGATCTCGTCGGCGAGCATGACCAGCAGCTCGTCCTTAGCGCGCACATGGCGATACAGACCAGCCGCGGTGACGCCCAGGTGATCGGCCACGCTGCGCATGGTCAGGCCATCGACGCCGACCTCGTCCATGACTGCGAGCGCGGCGGCCACAATGCGCGGGCGGTCGAGCGGCTGGCGGCGCTGCCGGCGCGTGTCGGCGTAGGGGATGAAGCTCAGCCGCCTGACCTCTTGACGTGCGTCAACATTATGCTAACATTGTTTACTATGGTGAACGCAGTTAGCAAGCCATACCGCGGACTGCCCATGGAAGGGCCCATCGCGCGCTGGTACGCGGCCAATACGCGACGCGACACGCGCAGCTATCGCAGCACCGCTCTGCAGCTGGCGTCGCGACTCGCTCCTGGCGCCGCCGTCCTCGAGGTCGCACCAGGCCCAGGCTACCTGGCCATTGAGCTGGCCAAACTCGGCGACTTCCACATCACCGGCCTGGACATTAGCCATTCGTTCGTCCAGATCGCCCGCGACAACGCTCGCCAGGCTGGTTTCGACATCGACGTCCGCCACGGCGACGCCGCGCACCTGCCCTTCGCCGCTGAGTCATTCGATCTGGTGTTCTGTCGGGCAGCGTTCAAGAACTTCAGCGATCCGCGGGGCGCCATCGACGAGATGTATCGCGTGCTGCGGCCGGGCGGTCAAGCCTCGATCTTCGACCTGCGTAAAGATGCTCCGCTGGCGGCAATCGACGAGGAGGTGCGGGGCATGCAGCTCTCGGCGCTGAACACCTGGCTCACAAAGTGGACCTTCCGCCTGATGCTCCTCCGCACCGCCTACACGCGCGAGGCGCTGCAGACCATGGTCGCCCACAGTCGCTTCGGCACTGGCGAACTCCTGCCCGACGGCATCGGCTTCGAGCTGCGGCTGAGGAAACCAGCCTGACGACGGTTTCCATGCAACCGCCCTGTTCTTCTGGCACCGGAAGGCAGCACGCGTAGCGCCGCTGGGGACGTTCCGAACGCCGGACCACTCCGGTTGGCGCTGCTCGAGGAATGACGTCACACCTTCGCGCGCTAGCGCCAGCACGTCGAATTTGCCTCCGGAGTCATGGCCCGGCATGTTATTCGCACGCGGGCGTCAGCTCGCTGCCTTAAGCTTCAAGCACGAATGATCCAGGTCCTCGAGTGCGTGGCGGGTGTCGCGCTAGTCGCGATCATGCTGCTCGACATCTTCCTGGCCGTCGTGGTGCCCCGCCGGGCGCCGAATATCGGGCGCCAGTTGCGCGTCAGCAGCCAGGTCATCACGGCGTGCTGGCGCGGGTGGCGCCAGATCGGCCTGCGCGTCGCCACCGTCGAGCGCCGCGAGGCCTTGTTGGGCACCTTCGGGTCGGCGATCGTGATCGTGCTGCTGGTCGTCTGGGTGAGCGGTCTGATGCTCGGCTACGGGCTCATCCTCGATGGACTCCGCACCGAGCTGCGACCGCAACCGGAGAACTTCGGCACTTCGCTGTACTTCGCGGGTGTCGCCATGCTCACGATCGGCTTCGGCGACTTCGTCGCGACCGGCCCGTGGGCGCGCCTGGTCAGCCTCGTCGCGGCGGCCACTGGCCTGGGCCTGTTCGCGCTGGTGATCACGCTCATGTTCACGCTGTACGGATCGTTTCAGCGGCGCGAGCGGGCCGTCGTCGTGCTCGAAGCCGGCGCCGGCGCGCCGCCGTCCGGAGTCACACTGCTCGAAACCTACGCACTCGGCGGCATGCTCGACGATCTGCCGCGCGCGTTTGCCGACTGGCAATCGTGGGCCGCGGAAGTCCTCGACTCCCACCTCGCGTATCCCATACTCGCCTACTTTCGCTCCAGCCATGACAACGACTCCTGGATCAGCTCGCTCGGCGCGGTCATGGACGCCGCAACCCTGGTACTCACCACGATCGAAGGCGGTCCAAAAGGCTGGGCCAAGCTCAGCAGGGCCATCGGCAATCATTGTCTCGAAGACCTGGTGGCGCAGTTCCGGCTCGATGCGGACACGGAGATCGGCGTCGAACGCGAGGAGTTCGACGCGGCGCGACAGCGGCTCGCCGACGCCGGCTACACATTGCGTGGCGCGGACGCGGCATGGGCCGATTTCGCGCGCCTGCGGTCCCAGTACGCCGGCCGCGTCAACGCGCTTGCGAGCTATTGGGCCACGCCGCCCGCGCAGTGGATTGGCGATCGGTCGCCGCTGCGCTTTCCGCGGCTGCACGAACCCGCGCACATGGCGCCGCAACCCGAGGCCACGGCGTCATCGGACAGCCCTGTGTCCGTGGTGCGCTAACGCCTATAGCGCTGGCAGTAAGTCCGCGAGTCGATCCAGGCTCTCGCTCCAGCCCTCGCTTCAGCACGTGTGTGGCGGCTTGAGCCATGCGCCTAGCATGCTA
>WNGF01007880.1_pt1 | contig 16098 bp, 14 predicted proteins | sample 5400641 | NCBI WGS metagenome assembly WNGF01 (sample SAMN13153371, study PRJNA577476) | soil metagenome | isolation source: 80 cm soil or saprolite under grassland replicate 2 | place: USA:California | collected 2016-06-15
CGGGAGGGGATTATTACCAAATTCGCGTTGAGTGGGGCAGTGGCGCAGTGTTTATCGGGGTTCAAATGGCTTAAATCCTCGGGAGGGGATTATTACTTTAGCTAATAGTTCTATATCACTTCTCAATCCATAGAGTTCAAATGGCTTAAATCCTCGGGAGGGGATTATTACTATGTCTCTGCGGCGCGAATAATACATCAAAGGTTTTTATGTTCAAATGGCTTAAATCCTCGGGAGGGGATTATTACCGTCCCACCTGACCGTGTGCCAGTAGCACTGCTCTCTGTCCTGGGTTCAAATGGCTTAAATCCTCGGAAGGGGATTATTACTTTATGATCCGCGTTTATTGGATTCTTACAAAACTGACAGTTCAAATGGCTTAAATCCTCGGGAGGGGATTATTACTTCGGCCATCCCTCCTCGGTGAGCTTGGCACGGATATGTTCAAATGGCCTAAATCCTCGGGAGGGGATTATTACGCCGCCATCCGCGCCGGAATGTCGATCGCGTTCTGAGTTCAAATGGCTTAAATCCTCGGGAGGGGATTATTACATAAGAAGCACCCCGAGCATAAGCCCAGGGTGCCTCTATTGTTCAAATGGCTTAAATCCTCGGGAGGGGATTATTACCTTGTCAATGCCAGATAGTTCAAATTGACATCCAATTCCGTTCAAATGGCTTAAATCCTCGGGAGGGGATTATTACGCAGTAAGGATCGGCGTAGTCATCGTCGCCACCCCCGCTGTTCAAATGGCCTAAATCCTCGGGAGGGGATTATTACGCACTTCTATCTAGCGTGCCATAGCCCGAACCCCGACCAGTTCAAATGGCCTAAATCCTCGGGAGGGGATTATTAGTAGTCGAAATTTGCCCCTTTATGCGCGTAGATGCGCTATGTTCAGCTGACATCCATCCTCGGGAGGGGGATTATTACGCTGCAGGTTTGGTGTAGTAATACACAATTGGCGTAACATTCGATTGATGTAAATCCTCGTGAGGGGATTATTACGACGAAGAGTCCACGAATACGGCGTGGGGTCGAAGCAATCACAGTGGCAGCCAAAGTTGACAGATCGTCTATCAGGGACTGACACGCATGCAGCGCACTCGGCTGCTCCAGCGCGCGCAATTGGCGAAGATCGGGTAGACTCCTATTGCACACACTCTGCACATGGAGGTGGACTATGACGGGGTTGGATGCCTTACAATCAGTCCAGTTTGTGACTGTAAAGGGTAAGCGCTTCGCTGTGCTCGATGCCGACGATTGGGAAACCCTGATCGACTGGCTCGAAACGGTGGAGGATATTGATGTCGCACGGCAGGCATTTGCCCAACTCAAGGCCGCGGGCGGCAATCGTGAGCAGGCCGGCTGGCTAAAATGGAGTGATGTCGAAGGGGAGTTGGCGTGAGCCAGTACACCATCTACATTACTCCAGTAGCTTAGCGCGAAATCAGAGACCTGCCGGGCCATATGCGCCAACGTGTGCGTCGAGCAATTACGGAGCTGGCCGACAATCCTCGCCCGAGCGAGAGTAAAGCGCTGGTCGCTCCACAGCAGGAGGACACACTGAGCACGACCGAAGCTGGCCCTGCTGAAGCGGCCAGCCCCCTTGAACCGCTCTATGAACTCCGGCGCATTCGCCTCGACCGCTGGCGGATTGTATATACCATTACCGAAGTGGATCAGGCGATTGATGTGATCGCGATTCGGAAACGTCCACCGTACGATTACGGCGACTTAAATGCCCTGCTCGAACAGCTGTCGTCCTGAGAGTCGCGCGATAAAGCCACCTGATCAAGCTGGCGTCCATACGTGCGCGCAGCAACGGTTATCAACATAGTCGACAAAACGTTCAATAATCGCACGGAATATCCGCTGCCAGAAGGCTACGTCGCCGGTACATACCACGATATGTATTGAATCGTTGGGCGTCGTGAGCGTCCAACCCAACACGCCACCTGGCAGAGGAACACAATGCAGCGTAACGGAAAGAGGCCGCAGAGCGCGGCAACCACGACCCAACCGCAGGCAGCCACCATGCAGCTGCCGCCAATGACCCTACTGGACACCGATATCACAACCCAGGACGTGACAAGCACACCACAGCCGCCCACGCCGAGCACGCAAGCGGCGGAAATCAACGCGCAGCCAGCGGCCGCCACGCCGCGCCGACGTATGGGCGGCTTCGCGGCCGGCGCCGGCATCGAGGCGCGCCTGGTGGCCGCGCAGGTCGCGATCGACACGGTATTGGGCGACCCCGGCCTCCAGGCGCTCATGGCCGCGCATGGCTACGACGCCGCGCGGATGCGCCAGGGCCAGGTGCTGCGCGAGCAGGCGTTAGCGCTCTATCAGCAGCAGCGCGCCGGCTATGGCGATCGGTTCGCGGCCACCGACGCGCGTGCATCCGCACACGCGCAGGCTCACGCCGTCTACATGCGCCATGTCGCGATCGCGCGGGTCGCGTTGCGCGGCGATCGTGGCGCGGCACAAAAGCTGAATCTGGCGACCGCGCGCAAGCGCACGCAGGCCGGCTGGCTGATCCAAGCGCAGCAGTTCTACGCCAACGCGCTCGGCGATAGCACAATCGCGCAGAAGTTGGCGGGCTACGGCGTAGCGCGCGAGCAACTCGCGGATGCCCAGCGCATGGTCGCAGCAGTCGCGGGCGGGTTGGTGGTGCAGCAGACCACGAAAGACTCCGCGCAGGCATTGACGAAAGACCGCGACGCGGCGCTGGCGGCGCTTAACCGTTGGATGCGCGATTTTCGCGCGATTGCACGCGTGGCGCTCGCCGATCAGCCACGCTGGCAGGAACAAGGAAACAGCGGACTCGCCGCTTAGCTGGGGGCGTGCCGAGCAATATCTTCATTCTCAATCGCGGGGCAGGGCCATCTCGGGCTGCCCCGGATCTAGTGCCGGGCTGATCGTCTGGCTCCGGCGTCGATTGGCGGCGATCACGCGCAACAGAATATCGGGACGGAAGAAAGCTGTGCGTGGGCAGCCGTTTAGAGGCCGGGTATTCCCAAACCTGGCACGTCGGCGGCGGGGTAAATGCGCATCAATGCGCCGACACCTTGCCGCCGACGTGCCAGGTTTCCGGGGCATGATCCCCGATTTATTTTTCAAAGATCGTTAGGGCAGCCAAGTTCGCAACGAAGATCGCATCCTTCGGCATGCCGCTTCCGCTCCTTCCGCCGCTTCCTCGTTCAGCCTCTAGTCGCAACATTACCATCCACTTGACGGCGGGGCATATAATGGTCGCATTCGTAGTCCGACCGCCCTACCACTCCTTCATCGACGACAATGAGAGGAGGGAATCTCGTGAAGAGACTCATTACAGCGCTCGTCGCGCTCATCGTGCTGGCCTGGGCGACCCCGGCCGCCGCGGCGAGCTGGAGCTCCAGTGTCATGTTCACCAACCAGGTCGCCAGCTCGCCAACCATGGGCGGCGGCTATCCGGTCCCCGCGGGGCAGACGGCGCCCGACCCTGGGACCTGCCGGCTTGGTGATTACAACTCAAACCATTCGGAGTCGTGGGTCGCCGTGCAGCCAGGCACCGAGAACCTCGTAGGAGTCTCGAAGTTCTTCTTCGAGAAGTACAGCACCTTCTATGACTTCCACCTCGGCGCCTACAGCATCCCGAACGGCACGCCGGCCGGCAACGTCCAGATCCCCGGCTACGACTGCGTCTCGACGGGGACGCAGGCGATGCCGCCGAGCTGGACGCACAATACCGACCCGAACGTCGATTTCGACACAAAGGGTCGAGCCTATCAGGTCACGCTGCCGTTTAACGCATACTGGGTGAATCTACACCCCAACGGCGCAATCGGCATGGTCTACAGCGACGACCTCGGTCGCAACTGGACGGTCGGCAATGGAGGTAAGTACCTTGACTTCCTGCCAAACTCGTCAAGCTTGAGCCTCGGCGATGTCGTCGACAAGCAGTGGGTCGCGGTCAATCACATTCCCGGCAATCGGTACCAGGACCATGTCTACGCGATGTGGTCGACCTTCAACAGCCTCGACACGAGCAAGCTCAGAGTAGCCGTCTCGCGCGATCGCGGCCAGACCTTCTCGAAGGCGGCGACGCTGAGCGCACCGCAGGCGACAGGGCCGTCCACCACCTATGTCTACCCGATGATCGACGCGGCGGGCACCGTCTACGTGGCGTTCGCCGCCTTCCCGGTCTGCTGCTCCTCGCCGGTGTCGATCTACGTGGCCCGCTCGATCGACGACGGCGTGACATGGGGGCCGTTCGTCAAGGTGGCCGGCGGCATACAGACGGTGGCGGCCCTGCCGAACACCCGCTTCCGCGACGGCATCGTCGAGAGCTTCGCGGCGAGCCCGACGTACGCAGGCCACCTGTACGTGGCCTGGGAGAACTGGAATGGGACGCAGATGGACGTCATGTTCTCGCAGTCGACCGACGGCGGATCGACCTGGTCCGCTCCGGTGAAGGTGAACGACAACGTAGACGGGCCGGGCCTGCCGACCGACCAGTTCCAGCCGTCGATCGCCGCCGGCCCAGGTGGGGCGGTTGCGGTTGCTTTCTACGACCGCCGGCAGGCTTGCCCGAAGGATGCCACCATTCTCGCGGCCGATCGCGGGCGGAGCAACCTCTGTATCGACACGTCGCTGCAAGCCTACAAGGACACTGGCGCCGGCGCGGTCCTGGTCGGCTCCAACGTGCGCATCTCGCAGTACGCCTGGGATCCCGAGCAGCCGGGCCAGCATGTGGGTGGCATCTCGCAGTACCCGTGCGCCGGCCATAAGGACCCGTGCCCCAACGGCGCGGGCTTCATCGGCGACTACTTCGGCCTCGCGGTGTCGGACGCGAACATCTACGCCCTGTTCGTCTCGACACACTATCCATCGAACGTGAACGCCGACGAGGGCGGCCGGGTGTACTACCAGCAGCAGGTGCTGGCGACCGTGCCCCGTTCAAGCTTCGGCGGCGGATACTAAGTACAGCCAACCACAAGTTCGATCCTAGTTCCCTCATTTCCCTGGCATAGCCAAAGGGAAATATAGGAACTGAAGGAAATAGGAACGAATTTACGATAGCCTGCACTAAGCACAGCCCTCGGTTCTCTTTTCGTGCTAGCTTGACGCTCGGCTTGCTAGGCAGTAGAATCAAAACTGAGACCGCGTTGTAGCCCTGGAGTGTTCGATGAAATTGGAGCGACGGCTGCCGCTGCCCTGGCTGATTGTCGGCACAGTGGTGGCGTGTATCTGGTGCAGCTTCTTCAGCGGTCTAGGCGGCTGGATCATGGGCCGCGATTTAGCCGGCCGCGAACAGCAGGCGCTGTTCGCGACCACGATCGCCGAGCGCGCAGATCTGCCGCCACTTGGCGTTTTGGTGACGCGCGTGGATCGCACGGGCCCCGCGGCGCTCAGCGGCATTCAGCGCGGCGACACGATCGTCGCGATCGACGGCGCCCACATCGAAGATGCGCGCGATCTACGCGACCGTCTTCGAACCTACCATTCTGGCGATATGGTTCGACTGACCGTCTTGCGCGATGTCGGCGGCGAGGAGGATGTTACGCTGCGCCTCAATCCTTTCCCTGGCGATAGCCGCCGACCGTATCTCGGGGTGTATTTCACCGCGCGCGGCGACGAGCCGGCCGATATTTAGAGCTATGTCACGACCGGTTTCGCACATGCCGGCGCCTGATCCGGCCCAGCCGCTCGCCTCGGCCCGCCGCCCGGCGCTTTTGCTCGCGGTGGCCGCCGGCCTGTGTTGGGCCTGCGCGCTGGCCGCGCTGATCTCGAGCGAGCTGGATGCCGATCTGCCATTCTTTGCGCCGGTCCGCGTCATTTTTTATCTATTGGCGCTGTTGGCTGGGTTGCTGACGTTCGTGCCGTTCCAGCGACGACTGGGGCTGCCGGGGCTCGCGCTCGAAGGCGTAGCCGGCTCATTTTTGTTGCTGTACACTCTGGCATTTGTGCCCCCGCCCACTGTTTGGCTGCTCTCGCCGCCCGACATGCCGGTCTATCTGCTGCTGGCGCTCGGACTGTTCTGGAGCGTCTCGGCGGCAGTGCTGCCGCTGGTGCATGCGATCGGCAAGCGCGCTTTTCGCCAGCGGGCGCGCCAGTACGATCTGCGACGCGCTCGGCGGCAGTCGCACGAAGCCGGCGCGCTTGTGGCGCTGTGTTCGATCCTGGCCGGTTTGCGCGTGCTAACGCCGATACCCGTGGTGCTGCTGGCGCTGATTATTGTGGTGGCCGAATTATTGTTCTTGTCGTTTGTTGAAGCGAGAACAATGTAATTGCATATTGTAAATTGCAAATTGTATATTGCAGATTGCGCGAACTCAATGTGCAATCTACAATATGCAATTTACAATTCGAAGGTACAAACATGATCCGCATCACCATCATTGGCATGGGGCTGATCGGCACCTCGCTGGGCATGGCCATCCGTCAGGCCGATGCGAAAGACGCACCGCTCGGACCAACCGTGATTACTGGCTACGATAAAGATCGCCGCGCGGTTGGCGATGCGCGTGGGCGGCTGGCAATCGATCGCGAGGCGCGCTCGCTCGACGACGCGCTGCACGAGGCCCAGATCGTCGTCGTCGCCGTGCCGGTGCAGGCAGTGCGCGATGTTTTTCGCGAGATCGCTCCGCTGCTGCCGAACGGCGCCGTCGTCACCGATGTCGCCAGCACCAAGACACAGGTCCTGGCCTGGGCGCGCGAGCTCCTGCCGACGACGGTCGAGTTTATCGGCGGTCACCCGATGGCTGGCAAAGAACAATCGGGCCCAGCCGGAGCCGAACCGACGCTGTTCAAAGGCGCAATCTATTGCCTCACTCCCTCGCAGCGCGCCCGGCCACAGGCGATCGAGCTGGTCGAAGCGATGGTGCGCCAGATCCATGCCAAGGTCTATTATATCGATGTGGCCGAGCACGACGCCTATGTTGCCGGGGTCTCGCATTTGCCGTTTATGCTTTCGGCCACGCTGGTCGACCTGATCAGCAATAGCCCCGGCTGGAAAGAGATGGCGCCGCTGGCCGCAAGCGGATTCCGCGATATCTCGCGCTTGGCGTCCGGCGACGCCGAGATGCACCGCGACATCTGCATCACCAACCAGGCGGCATTGGTGCGCTGGCTCGAGGATGCCGCGGGCCGCTTGCTCGAGCTGCGCGATCTAATTGAGGCCGGCGAAAGTGATCAGATTCTGGAGTTTTTCCAGCGCGCGCATGCTGCCCGCGAAGAATGGCTAACCAGCCGGCCCAATCTCAGGCCAGGCGAAGGCGATTTTGAAGACATCGGCGGAGCGGATGTTGCTCGGCCAAGCTTGTTCGGTCGCCTTGGCAGCCGAAAGCCGCCCCGCAAGCGTTAGGCGCGGGCGGCCATACGCCAAGAGCGCCGTCGACATCCGGATCTAGAGCGTATCGACTTCTAGTGCGTAGTGCGTAGTTAACATCCCTACGCACTACGCACTACGCACTATGGATTAGAAAATGGTGACACAATCGCTCATGATCCGTAAAGTCTCCCGCGTATCGACGTTTTTTATTATGCACGTTTTTACAAGAAGTCGGCCATGCCCACACTACCCAACTCACTTACCAGCTATGTCCCTGACCTGATCGTCCGCCGCTTGGCGGATAATCCCACGCCGCCCAGCGCGCCGATCGCCGAGCGCTTCCCCGCCGCTGTGTTGTTCGCCGATATTTCAGGGTACACCGCACTGGCCGAGCGGCTGACCCGCCGTGGCCCGGCCGGAATCGAGGAGCTGACCCATGTGCTCAACGATTCGCTCGGCCAGTTGGTTGCGCTAATCACCGCGCTCGGCGGCGATGTTGTCAAGTTCGCCGGCGATGCACTACTTGCACTCTGGCCCGCCGGCGACGAGGATCTGGCACATGTGACGCACCGCGCCGCCCAGTGTGCGCTGGCGCTCCAGGCAACGCTCCACGACACGCACATTGTGGAAAATGTACGCGTCTCAATCCGGATCGGCTTGAGCGCCGGCGAGGTGGTCGCCGCACATATTGGCGGCGTTTATGGTCGCTGGGAGGTATTGCTGGCCGGCGATCCGCTGTCGCAGATGAGTGCTGCCGAGCGCTGGGCGCGCCCTGGCGAGGTCGTGCTGGCGCCCGAGGCATGGGCGTTGATTAACGATTGGTGTGTTGGTATGCCAATCGCCGATGACTTGGTGACGGGGTGGCAAGAGCCTGCCCTGCCCTTCGACACACTCAGGAACCGTGGAGCGAAGGGTGACAAGGTGAAGAATTTCATTGTAGATCAACCGCTCATCCCGTCACCCGCTCCATTCGTCCGCCTGCGCGACGTCCATACCCCGCTCCCGGCGCGACTGCCGCGGCTGACGGCGGTGCCGCCTGGGATCGACACGGCGCTGCGCGCATATATTCCTGGGGCGATCCTGGCGCGGCTGGCCGCCGGGCAGACCAGTTGGCTAGCCGAGCTGCGGCGTATCACCGTACTATTTGTTAATTTGCCCGGCCAGGATCATACCGTGCCGAATGCTCTGGATCAAGCGCAGACAATGATGCGCACGATCCAAACCGCGGTCTATCGCTACGAGGGCAGCATTAACAAAATCACAGTCGACGACAAGGGCGCCACGCTCGTCGCCGCGTTTGGCCTGCCGCCGCTGGCGCACGAAGACGACGCCGCACGCGGCATCCTAGCCGCGCTGGCGATCCAAGGCAGCCTACAGGCGCTGGGCATGCCCAGCGCGATTGGCGTTGCCACCGGCAAAGTCTTTTGCGGCCTGATTGGCAGCGATCAGCGGCGCGAATATACGATGATCGGCGATACTGTCAACCTGTCGGCCCGTTTGATGCAATTGGCCAGCCAGACTCCCGTCGACGATATTCTGTGCGACCAAACGACCTATCACGCCGCCATGGCGCGGCTGCCGTTCGAGATCTTGCCGCCGGTCACGATCAAGGGCAAAGCCGATCTGGTCGCGCTCTACCGTCCGATTGTCGCGGACGGCGTGGCACAGTCCTACACGCCCGATCCGGCGCTGCGTGCGCCCGACGGCGGCGTACCGATTATCGGGCGGAGCGCCGAGCGCATGCAGTTGGTCGAAATGCTCCAAACCATTTTGCGCGGCGGCAGCGGCGGCGCGGCGATTGTCGAAGGTGAAGCCGGGATCGGCAAATCGCGGCTGGTGAGCGAGATCGTCGAGCGAGCGCGGCTGCTCGGTTTTATAACCCTGGTTGGCGCGGGCGATGCGATCGAGCGCTCGACGCCCTACTATGCCTGGCGGCCGATCTTCGGCAATCTGCTCCAGCTCGACGGCATCGCCGACCCCGATCTGCGCCGCGCCCAGGCCCTGGAGCGCCTGGCGATTGTGCCGGAGCTGCTGCGCCTCGCGCCGCTGCTCAACAGCGTGCTGCTGCTCGACTTACCCGAGAACGAGCTGACCGCGCAGATGAGCGGGCAAGTGCGCGCCGACAATACGCGCGAGCTGCTGTTGCGCCTGCTCCAGGCTTCGGCCAGGCTCGTTCCTACGCTGCTGGTGCTCGAAGATACCCACTGGCTCGATTCGGCCTCGTGGGCGCTGGCGCTCGCCGCTAATCAACGCGTGCGCCCGCTCCTGATTCTGATGGCCACGCGCATGCTTGGCGAGCCGCTGCCCGGCGAATATGTCCAGCTGCGCCAGATCGACACGACGCGCCATGTGCTGCTTGGCCCGCTGGCGCCCGAAGATGCGGTGGCGCTGGCATGCCATCGCTTGCGGGTCCGCGCGCTGCCCGAGCCGGTCGCGGCGCTGCTGCGCGAGAAGGCCGAAGGCCATCCGTTCTTCAGCGAGGAGCTGGCCTACGCGCTGCGCGACTCTGGTTTGATCACCATTGCGCATGGGGTATGCAAGCTCGCGCCCGGCGCCGGCGATCTACGCAGCCTCAACTTCCCCGACACCGTACAGGGCGTGATCACGAGCCGGATCGACCGGCTGACGCCGCAGCAGCAACTTGCGCTGAAGGTCGCCAGTGTGATCGGGCGCGTGTTCACCTATCATATTCTGCACGACATCCACCCGATCGCGAGCGACCGGCCCCAGCTGGCCAGCGACCTCATGTCGCTCGAACGATTGGATATCACACCGCTCGAGATGCCTGAGCCGGAGCTGGCGTATATCTTCAAGCATATCATCACGCAGGAAGTTGCCTACAATCTGATGCTGTTCTCCCAGCGCCGCACGCTGCATCGGGCAATCGCCGAATGGCACGAGCAAGCGCACGCCGACAATCTCTCGCCTTTCTACAGCCTGCTGGCGCATCATTGGAGCAAGGCTGAGATCCTGCCCAAAGCGATCGATTATCTCGAGAAAGCCGGCGAGCATGCCTTGCATACCTATGCCAACCAGGAGGCAGTACGGTTTTTCAGCGATGCACTCGCCCTAGAGCGACAAGAATCAAGAACGGGCACCCAAAGGGTCAGCCAAGAACCGGCATCTGTAGATACGCAATCTGGTTCTCGGTTGACCCTTTGGGGGCCCGTTCTCGGTTCTGCTGTTGTACGTCGGGCCAGGTGGGAGCGTCAGTTGGCCCAAGCATATATGGGGCTGGGCAACTTGACTGAAAGCCGGGCGTGCATCGATCGCGCGCTGACGCTGCTTGGGCGCCCGCTACCGGCCACATCCGGCGCCATGACCACAGCCATTCTGCGCCAGGTCGCCGGCCAGATCCGGCATCGGCTCCTGCACAGGCGCACACAGTCGGCGGGCGCGCCGTCCGGTGATCAACAGGCGCGGCTGTTCGAGCTGGCGCGCATCTACGATTTGCTCGGCACCCTGCGCTACTACGAGGCCAAGCCGCTGCCGATGATCCACGCTACGCTGCACACGCTGAACTATGCCGAGCGCGCCGGCCGTCGCACCCCCGAGCTGGCGCGGGCGTACGCGTCGGTGAGCGTCGTGACCGGGCTGCTCCGGCTGCACCAACCCGCCCGGTCGTATGCCCAGCGCGCGCTCGCGGTCGCGTACGAGCTCGACGACCAGGCGTTGCTCGGCTACGTTCTCGCACGCACCAGCGTCTACTCGGTCGGCATCGGCGAGTGGGCCGACGTTCGCGAACGAATCGAGCAGGCGCTGGCGATTCAGGAGCGCATGGGCGATTGGCGGCGCTGGGGCGAGAGCCTGGTGCTGCTGGGGCGCGCCGAGGCGCTACAAGGCCAGTTCATACCTAGCGAGCGACGCTTCGGCGATCTCTATGTCGCGGCGCAGCGAGTTGGCGATAGCCAGCAGCAGATCTGGGGACTGATTGGCCAGGCGATGAACCTGATCCGCATGGGCGCGACCGAGCGCGCCATGGAATTGCTTGCACAGGCCAGGCCGCTGCTCGAAACCTCGGGTACCAACCGCGTCTCCGAGATCACCATGCAGGGCTGGCTCGCATCTGGCTGGCTCCACCAGGGCCAGCCGAATGCCGCCCGCCAGTCCGCCGACGCCGTGGCGCAATTGATCATCCCATCGCGCCCAACGGTCTTCGCCACGCTCGACGCATTCGCCGCGATTGCCGAAGTGTATCTGGCGCTCTGGGAGGCCGGCGATTCCACCCACGCGCGCGCCGAGCTCGCGGCGGCTGCCGCGCGAGCCTGCAAAGCGCTGCACGGCTACGCCCGCACCTTTCCGATCGGCCGGCCGCGCGCCTGGCTGGCGCAGGGGCTCTACCAGTGGCTGAATGGGAAGACGAGGTTGGCGCATCGAGCCTGGCTGCGCAGCCTTGCCGACGCCAGCCGGCTCGCAATGCCCTACGACGCCGGGCTGGCCCACTTCGAGATCGGCCGCCACCTCGCCCCGCACGACCCAGCGCGCCAACATCATCTGGGGCGGGCCCAGACGCTCTTCGCCGAGCTTTCGGCCGCCTACGATTTCGATCGCGTCGCGCAGCTGCTAGAAATGCATGACTAGTGGGTCGTTTGACATCCCAACGCCCTGCCGCTGAGCTGCGCCGCACCAATAGATCGGGAAAGCAGTCAAGCTGCTTCCTTCCTTCAAAATCGGCTCGATCTTGCTCGACGCGCAGCGGCGTCAGCTCCAGCGGCTTGTTGGGCCGCCGCGGTCCGCTCGCGATCGGACGTTCGTTTACCTCGGTGTTTCCCCATTGGCCGATCGCATCGTCTGGATTCCAGTGCTTCCGCGATGGCGTCTCACCAGGTACGTGTCGGCAGAATTGTCGTGCGTCTTAGTTTTCAGTCGGGCGCTGATGCTGTTCGCGGAGGCGGCGACCGCGCTCCAAGAACGGAGCATCGATCGTGGCGATGTGGAAGAATTCGGTGAGTTCTTGCTTAGAGACCTCACCTTGGATTTCGCCAACTAAGTGATACCAGTCGTTCTGTTGATCCAGTTCGTAGACTTGAAAAGCCCCATGCTCAATCGCCACAATAAAGCCTTCATAAGACCGACCACTCAGCGCTCGCGCGAGCGGTTCGGTGCGGCCTTTCCATTCCCACGTCCATGGCACCCATATCCAAGCGGGCGTAGTGGACGCGGATGTGGAGGCAAAGCCACAACGGGCTAAGGCTGCATCAAGCTCGTCTTCGGTCGTAATCGTTGTCGCGTCCAACGTCATACAGCACTGCCTGAACGTCAGGGGCGCTGCTTTGGCCGACGTGACGCGCCCCGTCTGCAATTGCTTCTTGCTCGCGAGAGGTGGTATCCCATTATACACCTGCTGAGGTAGTTTTTCGCTGATACAGGCATAGCGGCGGCCCAACGTGTTGCGCTTCAGCCGCCGCCGAGGCGCGCTGCGAAAGCTGTCAAAATGCGAACCATCTCGCGCGCCGAAGGCGGTCGTGCTGCAAGCGCGTGTTAGCCCGCCAGTACTGGCAACGGCTGGTGAGCAGCACTGACGTCTATGGGTGATGGCCCATGATACCCTCTACGGTCGAGCGACAGCGATTCCATTTGAGCTTTATTTCCGCCACTCGCTGCTCATTCGGTGTATAGTCGCCATTGACGAGCGCATATGCACCTGATTCATAGCACTCACGAATCGAGTGTAGCATTGATTCGAGATGGTCGTATGCTTGCGCTTCCCCATGATACACGAAGTAGATCGGGCTGTGATCTTGCGGCTCCTCCGTGCACCATATCGAATAGTATTCGCCCATGAACGTGAAGAGCGGAAACAAGTGAGGATCGTAGACATCGCCACCCAGTCGGTGCATTTCGTGATATTCCTCGACCGCTTCCTCAAAAGGAAGAAATCGATGGTAATAGAACAGCGCTTCCCAGGGGTCGTCCTCTTTGAACTGTGTTCCATTGTGCCACTGATAGAGGGCAAGAGCATCTCTGGGAAAGTAGTAGGCAAAAGGCTTGTGTTGCTGAATGTATTCAAGGGTACACGGCGGCTGAAGATGAGCACGGATTGCTGGATTAGCGCGACTCGTATAGTCAATGAGTTTGTCCAAAATGGCTGGCACGTTCATGGGCATGTCCATCGCTTACGGCGTTCCTATTCCACTATCTGCTTTGTAGGGAGCGCTGCATTCATCAAGGCGGGCTAACGGGTTGGCATTCAGCTGCCGCGAGCGCGCTGGAAGAAGCCGTCAAAATACGAACGATCTCGCGCGAAGCGGTCAGCTGCAATGCCGGGTTGGACCGCGCCAGTGGTGTGTACTGCTTTCGGATGCAGTGCACCAGCTACCGCCGTATGCAGGGCGCCCGCAAACCCCAGAAACGGCTGGCCCGGCACCGACGTGATCACATAGGCTGGGAGCAGCGCAGCCGTAACGAGCGGAATACGATTCCAATTGATCGCAGCGACGTCCGCCATTGTACTGGTGTGCCGAAAAATATAGCAATCGCTAAAGGTGTAATGCGATTTGAGCACCCGCACCAGGGTTTCAACTGATACAGGAGCATAGGAATGCAAGGGTTCGAGCGCGGTGGTATCGACCGCCCAATAGCGCCACGGTTGCACACTGAGGAACTCTTTTAACGTTTGGTATGCGACTTTTACGACCGGCGGCAGCGGCGGAAGATGTTCGGGCATGTCCATCATGGTAGCAGCTTCCTCGGTAGAATGGTAGGCGTTGGTATACCGCACGCGGGCGAGGCTGTCGAGGGCACGCTTACGTGGCAGGTGCGTACACTGCATGCTAAACCGTTGTTCATGCGATGTGCAGTGAGATACATAGGCTGAGATGGCATAATGGCGCGGTCCAACGTCTTGCGCGTCAGCTGCGCCGCCCGAATAGATCGGGATAGCAATCGGTACGGAATTTGTTTCTAAAATGGCTACGATCTCGGGCCGCGAAGCGGCGTCAGCTGCACGCGCCGGTTGGGCCGCGGCCATTATGGCGCGTTTGTTTGCGCTTGGATGCCTTCGACTTCGCAGCGTAGTTGGTAGAGTCGTCTGATCAGCGAACTTTCGATCTCGTCCGCAGCAATCTTCTGTAAGCGCCGCTTCCCCAAACGTCGATCTGTCATTGCGATTGCTTTGATGATCGTATTGCTAGAGTGGAGCGCCTCCTCAATCGATATCGTCAAGTACGCTTCCAAAGCGGCAAAAAACTCCTCGCGTGAGTAGATGCCGCGTGCACGAAGGATCGCCTTAGCTTCCTCGCTGGCTGTGTCGTAAGCTGCTCGTTGGTTTGGGTCAGTAAAGTCCGTACACTGGTTGATCACGCGGAGTTGATGGACAAGGTCACGATAGTCGCGGAGCCAAGCTGCGGTTGAAATGTTGAACAGTTCTTGTTTATCCCAGGTGATCCACGCACGCGCCATCATGCTGGCAACATCAGTACTATAGCGCGCGCTATGCAGCTGGAGTCGACCTTGCATCGAGTCAGCCAGCAGACCCTCAATTGCTGTTTTGAGTTTGCTCCACTTCATGATCCACCTAGTTCAAATCACACCTGCAGAACACTGAAATCACACCTGCAGAACACTGAATGCTTGAATCCCATGCATAAAGTGTAGCACATTACGGAGTCCTCGGATGGTACGGGCGATAACGGGCCGCGGCCCAACGGCTTGCCACTCAGCCGCGCCGCAGCGATAGATCGGCAAGCCAGTCGAGCCAAAACCAGATTCTAAAATGCGCCCGATCTTGTCGCCGCTGTGCGGCGTCGGCTGGAATGGCGGGTTGGGCCGCTGTTTGCGAGTATGCCTTGCAACTGGCACTAAGAGCTTGGTATTGGGTGTGTCTGTGTCCATTGCGTGAGAAGTATGTGCATTGTCTCAAGGTGTTCAATATATTGTGCGCCTATCCTGAGTAATACCTGCTGAAATTCAACCGTGAAACCATACGTGCCATCCGCCAGCGACCTGCTCGATGGTGCGACGGCTGGAAGATGCTCATCCAAGAGCGCTTGAAAATCTACAACTAATGTACGAGCTGCTGCATCCGCAGTGCGATCGAGTGGCCGATCATTGTACGCACGACTCGACATATCATGGGTGCTGTAAATCTGAATGAAGTGATCGGCAAATGCTGCGATTGGGGCGCAGTGCTGCATGATGTTGCGAATGACTTGGTGTTGGATATCATTCGTGAACCCGCCGTTTGCTTCAATCGAGCGATAGAGGCGCAGTGGGTGACGGGTGAAAATCGGCACATTGAGACAGATACTTGACAAGACGAGGAAAGGCGACCACGTGGAAATCTGTGTGTGGTGGTCAGCGAGCCATTGCCGATTTAACACATGGATATCCATACCATGAGTATAGCATAGCGTGCGAAAATGGAACAGACACAGATCTACGATAATCGATAACAACAAGCGTTGACAGCAGCGGCCCAACGGCCTGCCGTTCAGCCGCCGCGAGCGCGCTGGAGAAGAGAACTTCAATAGCGATAGGTAGGGCCTCACGGCCTTTCCCCCGCTCCAAACGGAGCAGGCCAGTTTCCCCGCACTCCGCTTTCCAGTTGGGCCGCAGTACTTTGACCGAGCAGACTGATCATTGCTGACCGCAGGGCGCACCAGTCTCAAGCACCGTCATCTGCGTTCCCCGCTGCATCTGTTCGCGATCATTTTGTCCGGCTTACCCTGGCAGCCTTCACCCTGTCCGCACCATTACAGTGCGGCGTTTGGCTACTATGCTGCCTCTGTCCTCCGTCCCACGTGCTGGCAGTTTCGCACCCCTTGCGCCTAGAGTGGTGTCG
>WNGF01010739.1_pt1 | contig 16096 bp, 14 predicted proteins | sample 5400641 | NCBI WGS metagenome assembly WNGF01 (sample SAMN13153371, study PRJNA577476) | soil metagenome | isolation source: 80 cm soil or saprolite under grassland replicate 2 | place: USA:California | collected 2016-06-15
ATCATTTTGGATTTGTTTTATATAATTTTTGTGTTGTTCACTGTCCAATCATAAATACTACCAGAGGGCGGATGAAACGAAAGTAACATAGTAATTATGCTATCGGGTACATAAAAACCCTAATAAAAAAGGGATTATTTATCTGAAATAAAGATTATGTTCTCGCAAATGCTTTTGTTGCTTACAATTATAAACTTATTTTCAAAACAAAATTTATTTCGATGCCGTCAAGAGGAGCATAGATATCTGTAAACACCGGACGTTCAAGAGAACCTTTATAAAGTTGCCCGAACTTTATTTGTTTTACATCTAAAATATTTTCTGCATTTGCCACTAAGGTGAAATGACCTAAAGTTTTCTGTACCATCAATCCTATCAACGTATATGGTTTGCTTTGAGTGCCATCGTTTAAATATTGTCGGTCTATATAATCTAATTCTACTCCGTAGCGAAAATTATCCTCGAGTTCATAAATTCCTGAAAAGAAGAATTTATTTTTTGGAGTGAGCTCTAAAAAAGGTTGATGGGAATCATATTTTTTTCTCACATCCAACCAGGCATAACCGATTAAAAACTCAAGATCATCAGAAGCCAACCGGATATTTGTTTCAAGCCCTTTTGCTTTAAGATGTGACGAAGCATTAATGAAATAATATTTGCCGATAGCAAGACTATCCGGCTCCGGAATTACAGGATGATTAACAGAAGTAAAATAAAATGTTTCATCAAACGAGATATTCCATTCCTCCGATAAATGCGATTTGTAAAGGATGTCGGCATTCCAGCTACCGGCAATCTCGGGTATTACACTATTTCTCAAAGGATAAACATTCTGAAGCTCATCCTGTCCTGAAACAGAATTTAGTGAAGTAGGAATATTGTGGCCTTGACCATATCCCCCGCGTAGTGATAAATGTTTCGTTGCTTTATATAATAACGAAAAACGGGGCAGTAAATAAATGTCATAGTGATTGTGCTTATCCACGCGAAACCCTGTCTGTAATATCCATGATGAATCCAATTTCCATGTGTCCCGGATAAAGGCACCTATAGTTGAATAATTATATTCCAGGCTGTCAACAGATAACATTGCATCTTCTGTGAATTTGTCCGAGTAGAAATTCAAGCCAGCAACTGTTTTATGGTGTTGCCAGTTTTGCAAAAAGGAAGCTTCTGAATAAGTGTCCCACTCAATGCCATGAAAATTAAAATCAGGCAGAGAGAGCTTTCGACTAAAATAACTGATGCTATTTTTGAAAGTAAATAATTGACCGGTTTGTAAATGCTTTTCAAAAAGTACTGTACTGTATTTTCTGTTGCTATTACTTTTCTCAATATAAGGATGCACTGAATCAGGCTGATTATTTATAGCAAAGAGATCACCTCCTTTTCTATCTTCAAATGATGCATTCAGTCCCACACTAAGTTTTGTGTTGTCATTGAAATAGTAAAAAAATTTGGGTGACAAGTTTATTTGTCGCAAATAAGGTAAATCTGTGAACACATCATTGTCGAAATCTTTTGGTTGTTGGCTCGTAGCGGAAGCCATAAGTGTAAAACCAAAATGCTTATTTCTATGGCTGTAAAAAGCGTTAATATCCCTGCCACCTTTAAGGGTCTGATTAAGCATTATGGTAAGGGAAGGCTTTCCAGTCTGAGGCGTTTTGCTGATAAGATCAATTACTCCTGCTACAGCATTGCCTCCATATAAATCAGAAGAAGCGCCTTTGATAATTTCCACCTGTTGCAGGTCAAGCGGTGGAATAGATAATAAACTAATACCATTGCTCAACCCCCCATATAACGGAAATCCATCTTTTAATAATTGCGTATAATTACCATTTAATCCAAGAATACGAAAAGTCATATTACCGGATACAGCAGAAGTTTGCTGCGTTTGAATACCGGGATTTTCGCCAAGCAGTTTTGAAATATTTCCAGGGTGGATATTCAGTTCTTCGTTTACTTCTTCCTGACCCAATATCTCGACACGTTGCGGTTCATCTGTTATACGGTTATTTGATCTGGTTGATATAACGGTAACTTGCTGTAATATTTTTTCTTCCTGTTTTAGTGATACAATAATTGAAGTGTCAACAAAACCACTTGAAAGTTTTAATTGTAATTCTTCTTTTTCATATCCGGTTTCGGAAAACTCAATATTATAATTACCTGCCGGCATATTACTGAAAGAAGTGTAACCACTATCATCAGTTATTTTAACAAGTTTAAGTTTTGGAATGGAGATGCTCACACTTTCCAAGGGTTTTGTTGTTTCTGCATCAATTATTTTAAAGTGAACTGTAGATTGAGCTGTGGTAAAAAGAAATAAATTCAAGCTGAAATACAACAATCTGATTTTTTTTAAAAGCATTATGAATATTTTGGAAACAACTTTTTTATAAAGCCAACGAATTCTAATGTAAAACTATGATGAAAGGATAAAATTGGCGCAAATGAACCTATCTGATTTTCAACAATCCCAAAAGTGAAGAATACAAAATTCTACAAATCAAAAATTTTCAATCATAATCAAACAGTTCAAGTGTGCGACGCAACGATGCTCAATTCTTGTTCTTCGGTTCGGTTCATAAAAAAATTTTACAACTTAATCTGCTTCAATCTTAAACTATTACTCACCACACTCACAGAACTTAATGCCATTGCGGCTCCAGCGATCATAGGGTTTAATAAAAATCCGTTGAAGGGAAATAATATTCCTGCTGCAATCGGAATACCGATCAGATTATAGATGAATGCCCAAAACAAATTTTGCCTGATGGCTTTAACGGTTCTTTGCGACAGCTTAAGCGCTTTTGGAATGCTGTTTAAATCAGAAGTAATGAGTGTGATCTTTGCAACGTCCATTGCTATATCGGAACCTTTGCCCATTGCGATGCTAACATCTGCCTGCGCCAATGCGTGACTGTCATTGATACCATCGCCAACCATTGCAACCACTTTGCCCTGCTGCTGCAATTCTTTTACAAAAGCGGCTTTCTGCGATGGCAATACTTCTGCTTTATAAGATGTAATGCCGACCTTTCTCGCAATAGCTTCTGCGGCATGTTGATTATCGCCTGTGAGCATATATACTTCAATGCCGCGTTGCAGTAATTTTTTTACAGCCGATACGGAAGTTTCTTTTATCTTGTCTGCAATGGCAATCACTGCATGCACGTTTTTATCATCGGAGAAATACACAACTGTTTTTGCATCTTCCTGTAATTGCGATGCCTTAGCCGCAAGATGATTGTTGGTTTGAATTTTATTTTCTTCCATCAATCTTTTGTTACCGATAAACCAGGTTTGATTATCATAACTTGCTTTTACACCTTGCCCTGTAATGCTTTCAAAGTTTTGCAATTTGATATTGCTGGTCGCATCTTTCTCAAAATGATCAGCTACTGCTTCTGCAAGCGGATGCTCCGATTGTTTTTCTAATACATAAATAATGGAGCGGTTAAGCAAATTATTCTCAGCATCATTATTCCAAACAATATCTGTAACAGCAGGCTTGCCTTCTGTAATGGTTCCTGTTTTATCGAGCACTACCGCATTTACTTTATAACCCTGTTCAAGACTTTCGGCATCCTTTATCAAAATATTATTTTCCGCGCCTTTACCCACACCAACCATAATAGCTGTTGGTGTTGCAAGACCGAGCGCACAGGGACAGGCAATCACCAGCACCGTAACGAGAGCACGCAGACCTTGTGTGAGCGCATTATCGCCGCCCAACAATTGCCATGCAATAAATGAGAGTATTGCAATACCTATAACAACAGGAACAAAGATGCCTGCAATTTTGTCAACGAGTTTTTGAACAGGCGCTTTACTGCCCTGCGCTTCCTGAACCATTTTTATAATGTGTGCAAGCAAAGTTTCTCCACCAACTTTTTCTGCTCTGAACTGAAAGCCGCCTTTTTGATTTATCGTTCCTGCAAAAACTTTTTCTCCTGTAGTTTTTTCAACAGGCATGGGTTCACCGCTTATCATACTTTCATCAACAAAAGAATTGCCTTGAGTAACCACACCATCTACCGGAATTTTTTCACCCGGACGCACAAGAATTGTATCGTCAACTTTCACCTGCCCCACAGGAATTTCCATTGTATGATTATTCGCATGCACAACCGTTACCGTTTTTGGTTGCAAGCCCATCAATTTTTTTATGGCTGATGAGGTAGATGCTTTTGCTCTTTCTTCGAGCAACTTGCCCAGCAGAATAAATGCAATCACCACTGCCGATGCTTCAAAATAAACATGCGCATGCAAGCCACGACTGTGCCAGAACTGCGGGTACAACGTATTGAAAACACTAAATGCATAAGCGATACCGGTGCTCAATGCAACGAGTGTATCCATGTTTGCCTTGCCATATTTTGCCTGCTTAAACGCATTCACAAAAAATTGTCGCCCGAAGATGAGCACAACCGGAGTTGCCAGCAGCCACATAATAGTAGTTGGCATACGGCACACTCATAAAAAACATGCCGACGATAACGAGCGGCACAGAAAATACAATTGACCAAATGGTTTTTTGTTTCAGCGATTTCAGTTTTTGCTGATGCTCATTTTCCAAAGCCGCCTTCGATGCTTCATTCTCATCAACAACGAGGTCGTAACCGATAGATTGCAGTGCTGTTTTAAATTCCATTGGTTTGGCAAGCGCCGCATTGTATTCTATTTGTGCAAGATTGTTTGCGTAGTTCACATTTACTGAAACAATTCCCGGCTGATGTTCCAGTATTGTCTGTGCACTTGCCGCACACGATGCGCAACTCATGCCTGTTATGGGAAAACTCTTCTTTACAACTGTGTCCATTTCTTTTAAATTTTTACAAATCAAAATTAGATGGACGCGCAGGTGAAGCTGTTATACAATTATGGAAATGATTTATAGAATTTTTGTTGAAAGATTTTTTTTGCTTGCCTCGTCGTAGCTTTAGTGAAGGCGGGAGCCAGAGTGAAGTGCATGGATGAAGCTGCTGTTGCGTCGCACTCTTGTGCGGTTGGATTTTCATGGCGGCAGTTATGAAGTTTCGGAAATAGATATTATATTAGCTATGATAGCTCAATTTTTATCTATGCGATTGGAAAATATAATGTGGGCAATAAGTTTAAACCCCATCTACATTACGAATGAAAAAAATAGATTTACATATTCACACAGTTGCGACAAGTAGTGATAGTCATTTCGACTTTTCAATTGGAAAGTTGAAGGAATATGTAGCGACCATGAATATGGATTGTATTGCCATCACAAACCATAATACCTTCGACTTCTCTCAATATGAAACAATATCGTCTTCATTAGGAATCTGTGTTTTCCCGGGTATTGAAGTTAATTTAGAAGGCGGACATATACTGGTTATTTCCGACAATATAAACTTGGATGATTTTTATGATAAATGTGGCAACGTTCAAGCTCTCATTAAGAGTAATGGAGATTACATCAGCATTGAACAATTTGAAGGCATTTTTCAGGACTTATCGAAGTATATATTAATTCCACACTATGACAAAAAGCCAATAATAAGACAAGATATAATCGACAAATTAAATAATCACATTACAGCAGGTGAAGTCACTAGTGTGAGAAAATTTAAAACATGCATAAAGGAAACAGACAAATTAGTTCCAGTTATCTTTAGTGATATGCGTTTCCACCATGAATTAGAATCGTTTTCGATAAGGCAAACATTTGTTGATTTAGAGGAAGTCACATTTAAAGGGATTAAAGCTTGCCTTTTTGATAAAAGCAAAGTTTTCTTATCTAAAGACGATGGCAATGAAATTTTTCAGGTTACAGATGACGGAATAAAAATATCGACTGGTTTGAATATCATTCTTGGAGAGCGTTCCACTGGTAAAACTCATACTCTAAATAGGATATGTAATTCCTTTGAGAATGTAAAATACATCAAACAGTTTTCGTTATTGCAAAATGATGAAGAGAAATTTAAAGGGTTGCTTAGTGTGAGACAAAGCAGTATCTCTGAATCCTTTTTGAAAGAGTTTAAATATGTGGTAGAAGACGTTTCAAAAGTTGATATAAAACAAAACGAAATTAATATCGAAAAGTACATTAATACTCTACTAAAGTTCGCATCAGAAAATGACAAAGCAGATACCTTTTCTAAAGCAATTCTTTTTAGCGAAAGTTTATTTGCAGCAGTACCTCAAGAAAGTCTAAAAAGAATAATTGACGCGATTATTCAGTTAATTGAAAACTCTGAATATAGAGAGGTAATTGACAAACACATACCAATTGAAAACCTAAAGAGTCTTGCTGTAGATTTGATGAATCGATACGCCCAAACAGAGGAGATGAATTTGAAAAAGAAATGGCTGAATGAGCTAATAACTAATATCCAAAGTGAATTAAGGTTCAGAACAAATTCCACATTTCCAGAAAATATAGATTTTTACAAACTAGTATCAGATTATAAAAAGGTAGAGAAATTCACGAAAATCGTTAATGACTTGAAAACTGAAAATGAAATTGACAGAAAGGAAATCAGAGGTTTTAAAGTTGTTGCGTATACAAAGCAATACACGGGAGCATCACAGTTAAAGGCAAAAAGTAGAAGAATGCTTTCTTTCATGGAAGCATTTAATAACGATGAAAATCCTTATAATTATTTACGATGTTTAAAATCTTTGGAGTTGGAAGAAACCGAATTTTACCGATACTTTGTCGACATCGAATACAAAACTTTAAATAAGCATGGATATCCTGTTTCAGGAGGTGAGCGGTCAGAGTTTAATCTATTACATGAAATTAGTGATGCTTTAAAACATGACTTGCTTTTAATTGATGAACCTGAATCTTCTTTCGACAATTTGTTTTTGAAAAATGAAGTAAATGAACTTATAAAAGACATTTCAAAGGATATACCTGTTATAATTGTTACGCATAACAGCACGGTCGGTGCTTCAATAAAGCCTGATTACTTATTATATACTCAAAAATCTATTACCGGTGGACAAGTTATATACCGAGTTTTCTCAGGCTACCCATCCAGTAAAGAATTAAAAAGTTCAACAGGGGAATCCATTTCGAACTACGATATAATGTTGAACTGCCTTGAAGCAGGTATAGATGCATACAATGACAGAAGAATTAAGAACTATGAAATACTTAAAAATTGAAGATAATAAAGGATATTATCTAAAGTCCCTAAATAACACAGATACTTGGTTGGAAATAGATAACATCAATAAAGATGATTTATTGATACTCCTCAACGCTGCAATATCAAATGAATTCGAGATGGATGATTATGCAGAAGAAAAACTGTTAAATAAAGCACATCAAATTATTTACAAGAACATTCATGAAAAATTTAGCACTCTTCTTTCATTGAAAGATAAATTTAAAGATGAAAGTGAAAGCCTTTATAAAGAGGCTATCGAAAAATACAGTAATAATGACACCGCAGGATAAAGAAAACTTACGGACAACGCTTCAAATCTGCCATAGTATCAGAGGAACTATAAATAAATGAAGTTCTTTCATCTGCTATTATAAACTCTATTAAACTCCTCAATCACAAACCTCACACACTCTATCGTTTGTTTTGCCCGCTTTATTGATGGACTGATGTGTGATAATTTTTTATCGCGCTGTCTTATTTTTATTGCCTGTTGTATAATGTGATGAAACTTTTGCGGAAGTATTTCCAAAGCATAATAACCAGCATGTAGCTTTGAAGTTATTTGTCCTGTTTTAAGTGTATGCAATTGTCTTGCTACTCCCAGCACCGACCACTCCGTTAACCACGGCAAAACCACTAATAGAAAATAACGGTGATTAAATTGTGAATGTTTTCTAAGCCAATTACGCCAGTAAGAATTGATGTTTTCAAAAAGAACACGGTTTAAATCTTCATCTTTAATTTCAATGGGTAAATTATGAGCCGGTAATCCGCATATTGTAAGCGCAGTTGTTTTTAATTCTTTTAAAGTAACTGCTGTTAATCTTAATCCTTGTCCCCAAAGCATTTTATTCATTTTACCTTCAAAAACAGAGGGCACTTTAATTGTTTGTTGATTGCTTACTTGTAAACCTTCGCGTGTGAGATAAACACCACTTAGTTTTGGTCTTTTAAACTGGTTACGAATTTTCTTGTGAATGCGTTCCAGTTGTTTTACATCTTCTTCATCAGGAAGATTTCTGCAAAGAATTACAAAATCAATATCGCTTTTGTTTGAATAAAAATCATTTAAAGGAATAGAGCCGGTGAGATAAACACCTTCGCTAAGATTTGGGTTAATTGCTGTGATGTTTTTTATTAGAAGAGTTAAGATACTATCTGTAAGTTCCGGAATTTCTATCGGGTTTGAGGGTTGCATACATATCAAATTTATAATTCGCAGAATTGAAATAAGGATTTATGCGTAGCAAGATTTATTCATTTGTATTGGCGGACACTTTACCGTACCGTAACTACAAAATACGCAACAATCGCCTTGCTTTGGCTTTAAAATTGTTAGGCAGTTTGTGCACTTATAAAAATACTGACAAGCATCTTCAGGCATTGTCTCTTCCTTTTGAAATCCGCAATCGGGACAAGTAATAATTGATTGAAGTATAACTTGTGTTTCCATTTTAGAAGCTGTTTGAATTAATTCTAAAATTTTATTGTTTGCGCTAATGATGCCAAGAGATATGCTGATGAACGAAATGCGAAGCAACAAGGATGCTATGAAATACCTAAGCTGGTATCAAAAAAATATTACAATCTGAACGTCGTGCTTTTAATAGACTTATCCTCTTCCCACACACAAACAACTTCATCATCACTTACTGATTTTAGAACAGGTAAGCTTCCTTTGCCTGTAATCTTTTTTGTACCATCAGGCAAGAGGCAAACAATATCACCGTTGCTGTCAGTCCATGCATAAATATTTTTTCCGTTTACCGTTTCAATAGCGCAACCTTTGCCTTCTCCAATTTCCTTTTCCATAGCTCCGGGTGCGGAAGCATATATTTTACCTTGCCTGCGCCAAACTGTTTGCACTATGCCATCTTTAGCGATAGCCAAACCACCACCATCCATAGGACAACCATTCAACTTCCAACTGTCGATTCCCAATTTTTCGGCCTTGCCAAAACTATTTCCACCATCGGCAGACTGAATAAGATACAGATCACGATTACCATTTAACCAGTTGCGAAACATGACATACAGATTATTACCTCGCATTTCTACAGAAGGTTTGCAACACTCACAAACAGTACTGTCAGGTGATTTATACACCAAAATATTTTTGTTCCATGTTCTACCGCCGTCAGTTGATCTTGCACCGTAAATTTTATTATGTTTATCACCACGTAAATCAGTCCAGATAGCGAACAGATTATTGTTGCCATCACTGCTTAAACCCGAAAAACCTTCTTTATCAACTTCATCTTCATCATTCACTTTTGCAGTTCTAAGCCAATTGCCTGATTGCTCTTTTGTAAAAGAAAAAACATTACCATCATTATTAACTGCTATAATCGAAACGCCATCTTTTGTTACAGTGATCTGCGGTCCGCGTGTAGCGCTGGCGACCAATCCCGTTAAAGTATCAATGAGAGCAGGTGATGAAAATGATTTTCCTTTGTCTACAGAATGGCAATACATAATGCTATCACCATTGCCATAAACAAGATGAATGTTATTGCTTTCATCTTTTGCAATGGCAGGCATCTGACCATGCGCTACAGATGTAACTGATATATCTGTTTTCTTTTGCTCTTTGCATGCAATAAAAAACACACAAAAGAAAGCGATGAGTTTTACATTTTTCATATAGCTAAACTTTATCAAGAGATTTGCGATGTATTCCACCTAATTTTTTGAAATGACTTGGTGTAAGTCCTGTTACCTTTTTGAATTGCGAAGATAAGTGCGCAACACTGCTGTAGTCTAATCGGAAAGCAAATTCGCTTAAATTCAATTCATCGTACACAAGTAATTCCTTTGCCTTTTCAATTTTCTGGTTGATTATATATTTTTCAATAGTAATACCTTCCACTTCAGAAAATAAATTACTGAAATAAGAATAATCTTTATGCAACTTTCGAGAAGAATTCCTGAGAAGTTATGTTTTTCATCTGCATCGCTATAATGAATTTGATTGATGATAATATTTTTTATTTTCTCTATCAGTTTTTTCCTGCTGTCATCCAACACTTCGAAACCTAAGGCGGCGAGGTTTTCTTTTAGTTGTATCTGCTGCTTTTCAGTTGACACTTTTAAAAATGCAAATCAAATCGAGTAGGAAGGTAGCCATTATTTGACTACCTGTCCTCTCACACCACCGTACGTACCGGTCTGGTATACGGCGGTTTGTCGGAATAGTTTCAGGGGCGTCTTCGTTATCTTTCTCATTAATCGCTTAAGCTCCTCTTATATTCTACTTTCGGTTGCTGACCTATTCTCATATAAGTAGTTCTCTTACGTGTTTCGGCTTCTGTTGCTGCATCAATAATGTTGCATAACTTATTCGCCCATTCCAACATTCCACCCTTCAGTTTGTCTGTGAGACTTCCATCCTTACCCTTTACGTCGGGGGATGGCTCGTTTCCTTCCTACTATGGCTTCTGCTGACTTCTGCTCCATAACGGGGAATCGTTGGCAGATCTCCCAAGGTAAGTGTAACTCTTTCCATCCATGTAGCCTCTGCATTTACGTTGTTGTATCCCGCGCAGTATAGGGCTTTTGTTTCTTATGCAACATCACCCATACAACCCCGCCTTATATGCAGTTTCTGTTCGTAGGCTCAGATGTTTGCCGCCAGCTTCCTTCAGATTCCACCTCGCGATGGACACCCTTGCTCTTGGCTAATGCTTCCTACTGCAAAGTGCATTCGGGACTTGCACCCTATAGTTATTACACATGCTTGGCGCACATAAAAAACGGAATTCATTGTAGAACTCCGTTTAGAAGCAAATTGTTAGTTTTTAAAAAGCCTTTATCAAATGGCTAAATAAGTAAGATGCTATTCCCTTAATTATTAATTCAATACATGTATAGAAGTAAAGTCTGTATTAAAACAAGCACCAGCATTTTGAGCACCGGTTTTATCTATGGATTCTGAAACCGTTTGACTCGTAAGAGATGTATTAGAATTTAAAAAAGAATCGGCAATGGGACCAGCATTTTTCACATTGCTCAATTCCGTCGGCTCTTTATTAAAAAGCGTTCCTGAAGCAACATAAGAAGAAGAGCTCAATAAAGCACTATCTTCCTGATTTGACCTTGTACTTAAACATGGACCAGCATCCTGAACGTCGTTTTTCTCTACAGATTCTGTTATTATTTGACTGTTAGTTGTCGGTGAATCTGGAGAAAAATTTAATACTTTTTGAAGTTCATTAATTGAATCTATTTCAATCATTATTTTCATAAACACCTCCTTATTTTAAAATTGCATATTTGCCTTCAAAGTTTGTAGCCACTGATCCTGTATTTGTTACTTTAATCCAATAAGTAAAAGTGCCATTGTTAGCTCTTTCAATACTTACTTCACCTGTAATTTTTCCTCCAGGAGTTGTTGGTCTGATTGACCAAACTACAAACCAATCATTTGGCCAGTTGTAAGTAAACCAATTTTGGGTTTGACCGGGATTAATATTTGATGTCCATTGGGTACCAACAATCCGCAAATCATTAAATCCTACCAGGTGATGATGGAGATTAGTATAACCACCACTGGTTAATTCACTGATTTGAGCAGGGGTAAGACGCCCTGGTCGATTGCCCAAAATTGTATCAATTCTCCCCAATCCTCTTGTCATGTCATAAAAGTCACTTTCCCAGCGATTACGCAAGAAGTCAACAGTAACAACAAGGTCATGCACTTTATGAATGTCCTTTGTTAATACAATAAAGGCTTGTCGCCAAAATTTGGGTGCTACACTAAAACTTGGAATCCGCGGTCCTTCCTGATTAATGAAATTTTGTATATTCAAACGTACCGGAGTAGCAGTGTAATCAGTGGAAGTGCCAATTTGTGCAAGATTTCTTAATAGTGTGAATTCGCCAACTTCGATAGGACCAAGTAAACCCATTAAGTACAAATCAAGATTACAATAGGCGCGCTCATCAGAAGTCCTGTTGTCTCTCCTAAAATTGCCATTTGATAACTCTATCCAATCTGTAGTATCATAATCCATTGGCGATCTGTCATCATCAAGGTTGAGCGCCCAGTGACCCCAACCACTTAATAAATGATCATTCATTGTGGCATTTGTTACAGGGTCTCTATATTTTGCAAAAGCTGCAAACTGATGTTCCCACTCTTGTCCCATCACATAGCGCCATACAGGAAAATGTCCCTGATTCATAAAGTGAAAACCTTGTAACCGGTTAGTTCCCCAGGTGGCCCGATTGTTCATAGCTCCTAAGCCGATGCCTTGAACATCGTTATAAATCCATGAAAAGAATGAGCAGGCACATTCCTGCGGCATGCCACTTGCAGTGTCAAGAAAGAAAGTAACGTGATCATAATCATCTCCATGCAGCGTTCGAAACAGTTGGTAAGCAGCCACAAAGTCTACCTGTTGTTGGTTATTAATAGTAACGACTAAGTTTCCGGGATCCTGAATAACGCATATATCTCCAAAATCCTGAACATTTACAGCATGTTCTATAATTGGAGGAGCTTCCACTTTAATCCCCAGTACACCCTCAGCTTTACTTCGTAATTCATGTATTCTAGCCCAATCAATAAACCGCATATCATCTATGTGTTCGTGTTCATTTATGTAATCTACTGTTTTATGCGGTGCTTCAGGAGAAAAAGGCTCAACTACGTCTGTTTTCAAACCCATGTAGTCTTTAGGAATCAGTTTTGAAGGTTCAACCGAACTTTTTGGGTATTTTTTAATCACATAAATGATTAATGCAAATTCATTCTTTCGCAATTTTTTACTAACTCGTCTTTGACCAATCCCTACGCCTATAACATTCTCATCCTTGTAAAAATCTTCCTTTGCTTTTTTTAAAATCTTTGCAAGGTCTAATGATGGGGAGATGGAATATGCATATTCTTTCTCCTCCGCTACAATTTTTTTATTTGGGGCGACTTCAATGGTAGACATATTATTAAATTTTTAGGTGAAAAATTATTTGTTTTGGTTCAGCTAAAATATTTACTGCGTTGTTTGTTGTCTTATCTTTCTGCTACCATAGGTGGACTTCCGGGAGATTTTTAAAACTAACTTTAGTGTTCGTGAGAAAAATTATCCGATTTCGAATATCTTATTTATTCTTCAAATAAGCAATACCAGTTTCCTTGTATTTTTCGTTGTTCTCAGAAAAATTTACTTAATTAAATGAGAAGCGTAAAGATTTACAGCATTAATAATTTTATGTGTACCAAGTTTATGATGAATATTTTTTCGATGTGTTTCAACTGTAAAATAACTTAGATGCAATTCCTTGGCACATTCTTCGCTCGTTTTTCCTTCACTAAACATTTGAAGCAATTGTATTTCACGATTAGTGAGGTTAAATTGGTTTTTCATCGTGATAAGATTAAAAGTTCAATTTCTTTTTTCTTAATTCTCTTCTTTCAGAGATAATGCGTAAAATGTTTTGCTGCACAGATGAAGTCATTTAAGTCACCTATAATTGCATTTATTGTGTAAACTTTCCTTAAATTTTGTTTTACGAAGAATTCTTTTGAGAAATAGTATTCGTTATGTAATCAAGGTGTCTTTTAATACGATAAAAATAAATAATCGCTTTAATTGCTTATTGGAAAAATCGTCCTTCATAGTGGATAAACAGTATTGAATTTCTAAATACTTGATGTTGTTTTCTTTATAAAGTTTCCAGTAATGATCAAATGAAGAATTAATACAAGATACGATTTGAAAATAGAAAATGCAATGATCTTCGGAAACAATTTCACTTAAACTTGAAATGTCCTTAGCTAAGTAATTTTCAAATTCCTTTTTTTCTATATATCCTGCACATCTACAAGAATGGAAATCAGAATTCAGTATAAAAATACATTCTCGATATCTTTAAGTCAAGAGTAAAAACACGTAATCTTATGGCAATTACTCCGTACTTCTACGTATTCTTAGTATCAATAAACTGCAAGGTTAATGAGTCTTTAGCAAGACTGCTATCAAAGCAGGAATGCGTATTTCTACGCAAATTCATTTGCGGTAAATACGTATTTTAAGTGTTTTCTCTTGATTATAAAATACCGATGATCCTCTCTTTTATAAACTTTATTATTTTCAAAAATTTGTATCGCCAAGGTTACTCTATGTTTTGTTGTTAAGCACAATAACCGGAGGGAAAATTTTTTGCAAAAATTGAAAATATAAATTCTTTCTGTTGCGAAAGCTGCTTATCTCTTTTGTCAATATTGTAAAATTTGGAGTCTTTTCAATAAAACAATGCTTTGTAACTGTCTAATTGCAGAATTTACACATTTCATCTATGCCAATTGTAAATACCAATTCGAATATAGGTTCTTGTGATCTTAATTTGGTGGAAGATAAAAAACGATGTAAGGATAAACTGAAAAAGAGAGTAATTGAAAAGTTTTAATTTTCAAAAACTTTGATTTATGAAAACTGTCGTTAAAAATAATTCTTCAGATTCAAAAAAATCAGCTAAAGATTGGTGGGATATACTTGGTAAATTCAGCAGCATTTTTCAATCTTTAGTTATTGGAATCATTACTTTATATATAACAACGCTTTGGCTACCTGTTCGTGAAGAGAAGAATAGGAAGAATGAAATGAAAACTGAAATTATGAGTGCAAGAGAGCAGGCATCGCTTTCTTTCAGAGGCGAAATGTTTGATAAAATGTACACTTCAATAGTGGCATCTAAAAATTTGATTTCGATCACAGAGCGTGTAGAAAAGCTTCGTCTTTTTCAGGAATACTTTCATGATGTTTTTGATGGGGGGCCATTTTTTGAATGCTTATATAAAGAAGCGCAATTTAAAAACGATACAAAAACCATTACAAACCTTGTCGATATTGCAAGAGAAAATACACGCTGCCAGGAAAATCACATAAAAGAATGTTATGATAGTACTTTTATTAAGCAAGATACACTCAAACTGAATGATTCAGATGAAATTCATATTGATGAAGACCATTGCATAAAGATTAAAATTGGTACACTTGAAAATAATAATAATGATATTACAGTTTCTATTCCTGTTACTGTTTATGTAAATGAAATCCTTATAGACGAAATAAAAGATATTTCCTATTTTCATTTTCCTTTTTCTCAGAATTATCGTCTTTCAAAGAATCATAGAATTGCGTTCAGACTCGATTCTCTCGTGTATACTAAAAATCAATGTGAAATTATTTTTGCAGTAATGGAATTAAAAAATGACTTTCTGCAAACAACCCATTGGCTTCCACTGAATGAACTTGTAGAAGGATTAAACAGCATTAAAGGAGACAAAAAAGATTAAAGCTTATAAATATTACCAACCTTAAGCCTCCTTCTATTTCTTAGCGAGAGGCCGTAAATGATTGGGGGAAAATATATTGCAATTAGAAACGGCATAAGGTCTGCTAACTCACCCTATACCTTGTGTCTGCCTTAGAAAGATATTGCCGCCCTTATAAATGAAAGACATATATAATGAGATTGGAGAGACGCTATTTATTGCTGAAAGAACTGTGACAAAACATATTTCAGAATATTTTTGAAAACTGATTATCAAAAAAGCCCGCAAATGAAAATGCGGGCTTGCGCAGTTAATTTCCATCATTCTGTTTCTTCATCATCTTCTATTTCAAAAAGGATAAAGTTTTTTATTCCCTTTAAAAATGAAATCAGAAATAAAAGCATTACAATTATAAAAAGAGGAACTAAAACATAAGGACTTTTAATTCCTGTTGCCCAAAGAACTATGGTAATTAATAACAGAATAACTGCAATTATTCTAATTGTTTTTCTTTTCATGGCTGTATATTCCGGGATGTTGACCCGCCTACAATTGACCCATTATTCCGGGATGCTGACCCACCCATAAGCAGAAAGTTTTTAGCACATTAAAATGTAAATGATGGTTTTGATTCCGGGATGTTGACCCGCCTTTATCT
>WNGF01013403.1_pt1 | contig 16093 bp, 16 predicted proteins | sample 5400641 | NCBI WGS metagenome assembly WNGF01 (sample SAMN13153371, study PRJNA577476) | soil metagenome | isolation source: 80 cm soil or saprolite under grassland replicate 2 | place: USA:California | collected 2016-06-15
CGCCACGCCAAGTCCGGCTTCGATAAGCTTCGTCGGGTAGGCGACATCGGCCGAAAAGAACATGTCGAACGGGGCGCGCTGCGACAACTGCGAGTAGAAGCTGCCCGAAGAACCGTAGCTCACCTGTACTTGGGTGTCGGGGTAAGTCTTCTGGAACCCCAGGACAATTTCATCCAGCGCGAACTTCAGGTCGGACGCAGCCGCAACGAAGAGAATCTGTGGGGGCGACTTCTCCTTCTCCGCGGCCGATGATTTTTGACCGGCCAGCCAACCCACAAACGTGAGAAGGAGTATCGAGACAATTTGATGTGGCATTCGCCTCAGTCCCATAAGAGAACCGCGCCCAATAATGGCCGGCGACGCTCTCTTTTGCAAAGTATATCGAGACGACAGAACGTCCATCATTCCCGCAGTGATCGGGTTGCTCGCCTGAAATTGAAGCGCTGCGTAAATGTGCAGGCGAACTCGGTCTCGCAGCAGGGACCTGAGACGGTTGAGCAGAGTTGTCCTGAATGTCCTTGATCGTTCGTCCTATCTCTGACAAAACAAAAAAGAGAAAGGCAGAGCCTGAGCAATGCCAGGCGAACGACAGATGCGAACAGCATCGGGTTCTTCGGAATCCGGGAACACAATAAAAACGCAAAACAGGTGTCCTGCGCACGCCCGTTCGTTCGTCTTACCGTCGAACGCACAGGACCACTAACTGTCAAACGAGGGAAAATTATGAGCAACCAAACACAAGACGGATACATGCTGATATTTCGCGGCACGGATTGGCACAAAAAACTTTCACCCGAAGAAATGCAACAGGTGGCCAGCCAGTGGATGGCCTGGTTCAACCGGTTGACCGACCAGGGCAAGGCCATCGCGGGGAGCCCGTTGCAGAATGAGGGCAAAGTTGTTTCCGGGAAAAACGGGCGGGTGATCGCGGATGGCCCGTTTGCCGAATCGAAGGAGGCAATTGGCGGTTACTTCCTGTTGCAGGTAAAGAGCCTGGATGAGGCGGTGGCCATCGCCCGGGAGTGTCCGGGTCTGGCGCATGGCGCGGTGGTCGAAGTCCGGCCCGTCGCGGCCGAATGCCCCATTGGCGAAGAAGCCCGGGCCGGGGCGCAACTTGCCCACGCGTAAACCGATCAACGTAGCGGTCCCATGAGTAAGAACAACCAGGAAACAACCACACGACCATGAGCAGAATACGAGTCTCGGTAGGCACAAAGAAGGGCGCGTTTGTCCTGACCGCCGACGGCAAACGCCAGAACTGGGATGTCAGCGGCCCGCATTTCGCGGGTTGGGAGATGTATCATCTCAAAGGCTCGCCCGTTGATCCGAATCGCATCTACGCGTCGCAGACCAGTGGTTGGTTCGGGCAAATCATTCAGCGCTCGGATGACGGCGGCAAAACGTGGAATCCGCCTGGAACGAAACCCGAAGATTTGATGACCCCGGAAGGAATGCCCAAGGGCGAGAGTAACATGTTTCTGTACGAAGGTGAGGTCGGAACGCACAAGTTTTACGACGGATCACAGCATCCGTGGGAGTTCAAACGCATCTGGCACATCGAGCCGTCACTCACCGATCCGGACACCGCGTTTGCGGGCGCGGAGGACGCGGCGCTGTTCAAGACCGTGGACGGCGGCAAGACCTGGAAGGAACTTTCCGGTTTGCGCAAAGCCAAGGGCCACCTCTGGCAGCCCGGCGCCGGCGGCATGGCCGTGCATACGATCCTTCTCGATCCGAAAAACGCGAACCGGATTTACATCGCCATTTCGGCGGCGGGCGCGTTCCGCACCGATGACGGCGGCAAAACATGGCGCCCCATCAATCGCGGCCTGAAATCGCAATACGAGTTGCCCGACCCGGATGCGGAAGTCGGACACTGCGTCCATCGCATCGCCATGCATCCGTCTCGACCGGACGTCCTGTTCATGCAAAAGCACTGGGACGTCTTGCGCAGTGACAACGCGGGCGACTCATGGCAAGAGGTCAGTGGCAATCTGCCGACCGACTTCGGCTTCCCCATTGACGTTCACGCCCACGAACCGGAAACGATCTACGTCGTCCCCATCAAGAGCGATTCCGAGCATTTTCCGCCGGACGGTAAGCTGCGCGTCTATCGCAGCCGGACGGGCGGAAACGAATGGGAAGCGCTCACGAAAGGCCTTCCGCAGAAAGATTGTTACGTCAACGTGCTGCGCGACGCGATGGCCGTTGACTCGCTCGAGCCCTGCGGCGTTTACTTCGGCACCACCGGCGGGCAGGTTTACCTGTCTGCCGACAGCGGCGACTCGTGGAATCCCATCGTTCGGGACCTTCCGGGTGTGTTGTCCGTCGAGGTCCAGACGCTGCCATGATACGAGTGGTTCTCCCCTTTCACCTGCGCACGCTGGCGCGCGTGGACGGCGAAGTGCAGCTTGAGGTCGCGAGTCCGGTCAGCGTCCGCTCCGTTCTCGACGCGCTCGAAGCGCGCTATCCGGTACTGCGCGGGACGCTCCGCGACCACGTCACGCTGCGGCGACGGCCGTTCGTCAGATTCTTCGCCTGCAAGGAGGACCTGTCCCTTGAACCGCCTGAGACGAGGCTGCCCGATGAGGTCGTAACGGGCGCGGAGCCGTTCCTGATCGTGGGCGCCATGGCGGGAGGCTGAGTTTGACGGGATTGATATTCGGGTTTTTCAAGAGGATATCAGGTGATGGCCATGACCATGCCGCCTGACAAGAAAAATCTCCGGGCAAGCGCCGGGAGCGCCGGCCAATCTTCGCTTACTGCTCGCGTGCAGCTCGAGTTCACCTGGAACCCGGCGAGACGTCTCCCGGCAGAGGAATTTCTGAGCGTTGGCGGGCGCCGGATTCCCGTGGCTTTCATTCGCAATCCGCGTGCGCGCCGTTACGTGCTTCGGCTCCGCCCGGACGGTTCGGCGCGTGTGACCATTCCTCGCGGCGGCTCGGCGGCCGAGGCTCGACGTTTTGCGGAACGCAACAGGGAATGGCTTGAGCGGGAGTTGCAGCGGCTGGCCGCGCGTTCGGAGCGGCCAAAGGAGTGGTTCATCGGGACCGAGATTCTTTTTCGCGGCGACCCGGTGAAGATTGAGGCGGGAGTGAATGGGGAGAGCGGCACGATCCGGTTTGGCGTCGAGTCGGTAAAAGTGGCCAACCCCGCGGTTGATTTGCGTCCGGCGATTGAGCGACATCTGCGGAGATTGGCCGCGAAAGAGCTGCCGCCAAGAGTTCTCGAATTCGCGGCATTGCACCGATTGCCGGTGCGTCGGATTACGGTGCGGAACCAACGATCGCGTTGGGGCTCCTGCTCGCCGCGCGGGACCATTTCCCTGAATTGGCGGCTCATCCAAACGCCACCGCGCGTCCGGGACTACATTCTGGCGCACGAGATCATGCACTTGAGGGAAATGAACCATTCATCGCGGTTTTGGCGCGAGGTGAAGCGCGCCTGCCCGGAGTACGAGACCGCGGAACGGTGGCTGAAACAGCATTCGTCTCTGCTCAGGTACTGACGTTCTCCCGTTTGCTTCCGAACGCGAATTGAGACACCTTAGGCCCAAAAGTGACCGCCACCGTCCAGCAACAACTGCTCCAGATTCGTAATGCGCTGGTCGATCTGCATAAAGCGCTGGTCGATACCGAGCGCCTGAGTTACGAGAAGACTGCCGGCACAATCGAATCGCCAAATCATTTTCTTCAACTCCTTATCCGTGACCCGTGGTTCGCGTGGCTGCACCCGCTGTCCCAACTCATCGTCGCGATGGATGAGGCGCTGGATGAGAAAGAGCCTCTGACGAGTGCGTCGATGAACGTCCTGGTGGATCAAACCCGTCTCCTGCTCGTCGCGTCCGAAGACGGCGAAGGCTTTTCCAAACATTACTTCGATGCGTTGCAACGCGACCCCGGAGTGGTTCTCGCACACGCGGAGGTGGCTAAGCTCCTCCGCTCGCAGCAGGCGCCAGGTTGACTGGCAACCTTTGTGGCATGCTCGCCCCCGAAAACACTCCGAGATCCGGCTGGCCAATCCCGGGGCGTCCGGCAAAGCTCTCCGCGAATCGAGTGAATTGAACCTGCTGGTCATGCGCCTCAAAATGTTTCCACGGGCCTGCCTGGCTTTCGCCCTGATCGTTTCTTCGCGCGCCGCCGAGCGTCCCGCTCCAAGTCCGCAGACCGACCCCGCCCGCGCGCTCCGCGAGTATCGCGACTTCGCGATGGGCCACGACGGAAATGCCGCGCGGGGACGTGAGCTTTTCCTTTCCGAGCAACTGACCGCCTGCGTGAAGTGTCACACGGTGGATGGCAGCAGCGGGAAGGCGGGCCCGGATTTGTTTGCGGTCGGCGACAAGTTTCCACGAAGCGAATTGATCCGCGCCGTGCTCGAACCGTCCGCCGAAATCGCCGTCGGCTACGGCACAACCATTGTCGAAACCGAATTCGGCGATGAGTTTGAAGGCGTCCTCAAGCAATCCACCGCGGACGCGCTCGAATTGATGGGCGCCGACGGCAGGCGGGTTCGCGTCGTCACGGGCGAGATCCGGGAGCAGCGCGGCAGCACCGTTTCGCTCATGCCCGAGGGATTGCAGGCGGGGATGTCGCTCCAGCAATTCACCGATCTCATCGAATACCTGGCCACGCTCAAACAGCCCGCGTCGGCGCTCACGAGCAATCGCGGCATGCCTGCGGACATCCCCGAACTGGCCCAACCGATCGCGGTCCGGCCGTTTTTCTCCGAACAGATGCGGTTTCCCCATTCGTTCGTCCAGAAGCCCGGAGATGTGCGCTCGGGACTGGTGTGGTTCGGGCAGTTGCCGGGAGTCAGCAATGCCTACCTCGTCGTGCATCAGACCGGGAAGATCTGGCTGCTTGAAAAGCAATCGACCAACGAGGTGAAAACGTTGTTCGCCGACGTGGCGCCGGAAATTTTCAATGAGCGCGGACCGAACGGCCTGCTCAGCCTGGCGTTCCATCCGCGCTTTCGCGAGAACCGCAAATACTACCTCAAACACCAGGTATTCGAGGACGGCCGGATCGCGACCACGGTTGTCGAGCGGCAGGCCTCGCCGGATTTGCGCGCCGACTCCGGCCGGCCGTCGCGGCGGCTGATCAGGATCGTGAGCGTGACGCAGGATCACAGCGGCGGTTGCATCGGGTTCGGCCCGGACGGCTTCCTCTACATCGCCATGGGCGACACCGGCCCGCAGCAGGACCCGCAGGGCCACGGACAGGACCTGACCACGCACCTGGCCAAGATATTGCGCATCGACGTGGACCACGCGAACGCCGGACTGCCCTACGCGATCCCCGCCGACAACCCGTTTCGCGGCCGGTCCGATGCGCGGCCGGAGATCTGGGCCTGCGGGTTCCGCGAGCCGTGGCGGTTCAGTTTTGATCCGGTCACGGGCGACCTCTGGGTCGGCGACGTCGGGCAGGACCGTGTCGAGGAAGTCTCCATCGTGCGGCGCGGCGAGAATCACGGCTGGAACGTCTATGAGGGCTTCGAGCCGTTCTCGAATCGCTACCGCCGGGAAGGCGAGACCTACGTGCCGCCCGTGTTCGCTTACCGCCGAAAATACGGCAACTCGATCACCGGCGGGTACGTCTATCGCGGCGACAGGCGCTCGTCGTTCTACGGCGTTTACATCTGTGGCGACTACACGTCGCATCGCATCTGGGGATTGAAGCAGCAGGACCGCACGCTGCGAATCGTCCGCCAGATCGGCACCGCGCCGCAGGGCATCGCTTCTTTCGCCACGGACGAGCGCGGAGAGATCTACGTGGTGGGCTACGAAGGAATGATCTACCAACTCGACTTCACGGGAACGAGTTTTGATGACGGGCTGAAAACCACCCCGCCGGCCGCCCCGACCGCATCCGCGGGGAAAGGCGATTGAAATCGCCCGAGGCCGGTTATGTGACTCTGGCGATGTTTGCAGGCGCTCTGCTCGGCGGAACCCTGGCGGATCGCGCGGTGCGTTCCACGCCGCGTGGACGCATTTACATCAGCGCTCTCGGAATGGCCCTGTGCGTGCCGGCATTGATTGGATTGGGCAACGTCGCAACGCTCACGACCGCCATCGTATGCATGATCTTTTTCGGCCTGGGCTTCGGCTTCTTTGACGCGAACAACATGCCGATTCTCTCCCTCTTCTCCATGGAATGGAGGAGTGGACGGAGATTCGGGGCGTTCGAGCTATTCCCTCGTCTCTTTCGCACATTTCAAAAAGCGCTCAGCCGCCGCGCTGAGTCCGGCTTTGGACCACGCGGCGCCAACGACCAGGAAACCCAAGAAACTCCCTCTTCTCCATGGAATGGAGGAGTGGACGGAGATTCGGGGCGTTCGAGCTATTCCCTCGTCTCTTTCGCACATTTCAAAAAGCGCTCAGCCGCCGCGCTGAGTCCGGCTTTGGACCACGCGGCGCCAACGACCAGCGGCGCCAACGACCAGGGGGGCCGGCGCGGGCGAAAATGGGATGAGTTTCAAGCGCGGCCCCGCCGTGCAGGCGAGGGATTGCGGCGCCACCGCAACGCCCGCTCCAGACTCGACGGCGGCGATCAGGCTGCTGACGCTGTCGTGTTCCTCCGCGATGCGCGGTTTGATTTTGATGGCGGCAAACAGGGCCGCCAGATTTTCGTGAGCGTCCGGATAATCCTTGCGGCTGTAGGTGATGAGCGGCTCCCGCGCGACCTCCGCCAGCGTCACACTGCGTCGCCCTGCCAGCGGATGTTTTGGCGCAACCGCCAGGCAGAGGGAGTCGCGTAACAGCTCCTCGAAACGCAGTCCGCGCAACATGGCGGGCGTCGGCCGCGCGACGAAAGCGATCTGCAATTTGCCCTCGCGCAATCCGGCGAGCATTTCCTCGGTGGACAAATCGTGCAGCCTCACGCGCACGTTGGGAAGCTCGGCCTGAAAGGCGCGAAGGGTGCGGGGCAAAATTCGCGGAGTGAGTGATGGCGCGTACCCGACGTGCAGTTCACCGCCCCCGCCGGTGGCGATCGCGCGCGCGGTTTTCACCGCGTCCTCCGCGCGCTGCACCACGGCGCGGGCTTCGGTCAAAAACGCGCGGCCCGCTTCGGTGAGCCGCACAGACCTGGCGCTGCGCTCCAAAAGCAGAAAACCGAGTTCGTCTTCCAGGTCGCGGATTTGGCGGCTCAACGCCGGCTGCGAAACGTGCAGCTTCAACGCGGCGCGCGAGACGTTCTCCTCCTCGGCCACGCCGATGAAATAGCGGAGATGGCGCAGTTCCATGTCCGGTCGAGCATACCCTTTGGTTATGCTGAGGCAAGAAACATGGTCTTTTCCAGGTTCAGGGGTGGTGTGGCATTGTCTTGCCATGATGAAAATTCGAAAAGCCGACGAAAGGGGCCACGCCGAACACGGCTGGCTCGATACGTATCACACCTTCAGCTTCGCCGTTACGATCCGCAATGGATCGGCTTCCGCAGCTTGCGCGTCATCAACGATGACCTCGTCATGCCCGGGATGGGTTTCGGAACGCATCCGCATCGCGACATGGAAATCATCACCTACATCCTCAGCGGCGCGCTGGAACACAAGGATTCGATGGGCAACGGCCGCGTGATCCGCGCGGGCGAGGTGCAATACATGGCCGCCGGGACCGGCGTGCAGCACAGCGAGTTCAACCCCTCAAAGGATGAGGCGGTGCATTTGCTCCAGATCTGGGTCCTGCCCGATCGCAAGGGCGTGACCCCGCGTTATGCGGAGAAGTCGCTCGCGACCGCGCCCACGGGAGTGTTGCACCTGGTCACCAGCAAGACCGGGCGCGACGGTTCGATTGCCATCCATCAGGATGCCGATCTCTGGCTTGCCAAACTCGATGCGGGCAGTCGCGTCACGCACCAACTGGCACCCGGACGCCATGCCTGGGTCCAGGTGGCGGAAGGCGAAGTGTCGCTAAACGGGAAAAAACTGAGCGGAGGCGATGCTGCCGCCATCAGTGAAGAACGTACGCTGGAACTGAGCGCGACCAAACCATCGCAAGTCCTATTGTTCGATCTCAACTGACGGATGAACAGAAAGTAATGGAGAAGACCGAGGGATTGCTCCATGCTCTCCGTTGTCTCCCGTTCAAAAACGAAAATCCAGACACAGAAAACCATGAAAATCCTCACCCTCATCGCCCGGAGTCTGCTTGGTCTCGTCTTCGTCGTGTACGGCCTGAACGCGTTCCTGCAGTTCATTCACATGCCGCCGCCGCAAGGCATGGCCGGCGACTTCATGAAGGCGCTCTTCGCGAGCCACTACTTTTACGTTGTGGCGGTCCTGCAAATTGCCGGCGGAGCGATCTGCCTGCTCGGGCGGTTTGTGCCACTGGGCCTGACGTTGCTGGGTCCGGTGATCGTGAACATTTTGTTGTTCCACATCTTTCTTGAACCCTCCGGACTGCCGCTGGCTGTGGTGGTCGGCGCGCTCGCGCTGTTCCTGCTTTGGGCATACCGCCCGGCGTTCAGCGGTTTGATCAAACCGTGAGAGAACGCCTGGCGAATAGAAGAACCCCGGCAATTTCGGCGATTTCCCACGCCTTCAAAACACGACGCCCAGGTTCGAGGCCACGCTCGAACGCGTCGGCGGTTTGCTGGAATGTAATCTGGCAGGACTTTGACTCACGTCAAAGCGCGAACCGGGGGCAGCGGTTAGTCTGCAGACATGATTGAGCAGCCGCTGATTGACGCTGGTTCGGAAAAAATCCTGTCGCTGCCCGCCGAAACCCGGTTCGCGGCCAATGGCATCGTGAGCCGCACGCTGCTGCGGGCCGCCGGCACGCGTGTGGTGCTGTTCGGATTTGCCGAAGGTCAGGAACTGACGGAGCACACGTCCACGCAAAACGCACTGATCCAGATTCTTTCCGGCGAGTGTGAGTTCTCTCTGGCGGGCAACCTTCATTTGCTGAAGACCGGCGACTTCCTGTTCATGCCGGCCAATCTGAAGCACGCGGTCCGCGCCACAAAGCAATTCTCCATGCTCTTGACGCTGTCGAAACCTGACTAAACTCATGATCTATTAGCCATGAACGCAACTCTGCAAAGCGCAAACCTGATCGGCCCGGACAAGGTCATGGACGTGCGCCCGATTCCCTGTTCAGTAAAACACGGGCTCATCATTCGTACCTGGCTGGAATTGCCGGTCGGCGACCATTTCATCCTGTTGAACGACCATGACCCGGTGCCGTTGTACTACCAGTTCTCGGCGCAATGGCCGGGCGCGTTCACCTGGGAACACCTGGTCAAAGGCCCGGACGAGTTCCGTGTGAAGATCGCCAAGCTGAAGCCCCTCGTTCAGGTCGCCGCCGGTGCGCCGACGTGTTGCGGCGGGCGTTGACACGTCTCGCCTCAATGTCCTGGTGCGTGGTGCGAGCTTGAATGAACTCATCGGACAGGAGCTTGAGCTTCAGGGCGCGCGCTATTTCGGCGTGGAGGAATGCAGCCCGCGTTCCTGGATGAACTCCGCGCTTGGTCCGGGTACGGAACAATGGCTTCGCGGCCGCGCCGGCCTGCGTTGCCGGATGTTGACGCCAGGAGCACTGTGCCGCGAAGCCCGACCTGTCGGAGGCTTTGCCAACTGGAACAGTCCAGCGGATATTACCGGGCAACCGGCAGCTTCCTGACCCGGATCACCTATGCCGCCGTTAAGTCAATTCAAACGATTCGATGTGCGCGACGTGCTGCGGCGGGGCATCGAACCATTCCCCGAAATCCGCCGGCGCATCGACGCGCTCAAGCCGGATGAAGGACTCATCATCGTCGCGCCCTTTTTGCCATCGCCGCTCATCGAGAAACTTGCCGGCGAGGGATTCGCGTCGAGGGTCGAGCGCGGACAGGGTAGCGATTGGATTGTTTATTTTTGGCGCGAACACGCTTAAGCTTGGACCGCGATGCCGGAGAATTTCGCCGAACTCAAAAAAATCGGACTCGTCAACACGCTTCGCAGTTGCCAGTTGTTCACGGGATTGCCGCTGCCCGACCTGGAAAACATCGCCGCTGTCACGGTGCTCAAGTCGTTGGAAAAGGCTGAGTATCTCTTTCGCGAAGGCGACCCGGCGCACGGCTTTTACATCGTCCAACGCGGCGCGATCAACGTCCACCGCGTCAGCGCGGCCGGCAAAGAACAGATCATTCATGTCTTTCGGGCCGGCGAATCATTCGCCGAGGTGGCTCTCGCCACCGACAAAGGTTATCCCGCGGATGCGCGCTCGTTGGAAACAACCCAGGTGTTGCTGGTGCAAAAGGCCGGCATTCTTGCGTTGCTCCGTCGGCAACCGGAACTCGCCCTGCGCATGCTCGGTTCGATGAGCAGCCATCTGCGCGTGCTGGTGGGACAGCTTGAAGACATGACGCTTAAAGATGTGGAAACCCGCCTGGCCAACTGGCTGGTCAAGCGCTGTCCCAAACCGGACAGCGATCAGCCTGTCCGCATCGAGTTGACCGCGACCAAACGCGTGCTGGCAGCGGAACTCGGCACCGTGAGTGAAACCTTTTCCCGCACGCTCGCAAAATTTCGCGAACAAAAGCTGCTCACCGTCAAGGGCAAGACCCTCACCGTGCTTTCACCTGCCAGGTTGAGCGCGCTCCTGCGGCGGAATCTTGGGGAGTAATTACGATGCCACTCATGAGAATTGAGCCGCCGCTCCTCGCGAAAACGGAGCCGGAACCAGGGCTTGCGACGAACAACCGGTGACGCGGGTGGCTTACGAGGCCATCGGCGCCTGACCATGAAATGGTCTGCTGAACCGCCGAGACGTTTGGCCGCGCACTTTTCGACTTAAACAGGCTGCGCCGCCGTCGCTGCGCTCGTTTGCTCCCCGGACCGGTCGCGCAGACGTGAGGCGAGCACCCAGGCGGTGAATCCGAGAAAACCGACGGCGCAAAGATTCAAGTAAAGCGTTTGCCGGCCGGAGTCCAGTCCCGCCGCGCACGGATACAGAATCCCCATGATCAGGAACTGGAGGGCCAGTGCTTTGATGGCGGCACCGCCAGTTATACAGGTCAGCAACCTGGCCAGCACCAGGAGCAACGGAATCAGGATCATGCCGGCCGTTCCGAAAAATCCAAACAGGAGGTCACTGAAGTCGCCCAGCAATCCGTAAGCGAATGCCGTCGCCGCGCCGAAGAAAATGCTGATCAACACGGCGTGCCTGGCTTGCGCGAGGGTCAGCGTCAAGGCGAGCATCGCAAAGATTAACAACCAGGCGCGCTCGGTTTCCCCGAGCACGGCGTTGGTCATTTCCCCGGGCTGCGGCCGGGACGGCAGCGCGACGCCCATGCCCTGGTTCGAGATGGCGTGGTCGAGATGGAAAGTCAGCACGCTACCCTGGCCCTGGCTGGCGGGTTGGATGTCCGTCGGTGTCATGCAGCCGCCGGGATAGTTGAGCCGGGCTTTCGGCAAGTCCGGCAGCGTGAGAGTGAGCAGGAAGTCGCGAATCTCCCGCGCTTCCCTCACCTGGAAGTACCAGAAGGACACGCCCCGGCTTTGGAAGGCGATCTTGAGATCCAGCGCCTCGTTCGGTTGCAGCTCGCGCGCGAGCGTCAATGTCGCCTCTTTGAGTTGCATCTGCGGGAGCACATCCTTGCCATTCAGCGTGGCCGACAGGTCGTCATACATCGCGCGCGCGGCCGGCAGGGGAAACACCAGGTTGCACTGCTGCGGAGTCTCAGCGGGGTTGATCAGTTTCCAGGAAAAGCGACAAACCGTTTCGTAACCGCTGTAATACGCCGAGCCTTTCTGTCGCGGGTTTTGCTTCAACACGACGTCGTGTCGGGTCGTAACGAAGGGATTGCCGGTGACCGGATGCCGGACGATTTTCTTTCGCAAAACGGCGGGCTTGGTCAAATCTTCCGACTCGATGCGTTCCGTGACCTCCTCGTCGGTGTAGATCTCGACCTTCAGTTCGCCTTGCTCCTGCTCCGCCCCCCAGATCGTTCGCACGGCGTCGTAGTTTGCCTGCGTCACACGGCCATGGGTGCGTTGAAAATTCGACACCGTTTGGCGCAGATAAATGCGCAGCACCGCGATCGCGGCCACCAGCAGCGCGACGAGCATCAGGGCTCTCGCCAGATGCAGGAGTTGGCCGTAGAGCGTCCAGAGCAGGCTGGTTTTTCCCGGGGCCTCAGTGTGGGATGGGGATTGCCGGAAGGCCGAGAGAAACACGGCCAGCAGTGCCGCTCCCAGAAACAGCGCGATGAGCGGTTCGACATCGACCAGGTCGCTCGCGCGACCGGACAGTTTGAGCAGGATGGATTTCATGGCGGATGATTCCGAACGGCCCGCGTTGTCTGAGCGGCGCGGCCACAAACCGACGCAATTTCCCCGAGGAGAAATGGTTGCTCAAGGCCGTGCTCATGCTTCGGACGTTCGCGGACGTGCTTGTGTTGTGTCTCCGAAATAACGGGTATTTCAGCGACACAACATTTGTTGGTTTCACCGGGGCGCGACCGAAAACCGGAACGACGGAGTCAGGGAACACGCCACGGTGTTGTTGCTGGACGTCGCTCACTCGAGCGATGTCAGCCTGGGGCGAGGAACTGTTGCTTCGCAAAACCCACGAAGCGCAAACCCATTCAAAAACTTCGCCGGGAGATTGTCTATCTCCATCTGCAAAAAGTTATTCACATCTTCCAGCAGGGCAGCGGTTGCCGCTTGGCCATGCGCGATCTCGGCCGCAGGGACGCAAAGCCCGGCGACGAGTGACAATCGGGAGCATCTTTCCAAGTCCGCGGACGAATTCTCTTTCCGGTGGAACACGCGGGCCGACACGGACTGGGAGCGGACGGCTAAAGCAGTGGGCAAGACGGGTGGGAAACGGCTGACATATCGGCAGACAATGCGGATGCCGCGCAAGTTTCCGATTCAGGATTGACTTGTAAAACACCGAACAAAACGGATCGCATGGGAAAGAAATAGACATCGTAATAGACTCTTTGGCTTGAGCAATTTGTAAGGTCTAGTCCATAAAGAAATTGGTAATTGAGTTGCGTAATTGAAATAAAGAAGTCAAATTTGTTGAGTGTTGAACGATTGCCTGAAAATCATAAATACGGTTAACCGTTGCGAAGTCCACGCGATGGAAACAGCGGGCAAAGAGCTAGACCCTTCGCGAGAGGATTCATGCGAGAAATTTCGGCTGCATGTAAGGGAAGTTCAGTCAGCACTTGTTCATACATACGCAGTTATCGCTCATCTTTCGATCCAACAGAGCTCTCCGGAGTCAGCCGCCAATTTATGGAAAGAAATGATTGGTTTTTGTGAAGAGGCGTTGAAAGTGTTGTGGAAGCTCAAGAATCTTTACTCTGGATGTGGTACTCCAGAGTTATACGATCTGGCATTGGACTATAGGCAGCAGGCAGAAGAGCGTTACCGTGCAAATTTAGAGGATTCACAATGCCAGACTCCGATTCCGAAGGGATTGTTTCCGAATCCGACTTAGAGACGCTCACAGACTTATTTCGTCGTTTTGAAGGCGCGACTGATCCACTTTCGACTGATTGTAACTCCGCAAAGGAACTGTTTTATTTTACTCTTCGGCAAATTTACGTTGAAAGAGTCAGGACAAAATTCATCGAAATAGATTTTTCCATTTTTGCAAACATGACCCGTAAAATGTGCAGACAAAGATTATCTCGACAGGACCCGCCATTTCCCAGCTTGTAAAATCAATGCTTTTCATATGCCTGCTTCAAAACTCATTTCGCTTAAGCCTCTAAAATTTGAAGACGCGTGACTCGCTGGCAAAGCTTTCGAACCTTGCCGCCAATTGCTCGCGCGCGGCCGAACCGCGGTAAACCAAAAGCCGGTAGCGGAAACCCCGCGTTTGTTTCGCCGCGAGTTTCCAGTCACCCAGGGCTGAAACGTTCGGATTGATCAGTCCCTGCTCGTCGGCGCGCCAGCCGGAGGGATGATTTGGATTGCCGGGATGATCGAACACCGCGATGCCGAACGTTTCGCTTTCAAACGGGCGCTCGACATTGCACCACGCGGCGCGCTGTTGTTCGCATTCCCGGCCACGCAGTCCGCTCGAGTTGAGGTGCGTCTGGCGAGGATTGGCTTTGTCCCACGGCATGCGCACCGACAGTCCGCCAACAAAGAATTTGCCGAAGTTCACGTCCTGTTCTTTGGCCCGCAGCAATAAATCAAAGTCGATCGCGTAAACGTCGGGTGATTCGGGCGCATGGATCGTGATCGCGTCTTCTTCTTCGAGCACGACGTCTCCGTTGGGCGCGACCAGTTCCACCAGCGCCCGCCAGGACACGCGGTCGGACGCTTCCTGCAAATCGAGCAGGCGCGCGAACCGCTGCTTGCCCTCGTCTTCTTTCCAGTAATTGAATCCGTTCACGCGATGAAATCCGGTGAAGATGCCGTGCTGCCACGGATGATCCGCAGGACGATCCTCCGTGAGCGCCACTCGCCCCGAAGCGTCGCGCACCGGATGAAGATACGGACGGCCGTTCGGCTCCATTACGTAAGTCGCGAGTTCAATCCAGTCGCCCTGGCCCGGCCACTGCGCACGGACGGCAAGTCTTCCTTCGCTGGACGCAATTTTGAGCCGGCTGGCGGGCTTCGGCGCCGCGTTCGCTCTCGGAATATCCGGCGCGCCGGGAATGAGCCGGGCCGACGCGTCCGTCGGCGGCTTGTCCAGCGCGAGAAATGCAAACAGGTCCGCCAAATCATTTCTGTCGAGCAACGACTCGATTCCCTCCGGCATCATCGAGAGCCTGCTCGCGCGCGTGTATTTCACCTGGTTGCGCGGCACCGTCTCCTCGCCTTCGCCGGGCATTCTGACCACGACGCGCTGCGCGTTGTCCTCGGCGATCAAGCCGGTGAGATTGCGGCCGTCCTTCGTGACAACGGTGGTGACCTGGTAGGCCGGTCCGATGACGAGGCTCGGGTCAAACACGTTCGACAACAGTTGCTCGAAAGAAGCGCGGCCGTTCGCCGTCAGGTCCGGCCCCACCTTTCCGCCCTCACCGTAAATCGTGTGGCATTGCGCGCACAGGTTGCGGAAGACGGTCTGGCCGCGGTGCGGATTGCCGATGCGCTCTCGGAAATATGCCGCCATATCGGCCACGACCTTCTCGCGCTCGGGATTTCGTTCCTCGCGAATCCTGCCGTACGCTTTCTCCACGGCCCAGAGCGCATCGCGATCGTTGCCTTCCAAAATCTTTCGCAGATGATTCGCGTTGAGCACGGCCTTGGGCAGTTTGTTCGCAAGCACGGCATCGAGAAGTTTCCGCGCCCACGGCTCGCGTTGCATGATCAGCTCAATCGCCAGCGGCTGCAGCTCGGGGGCGAGTTTCGGGTATTCACCGAGAAGAACGTCGGCGAGCTTCGCGTCTTCAACGCGTCCCAGGGCCGCCAAGACACGCCGAATGAAGGGCGGCGGGCCGGACGCCAATACTTCCGGCAACACCGTGAGCAACATCGGGTCACGGAACGCAATGAGCGCATCCAGCGCCTGCAATCGCGACGCTTCGGGTTCGTTGGCGGACGTGAAACGCCCCCGGACCGCAGCAGGATCAACCCGGGCCAGTCCCAGCCGCGCCGCCAGCAGTTGGGCGCTCAAAAAGAGCGGCGTGTCCTTTTCCCGCTCAAGCAGTTCGCGCAGGACCGGTTTCAGTTCCGCTTTGAGTTGAGTCGTGGCCGATGCGCTCAATCCATCAAGCTTCGCCGAGACGGTCGAGAGGCATTCCCTGGCGCGCTCCGTATTCCGGCCTGCAATAAACCCGACAAAAGCGGCAACCGCTGTCCCATCGGGCTTTTGCGCGCTCAGGATGCGTTCGACGATCCGCGGCGAGAGGGCGGCAAGCGCCGGCGAGAGGTCCTTAGGGATTCTCGCGGCCCGCGCTGTGCGTCCCTCCGACTCCATCAGAGAAACGAACCGCGCGGTGTCTGTTTCCAGCAGCGGATGGAGATTGTTCCACACGATCGACGGGATGAGTTTGTCCTGTCCGCAGCGCGCGAGCACATCGTTCAGGGCCGCCAGCGCGTCGAAGCCTTTGATTTTGCGCGAAGCAATGGCGACCTGGAGTTGCACGTCCGCCGACGGATCGCGCGCCAGTTCCGTGAGCTTCCCGCGAATCGCCGGCGA
>WNGF01010497.1_pt1 | contig 16089 bp, 18 predicted proteins | sample 5400641 | NCBI WGS metagenome assembly WNGF01 (sample SAMN13153371, study PRJNA577476) | soil metagenome | isolation source: 80 cm soil or saprolite under grassland replicate 2 | place: USA:California | collected 2016-06-15
GACGGGCGTCCGCACTGCCGACAACACAACCGCCCGGCTCACGCCGGCAACGCTACCCGACGACCCGCCGTATCCTCGGTTCCACGATGCGGCAGCCGACCGTGATCGCGCTCGTTCTGGCCTTCGCTCTGGCCGGCTGCGGCAGTTCGAAAAGCATCGCCGGAGTACGCGCGTGAGAACAAGACCGCCGTTCAGCGCCTCACCGGAACCGCGCCGCGCGTCAAGCTGACTCGCCTTCCGGCCGGGCGCTGCGTACAGGTCTCCTACGAACACGCCTTCAATCTTCCCGCTGGCCGGAAGAACCTCGCTTTGCTCCAATACGCGTTCCTGCGGGGCGCGAGCGAGTACGTCGTCACGTTCACGACGCTTCCGTCGCTCAAGGAGCGATATCGAACGACGTTCGACCCGGTCGGCGCGCTCGTTTCGCTTCGACTAGCCGACGAACTCGACCCGAACGGGCCGCTCGTAGGTGCCGAGCTCCTCGGCCCGGCTGAGCAGCTCGCGCACCGCCTGCCGCCCCTCCTCACCGTACTCGCACGTGAGCTCGTTGACGTACATCCCGACGAAGCGGTCGGCGAGCTCCGCGTCAAGCCCGCGTCCGAACCGGAGCGCGTACTCCATCGCCTCGTCGCGGTTGTCGAGGCCGGCCTTGATGGAGTCGCGCAGGACGTCGGAGAGCTCGAACAGCGTGTCGGCCCCGAGGTTCCGGCGCGCGACATTCGCGCCGAGCGGCAGCGGCAGCCCGGTCTCGAGCAGCCACCACTCGCCGAGATCGACGACCTTCTTCAGCCCTTCGGCCTGGTACGTCAACTGGCCCTCGTGGATGAGCAGTCCCGCATCGGCGCGCCCGGACCGCACCTCCTCCATGATCCGGTCGAACGGCACCTCGCCGTACTGGAACGTCCCGAGGCACATCCGCAGGACGAGGAACGCCGTCGTCAGCTCGCCCGGCACCGCGATCTCGATGTCGTGCAGGTCGGACTGCGAGAGCTCGTCGCGGGCCACGACGATCGGGCCGTACCCGGATCCCATCGACGCACCGTGCGGTAGGAGCACGTAGCGCTCCTGCGCGAGCGGGTACGCCGCGAGCGAGATCGCGGTGACCTCGAGCTTCCCGTCGAGGGCCCACTCGTTCAGCGTCTGGATGTCGCGCAGGACGTGCTCGAACTCGAACTGCCGCGGGTCGACCTCGCCGGAAGCAAGACCCCAGAACATGAACGCGTCGTCGGGGTCGGGGCTGTGTCCGAGACGGATCAGCACGAGCCGCGGGAGGCTAACAGCGCCGGGTCGTGGCCGTACACTGGACCGCAATGCGGAAGCCGCCGCTGACGGACGCGATCCAGGACTACCTGAAGGCCCTCTACCACCTCCAGGACGACGGCGACCGGGTCTCCGTCACGGCGCTCGCCCGCAGGCAGAAGGTCGCGGCGGCCTCGGCGAGCGCGATGGTGAAGAAGCTCGCGGTTCTCGGCCTCGTCGAGCACGCTCCCTACCGCGGCGTGCGCCTGACACCGGCGGGCGAGAAAGTCGCAGTCGAGGTCATCCGTCACCACCGGCTGATCGAGCTTTACCTCGCGCGGACGCTCGGCCTGCACGTCGACGACGTGCACGACGAGGCAGACCGGCTCGAGCACGTCCTCTCCGAGGAGCTCGAGGCCAAGATCGACAGCGCGCTCGGGTTCCCGACGCACGACCCGCACGGCGACCCGATCCCGAACGCCGACCTCCAGTGGCCTAAGTAGCGAGTCGTTCGAGCTCGAACGCCCGCTGGAGCGCGCGGGCCAGATCCGAGCCGAAGCAGACTGGGCCGTGGCCGCGGATCACGACAGCGTCCCCACCGGCGGCCGCCTCGATCACCGCAGCGCCCAGCTCGGGCGTCCCCGAGCGACCGACCGCGACCGGGACCGTTGGGTGGTCCGTGGCGCGCGGCGAGTGCGTGTGCACGATCGCCCCGACATCGGGTCGCGCCGCGAGCACCGCGAGGTGCATGGGCAGCTCGACGCTCGGCTCCGGCCCTTCGACGAGCTCGCCGTCCGCGGTCACGAGACAGACGTCCTCCGGACGCAGCGTGTCGTACGGCAGCCCGGTCGGCGAGATCGCGACGAGCCCGCCGGCCCGAGAGCTCGCGTTCCCCTCAGTCCCGCGCACGAGGCCCGCTTCGGCCATCCGCCTCAGCGTCAGGACGAGCTCCTGGCGAACGTCTAGCGCCCGAAGAACCACCGCTCGAGCGGGCGGAGCAGCTCATCGCGGACGAACGGCTTCACTTTCTCGTTGCTGCCGTCCTGCTCGGAGACGCGCGCGTCGTCCTCCAGCGCGGCGTTCGCGGCCTCGAGCGCGTCGGCCAGCTCGTAGCCCTGGAAGACGTAGTCGTCGCGCCGCGCCTCGTCGCTGCGGCGGTACTGCGGGTTGACCGCCCGACCGACGGCCCACAGCGCGCCCGGCAATCGCTCGATCCAAATCACGACCCGCTCGACCTCGCCCCGGTCGTCGACGCCCCTCACCTCGCGCTCTGCAAACCGAGCGGCCGACTGCTTCCTCACGCCCAAATGCTAACTAGGATCCAGGTCCGTGGTCCGTGTCTCGAGCTTCCTCCGAAACCCGTTCTCGTTCCTCTTCGCGGGATCGCAGAAGGACGAGCGGATCGCCGCCTACGTGATCCGGGAGCACGAGCGGGGACGGCCCCTGTCGGAGATCCTCGACGACCCCTACGTGCGCAACCGCTGCACGCCGCAGGAGCTCGCCCGTCTGCTCGAGCGGCCGGAGGTCGTGCACGCCCTCGGCGCGAGCACCGTCGCCGCCGAGCAAGAACGCCGCGACTAGATCTCCGTACCGACGCCGCGCTCGCGGGCTCGCTCCAGGGCGGCGGCGCCGATTGCGACGTCCCAGGCGGCGATCCCGTTCGACTTGAAGAGGACGAGGTCGTCGTCCGACTGCCTGCCGGGCAGCTCGCCGGCGACGACCTCCTGCAGCTCGTGCACCTCGAGCCAGTCGAGCACGCCCGCATCGACCGGCTCGATCAGGTCGCCGGACTCGAGCCGCGCCTGCTCGAGCGAGTCGCAGCAGACGAAGGCGGCGCGCTCGAGGACGACGTTGTCCAGCTCGCGGTGGCGCGGGTCGTTCGCCCCGATCGCGCTGACGAGCGCTCCGAGACGCAGCCACTCGCCGCGGAGGACCGGGTCGCGCGAGGTCGTGGCCGTAACGACGACGTCCTGCCCCGCCGCGTCGCGATGGCTCTCCCCCGGCTCCGCGCCGGTCTCGCTGCAGAACTCCCGCAGCCGCTCGTCGCTGCGGCAATAGGCGACGACGCGTTCGATCCCGGGCAGCGCCTGGCGGATGCAGGCGACCTGGCTGCGGGCCTGCCAGCCGCAGCCGATCACGCCGAGCGACGAGGCGCCGTCCCGAGCGAGGTGCTTGGCAGCGACCCCGCTCGCGGCGCCCGTACGGAGCTGGCCCAGCTTGTCCGCCTCGATCACGCCCGCAAGCTCCGCCTTCTCCGTGTCGAAGAGGACGACCACGAACGGTGTCCCCTGCTCGAGCCAAGCGTACGACTTCAGGCCCGCGAGGCCGAGCTCGCGGTCGACCGCCGACATGACGGCAAAGACCCCGCCCTCGAGCCGGAGACGCCGGCGCGGGACGTTCTCGACCGCCCCGGCCGCGAGGCGGCGAAAGCACGCCTCCACCGCCTCGAGCGCGTCCGCGGGGCCGAGCAGCTCGGCGACCTCCGCCTCGGTCAGGTACATCGGCATGCGCCGCGAGGCTACTGCTTCTTCGGAATGAAGCTGATGCTTCCGCTCGGCTCGAAGACCGCCCACTGCACGTCTGCGATGGACGCGATCTGCTGCAGACGTGCCTGCTCGGCGACTTCCTCGGCCGTGATGCGTTCTCGACGCAAGTTCTGCTGAATCACGCGCCCGTCCTGGACGATCACGATCGGATCGCCGTCGAGCAGCCGGCGCGCCCGGCGGAATCTGAAGGCCAGGTACGAGGTGCCCACCTGGAGCGAGGCGATCGTGGCAACCGCGATCACGGCTCCGGTGACCGTGTAGTCGTCCTGCGTGAGCCCCTGCTGGATGGCATCGCCGAGCACGATCAGGAGCACGAGGTCGAACGGCTGGAGCGAGGACAGCTCCCGCCGACCCGTCACGCGGGTCAGCAGGTAGACGAACAGGTAGAGCGCGATGCCTCGGAGCGCGATGTCCACCTAAGGCTCCGCCACGGCTACGGAAACACCGTGACCGATCGCTTGTAGAAGAGGAGACGCGTCTTTCCGTCGCGCAGCTCGACCGTCTGCCTGCGTCCGAAGGCGATGTTCGTCGCGTTGACCTGGAACTGCATGTAGAGGATGAAGCTCTCGCCCGCCGGGATCTTGCCCAGCTCGAACGAGAGGCGGCCGTTGTCGCTGGTCTCGCTCATCGGGCTCGGCTCGATCGTGTTGATGGACATCCCCTCGGCCCAGCCCGAGCCGAGGACGAGGAATGCGTCCTTGAGGTCCCGGCGCGCGGTGATGTGGAAGCGACCCTCGAAGAAGACCCCGCCCCGCAGCTTCGACGGCGCGTAGACCTTGAGCGACGCGGCCGGCGAGACCAGCGTTTTCGTGTCGGGACGCTGGCCGAAGACGTTGAAGAGCGCGACGACCGGGATCGCGGCGACGAGGCCCATCAGGCCGCGGCGCACCCAGATGTCATTGCGCCGACCCTCGAGGTCGCGGTCGCGCTTCAGAACGATTCCGTCGGGCACGTCGGCCACGCCCGGCGATTCGCTCTAGGCGCGGCGAACCCTGCTAGCTGTGGGCCCAGAGGACGAGCCCGCCGCCCGCGAGCGCGACGGCGCCCACCACCCCCAACGCGACGAGCAAGGCGTTACCGCCTCCGCCCTCGCTCCGGTCGTCGGCGGGCGCCGCTCTCGGAGCTCGCGCGGCGACCGTCCGGAACTCGTAGACGGCGCGGGTGCGCCCGTCCGCGTCGGGATCGGCGAGGAAGGCCTGGTACTGGTCTGCCCGCACGAGCCGCAGCCGGGTCTCCATCAGGCGCTCGAGCAACTCCGCCGCGGGAAGCTTCCGGCGGCGGAGCGCGGCGCGCCAGCTGGCTGCGCCGGGCGGGCGCAGCTGCCCCAGCACCGGCACCGGCCTCGCCTCCAGCTCGAGCTTCGGCCTCCCCCCACCGCGCGCCTCGACCTGGAAGCTGAGCGGCGACCCGGCCCCCAGCGTGCGGGTGAACGCGACCGGTTGCCCGCCCGGTAGGCGCAACTCGCCGTTCACGAGGAGCGGCGCCTCGATCGGCACGCCGCTGCGAAGGCCCGGCTGCCCCAGGAACGTCGCGTACGCCCCGGTCAGCCGGACTCCGGCGAGCGCGGCGCGGCGGGTGTCGTCGAGCAGCCGCGCGATCTCCGGCGCTCTGACCGTGCCGGCGTAGACGGTCCCTGGAGCGACAGTCACGTTCCTCACCGTGAGGACGACCCGGTCGCCCGAGCGGTCCAGACGAACTCGGAGCGGGAGGTACTTCGCGGCGGCCGCAGTGTGCAGCGTTACCTCTGCCGAGAGCACCTTGCGCGCAGGCGAGAAGCCGGCCCAGAGGAGCTGGTCCGCGCGGAGGCCGGGGTCCGATTCGGAGCCCGAGGCGGCCCGGACGTCCTCGATCGGCCCGCCGATCGCGAGCTGGTAGTCGCCCTTCCCGTGGACGATGAGCCGCTGCCGAACGCGAAGCGCCACCGGCCGACCGCCGCCGTCGACCCCCACGACGACGCGCTGGTCGCTCGAGACACGCAGCCGCGGCGCGAGGTAGATCTGCGTCAGCGCCGTCCTCCCGACCAGGGGCGGTATCGGCGTCGCATACGGCACCGGCCCGGGCAGCACGACCTTCTGCGGCGGCTCCGAGGCGGTGGCCGAGCCGGTCAGCGCGAGCGCCCCAGCCGAGGCGACGTAGAGCGGAGCGCGCCTCACCGCGTCTGCGGGATCACCGGGAGCGTCGAGGAGAGCGGATCGTTCTTGACCGGCGCGTAGGTCATGTCGTGGAAACGGGCGAAGTAGACGTCGTCGTCGACTACGCCCTCGTGGCTGTGCTGGTTGAACCCGCGCTCGTCCCCGTTGGCGCCCTGGGTCGTAACCTGGTTCATCGCGAGGAGGATCTTGTGCGAGTCGAGCGACCCGGCCCTCGTCAGCGCCGCCAGCAGCACACGCGTGAAGTCGTACGCGTACATCGCGAACTCCGGCGGAGCGATGACTGCCTTGCCGCTCGCGGTCCGGACGCCGACCTTGTCGACGCCGTACGTCGACTCGTACTGCGACTCGAAGCTCTCGAACGGCGCGCTTCCGATCTCGGCCGTCAGGCGTCCGGCGGCGAAGGTGAGGCCGTCGACCCAGTTCGGATGGTCGGCGAGGCGCTGGCGGATGTACGGATCGGCTCCGGTGGGTGGCGCAAAGACGGGCACGTTCCAGCCGAGGCTCCGGGCGGCGGTCAGCACCGCCGCGATCGCGGGCGGTTGCGCCCAGACGAGCAGAGCCGTCGCGCCCGACCGGCGGGCACGGAGGATCTGCGCCGACAGGTCGGTGGCCCCGGCGGGCAGAGTGATCCGGATCGCGACCGAGCGCGGGTTCTCGGAGAACGCGCGCTGCACGTCCGCCGAGCCCTTCTGGCCGTACGCGCTGTCGTCGTGGAGCAGCGCGACTTTGAAGCCTTTCGGGATCAGGTATTCGGCGTAGCGGAAGGCGATGCCGTGGTTCGTGGGAGCGACCCGGAAGACGTTCGGCCGGCGGTCCACGTCGACGAGACCGCTGGCGCCGTCGTAGACGATGCCGATCGGGACGTCCGCCTGCCCGGCGAGCTGCCATGTCGCATCGACGCCGGTGCCGTCGGTGACGATCGCGACCGCATCGGCGTCGAGCGCGCGCCGCGTGTCCTCCACGGCCTGCCGCGCCGAGAGGTGGTTGTCGTAGAGCCGGACGTCGATCGTGTAGCTCTTGGAGCCGATCACGACCCCGCCGCCGCTGTTGACGCTGCCGGTCGCGAGCTCGACGCCCTGGCGGATCGTCTGGGCGACGTACGAGCTGCCGGTGACGGGCACGTCGACAGCGATGACGACCTTGCCGCCTTCGGCCGGGCCGTTCTTGCCGCACCCCGCTACGAGCAGCGCCAGGCCGGCGAGCACGACGACGGTCCGGCGCATGCGCGAGTTATAGACGCTGCCTCCCTGGCGGGCCATTTCGTTCCGCACCTGGATCGTGCGTTGGACGGCCGCGCCGGCTAAGCCGGCACGGCCTTCAGTCGGCGTCGCAAGCGAGCGCCTTAGAGACGCTGCGTGCCGAGGTACGCCTCGCGCACGGCTTCGCTCTCGGCGACCTCCGCTACCGACCCTTCGGCGACCGCGCGGCCGGACGCGAGCACGATCACGCGGTCGGCCGCGCGCCGCACGAGGCGCAGGTTGTGCTCGACCAGCAGGAGGGCGATCCCGCGTCCGCGGATGCGCTGGACGACCCCTGCGAGCCGCTCGAGCTCCTCGGCCCCGGCACCGGATGCGAGCTCGTCGACGAGCAGTGCCTGCGGCTCGCTCGCAAGCGCCGCGGCGAGGGCGACGAGCCGCCGTTGCGAGGTCGTCAGCTCAAGTGCCGGCGTGTCGGCGAATTCCTCGAGCCCGACGAGTGCAAGCGCCTTCAGCGCGGCGGTCTCGGCGGCCGCTTGCTCGGCGCGCGCCCGCGGCGTGGCCACGGCGGTGCGAACCGCCCCAGGGTAGCGCCGCCGCACGCTTCTGCCGACGAGGACGCTCTCCAGCGCCGTGAGCTCCGTAAAGGTCGACGTCGCCTGCAGCGTGCGCGCGAGGCCGAGTCGAACCCGTTCGGCGGTGGGGGTGTCGGTGACGTCCCGCCCGGCGAGCTGCACGCGACCTGCATCCGGTGGCGCGGAGCCGGCGACGAGACGCAGCGCCGTGGTCTTGCCCGATCCGTTCGGCCCGACGAGCGCGGTCACCTCGCCGCGAGCGAGCTCGAGCGTCAGCCCGTCGAGCGCGACGACGCCGCCGAAGGTCTTCGTCAGAGCTTCCGCCCGCAACACCGGGCCCGATCCGGCCGGCCCCCGAACCTCCTTGTAAGACACTGTTGCTTGGGAATTCGGCCGGCGCCGCGAACCGAGCTTCAGGCGCGGAGCGAGCCAGGGGACGATCCCGCCGCCGCCGAGAGCGAGCACGAACAGCAGCAGCACCGCCGCCACCGCCGTGTCGAACCGCTCAAGCGGCAGCTGCAGGAGCCGCGCGAGCGGGTCCGACGCGAGTCCGATCACCCCCAGAGCCGCCACACCGACCGCCGGCCCGAGGGTCGCCGCCGCGCCACCCAGCAGCACCGCGACGAGGAGCTTGAAGGACAGGAACGGGTCATAGCTCGCCGGGTCGGCCACCGCCGCGAGCTGAACGGAAAGCCCGCCCGCGAGACCCGCCAGCAACGCGGAGGCCGCGAACGCCCCGAGCCGTCGCCGCCCGAGCCGCACTCCGAGCGACGTCGCGAGCGGTGGGTTCTGCCGCAGCGCGGACAGCTCCAGTCCCGGAACACCGCGGCGAACGGCCGCGATCCCGACCGCCGCGAGCACGAGCAGCGCGAGAGCAACCTCGAAGTGCACCTTCGGGGTCGCCGTGAAACCGAGCAGCCGCCGCTCCGGCACGATCAGCCCCTGCGACCCGCCCGAGACCGACGGGAACGCGAGCAGGAAGAGCCAGACGAGCCACGCGAGCAGCCAGGTGCTCACAGCGACGAACGCGCGGCGAAGCCGGGCGACGCCGCCGCAGAGCAGGCCGGCGACGAGAGCCACCGCAGCGCCTGCGAGCGCCGCAGGCTCCAGCGGCCAGCCCGAGCGCGCGACGAGCAGCGCCGAGGTGAACGCTCCGACAGCCATGAACCCGCCCGCCCCGAGGGAAGGCAGCCCCGCGGCGCCGACCGTCAGGCCGAGGCCCGTCGCCGCGACGGCGAGGTAGACCGTGTTGGCGAGGGAGTCGATGCGCACTCCCGGAAGCGAGAGAAACGGCACGAGGGCGGCCAGGGCGATCGCCGCGGCGGCGACCCACGCGCCGTGGCTCCAGCCGGTCCGGGCCTCGGCCGCCGCGCGGCGCAGCTCGGTACGCGTCCGCACGAGCGCGTCCGCGGTCACTCGTGCTCCTCCAGTGTCTCACGCGAAGGCCACGCGGCGATCAGGAGCAGGACAAACGCGATCGGCAGCACCTCCCGGTACGCCGGCCCGAGCTGCCACGACCCGAGATGGATGTTCGCGATCCCGGCCTCGATCACCCCAAGCGCGAGCCCCGCGACGAACGCGCGCAGAGGCGGCCCGAAGCGAACGGCGAGCGCGGCCACGAGCCCCTTCAGCCCGAGCAGCGTCCCCGTGTTCGCATTCACCGCCTCGCCGGGCGCCGCCGCGAGCGCGGCCAGCATCGCCAGCGCGCCGACGAGCCCGAACGCCCCGGCGACCAGCAGGTCGACCGGCACGCCCACCACGCGCGCTCCCTCGGCGTCGTCGGCGACCGCGCGCAGTGCCCGCCCGAAGCGGGTCCGCTCGAGTAGCCACGCCGATCCCAGCGCGAGGGCGAGCGCGAGCCCGATCACGAAGAACGCACGGGCCTCGACCTGCGCGCCCGCAATCCGAATGAAGCCCGCATGACCAACCCGATGGAAGGGCAGCGGGTCGGGAAAGACGTAGCTGGAGCGCTGGAACGCGGCGCCGATCACCGCCCGGATCGCAAACGCGACGGCGGCCGTGCCGGCCACCCAGCCGATCGTCGAGCCCCGCGCGAGGTACGGCTGGACGAGGCCGACGTACGTCGCCGCACCGGCGGCGACGCAGAGAACGAGGCCGACGATGAGCGCCCCCAGGAAACGGGGCTCGTGGGCGCCGGACTGCGTCACAGGTGCCGTCCCCGCCAGCACGAGAAGCGTCGCGAAGACCCCCAGCCCGACGAGGTCGCCGAACGCGAAGTGCACGATCCCGGTCAGGCGGTAGACGAGCGAATGGCCGGCTGCGAAGAGCCCGTAAACCCCTCCGGCGGCCAGGCCACTGACGAGGACCTGGAGCGCGATCGTCATGCAGAGGAACTCTTGCGCATCCTCCTTGCTCGGCGCCGCGACTCCTTGCGGACCTCGGAGCGGAGACGGGCGTTCTTGCGAACCTCTAGCGCCCGCAGCTCCCGCTGCAGCTTGCGGTAGCTGGCAAAGCGCTCGGCGGGAAGCGAGCCGTCCGCGATCGCGCCCTTGACCGCGCAGCCGGGCTCGTGCTCGTGCGAGCAGTCGGAGAAGCGGCAGCCGGCAGCGAGCTCCGCGATCTCGCCGAACGTGCTGTCGAGCACCTCCTCGCCGGCCCAGAGCTGGAGCTCGCGCATCCCGGGCGTGTCGATCAGCAGCGCGCCGGACGGCAGCGGCACCAGCTCTCGGTGGGAGGTCGTATGACGCCCGCGGAATCACTTCCCGACGCCGGACGAGCCGAGCAGCGCGATCGTCCGCCCGGGCACGAGGTACGGATCGAGCAGCTCGAGGCACGCGCCGGTTGTCGCGCTCACCGCGAGCACCGGAACGCCCAGCGCCACCGCGTCGACCTCGGCGACCTCCATGACCGAGTCGTCCGCGAGGTCGAGCTTATTGGCGACGATCACCGGGTTCGAGCCGCTGTCCCAGGCTGCGGTCAGGTAACGCTCCAGCCGGCGCGCGTTCAGATCACCGCCGAACGCGGTCATCAGGAAGACCGTGTCGACGTTGGCGGCGACGACCTGTGCGACCGTCCGCTGCCACGCCTCCTTGCGCGTGAACGCGGAGCGTCGCGGCAGCACCGCCTCGATCACCGCCTTCCGCTCACCGTCGAGCGGCCGCACTGCGACCCAGTCGCCGACGGCGGGCAGCTCGTCTTCGCCGAGGCGGCCCGCGGGCACGCCTCCCAGCCGGCCGAGCTCGGTGAGCAGCTCGCACGGCCCGTGGTGGCGCGCCGCAACGCGCGCCGGAATCAGGTTGTCGTTCTCGTAAGGCCGGAACGCGTCCGCGAAGAACGCGTCCCAGCCGAGCTCTTGCAGGTTCAACGCAGTCTCCTTCGGCTTGGGAACGAAAAAGCGCCCGTTCGGGCGCGTGGTGAGCCTCAGGATCGCGCTGTTCTCAGCAGGCGCAGCCGGAGGCTCGGCGAACGAAGATCTCAGTCATTTGTCGAACCTCCTTTCGGCAAGGGACAGACGAAGCATAGAGGAGCGGGTCGACCGACGCTATACCGGGACCGAACCGCCGACGGGCAAGATTCCGGAACGATGCTTGGAGTGCGCCTGCTCTGCCTCTCGGTACTGGCCGTCGCGGCCGCCGGCTGCGGCCAGTCCGTTACGCAGCACACCACCGGCCGCGCGAAGGCAAGACGGGCCACGTCGCCTACCCGAGCGTGCTCGACCTCCGACCTCGAGGTGTGGCTCGGCCTCGGCGAGGGCGGCGCTGCCGCGGGCTCCACGTACTACCCGCTCGAGCTCACGAACGTCTCGCGGAGCAGCTGCCGGCTCTTCGGCTTCCCGGGCGTGTCGGCGGTGAGAAGCCGGCAGCTCGGCTCTCCGGCCGAGCGGGACCGCAGCCACGCACCACGCCGGGTCGTTCTCGCGCCGGGCGAAACCGCGCACACGGTCCTCCGGATCGTCGACGTCGCGAACTACCCCGCGGGACGGTGTCGTCCCACGACCGCGATCGGCCTGCGCGTCAATCCACCGGACCAGCGCACGTCCGCCGAGATCCCGTTCGCCTTCCGCGCCTGCTCGCGGGCCGGCCCGGTGTTCCTGTCCGTCGGCGCAGTAGAGCCGGGAGTCGGCATCCCCGGTCACTAGCATCTGCAGTCATGGCCGCCGCGGTCGTCTGTCTGTCGCATGCGACCGGAGCAGGCGGAGAGGCAATCGGCCGTGACGTCGCGGAGGCGCTCGGCTTCCGCTACCTGGACGAGGAGATCCTGCTCGCGGCGGCCGACAAGGAGAACCTGGAGCCCGAGACCCTGGAGGCGATCGAGCAACGCCGCACCGGCCTGGGGCGACTGCAGATCGACGTGGTGACCGGCGGCGCCCTCGACGAGCTTCTCCGCGCGCTGATCCGCGACTCGATCGTCGAGGCCGCGGACAAAGGCGACGTCGTGATCGTGGCGCACGCGGCGGCGATGGCGCTCTCCGGCGACCCGCGTGTGCTACGGGTGCTCGTCACCGCCTCGCCCGAGACTCGCGCCGAGAGACTGGCCGAGGCGGAACGGATCGACGCGGCCGACGCGAAACGCGCGATCGACCAGTCGGACAAGGGACGAGCGGCGTACTTCAGAAGCTTCTACGGCGTCACGCGCGAACTGCCGACGCACTACGACCTCGTGGTGAACACGGATCGAATCTCAGCCCAGCAGGCGGTTTCCCTCGTCTGCGAAGCGACGTACGCGATCGACTGAGGCGATGCGCCCGGCATGATTCGAACATGCGACCTCTGCCTCCGCAGGGCAGCGCTCTATCCCCTGAGCTACGGGCGCGTTCGAACTAGTGTAGCCGCGCGGGTTCGCCGCTGATCTCGAGCTCGGCGTCGTCCGGGACCTCGCGGCGGACGTAACCAAGAGCTTTCCCTGGGACAGCACTGGTCACGCGGCCGACGACCTTTTCACCGAGCAGGATCTCGTCTCCCGGCTCCGCGTCCTCGACCTCGACCCGGCGCAACCGGCGGTTCGGGCGACCCCGGTAGTGCAGCCGCGCGATCGGTTCCTGGCCCGGATAGCAGCCCTTCGTGAACGAGACGTGCGTCTCGTCAAGCCCGGCCTCGGCGGGCAGGACGCTCTCGTCGAGCTCTCGGCCCCAGCGCGGCGTCCCGGCGTCGATTCGCAGGGCCTCGAGCTGCTCTGCATCCGCGCCGTCCGGCGCCTCCTCCTCCCAGCTCTCCCACGCCTCGACGCCGTAGTCGTCGTTCGGCATTCCGCGGCCCGGATCCGAGAAGTGCAGCAGTCCGTGCAACGGAGCGACTGAGACCTCGCACTTGGCCGCGAACCGAGCGCGGACCAGGACCGAGGCCACCGTCTCGGCGAGCTCCGCCTCGGTGATCAGCAGAAACGCGTCCGGCTCCTCCCGGAAGACCCGAAGAGGAGCGACGATCCGGCTCTTCGGAGACAAAAGCAGCGCCCGGCAAGCGTCCCCAGGAGCAAGCGACGCGACCTCGTTGGAGACCATCCGCTCGAGGAAATCCGCCGCGTCGGGCCCGGTGACGCGAACGTAGCCGCGGCCGAGGCGGACCGGCGTCGAAGAGAGCGTTGCCATCGCGGCCAGTGTAGGCGCAGCGCAAGGTCGTCCAGGCGAGCGCCTCTCTCTCTAGTGTCCACTGCCCGGCAATCGATGCTTACCGGTACTCATTCCAGACCGGAGGCAACGTACCGCGGCCGGCCCCGCCGCAGGACTGCGAGCCGACCTTCGGCAACACCGACATCCGGGGCGGCTCGTATCCCAATCCGTAGCGAGGTTCACTAGAACGAGGGAGCAGAAGGGGAGGTAGGTCGCCGATACGAGAGGCGACCCACCTCCCCATCCCCCTCGCACGAAACGGCCCCCGGGCCGTTTCGTCGTTTACGCGTCGCTTTCGGGTCGCCTACGGACTCGGAGTCGTAACCGCGGCCTCGGGCTCGGCGCTTGGCGCCCTCGTGAACATGAAGCCGAAAGCCGCACCGACGCCGTAGCCGATGACAGCCGCGGCGATCGAGCTCCCGGTGCCTGCCTTCGCGATCATGATCCAGACGATCCCGAGGACGAGGCCGATCGCGCTGAACTCGACCAGCCACAGGCCCGGATAGCGCGTCATCCGCCGCGCGTGCTCTCCGAGCGGCCCAGGGCCGTTCTCGCGGAGGGCGTGCTCGAGCTTCTTGCCCGAGCGCTCGGCGATCACCGGCCCCTGAATCGCCAGCACCACGAGCGCCGCGATCCCGACCTGGATCCACCGGCTGCTCCACGTCCAGACGTCACTCGTCATGTACGCGCCCGAGCCGAACAAGCCGAGGATCGCAATCGGAAAGATGCGGCCGGCCTTGCCGGCGACGCGCCCCCACGGCAGCGCGTCCGCGAGCTCCCGCGCCCGCCGAAGCTGGAAAAGACACAGCGAGAGGACGGTTGCCGCGCCGATCCCGACGAAGAGCGAGAGCAGGTGGATGTACAGCACGTAGTGATAAGTGTCCACGGGACCCCTTTCCAGGCGATTACAGGCCGCTTGCTGCCAGGGTATGAAGAAGGAGGCGAGCCTTCAAGACCCCTTGAAAGCAGAAGGGCCGGCTGAGCCGGCCCTTCCAAGACGTGCGGTAACCCGCGTGCGGGTCACATCATGTCTGGCATCCCGCCCCCGGGCATGCCGGCGCCGGCCGGGATCTTCTCCGGTGGCTCGGCGACGACTGCCTCGGTCGTGAGGATGTTCTTCGCAATCGACGCGGCGTTCTGCAGCGCCGAGCGCGTGACCATCGTCGGGTCGATGATGCCGGCCTTGACGAGGTCCTCGTACTCGCCGGTATCGACGTTCAGACCCTGGCCCTTCGGAAGCGACCGGATCTTGTCGACGACCACCGAGCCCTCGAGGCCCGCGTTGTCGGCGAGCTGACGGATCGGCTCCTCGAGCGCGCGGGTCACGATCAGCGCGCCCGTCCGCTCGTCGCCTTCACCTTCCAGCCCGATCGACTTGATCGCGTTCAGAAGCGCGACACCACCGCCGGGGACGATGCCCTCCTCGAGTGCTGCCCGAGTGGCCTGGAGCGCGTCCTCGACGCGGTGCTTCTTCTCCTTCATCTCCGTCTCCGTCGCGGCGCCAACCTTGACGACCGCAACGCCGCCGGCAAGCTTCGCGAGCCGCTCCTGCAGCTTCTCGCGGTCGAAGTCGGAATCGGTGTTCTCGATCTCGGCCTTCAGCTGCTTGATGCGGCCCTTGATCCCGTCGGAATCGCCGGCCCCGTCGATGATCGTGGTCGAGTCCTTGTCGATCACGACCTTGCGGGCCTTGCCGAGCTGGCTGATCTTCGTGTTCTCCAGCTTCAGGCCCATCTCCTCGGTGATCACCTCGGCGCCGGTGAGGATCGCGATGTCCTCGAGCATCCGCTTGCGGCGGTCACCGAAGCCGGGCGCCTTGACCGCAACTGCGGTGAAGGTGCCGCGCAGCTTGTTGACGACGATCGTCGCGAGGGACTCGCCCTCGACGTCCTCCGCCACGATCAGCAACGGGCGGCCGGCCTGGATCACCTGCTCGAGGACGGGCAGGATGTCCTTGACGGCCCCGATCTTCTGGTTCGCGACCAGGATGTACGGGTCGTCGAGCACTGCTTCCATGCGCTCGGCGTCGGTGATCATGTACGGCGACAGGTAGCCCTTGTCGAACTGCATGCCCTCCGTGAACTCGAGCTCGAGGCCGAACGTCTGGCCCTCCTCGACATTCACGACGCCGTCCTTGCCGACCTTGTCGATCGAGTCGGCGATCACGTCGCCGATCTCGCGCTCGCGCGCGGAGATGGTGGCGACCCGGGCGATGTCCTCCTTGCCCGAGATCTCCTTCGACTGCTTCTTCAGGTGCTCGACGACCTGGTCGACGGCACCCTCGATCCCGCGCTTGAGCCCCATCGGGTTCGCACCCGCGGCGACGTTCTTCAGGCCCTCGCGGACGATCGCCTGCGCGAGCAACGTTGCGGTCGTGGTGCCGTCGCCGGCGACGTCGTTGGTGGCGGTCGCCACCTCACGGACGAGCTGCGCACCCTGGTTCTCGAACACGTCCTCGACCTCGATCTCACGGGCGATGGTCACGCCGTCGTTCGTGATCGTCGGCGCGCCGAACTTCTTGTCGAGCACGACGTAGCGGCCCTTCGGGCCAAGGGTGACCTTGACCGCGTCGGCAAGGATGTTGACGCCGCGCTCGAGCGAGCGCCGCGCATCCTCGTTGAACTTCAGCTCCTTGTGAGCCATGTCGGCGTTCCTTCCTTGTGTTGTGACTAGGCGGTCGCGCCGGCCCGCTCGCGCTTGCCCTTGCCCTTGGTGGTGGCGGATGTGACCTTCGCGAGCACGTCGGACTCGCGCAGGATCAGCACCTCCTCCACGCCGAGCCTAAACTCGGTGCCGCCGTACTTCGAGAAGATG
>WNGF01005751.1_pt1 | contig 16087 bp, 23 predicted proteins | sample 5400641 | NCBI WGS metagenome assembly WNGF01 (sample SAMN13153371, study PRJNA577476) | soil metagenome | isolation source: 80 cm soil or saprolite under grassland replicate 2 | place: USA:California | collected 2016-06-15
TGCGGAAGGTCCGTCCGCCGGAACCGTACAAGGGCAAGGGGATCCGCTACTCGGGCGAGTACGTGCGCCGCAAGGTAGGCAAACGAGCATGACGACTCTCACCGTTCGCGAGGCGCGTCAGCGCCGCCATCGTCGAGTCCGCGGGAAGGTGCGCGGGACGTCCGAGCGTCCGCGCCTGGTGGTGTCGCGCTCCAACAAGGGCATTTCGGCGCAGCTCGTCGACGACATGGACGGGACGACGCTCGCATCGGCGAGCTGGCTGCAGCTGAAGACGTTCAAGGGCAACAAGACCGAGCAGGCGGCCGAGGTCGGGAAGCTCCTGGCGGACAATGCGAAGCAGGCGAACATCGAGGTCGTCGTGTTCGATCGCGGCGGCTACCTCTACCACGGCCGCGTCAAGGCACTCGCCGACGCAGCGCGCGAAGGGGGCCTCAAGTTTTGAGTAGACCCGGGTTCACGAGCGTCGAGCGCGCGGTCATCTCCAGAGAGGAGAGCCGCGAGCTCAAGGAGCGCGTCGTCGAGATCAACCGCGTCGCCAAGGTCGTCAAGGGCGGCCGGCGTTTCTCGTTCACCGCGCTCGTCGTGATCGGCGACGAGGTCGACCGTGTCGGCGTCGGCTACGGCAAGGCACGCGAGGTGCCGCTGGCGATCACGAAGGCCGTCGAGGATGCGAAGAAGAACCTCTTCACGGTGCCGAAGCACGGCACGACGATCACCCACGAGATCCTCGGTCGCTCCGATGCGGCGCGCGTCCTGCTGCGGCCGGCCAGCGAGGGCACGGGCGTGATCGCCGGCGGCGGCGTCCGCGCCGTCCTCGAGCTGGCGGGAATCCGCGACATCCTCGCCAAGAGCCTGGGCACAACGAACCCGATCAACATGGCCAAGGCGACCGTGAACGGGCTCAAGCGCCTCCGGCGGCCCGACGAGGTGGCGAAGATGCGAGGCCTCACGGTCAGCCAGGTGCTGCCGTACAAGGCTCCGGCGGTGGAGGAGTCGGCGGAGCCGACTCCGGAGCCGCCTGTCCGCGACAGCGGACCAGTCGAGGGGGTTCGGGGGAACCGGGAGGTTCCCCCGGCGGAAGCCGAGGGGTAGATGGCGAAGATACGGATCACGCAGGTTCGTAGCCAGATCGGCCAGTCCGAGAAGCACCGCGGTACGTTGCGCGCGCTCGGCCTGGGCAAGATCGGCAGGACCGTCGAGCACGACGACGGACCGGTCCTCGCAGGCATGCTTCGCAAGGTCCGTCACCTCGTGAAAGTCGAGAATGGCTGAGCAGCTCAACCTCTCCTCGCTGAAGCCGGCGCAGGGCCGCAAGGATCGCAAGCGTGTCGGCCGCGGCCTGGGCTCCGGCAAGGGCCGCTACTCGGGACGCGGCATCAAGGGGCAGAAGTCGCGCTCCGGGTCGCACAAAATGCGCGCCGGCTTCGAGGGCGGGCAGATGCCCGTGTACATGCGCATGGGCAAGCAGCGCGGCTCCACCTCGAAGGACGCGATGCCGATCGGCCCGTTCCGGACGTCGACCGCGCCCGTCAACGTGGGCGCCCTCGACCGCTTCGACGACGGGGCCGAGGTGACGCCCGAGTCGCTCGTCGAGAAGGGCCTGCTCAAGAACACGAAGACGGACGTCAAGCTGCTCGGCGGCGGCGACTTGAAGAAGAAGCTGACGGTCCGCGTGCACGCGATCTCCGCGAGCGCGCGAGACAAGGTCGAGCAAGCCGGCGGGACGGTCTCGCTCCTCAGGGAGCCCAAGTCGAAGAAGCAGAAGCACGCGAAGCCCAAGCCCGCGGCGCCCGAGCCCGAAGCCGAGGCATCCGAGGCGCCGGCCGAGCTCAAGCCTGAACAGGCCGAAGAACAGCCTCCCGAGGAGTCGTAGTGTTCTCCTGGCTCGCGAATGCGTGGCGCGTCCCCGAGTTGCGGCGGCGCGTCATGTTCACCTTCACGATCCTCGCGCTGTATCGCCTCGGTTCGTGGATCCCGGCTCCGGGCGTCGACTCGGAGACGATCAAGGACTACTTCCAGGGCCGCGGCGGCACCATCCTGGGGCTGCTGAACGTCTTCTCCGGCGGCGCGCTCTCCCAGTTCGCGCTCTTCGCGCTCGGGATCATGCCTTACGTGACCGCCTCGATCATCCTCCAGCTCATGACGGTCGTCGTCCCCAAGCTCGAGCAGCTGCAGAAGGAAGGCGAGTCGGGCTACGCCAAGATCAACCAGTACACGCGCTACCTGACCGTGGCTCTCTCGGCGGCGCAGGCGACCGGTTACTCGTACCTCTTCAAGCGCGCGGGGAACCTCGAGGCGAATACCGGCCGCATCGTCCTGATCGTCGTCACGCTAACTGCGGGGACGACGTTGCTGATGTGGATGGGCGAGCTGATCACGAAGCGCGGCGTCGGCAACGGCATCTCGCTGCTGATCTTCGCCTCGATCCTCTCGTCGGCGCCGACGGGGATCGCGGCCTGGTACAACGGCGGCACGATGGAGCGGCTGTTCTTCCCGCTCGTCGCGCTCGCGATCATCGCGGCGGTCGTCTTCATCCAGGAGGGCCAGCGCCGGATCCCGATCCAGTACGCGAAACGGATGGTCGGCCGGCGACAGACCGCCGGCGGATCAACCTATATGCCGCTGCGCGTGAACATGGCCGGCGTCATCCCGGTGATCTTCGCCGCCGCCGTGATGGCCTTCCCTCCGACGATCGCGCAGTTCTTCCCGGCGACGCAGAGCTTCATCAACGCGCACTTCCAGTACTCGTCGCTGCCGTACCTCACGCTCGAAGGCATCCTGATCATCGTCTTCACGTACTTCTATACGGCGGTCCAGTTCAACCCCGTCGACCAGGCCGACAACCTGCGCAAGTACGGCGGCTACATCCCGGGCATCCGGCCGGGGCCGCCCACTGCGCAGTACCTCGACCGCGTGCTCACGCGCCTGACGCTGCCGGGCTCCCTCTACCTCGCGCTCGTCGCCGTCCTGCCCAGCGTGTTCATCCGCTACGGCGGGTTCTCCCAGGCGACCTCGCGCGCGCTGGGGGGCACCTCCGTCCTGATCGTCGTCGGCGTCGCCCTGGACACGATGCGCCAGATGGAGTCGCAGATGATGGCGCGCAGCTACGAAGGCTTCCTCAAATAGCCCTCAACGTCCTCCTTCTCGGCCCGCAGGGGGCCGGCAAAGGCACGCAGGCGAAGCGGATCTCGGCGGAGTACGGCATCCCGCACGTCGCCAGCGGCGAGATTCTGCGCGCCGAGATGGAGGCCGGCACCGAGCTCGGGCGGCGGGTCAAGGACGTCTACGACCGCGGCGACCTCGTCTCGGATGATCTGGTGATCGAACTGATTCGCGCTCGCCTCGAGCAGCCGGACACGGAAGCCGGCTTCATTCTCGACGGTTTTCCGCGGACGACCGTCCAGGCGGAGGCGCTGGACAACATGATGGGCGACATCGGTCGGGCGTTTAGCGTGGTCTTCGCGCTCCAGATTCCCGATGAGGTGGCATTCGAGCGGCTGCGGCGCCGCGCCGACGTCGAGGGGCGCGCCGACGACACGGACGAGGCGATCCAGAGGCGGCTCGACAACTACCACCGCGAGACGGAGCCGTTGATCGAGTACTACCGCGTTCGCGGCAACCTTGTTCCCATCCACGGCGACCGCAGCGAGAACGAGGTCTTCGCCGAGATTCAGGCCGCGTTGGAGCAGGTGCCGGCCGCGCAGCGGCCTGTCCGCGACAGCGGACCAGTGGAGGGGATCTGGGGGAACCGGGAGGTTCCCCCAGCGGGGACGAGGCGGCAATGATCGTCAGAAAATCCGCGGCCGAGATCGAGGGCATGGCGCGCGCGGGCGAGCTCGTCGCGGAGACGATCGCGCTCGTGGGCGAGCACGTGCGGCCGGGAATCACGACGGGCGAGCTCGACCGGATCGCCGAGGAGTTCATCCGCGAGCACGGCGCCGTTCCCACCTCGAAGGGCTACCGCGGCTTCCCCGCCGCCACCTGCATCTCGCCCAACGCGATGGTGGTGCACGGTATCCCCGGCGAGCACCGGGTCGAGGAGGGCGACCTGATCTCCGTCGACGTCGGCATCACCTTGGACGGCCTCGTCGCGGACAGCGCCTACACATTCGGCGTCGGCGAGATCGACTCCGGGTCGCAGCGCTTGTTAGAGGTCGGAAAGGAGGCGCTCGCCGCCGGCATCGAGCAGGCACGCGCCGGCAACCGCGTCGGGGACATCTCCCACGCCGTGCAGAAGGTCGTCGAGGGCGCCGGATTCTCCGTCGTCCGCTCCCTCGTCGGCCACGGGGTCGGCCGCTCGTATCACGAGGAACCTCAGATCCCGAACTTCGGCGATCCCGGCCGCGGGCCGGCCCTCCAGTCGGGAATGACCCTGGCGATCGAGCCCATGATCACCGCGGGGGGGCCGGGCGTTTACCTCCACGACGACGAGTGGTCGATCTCCACCCAGGACGGCTCCATGGCCGCCCATTTCGAGCACACGGTGGCCGTCACCGAGGACGGCCCCCCGAAGGTGCTCACGACCGCAAAATCCCGGGAAAAAGCCGGTTTGCTACCATGATCTGCTCGCGGCGGGGCCTGCTCCGCCGTGTTTTCGTGCCCAGATAACAGAAAGGCGATGGCCAACAAGGAAGAGAAGATCGAGGTCGAAGGAGAGATCACGGAGGCGCTCCCGAGCACGATGTTTCGGGTCCAGATCGACGGCGGCCATTCCGTCCTCGCCACGATCTCCGGGAAGATGCGCAAGCACTACATCCGCATCCTCCCGGGGGACAAGGTGAAGGTCGAGCTCTCCCCCTACGACCTCACCCGCGGCCGAATCACCTACCGACACCGATGAAAGTCCGAGCTTCAGTCAAGCCCATGTGCGAGCGCTGCCGCGTGATCAAGCGGCACGGCAAGACCATGGTCATCTGCACCAACCCGCGACACAAGCAAAGGCAGGGGTAGTGCTCCTCCCAGGAATACTCGCCGGCCTCTGGCCCGCGATCACGCGGCGCCAGAGTCCACCCTCGTCCTTACCAAGGCTTCTAGCCTTGGCTGCGGACGAGTGCGGCCTCTGGCTTGGTGCTCGCGACCCAGAGACTCGGCAGCATCACTGGAAGGAGCACTAGTGGCACGAATCGCAGGCGTCAACCTTCCGAACCAGAAGCGGCTCGAGATCGGGCTGACCTACATCTACGGGATCGGCCAGCCGACCGCGCGCAAGATCGCGGCCGCGCTCGGCCTCGATCCCGACACGAAGGTTCGCGACCTCACGGACGAAGAGGTCACGAAGCTGCGCCAGTACATCGACGAGAACGTCCAGGTGGAGGGCGACCTGCGGCGCGAACGCTCGCAGGCGATCAAGCGTCTCGGCGAAATCGGCTCGTACCGCGGCTTCCGTCACCGGCGCGGGCTTCCCGTGAACGGCCAGCGCACGCGCACGAACGCGCGCACGCGCAAGGGCCCGGCGAAGACCGTCGGCCGCGGCAAGAAGGCGACGGCAAAGACCTAGATGGCCCCGCCTCGGAAGACAGCGGCCAGAGGCCGCACGCGGCGCCGCGTCCGCAAGAACATCGCCATCGGACAGGCGCACATCAAGACCTCGTTCAACAACACGATCGTGTCGCTGACCGACAAGGACGGGAACGTGATCGCCTGGGAATCCGCGGGCTCGGCCGGCTTCAAGGGCTCGCGCAAGTCCACGCCGTTCGCGGCGCAGGTGACCGCCGACCAGTGCGCGCGCAAGGGGATGGAGCACGGTCTCCAGAAGGTCGAGGTGTTCGTGAAGGGACCCGGCTCCGGCCGCGAGACGGCGATCCGCTCCCTGCAGGCGGCGGGACTCGAGATCCTCGGCGTCAAGGACGTGACGCCGCAGGCGCACAACGGCGTGCGTCCCCGCAAGAGGCGGCGAGTCTAGGCAATGAGGGTGTTGGTGAGGATTTTGGCAATCTCAGGTAACCAGGACGCGTAGCGTGGCTCGCGATCGTTCACCCAAGTGCAAGCAGTGCCGGCGCGAAGGCATGAAGCTGTTCCTCAAGGGCGAGCGCTGCCTGACGGAGAAGTGCGCGATCGAGCGGCGTTCGTATCCGCCGGGCGAGCATGGCCGTGGCCGCATCAAGCAGTCCGAGTACCTGCTGCAGCTCCGCGAGAAGCAGAAGGCGCGCCGCTACTACGGCCTGCTCGAGAAGCAGTTCCGCACGTACTACACGAAGGCAACGAAGGGCACGGGCGTCACCGGTGAGAACCTCCTGCGGATGCTCGAAACACGCCTCGACAACGTCGTCTACCGGCTCGGTTTCGCAGCCTCGCGTGCGCAGGCGCGGCAACTCGTCCGGCACGGGCACTTCCACGTGAACGGTCGCCGCGTGAACATCCCGAGCTACCAGGTCAAGCCCGACGACATCATCACGATGTCGCCCGGGTCGTCGGCGCAGCAGGTCATCCGTGACGCGACGGACCTCACGGCTTCGGTGGCGCCGTGGCTGCAGGCCGACCACGATGGACTGACCGGAAAGATCCTCAAGTGGCCGGAGCGGTCGGAAATCGACACGCCGGTCCAGGAATCACTCATCGTCGAGCTTTACTCGAAGTAGAAAGGAACGCTTTGGCAACACGAACAAGCCTGATGGAATTCCAGATTCCGAAGATCGTCCACGAGGAAGTGGACGAGCAGCGCGGGGTCTTCGAGATCGAGCCGCTCGACCGCGGCTTCGGTTACACGTTCGGCAACTCGCTGCGCCGCGTGCTGCTGTCCTCGCTCGAGGGCGCTGCGGTCACCTCCGTGAAGATCGAGGGGATCTCGCACGAGTTCACGACGCTTCCCGGCGTGCGCGAAGACGTGACGGACATCATCCTCAACCTCAAGAGCCTCGTCTGCCGCCTGCACGGCGACTCGCCCGAGATCGAAGTGCACGTGGCGAAGAGGGGCGCGGGCGCGGTCAAGGCCTCGGACATCGAGGCGCCGGCGGAGCTCGAGATCCTCAACCCGGACCTCGAGATCGCCCATCTCTCCGAGAAGGGCAAGCTCGAGATGACGCTGACGATCGGCCGCGGTCGCGGCTACGTCCCGGCGGAGCTGAACCGCGGCCCCGAGCACACGATCGGCGTCATCCCGATCGACTCGATCTTCTCGCCCGTGCGTCGTGTTTCGTACGACGTCGAGGCCGCGCGCGTCGGTCAGCGGACCGACTACGACAAGCTCCGGCTCGACGTCACGACGGACGGCGCGATCACGCCGAAGGACGCGATCGCGGCGGCGTCGGAGATCCTGATCAAGCAGCTCGCGATCTTCACCGATCTCGACCGCATCGAGGGCTTCGGCGAGGCAGCTGCGACCGATGGTGGTCAGCCGGAGATGCCGCTCGCGCACGGGATGGAGAACTTCCCGATCGAGGAGCTCGAGCTCGGCGTCCGCTCGTACAACTGCCTCAAGCGGGTCGGGATCGAGACGATCGGCGACCTCGTCGTGAAGACGGAGAACGAGTTGGCCGCGATCCCGAACTTCGGCAAGAAGTCGGTCGAGGAGGTCAAGGAGACACTCGCAGCGCACGGCCTGACGCTGCGCGGCGACGAGAGCGGGGCCACCCTCTAAGGTGCCCCTCCCGGCCGCACTTCGCGGCGCCGCGCCCGCGATCACGCTGCGCGATCCTGCGTCCTCAGTCGCGCCCAGGTCGTTAGACCTGGGCGCTCCCTGTGTCCTTGTCTCGCTTGGTGCTCGCGACCGCGGCATCCACGAGCGCGACCGGAAGGGGCACTGATGCGTCACCGGCGGGCCGGGAAGAAGCTCGGGCGCGACTCGGCGCACCGCAAGGCGCTCTACTCCAACCTCGCGGGGGCGCTGATCGAGCACGGCCGGATCAAGACCACCGTGGCCAAGGCCAAGGCGGTCAAGCCGTTCGCAGAGCAGATGATCACGCTCGGCAAGCGCGGCGACCTCCACGCCAGGAGGCTTGCGCTTGCCGAGCTGCGCTCGCAGGACGTCGTCCATCAGCTCTTCGCCGAGGTCGCACCGCGGTTCGCCGATCGCCCGGGCGGTTACACGCGCATCGTCAAGCTCGCTCCGCGAAATGGTGACGCCGCAGAGATGGTCTACCTCGAGCTCGTCGACTACGAGCCGGCCGGCGCCGCCCCGGCAGCGACCTCTTCCTAGGCCTGCAGCCGTGCTTTTGCTCGGCGGCATCCTGCTCGCCGTGTTCGTTCTGCCTTCGCCGTGGGGGATCGTCGCCGTCGTTGCCGGTGGGACGCTCGACGTCGCCGAGAGCCTCGTCCTGCTGCGCTGGTCGCGGCGGCGGCGCGCCGCGACGGGTGCCGAGGCGCTCGTAGGGAGGACGGCCGTTGTCGCGACGCCGTGCCGGCCGGTCGGCCAGGTGCGTGTGGCCGGGGAGCGCTGGGCGGCACGTTCCGCCGGCGGCGCCGATCCGGGCGATGAGGTCGTCGTCCGCGGCGTGGAGGGATTGACCCTGCTCATAGACTGAGCCCGTGCTCGGGGGTCTGCTCGCGTTCGCGGCCGTAGTGTCGTCCTGGCAGATCGGCCCGCCCCTGCCCCTGCCGCGCTCCGAGGTGGCTGGTACCGCGGCGCGCGGCGAGATCGTGATCGTCGGCGGGTTCCTTGCCGATGGACGCTCATCCGCTCGCGTCGACGCGTACTCGCCGACGCTTCGCCGCTGGCGGCGGCTCCCGGATTTGCCGGTCGCGGTGAATCACGCGATGGCGTCTGCCGCGAACGGGCGGGTCTACGTCTTCGGCGGTTACCGCGTCTTCGGTGCGGCCCCGCTGCGAAGCGCATTCGTCCTTGCCGGCAGCCGCTGGCGCCGGCTTCGGCCGCTGCCGTCAGGACGCGCCGCCGCCGGTGCCGCCTCGATCGGCCGCACGATCTACGTCGTGGGCGGCATCGGTCCCAACGGCCCGGCACGCTCGATGCTGGCATACGACCTCCGAGGCGCGCGCTGGCGCTCGCTTCCCGGTCCGACGCCGCGCGAGCACCTCGGCGTAACTGTCGCCAAGCGGGCCCTCTTCGTCGTCGGAGGTCGGGTGAGCGGCAGGTTGTTCTCGCTCGTCGAGCGGTGGACGCCGGTATCGCCGCGCTGGCGACCCGTTGCGCCGCTCCCGGAGCCGCGCGGTGGGACGGCGGCGGGAACGGCCGGCGGTTTCGTGATCTCGGCCGGCGCCGAATCCTCTGCGGGGACCAGCGCCGTCGTGTATGCGTACTCGCCGGGACGCGACCGCTGGTCGCGTCTTCCGGACCTTCCGACCGCACGGCATGGTCTCACCGTCGTCGGACTGCGATCCGTGATCTACGTGATCGGCGGCGGACCACAACCTGGCCTCTCGGTCAGTGCGGCGAACGAGTCTCTGGAAGTGGGCTAGCCGGCCGAGCCGAGCGCGGCGCTGACCGCGGCAATGATCACGCCGCCGAGGGTCACCGACGCGAGCGCGCGGATGAACCCGACCTCGAAGAACCGCCAGCGAAGCCAGGCGAGGATGAGGAGCTCGGCGGCCACGACCGCGATCGCGAGAAAGAGGGCAGTCTGGTAGTGCGGAATCAGGAAGGGCAGCGTGTGCAGGATTCCGCCGATGAAAGTCCCCACACCGGTGATCGTCCCGCGCACGACGGGACTTCCCCTGCCCGTCAGCTCGCCCGTGTCGGACAATCCCTCCGAGAACGCCATCGAGACGCCCGCCCCGAACGCCGTCGCGACGCCCGCGATGAACGCGTAGTGCGGCTTGTGCGTGACGATCGCGACCGAGAAGATCGGCGCGAGGGTCGAGAGCGACCCGTCGATGAGTCCCACCATCGCCGGCTGGACTCGCTGAAGGAGGAAAGCCTGGCGGTCGGTCACTGATCAGAGTGTACCAGATATTTCGCAACAAAGCAGAGCATAAGGAACACCTGACAAATAGCGTCAGGGACGCCTGACGTGCGGCTCAAGCTAACCCTGGAGTACGACGGCATGGAGTTCCGCGGCTGGGCGGCGCAGCCAGGGCTTCGCACGGTCGAGGGAATCGTCCGTGAGGCGCTGGAGACGACGTTCGGGGCCTTCGGTGCCCTCGCCGTCGCGGGGCGGACGGACACCGGCGTGCACGCCCTCGGCAACGTCGTCAGCGTCGACGTGAACGGCGGGCCGCCTCCTGCCCGCGCTGCCGAGGCGCTGAACACCGCGCTGCCGGACGACGTCTGCGTCGTTCGCGCGGAGGAAGCTGCAGCCGACTTTCACGCGCGGCACTCCGCGCGGTCGCGCAGCTACCGCTACCGGATCTGGCGACGCCGGACGCGCTCGCCATTCGAGCGCGGCAGGGCGTGGTGGTACCCGCGGCCGCTCGACGAGGATCGCGTGCGCGATGCGGCGGACCTCCTGGTCGGCGAGCACGACTTTCGTGCCTTTACGCCGACCGAGACCCAACACGAGGTGTTCGTGCGCACGGTCCTTGCCGCCGAGTGGCATCGGCGCAGCGACGCGCTCGAGCTCGAGATCACGGCCGACAGCTTCCTGCGTCACATGGTGCGGACGCTCGTGGGGACGATGGTGGAGCTGCCATCAGAGCGGATCGCGCCGCTGCTCGAAGGCCGCCCCCGGAACGAAGCCGGATCAACGGCGCCCGCGTGGGGTCTCTATCTCGAGCGCGTCGACTACTAGAGACAGGTCCGCGCGCCCCCAAGGGGGACGCGAGCGCCCCTGAAGTCACAGTACCGCCGTCGCCTGCGCGTGTCTGTGCACGATCCGTGCCGAAACCCGGCGCGGCTAGCATCAGTCGCATGCGTTTTCCCGTGGTCCTCTTCGACCTCGACGGCACCGTGATCGACTCCGGGGCGATCATCCTGGCCTCGATGCGGCATGCCGCGAAGGAGGTGCTCGGAGTCGAACCCCCCGACGAGGAGCTGATGGCCGCGGTCGGCGGGCCCGGGCTGGAGGCGCAGATGCACGCGCTCGCACCGGACCTCGTCGACGAGCTCGTGACCGTCTACCGCGCGCACAACGAGCCGCTCCACGACGAGCTCGTTTGCTGCCCGGGGATGGACGACGCACTCGTCCTCCTCAAGGACGAAGGGCGGCGACTCGGGATCGTGACGGCGAAGCGGCGCACCACCGTCGAGCTCGCGTTCGCCAAGATCCCGATCGGGCATCTGTTCGAGACCGTCGTCGGCGGCGACGAGACGACGCGACACAAGCCGGATCCCGAGCCGCTACTGCTCGCGCTCGAGCGGCTCGGTGCGCGACCCGAGGACGCCGCGTACGTCGGTGACGCACCTTTCGACGTCCAGGCCGCTAAGGCGGCCGGGATCTTTGCGATCGCCGTCAGCTGGGGCGGCATCCACGCGCGCGAGCGGCTCGAGGCCGAAGAACCCGATGCGCTCGTCGACACGGTGGAGGAGTTACTTGAAAGTCTCTGACGTGCAGGCGCAGCTCGACGAGCTGCGGCGCCTCGTCGACTACCACCTCTACCGCTACCACGTCCTCGACGATCCAGAGATCTCGGACGCCGAGTTCGACCGTCTCTACGACGAGCTCGCCGAGGTCGAGGCGGAACATCCCGAGCTCGTCACGCCGGACTCGCCGACCCAGCGCGTGGGCGCACCGCCGGCGGAGGGGTTCGTCAAGGTCGAGCACCCGTCGCCGATGGGGTCGCTCGAGAAGGTGACGACGGACGAGTCGCTCGAGAAGTGGCACGTTGACGTCTGCAAGCGGCTCGGAACGAGCGACGTCGTCTACGTGACCGAGCCGAAGATCGACGGGCTCTCGATCAACCTCCTCTACGAGGACGGCATGTTCATCCGCGGTGCGACGCGTGGCGACGGCAGGCGCGGCGAGGACGTGACGGTGAACCTGCTCACGATCAAGGCGATCTCGCGGCGACTGTTCCTTCCCGACCGGGAGCCGCCCCCCCGCCTGCTCGAGGTCCGCGGCGAGGTCTACATGCCGCTCTCCGGCTTCCGCGCGTTCAACGAGCGGCTGGCCGCCGAGGGAAAGAAGCTCGCACCGAATCCGCGCAACGCTGCCGCGGGCTCCGTGCGCCAGAAGAACCCGGCAATCACCGCCGACCGGCCGCTGTCGATCTGGATCCACGGGATGGGCCACACGGAAGGCCTGCCGGCGGAGGGCCACTGGGAGGCGCTCCAGTGGCTGCGCGAGCGCGGCTTCCGCACGAATCCTCTGGCGCAGCGGCACGAGACGATCGAGTCCGTCGCGAAAGCGTGCCGCGAGTGGGACAAGCGCCGCATCGAGCTCGACTACGAGATCGACGGCCTCGTGATCAAGGTCGACTCGTTCGCGCAACAGCGTCGGCTCGGCTCTCTGCACGAGCGCCCGCGCTGGGCGCGCGCCTACAAGTGGGCGCCGATGACGGCACAGACGAAGCTGAACCAGATCCTCATCCGTGTCGGCCGTACAGGCGCGCTCAACCCGTGGGCGCTGCTCGAGCCCGTCGAGGTGGGAGGCGTGACGGTCTCGCGCGCGACGCTGCACAACGAGGAAGACATCAACCGGAAGGACATACGCGAGGGCGACGTCGTGATCGTGCAGCGCGCGGGCGACGTGATTCCACAGATCGTCGGGCCGGCCGGAGCCCATCAGCCCGGCACGAAGCCGTTCAAGATGCCGAAGAAGTGCCCGCTCTGCGGCGCCGGCATCGTCAAGCCCGAGGGCGAGGCGATGCATCGATGTCCGAATCGCGCGTGTCCCTCACGCGGCCTCGAGTCGCTGATCAACTGGGTGCAGGCTGCCGCTGACATCGAGGGCGTCGGCGAGCAGTCGGTGCGGCGGCTCTGGGACCTCGGCCTCGTGCGCTCGCTCCCCGACCTCTACCGGCTGACGAAGGAGCAGCTGATGGAGCTCGAGGGCTACGGCGAGATCTCGGCGACGAACGCCATCGGTTCGATCGAGGCCTCGAAGGAGGTGCCGTTCAACCGCGTGCTGTTCGGGCTGAACATCCCCGATGTCGGCTGGGTGACCGCCGTCAATCTCGCACGCCACTTCGAGAACGTCGACCGGCTGCTCGAGGCGAGCCAGGAGGAGATCCAGGATGTGGAGGGGATCGGCCCGGAGCGCGCCGAGGCGATTGCCGAGTGGTTCGCCGACGCGCCGAACCGCCAGCTCGTCGAGGAGCTGCGCTCGCTCGGTCTCCGCTTCGAGATCGGCGACGAGCTCAAACCCGTCGAAGGGCCTCTGACCGGCAACACCTACGTGATTACCGGCACGCTCGAAGGCTTCACGCGCGACGAGGCCGGCGCCGCGCTCGAGGCGAAGGGGGCGAAGGTCGTGAACTCCGTCTCGGGGAAGACGACGGGCCTCGTCGTCGGCGAGGAGCCGGGCAACTCGAAACTGACGAAGGCGCGCAAGCTCGAGGTCCCACTCCTCTCCGAGCAGGACCTGAAGCACTTACTGCGCGGCTAGCACCTGCGCGAAGCGGTCCTGCGCTCGTCGTGCCCACCAGTACGACAACGGATGTCCGTTCTGGAGCACGGTGAAGGCGAAGCGGTTGCGCACGTAGCCGGAGAGCGCGGATGCGTCGCTCGTCGTCCCCGTCTTGGCGAGGACGTTTCCGCGTGCCGGCGGCTTGCGCAGCCGGTCCTCGAGCGTCCCGTTGATGCCCGCGACGGGAAGTGCGGCGAGCAGCGTGGGGCGGACGATTGGATCCGCCCACGCAATCTTCAGCAGGGCGGCCATAGCGTTGGCGGTGACCCGGTCGAGTCGCGACAGGCCCGAGCCGTCGACGATGCGGACGCCGTTCGTGGGGACGCCTTCCTCGGCCAGCGTTTGCATCACCACGGCGGCGCCCGCCGCGCTCGTGCCACGATCGCGCTCGACGGCGCCCAGCTGCTTCAGCAGCATCTCCGCGGTGAAGTTGTCGCTCTCGCGATCCATGAAGCGGATGATCGTTGCCAGGGGCGGCGAGTACACCTCGCCCAGAGGAATGGAGAAGTCGTCGCCACGGCCGAGGCGAACCGTTCCCGTCACCGCGACTCCGCGCGCCCGGAGCGCATCGCGGAAGGCGGTCGCCGCGGCCAGTGCCGGCGCGCGTGTGACGTAGCGGCCGATGCGCGCCCGGTTGACGACCAGTGCCGACAGGGGCGGTGATTCGTCGATGAAGAAGCGCGGCTTCCAGCCCGCGACCGTCCGGCGTGCGTCGAACCAGCTCTCGTCCCCGATGATGCCGTCGGAGATGCGGCGGATCCCCGCGGCCCGAACCTGCGCCGCGAGCGATCGCAATCCGCCCAGCGAGAGAGTCGGATCGCCGCCGCCCTTGAGCACGAGCGTCCCCATCCAGGTCGTTCCGTCCTGCTCTCCCTGGCCGAGGACGTCGGTCTCGATCCGGTAGTCCGACCCGAGCCGAACGAGCGCCGCATAGGTCAGCGGAAGCTTCTCGTTCGACGCCGGCGCCAAGGGGCGCGTCCCGTTCTGCGAATACAGGACCTCCCCGGTCGCCAGGTCGAGCGCGACCGCGGCCGAGCGGGCTGGAGCCACGTGCGGGACCCGGAGCGCACGGGCGAGCCGGCGCTGCAGCCGGGGGTCCTGGTCCGGCCGGGCTGCGGTCGCCGCGGGGGCAGCGAGGCTGACCAGCGCGAGGAGGACTGCGAGATGGCGGCGGTGCACGCGGAATCCATTTTTCGAGCCCGACCGCACGGCGTCAAGAACATGGGCCCCCGGCCGCCGGAAGATAGTCCGCGCGGCCCATGCAGGCCTGGGTCCCAGGCGTGATACTGATGCAACGCGACCCTGGCCGCCACGATGATTTACGACGAGATCCAATCGCTCCTGGAGGCTCCGCCGTCGGGCGAAGACGCACCGAGTCTCGATGCCATCGAGCACACTTTGACGGCTGGCTATGCGCGGGCGCTCGCGCTCGAGGCGGAGCGTTGGCGGCTCGAGCGCCGGATCGCCGAGGTCGCGGCAAGGTTTGGGAGAGAGACGACCGAGGTTCCGGCCTCGGAGCTGGCGACGCTGGGCCAGCGGCTCTCGGATGCTGACGGCAGCCTCACCCAGCTACGTGGGCTCCTTTCCTCGCTGCGGACTCGCGCCGACGAAGTTCGCGCCACCCCCTAGACGATCCCGCTCCGCACCGCGTAGACCGCGGCCTGGATGCGGTTGTCGATCTGGAGCTTCATGAGGATGTTGCTGATGTGGTTCTTGACGGTCTTCGGGCTGATGTGAAGCTCGCCGGCGATCATCGCGTTGTCCTTGCCGTTGGCGATCAGCTTCAGGACCTCGATCTCACGGTCGGAGAGCTCCGCGCGGATCGTGCTCTCGATCGCCGGCTGGCTGCTCGAAGCGCGGAGGCGTTGAAGCACCTTGGCGGCGATCGTCGGTGAGATCAGGGACTCGCCGAGCGAAGCGGCACGAATGCCGGCGATCAGCTCTTGGATCGAGGAGTCCTTGAGGAGGTAGCCGCAGGCGCCCGCGAGGATCGCGTCGATTACGTCGTTGTCCTGGTCCGAGATCGTCAGCATCACGACGCGCGTCAGGGGTGCGATCGTCGAGATGTGCCGCGTCGCCTCGACGCCGCCCATGCCCGGCATGTTCAAGTCCATCACGACCACGTCGGGGGCGACCTCGCGCACGATCCTCAGTGCCTCCTGGCCTGCCGCCGCCTCGCCCACCACGTGGACGCCCTCCTCTTCGAGCAGGTTCCGCAGGCCACTCCTGCAGAGGTCGGCTCTTACGGGTTCACTCATGCTGGGCGTCGCCTCCCGCCCGAGGGGGCCGAAAGAGTCTAGTGAAGCGTGATCGTAACCGTGCGCCGGCCCCAGGCAAGGGCGTCTGCCAGGGTCGGGAACCAGAGGTCGATCGTGTAACCCTGGACGGCGCTGCCGGTGTCGGCCGCCACCCCTTCTCCGTACCCGGGTATCGTCATGCGGGTCCCTAGTGGGATCACGGACGGATCGACGGCTACGACCCCGATGCTGACCGGCAGGCCGGTGGCCGTCTGGCCCGGCAGCGCGTAGCCGGTCGCCGTCACCGTGACGTTCAGCGGGCCGCTCGCGGCCGGGACCGTGGCCGCCGGCCTCGGCGCGCCACTCCGGGCCTGCACCGTTTGCGCACGCTCGACGACCTTCCGTGCCTGGGAGTCGAGGGCGGCGATCTGGCGCGTGGTCAACTGCTTCTGCCGG
>WNGF01012707.1_pt1 | contig 16083 bp, 7 predicted proteins | sample 5400641 | NCBI WGS metagenome assembly WNGF01 (sample SAMN13153371, study PRJNA577476) | soil metagenome | isolation source: 80 cm soil or saprolite under grassland replicate 2 | place: USA:California | collected 2016-06-15
CGCCGAGCTGGACGGACGCGGACGCCCGGGGCATGCGCGAGTGGATGTCCGCCTACCTCGAGTGGCTGCGCGCGAGCGACATCGGGAAAGAGGAGCAGCGCGCGCGCAACAATCATGGCACGTGGTACGACGCGCAGGTGGCGGCGCTGGCGCTCTTCACCGGCGACACCGCGCTCGCGCGTTGCACGCTCGAAGCGAGCAAGACGCGGCGCATCGGCTCCCAGGTCACGGCCGATGGCAGGCAGCCCTACGAGCTGGCACGGACCCGCTCGCTCGCCTACAGCGTGATGAACCTCGACGGACTCGGCCGGCTGGCCGAGCTCGGGCGTCACGTGGGCGTGGACCTCTGGTCCTACGAGTCTCCGGGTGGCGGCAGCATCCGCAAGGCGCTGGAGTACCTGGCACCCTACGCCGACCCGGGCCTGAAGTGGCCTGGCCAGCAGATCACGCCAGCCGAGCCGGATTTCCTCGTGCTGCTCCTGAAGCGTGCGCGGGTCGCGTACCAGGATGCGCGCTACGGCGAGCTGCTCCGGAAGATCCCCGGCGACGTGGTCCTATCCCACCGGGCGCAGTTGTTGTACCCGGATCCGGACCCCGCGCGAGAAGAGCGGTGAAGCACGAGCCGCATCATCCGAGCCTCGCGACGAAGCCCCCAGCCGCGCGGAGGTCTACTTTGAGCAAATCGTCCCGGCGTACGCTGGCGCGGCTGATCCGCACCGCCGCGGGGTCCTCCATCTGATCGGCGACGAGCAGCGCCGCGCGCGAGCCGCCGCCGAGGAAAGAGAGCGGGACGTCGAGGGACCGGGCCGTCGGACCGTTCGCGATCACCAGGAACCACTGCTTGCGATGCCGCCGAGCAAACCCGGCGACCTCGCCGATCTCGCTGAACGGCAGGACGCGGGTTTCGTCCCAGACGGATGGAATGCTCTTGATCAGGTCGGCTGCCGGGTGCTCCAGGATGGTCTTCGGGTGGGCGCCATAGACCAGCAGCGGAGACGTGAACAGGGCCGCGGTGGCGATCTGGTGCGCCCAGGACGTCTCGCGGCGACGCTCGCCGAACAGCATCGGCGTGAAGTCCAGGTGCCCCGCCAGCATCCGGGTGAAAGGGATCGTCGTGTCGTGCTGCGACCACGCCGGCATGCTCTTCCGTTCCATCCCGGACACCGCTTCGCGGGTCAGCTCGTTCGGCCAGGTGCGTGACTCACCGGTCGGCTTGTTTGCGCCGTGGAAGTCGACCATGAGCCGGTGCTCCGCCGCGCCCTTGAGCGCGGCCCGGTACAGGTCCATGACCTCCTTGGCCTCGTGATCGAAGAAGTCCAGCTTGACGCCCACGGCTCCGGCGTCCTGAGCGTGCTGAAAGAACGCCTGGCGGGCGTCCGGGTCGCGAATGTCCCGGCTGTGTTTCCAGAGCCAGATTCCGACGTTGCGCTCCCTCGAGTAGTCGACCAGCTCCCGCAGCTCGCGCTCGCTCCAGCGCTGCCAGAAGCCCTCCACCAGGTTGTACTCGAAGCCCAGCTCTCCGGCGAGCCTCGAGAACTCCTTCATGGTCTCCAGTGTGTTCTCGCCACCGCCGTCCAGGTACTTCCAGACGGCCCGCCCCGGCTTGATCCAGTCCGTGTGGAGTCCCTTCGGGAAGAAGCGCTGGTCGGGCGCCGGCGCGAGATTGTGCACGATGTCGCAGTTCACGAGCGCATTCAAATCCGGGCCGATCATCACCACGCGCCACGGGGTGGTGATGGCTCCGGTGATCGCCGCCGGCTGCGCGAGACGAGTGGCCTCGGCCTCGCCGTACCGCAGCGTGAAGGGGTAGCTGGCGGGGTGAGCGTGACCGAGGCGCGCAACGAATCTGCGGTCGCCTTCCGCCTGCAGCGCCATGCCACTGTAGTCGATCACTGCGGCTTCGGTGATCGCGGCGTACCCGGCGCCGTCGGGCAGTTGGATGGTGAGGGGTGGGGCGGCCCAATCGCCGGCCTGGATCTCGGAGACGTCTTTCCGGGTGTGTACCCCTTCGTAGTGTCCGCGAAGATCGTGATACCAGACCGTGGCCCCGGCCGGGAGCGCGAACGCCGTTGCCTCGTCCGGCACCCTGCTCGCCGCGCCGGAGGTGGGGACGATCGCGCGGAAGCCGATCCCGTCGTCGAACGCGCGCACTTCGACCAGGTAGTCGGTGGCGCTCGCCGTGTGCCGGAGCGCGATCCTCGCACCCTTGAGCCGGTTGATCGCCTCGGAGTGCACCCCGCGCCACGCGTAGCGCTCGCTCGCGTGGTAGGACGCGACCCTCCCTGTCTCGACACCTCGCCCCAGATCGACGCCGTCCACGAGGAGGGCGACGCTCGAGTCTTCCAGCACGGGGCGGCCGCGGAACGCCACGCGATAGGTCAGCCGCGGCCGGTCGCGCCAGGCGAGCTGGAATTCGACGCGGCCGTCCGGACTGGACACGACTACGGCATCGGCCGGACCGGCTGAAACGCGGAGCGACGCACTCAGCCGATCCGCGCGCTGCCAGGCGGGGTGCAGCACGGGTGCGGCCAGCGCGGCGGCGAGGAACTCACGCCGGGAGCACAAATGCCGAAGCCTCGGGGCGCGGGTCGTTATTGCAGCGGATCGAACGTGCCTCCCGCCCACCCCATGGTCTGTTCCAGGTTGCCGTTCGTCTGTCGTTGGCTCGGGGGAATGGCAAAGAAGTAGTAGTTCGGCTGCCAGTTGATGTCGAACTGCGTGTCGAGCAGCTTGACCTGGGTGTCGAAGTAGTCCGGATACTTCGAGTCGAGATCCACGGTGTCTCGCACGAGCAGCCAGTCGGCCACGGGCACCTTCAAGGCGATCGTCACGCGGTGCCGGCGCGTGCCATTGAGCTGCGACTCGAACAGCATGTTCCGCCTCAAGTCCCAGAAGCGCTTCGCTTCAAACGCGAATTCGATCCGTCGCTCCAGCATGATGGCATCCTGCATCTGCTGTCGGGTCATCCCGGGGTCCAGGCCATACAGCCCCGTTCCGGGATCGATGCCCGCCCGCGCCCGGAGCGCGATGATCTGGTCGTACGCCTCCTGGGTGTTCCCAATGGCGTTCGCGGCCTCGGCGAGATTCAGCAGGACTTCCGCGTAGCGAATCTCGATCCATTGGGTTTGTCCGTTGAACGCGCCGAGCGCGTCCTGGCTCGGATCCACGGCTTTGCGCGCGTAGAAGCCCGTCGGCGTCGGATTGTTGGTCTCGCCGCCGACGTAGGTCCACTGGCGGCGGCCCGTCTTGCCGGACAGGGGCCACCCGGCGCCGTTGTAGGCGATCGTGGCGTAAAAACGAGGATCGCGGCTCTTCCAGAAGTACAGGGAGTCGTACGCGGGGTTGTTCGCGATCGGCCGGCCGTCCCGCATGGGAAATGCGTTGACCATCTCCAACGTCGGCCGATTGGCCCCCGTGGCGTTCTGGGATTCGTCCAGGGGACGCGTGGCGGCCGCCCAGCGATGCACCGCGCCGATTTCCTGGCCGTTCTGCTCGACGCGCGAGCCGGGGAATTGGTAGCGGCGCACGAACACGGCCTCGCGGTTCATCTCCACGAACCACACCTTCTCGAACTCCGGATACAGGCCGAACCCGTGGCCCGCGAGGTAGTCCCGGGCTGCGTGATTGGCGTCGTAGGCGTTCTGCCACCGCGTCATGTCGTCGGTACGGTTGAACTGCGGGCTCGCGTAGTACAACAAGACCCGTCCTTTGACGGCCAGGGCCGTGCCCTGGTGGACGTGGCCGTCATTACCCGCTCCGACGCTGACGGCGGGGAGGAGGGCGACGGCGCTGTCGAGATCCGATATGATCTGCGCCACACACTCCGACGTGCGGGTGCGCGGCACCAAGAGATTGTCGGTCAGCGCCTGCGGCCGGAGCACGAGTGGGACGCCGCCGTATCGCTTGACCAGCTCCCAGTATCGCCAGGCCCGGAAGAAGTAGGCTTCGCCCTTCAGTTTCTTGACGAGGGCTGTGTCGAGGGTCCCGCCGTCGATTTCGGCAAGGAGAATATTGATACGCCGGATCTGTCGGTACGGCACCGTGTCTTGCCAATAGCCGACCGAGTTTTCGGTGAGCTGCCCGTACATGTAGGCCGTGCCCCCGGGGGATTCATCCGACGTAGTCGCATCTCCGGTGGACCAGCCGGGCAGATTGTCCAGGTAGATGTGGCTGACATAGGCCTCGGCCAACGCCGGGGATTTCCACACGTCCGCTTCATTGATGGCCGTCAGGTCCTTCAAGTCGAGGATGCTGTTGCAGCCGCCGAGCGCGAGGCTCAAGGCGGCGAGTGCGGTTGCTCTGGCGGTCGTCATTGGAGGCTCTTCTCGAGCGAGGCGGTCATGCCCAGCGTGAAGGTCCGCATCAAGGGATACGCCCGAATGTTGTGCATTTCCGGATCGAATCCCCAATCGCCCACGTGGTCTCTGACCAAGAACAGGTTCGTGCCCGTGAGATAGATCCTGGCGCTCGCGAGTCCGAGCACGCGCGCGATGCGTTGGGGCACTCCATACGACGCGGTCAGGTTCTTCAAGCGCAGGAACGAGCCATCGCGCAGCCAGAACGTGGAGACGGGGTAGGTCGTCTTGTAACCGGTGCCGAAGTATCCGGGATACGCCGCGTCGGGGTTGTCGGGTGTCCAGTGGTCCGCCCAGAAGCCGTAAGACGACTCTTCCGCCCGACCCTGAATGGACCGCCCGTCGGCGTGCATCAACAGCTTGTTGCCGGCGGCGCCCGAGAACAACGCATCGAGGCTCAGCCCCTTCCACGATGCGCCGACACTGAGGCCATAGGTGATCGGCGGGGTGTCGTGATCACACATCCAGGCTCGATCGTCGTCCGTGATCTTTCCATCCGGTGGGCCATTCACGACCGTACCATCCGGTTGGGTGATCCGTGGACCGCGCAGATCCTCATGGTTCAGCATCCCCAACCGGGCCGGGACGCCGTTGATCGTGTAACCGGCGGGAAGGGCGTCCAGGTCCGCCTGCGTGCGGATGATCCCCGCGGCGATGTACCCGAAGCACGCGCTGGAAGGTGCCGTGGTGCGACCGAGGCGTTTCTGATAGTCCGGAAGGTTCCGGGCCTCGTTCAACGTGACGATCTTGTTCGTGGCGTACCCGAGATTGCCCCGCAGGTAGTACTTGACGTTGTTCCCGCGCTCGGCGGATCCGCCCGAGTACCCCAGCTCGACCTCGAAGCCGCGCGAGTGGATCTCCTGGTAGTTCTCGTCCGGGAGGGCGGCCCCGAAGGTGCTGGGAATCGCCTCCTCGCGATCGCCCAGGATGTCGTACGTCCGGCGATAGAACAGATCGAACGTCAGGCCGATCCGGTCCCAGAGCCTCGAGTCGAGACCGACGTTGTACGACTGGGCCTTCTCCCACGTGATGATCGGGTTCGCGAGCGTCCCCGGAACGACGCCGGTGGTGGCACTGTCGAAAATGGCGCCGGGCTGGAACACGTATTTCTGGAGCCACTGAAAGCTCCCGACATCATCGTTGCCGACCACGCCATAGGATGCCCGCAGTTTCAGCTCGTTGAGGAACGGCACCTTGAAGAACGGCTCTTCGGTGAGGCGCCAGCCCGCGGAGACGGAGGGGAAGAGCCCCCAGCGGTGGCCGGGCGCGAAGATCACCGACCCGTCATAGCGGAACGAGCCCTGGAGATAGAAGCGGTCGGCATAGCTGTACGCGACCGACCCGACATAGGACAGTCTCGCGTTCTGCGCCTCTCGGCCGTCCACGCGTTGATCCTCGGGGGCCGTGCTGCCCGCGACGTACTGGTCTATCCCCGAGGAGAGGAAGTTGTCACGCTGGCTCTGGACCCACCCCGTGTCGCTCGCGGCCTGCTCATAGACGAGCAGCGCGTCCACGGCGTGGCGTCCAAAGGCGTGCTTATAGGTCAGCTGCGCGTTGAGCTGATATTCGTCGAACGGGGAATTCTTCGTCAGCAGGAACTCTTCGGCAGCCCGCGGCCTGGTACCGACGACCTCGGTTCCCAGCAAGTGGTTGTGCGTCCCCCACGTATTGAAGAGCGTCATGTCGTACGGCAGGTTGAACTGCTTTTCGTACGACTGGACGAATCCCTTATAGTAGGCCAGGCTCCCGGTCAGTCCGGAAACCCAGGGCACCTCATAGTCCAGGCGGCCACGGAAATCGAGCTGCGACCATTGCCGCCGGTCGTATCCCGACGTGTTCGAGATCACCACGCCCGGATGCCATTCCACCCAGTTGCCCACCGGTAGTCCGTCGACGTAGGGGGGCACCATGCGCGTCCTGAGCGCGAGCGCCTTGTACAGATCCTCTTGACCCCAATCGCCGACGGCCCAGCTCGGGCCGTGGCGGTTCTGGCGTGCGCCGTTGAAGTCCACCGACGCTCTCAAGTGACTGGTGAGGTCGATGTCGAGATTGGCGCGTGCCGTCGTTCGCCCGAACGAGAGGTTGTCGAACGAGCCCGTCTCGTCGAGGTACGAGCCGCCCAGGAAGTACCTCACGCCGTCCGTCCCCCCGGAGATATTCAGGGAGTGGTGCACGTCCAGCGGGGTGCGCCACAGGTCGCCGATCCAGTCCGACGAATGCGTCTGCAGGTAGTCGAGCTCGTCGGCCGTGTAGTAGCGGGCGTCGCTCGTGGGAAAGCCGTTGTAGCTCAAATAGTCGTTGATCGTCTGGGCGTGCCGATACGCGTCGAGGGTGGGCGGGATTCGGGGGGCGTCCTGCGCTCCCACGGTGACGGTGTAGACGAACTCCGTCGGTTTCACCGATCCCCGCCTGGTCGTCACCAGGATGACGCCGTTCGCGGCGCGAGCGCCGTACAACGCGGCCGTGGCTCCGTCCTTCAGAACGGAAATGGTTTCCACTTCCTGCGAGCTGAGTCCGTCAAAGGCAAACTTGTCGCTGACGATCCCGTCGATCACGTACAACGGATTGGAGTTGTTGAAGGTCCCGACCGCGCGGACACGGATGCTGGACTCACGCCCCGGCGTCCCCGCATTCTGCGTGATCGTCGCGCCGGCCAACCGCCCCGCCAGCGCGTTGGACAGGTTGTCCGCCGGCACGTCCGCAAAGTCCGCGCTGTTTACCGAAGCAACCGACCCCGTCACCGTGCGCCGGTCCTGCACCCGATAGCCTGTGACGACCAATGCTTCGACCTCGACGGGCAGCACCGCCAGTTGAACGTCGATCTCGGTTCGTTCGTCAATCGGGACTTGCTGGGCCTTGTAGCCGATCAGGGAGAACAGCAGGGTATCCTGCAGTGACGGCACGCTCAACGTGTAGCGTCCCGCGGAATTGGAAGCGGTCCTCTGGTTCGTACCCTTGACTGTCACATTCACCAAAGGCACGGGCCGTCCGCTTACGGAGTCGGTCACCGTCCCGCTCACCGATTGAGCCGGAGCCTCTCGAGCAGACGCCCCCGTCATCCCCATCGCCAGGAGCACCGAAAGCAACAGATAGTGACATGGATTGGTCTTCATGGTCACCGTCCATCGAGATGTGGAGCGGAAGGAACGGGTGTCAGCTGGAGTCGGCGCAGCCGCATCAGCTCCTCGCCCGCGATACTGGTCGGCCGGATCGCGATGGTGAACGTGCCCGGCTCGAGTGTGATCTCACCGACGTCGGCCGTCGTGAATGTCGTCGCATTCTCCGTGGGCTGGACGCGACCGCTTAGCTTCTGTCCACCGAACGCGATCTCGAACGTGCCCCCGCCCCCCGTCCCCCCCGTCCCCGCCTGCGCCCTGGCGGTCGCGTAGCTCACGGCCACGCGGAAGCGGGCGCGCTCGGTCAGGCGGACCAGCCAGTCGATGCCGCTGTCCGTCCGGTTCCAGTTCGCCGTCGCGTCGCGGTCACGCTTGCCATCGCCGAAGCCGATGCCCGTGCCAACCGGTCGGCCATCGAAGACGTGCAGGGACACCACGCCTCCGCTTGCGGGAAGGTAGAGCGCCGTGTCCGCCTCCAGGGCCGCGTCGAACTCGAGGACGACCACGCTGTTCCACGGGTCCGGCGCGCTCGCCGGCACGCTCAGCTCGACATCGAGTGCATTGACGCGCGTTGCCGCGAGCGGCGTCCGCTTCCGGTCGGCCAGCAGCCACGCGCGCGCGTTGGTCTTTAGTCCCGCGATGTAGAGCCGGCCGTCGTGTGGCCAGTCGAAGACGTGGAGGTACAGCCGGTTGCCCTTCCGCGTCGACTGCCCCCACACCTGCACGGGGAGCGGCGTACGCGTCGTCCCGCGGATGGATTCGCCGTTGACGTCCATCCACCTGCCGATTTCCTCGAGGATCACGCTGTCCTTCGGGTCGAAGCGGCCGTCGCCCATGGGACCGATGTTCAAGAGGAGGTTGCCGCCCCGCGCCGCCGCCTTGGCCAGGAGCTGCACGAAGTGCCGCGGCGGCTTGTGCGAGAGGTCCAAGCGATGGTAGCCGTACGACTCGTTGGTGGTCGGAATGGCCTCCCAGTCGCCCGGCCAGTGGCGCAGCTCCGCGGGGCGGTCCGCGGTGGACGCGTAGTCGCCGAACCGCGCCGGCGGCCCGCCGGGCAGAGCCTGGACCGCCCGGCCGTTCACCACTATGCCCGGCTTCGCCTCGCGAGCCGCGCGCAGGATCCGCAGGTTCTCCTCCGGCGGCAGCTTGTGCGGCGTGTCGAACCACAGAATGTCCGGATCGTATTTCCGGATCAGCTCGAGCACCTGCGGGATGGCCTTGCCGTCCACATAGCGGCGAATCCGCGGCAACAGCTCCGGCGACTCGAGCCACCACTCCCGCCCGCCGTGCAGGTTGCGGTCGCCGCCCGGGTTGTCGTAGTCCCAGTCGTTGCCCGAGCCGTCCGCTTCGCCCCAGTCGAACGCCTGCGAGTAATAGAACCCGAAGCGGATCCCCTGACGCCGCGCCGCATCCCGCAGCTCCCGCATGGGATCGCGCTTCCACGGCGTGGCCTTCACGACGTTGTATTCGCTCACGTCGGAGTCGTACATCGCGAACCCGTCGTGGTGCTTCGCCGTGATGACGAAGTAGCCCATGCCCGCACGCTTCGCGAGCCGCATCCACTCGTCGGCATCGAAGCGCGTGGGATCGAACCGTGCCGCCACCTGCTCGCGGTACACGGGGATCGGGATCTTGCGGATGCGCTGGATGTGCTCCGCGTAGCCTGGGACGGGATCGCCTTCCCAGACGCCGGCGGTCATCGACTGCCGCCACCATGCGAGCTCGGGCCGGTCCCACAGGGGCGCGTCCGGAGGCAGAGGGCTCTGAGCCTGCGCGGGCAGCCTCGGCGCGACGCCGAAGAGCAGCGCCGAGCCGACCAGCAAGCCGCGGCCAGTTGTCATGTGCGTCCTCCGGGCGTCGCTCAGCACACCGCGTTGGGCCCGAGTCCCGGGGCGAGGTCGATCTCCCGCTGCGGAATCGGCAGGAAGACGTGACACGGCTTCACGCCGATCTTGGCCACGGGATCATCCTTCAGCACGTTGTAGAATTCGCCCCAACGCTTCAGGTCGAACAGGCGCTTCGACTCGAACGCCAGTTCCCAACTACGCTCCCAGTGCACCGAGTCCCGGAACTGTGCCTGACTGAGACCGGCCGTGAGGTCTGGCAGCGTTGCGCGTCGCCGCACCTGATTGATGGCATTGTAGGCGTCCCCCGTAGGCCCATTCGCCTCGTTCTCCGCCTCGGCGAGCATCAGCAGCACCTCGGCGTAGCGGTAGATCGGCCAGTTCAAGTCGGTGCGCTGGTTCTGGCTGTTCTGGATCGACCCGTTGGCATCGAAGAACTTGCCGTAGTACGGCATCGGCTGCTCGAAGCCCACACCGCGCGTACGTTTGTCGCCGAAGAAGCCCGGGAGCGTGTCGTACCGGTACGTCGTGCACCCCGGGGCGCCCGTGGTGCAACCCAACGGAACGTTCACCCGCGTGAGAAAGGTGGGCTGCTTGCGCGCATCCGCATTCGAGAACGTGTTCATGAAGGCGTCGGTCGAGTACCAGTAGTTGCTGCACGATTCGACGCCGATCCCCATGGGCCGCGACTGGCACGTGAACAGGTTGCGCTGCGTCCCCTGGAACTGGATCGAGTAGATGTGCTCGGGGCCGTTCTTGTTCCTGATCAGCCACAGGTCCGCGAAGTTGGGGACGAGGCTGTAGCGGCCGCTGTCGATGACCGCTTTGGCCGCGCGTGCGGCGTCGGCCCAGCGGTTTTGGTTGACGAGCACTCCCGACATGTTCATGTAGGCGTCCGCCAGCATCGCGTAGGCGGCGCCCTGCGTGGGCCGGCCGTCGTCCGGTGTGGCCGAGTCGGGCCAGCGGAGCGGCAGCAGGGTAGCCGCCTCCTCCAGATCGGCGGCGATCGCCGCGTAGACGTCGGCGATCGGCGCGCGCGTGACCGCTGCCGCCTGGGCAAAGTCCGTCATCGGCGCCAGCATCAGCGGCACGCTGCCCCAGACCCGCGCCGCGTTAAAGTGGTTGAACGCGCGATGGAACTTCGCGGCGCCGAGGTAGCGGTTCTTCACCGCCTGCGGCACGGCTGTCATCTGCGGAATACGCTCGATGATGATGTTCGCCTGGTTGATCGCGCCGTAGATCTGCCGCCAGACGCGCCAGAGCCACTCGTTCGCAGGCGTAAACGTGTACGTGTCCTGTTCGTAGCGCGTGGGGTCGGTCGGGCGCTGGTAGACCGTCTGATCCGAGGGCACCTCGGTGATCATCGGCCAGCCACGGATGAAATACGGCTGGTTCGTACCGCCCGTGTACCAGTTGTCGATGCCGCCGAGCGCGAGCCTGAGATCGGCTTCGGTGACCGGAAAGTTGTCCGGTGAGAGAAAGTCTTCCGGCTGCTCGGCGAGGAAGTCGTTGCAGCCGATGAGGAGCACCACCGGCAGCGCGCCCAGGAGGGGCAGACGAGTCCTGAGGTTCATGGGATGTCTCCTAGAAGCGCACGTTCATGCCCAAGGTGATCGTCCTGATGCCCGGGTAGCTCGAGTCGTCCCAGCCGAGCTCGAGATCGTCCTCGTCGCGCGAGCTGGCCTCCGGGTCGTACCAGGAATACCGTGTGAAGGTGAAGAGATTCTGCCCGCTCAGATACACGTGGACCTGCTCCATGCCGAGACGCCCGATGAGGCGCCGCGGCACCGTCCAGTCGAGCGTCACGTTCTGCAACCGGACGAACGAACCCTCTTCGATCCAGCGGGACGTCATGCCGGAGAACGGACCGACGTCCAGCGCGGTCATCTTGTTCGTGGGATTGGTCGGGGTCCAGTAATCGAGGACCGACCTGAGCTGGTTGGAGCTGCCGCCCGGCGTTTCCATCCCCTGGCGGTTCAGGTTCACCACCTGGAAGTCAAGAGCGCCGCGGAGGATCCAGCTCAGCGAGAGAGCCTTGTAGACGACCGAGCCGGTCAGGCCGACCAGGTAGCGGGGCTGCCCGTTGCCCAGGATGGTTCGGTCGTCGTCGTTGATCAGGCCGTCCGGCTTGCCGGTCAGCAGGCCGGTGGTCGAATCGCGACCGTTGATGTCGCGCACCTTGTCACCCCCCAGGCGCTCGCCGGGCTGGACGACTGCGTCGAGCTCCGCCTGGTTCTGGAAGATGCCGTCCCAGATGTATCCGTAGAAGTTGCCCAGGGGCTCGCCTACCCGCACGATCGCTGATTCTCGGAACGTGGGAAGCGAGCCGTTCGCGCCGGCCAGGAAGAACTGCCGGTCACCGCCGAGATCCAGCACCTTGCTCCGGTTGAACGAGAGGCTGCCACCGAGGTGCAGCTCGACCGCGCCGGTGGTGTGGCGAGTATCGAGCGCCAGCTCGAGGCCGCGGTTCTGCACCTTCCCGATGTTGGTGACGTAGCTCTCGAACCCCGTGAAGTACGGCACCAGCTTCCCGTACAGCAGATCGCGGGTGACCTTGTGGTAGGCGTCTGCGGTCAGGCGAACCCGATCGTCGAGCAGGCCGAGGTCCAGCCCGGCGTCGTATCCCGTGGTGGTCTCCCAGCGCAGGTTCGGGTTCTGGTTGCGGCTGGGGGTGACGCCATTGCGGTACGTCGCCGTGCCGATGGCGTAGATAGAGCCGATCGTCCAAGCCGCGAGCGACTCATATGGGTCGATCGCTTCACTCCCCGATCGGCCGGCGGAGAAGCGCAGCTTGAGGTCGTTCACGGCCGGCGCGAGCCGGCGGAAGAACGGCTCCTCGCTCACCCGCCACGCCACGGCGGCGGAAGGGAAGGATGCCCACTTGTTGTTCGCGGCGAACTTGGATGAGCCGTCGGTCCGGAACGTGCCCGTCACCAGGTATTTTCCGGCGAAGCCGTAGTTCACGCGACCCAGGAACGACACGAGCCGCTGCCGCCCCGCGCTCGAGCCCCCGGTCACGGTCTCCGCCAGATTCAGACGCCGGTAGCCGAGCAGGTCGGTCGCGAAGCCCACACCTTGCTGGGTGCTCTCCCCGGTGCGCGTCTCCTGCGCCGTAAAGCCGCCCAGGATCGTGACGTCGTGCTTGTCGGCGAGCGTGCGGCGCAGCGTCACGGTGTTCTCCGACAGCCAGATCCTGCTCCGGTTGTTATCGATGTTCGCCTGCCCCGTGTTGAATGCGGTGCGCAACAGCCGGGAGGTGTAGCGCTGATTGAGGCGAGCACGGGACGTGTAGCTCAGGCTGGTGCGCGCCGTAATCCCCGGCACGAGGTCGTACTCCCCGAAGGCGTGGCCGAGCACGTAGTCCGTGGTGGTCTTGTCGTCCCGCAGTGTGGCGATCGCGAGGGGGTTGTCGTTGGTCTGGCTGGGCAGGAGCGGCCCGCTGAAGTTCCCGTTCGCGTCGTACACCGGGATCGTCGGCGGGAAGCGCAGCGCCATCATCGTGATGGGTCCGCCTGCCGAGCCATAGCCGTCGTTTACGCGGACCTCGTCCCCCACAGACCGGCTGTAGGTCGCGCGGGCGCCGAACCGGAACCGCTCGCTCAAGTCCTGGTCGAGGTTGAAGCGCAGGGACCCGCGCGTGAGCCCCGAGCCGAGCACGATGCCCTCCTGATCGAACCAGGCGCCGGAGAGCATCAACCTGGTAGCGCCGGTCGTGCCGCTGACCCGAAGCTCGTGATTCCGGATCGGTGCTGCCTGATAGACCACGTCTTGCCAGTCCGTGCTCGGCAGCGGGCGCAGCGTATCGTACGTGATGCTGGCGTCGTGGCTCGGGCTGCGCATGTACAGCCGCGCGAACTCGTCCGCGTTCAGCACGTCGATGTGCTTGGTCACCTCCTGCATGCCGGTGTAGCCGGAGTAGCCGATGCTCATCTGGCCCGGCGCGCCGCCCTTGGTGGTCACGAGGATGACCCCGTTGGCTCCGCGCGCGCCGTAAATCGCGCTGGCTGAGATGTCCTTCAGGACGTCGACGGACTGGATGTCGCTCGGATTGATGTGGTTGAGATCCGCGCCGATGACGCCGTCGACGACGACCAGCGGCTCGTTGCTCGCCTCCAGGGAATTGCTGCCGCGTACGCGGATGCGCAGCTCGGAACCGGGCTGCGCATTCGTCGTCTGCACCTGCACGCCCGACACGAGCCCGGCGATGGCCTGCTCGATCCGGGGCACGGGAAGCGTCGCGATTTGTCGGCTCGACACCGAGCCGACCGAGCCCGTCACGTCCCCCCTGCGCTGCGTGCCGTAGCCGACGGCGACGATCGGGTTCAGCTCGATGGGACTCGCCTTCAGCTGCAAGTCCGCGACCGTCTGCTGGCCGTCCTGCACGACGGCCGTCGCGTCTCCGGGGGCATAGCCCAGCCGCCGGGCCCGCAGCCGATGCGTCCCCGGCGACACCCCCGGAATGGCATATCGGCCTTGTTCATCGGTCTCGGCGCTGAGCCGCGTGTCGGCGATGGTGACGGCCACGCGCGCTAGCGGCGCATTTGTGGCCGAGTCCCTAACGGTCCCGGCGATCGTGCCCTGGGCGCTGGCTGCGCGCGGCACTGCGAGGAGCGCGGCGCAACCGACGAGCAAGACAGATGTGGTTCTCATGCGGAATGCTCCCAAGCAGGAGGGCGGATCGGCGCTGGGTCCTCGGCGGAATGGGCGGTTGTTAGCGTTAACTGGTCACGTTAACATCATGGTGCAGTCAGTCCGAACCGCTGTCAAGAAGGGCTGGGAAGCCGATGTCAATGCGCACGATGCACGATGTCGCCCGGGCGGCCGGTGTGAGCGCGATGACCGTGTCGCGCTACCTCCATCAGCCATCCCTCCTCAAGCCCGCGACCCGGGTCAAGGTCCAGCAGGCGATCGAGCGGTTGCAGTACATCCCGAACGAGACCGCGCGAACCCTGCTCACCGGCCGGACCCGCACCGTCGCTCTCGTCGTCGCGGACATCACCAACCCGTTCTTCACGGCGATCGCCCGCGGTGCCGAGGACGTGGCCGTGGCGTCGGCGTACACGCTCGTGCTCGGGAACAGCGACGAACGCCTCGAGAAGGAGCGCGGCTACCTGCGCACGACGATCGCGCGCCGGATGGATGGACTGGTCTTATCCCCCGCGGAGGCGGGCGAGCACCACATCGCGTGGTTCACGCAACACAAGATCCCGGTCGTGCTCATCGACCGTGAGATCGCGGGAGTGCGGGCGGACGCGGTGCTGAGCGATTCCCGCGACGGCGCCCGGCAGCTCGTCGCGTACCTGGTGGCGCGGGGCTACCGCGAGATCGCGTTTATCGGCGGGGAGGCAGGCGTCTCCTCGCTCGAGGAGCGGCTCGCCGGCTACCGCGATGCGATGCGGGAGGCGGGGCTCGCCCCGGAGGAGCACCTGGGGCGCTACGACCGGCAGAGCGGCGAGGAAATCATGACGCGGCTCTTGTCCGGCGGCCGCGTCCCCCATCCGCGCGCCGTGATCGCCGCGAACAACTACGTCGCGGTCGGCGCGCTCGTCGCGCTCCGCCGGGCGGGGCTCGCGACCCCCGGTGACGTGGCCCTCGCGTGCTTCGGCGACTTGGAGATCGCCGCCCTGCTCGATCCCTTCCTCACCGTCATCGCCCAGCCCGCCTACGAGATGGGGCGGCTCGCCATGGACGCCCTGCTGGAGCGGATAGGCGGGTACCAGGGGGCGCCGCGCCGGCGCGTGCTCCCCGTCAAGCTCATCGCCCGCCGCTCGGCGTGAGGCTGGACGCCCGTCGTGCAGAGCTCAGCCTCGGCCAGGGGTTGCGATCGGCCGGGGGAAGCGTCACGGGCCTCACGTCGGGGAGCGGCGTCGTCCGGTCCGGCGCGAGCACCACGGAGGCTCCGCTCGCCAGCTCGAGGACGAACTCGCCCGCCTGGGCTCTCGTCACGCGCGGCGCCGGACCCGTGTGGGCGCGAACCACGGCTGTGTCCCAATCCTCGACGACGAGCCGGCAGGGCTGACCGGCGCGGCTCTCGACCCGCACCCACGCTGTCCGCCCGCTGCGACGCACCCCGCTGACCAAGAAGCCTCCGTCGGCGCGGAGGTGATCGAAGGCAGCCTCCGTCCACGCGCTCGGCACCGCAGGATACACCCGCAGCGCCCCGCCCCAATCCTGGAGGAAGAGCTCCTGGATCGACGTCGCGGCGGAGAGCGGCGTCTCGATCACCGGCCCAGCCTCCGCGTAGAAGGTGTTCGGCTCCATGTAGCGCGGCGCATCGAGGAACTGGTTCAGGCGGGTGAGCGCGACGTCGCCGTGGCCGAGCAGGGCGTGCAGCGACGCGCCGCCGGTGAACGAGTAGCCGCGGAACAGCGCCGGCTCGCGCTCCCAGGTTGCGAGCGAGGTCTCGATGAGCGCCCGAGCGTCCGGGCGATCGGGGGTAATCAGTGCCAGCGGGTAGATCGCCAGCAGGTGCGAATAGTGGCGGTGCGACTCCTTCCACGGCCGGCCGCGGCCCACCATCAGCCCGGCCGTGTCGGTGGGGAAGGGCGCGAGATGGTCGAGCACCTCGCGCCAGCGCGGCACGAGCGGCTCGTCGAGCCGCAGCCGCGCGGCGCTGGCCAGAAGCGTCTCGAGGCCCCACCGCAGCAGCGCGAGGTCGTAGCTCGCGTCCGGCACGGTCGCGAGCTCCGGTGAGTGCGTCGGCGGAAGATGCCAGCGGCCGTCCTCCCCCCGCTCGAGGTAGGCGAGGTAGTTGCCGATGGCGCGCAC
>WNGF01008417.1_pt1 | contig 16075 bp, 14 predicted proteins | sample 5400641 | NCBI WGS metagenome assembly WNGF01 (sample SAMN13153371, study PRJNA577476) | soil metagenome | isolation source: 80 cm soil or saprolite under grassland replicate 2 | place: USA:California | collected 2016-06-15
GTCAGCGTCTCGTGGTTGCCGCAGCCCGGCACGCCGTTGATCGCGTTGAACGAGCACATCACCGTGTCGGCACCGGCGTCGACCGCCGCCTTGAACGGCGGCAGATAGAGGTTGCGCAGCCGCTGCTCGGACATGTCGGTCGTGTTGTAGTCACGCCCGCCCTCCGGCTGCCCGTAGGCGGCGAAGTGCTTCGGGCTGGCGACCTCCTTGTCCGGCGCGCTGTAGTCGGTCCCCTGCGCGCCCTTGACCCGCGCGGCGGCCATGGCCGAGCCGAGGTACGGGTCCTCGCCGGCACCCTCCGCGATCCGGCCCCAGCGTGGTTCGTGCGAGACGTCGACCATCGGGGCGTACGTCTGCTTGAGGCCGACAGCGGCCGACTCGCGGGCGCCGATCGTGGCGTCGTCCATGGCCACCTGCGGGTCGAAGCTGCTCGCCGCTCCCAGCGGGATCGGGAAGATCGTCCGGAAGCCATGGATCGTGTCGAACGCGAACAGCAGCGGGATGTGCAGCCGCGAGTGCTCGACCGCGATGTGCTGGAGCCGGTTGATCTGTACGGGATCCGTGACGCTCAGAATCGAGCCGAGGCCCTTTTGCACCTCCTGGTCGGTGACCAGGAAGTCGGGTAGCAACTGGATCTGCTCCAGTTTCTCCTGGAGTGTCATCTGCGCGAGCAGGGAATTTACCCGCGCCTCGATCCCCGGCGAGGCCGGCTGCCGCGCCGGCGCCAGGGCCGCCTCGTCGGCCGATTGTGTCCCAGCCATCACGCCGCCGACGGATACCACGCTGAGCGCGACAACCAACGCGGCGATCGCTCTGTGCCTGAATTTCGACATGTCACACTTCCCCTTCCCTACTGGCCCGGTGTTCTGGTTACTAAACAGTTCATTAGTAACTCGACTTGATCAAGCAATCTCTGCGTGGATTGATCGTGCGCGAGAACGGCGGCCGCAAGCTGGATCACGCGACGCTCGAGGTGCTGCGGATGCGGGCGGTGGAGCAAGTCGAGGCGGGGGAGCATCCGGAGGTGGTGGCGGCCGCGTTGGGGATGGCCCGGGGGCACGGTGTTCGGGTGGCTGGCCAAGTACCGGGAGGGCGGCCCGCAGGCGTTGAGGGCCAGGCCGGTGCCGGGCAAGCCGCTGAAGCTGAACGGTGCCCAGCGGCGCCGCTTGTCCACGTTGATCGTGGGGGCTGATCCGCGGCAGTTGCGGTTCGAGTTCGCCCTGTGGACGCGGGAGATGGTCCGCGAGCTGATCCGCCGCGAGTTCGGGGTGCGCTTGCCGGCAGTCAGCGTGGGGCACCTGCTGCGCAGGCTGGGGCTGTCCCCGCAGCGGCCCCTGCGGCGGGCCTGACAGGCCGACCCGGCCGTCGTGGCGCGCTGGCAGGCCGAGGAGCTCCCCGCCATCCGCGCCTACCTATGCCCTAGGCTCGTACGCTCGTTTCTATCGGCGCGATTGTCAACCCGGGTAAAGGGATTGTCAACCCAATGTCAAGAAGCGAGCCCGACAGCCTGCGGATGATGACGCCTACGCCACCCCCCGTAGCTCGCTCTGGCCATTCACTATCCTGACCACCGACACGGTCATCGTCTTCGGCTGGGGCCGACCATCGACCAGGGCGCCCGCACCGCAGCGCCAGGCCGCAACTCCAGCGGGACGGCGAGCCAAGCCTCAGACCCCGCGTGAGTAGGCCTGTAAGTGTTAAGTGCGTAGGCATGCGCCAGACAACGCACTCAATTCGGCTACCGGACGTCTCCGCCCACGCCTGCGGCGACTCGTTGGCACCCAGATCGTACTGATATGAGCGCGCAACACTCGTGGCGGGCGGGCCGTACGGTGGGAGAAATGACCGATGCCGATGCCATCGCCGAGCACATCCTGACCGCCTACGACACCATCACCGTCGTAGGTGCCAGTGCCGCACCCGTGAAGGCGGCGCACTACGTGCCCGCGCACATGCAGCGGCACGGATGGCGCATCATCCCGGTCAACCCGCACGCTGACACGATTCTCGGCGAGCATGTCTACCGGACGCTGCGAGATGTCCCCGGGCAGATTGGCCTGGTCAATGTATTCAGGCCACCAGGCCAGACGCCGGATATCGCCCGCCAGGCTGTGGCAGCGGGTACCACGGCCCTGTGGCTGCAACTGGGCATCGCCTCGCAGGAGGCCCGTGCGATCGCCGCGGAGGCCGGGTTGCTCTATGTAGAAGATCGCTGCTTGATCATCGAACAACGCCGCCTGAAGCTGCAAGCACCCAGACCGCGGTGACCAACTGGGCAGGCCCAGTCGCCCCACGGCGCGCTCCCAGCGGCATGAGCGCGTATCCAACCCCGGACCGGTTAGATGCACTGCCAGGTGAAGGAGGCTTCCTCAAGTCTGCGCGCTGCGAGGTCACCGGGGCGGATCAGCCAGCACAGGGTTCCGCAGTCACCCCACATCATTCCGGCCCAGTGGTCACTGTCGAACCTGTGCGGGACGCCAACGGCGTCACCGGCGGGATCTGGCCTGTATTCGTATGGCAAACTTGCGATGAGTTATGGCGTCCTGGCAACGTCATTATGACCATGGATGCAGTCAATCTCGACAACCTGTACGGATCGCCCCCGCTCGAATGGGCGCGCGTCGAAAGCCGTCTCGCGCGCGGCGTGACCCAGGCGCCGGGGACTGGCGGACCCAACCGTCATACCTGTTGGCTAGCGACCATCAACCGGGATGGCAGCCCGCACGTTACGGGTGTCGGCGGCCTTTGGCTCAGCGGGGCGTTCTGGTTCCAGACCGGCGAAGGTACGCGTAAGGGGAGAAACCTCGCCCGTGACCCCCGCTGCACGTTGAGCGTTGCTACGGAGGAATTCGATCTCGTAGTCGAGGGTGAGACGCACAAGATCACCGACTCACATATCGTCGCTGACCTTGCCGGGAGATGGGCCGCCGAAGGCTGGCCCGCCCGGGTAGATGAATCTGGCCAGGCGCTCACCGCTGACTACAGCGCACCATCGGCTGGGCCTCCGCCGTGGTTCGTCTACCGTCTGACGTCCCGCGCAGCGACAGCGGTCGGGACAGTGGAGCCGTTCGGTGCCACTCGGTGGCGCTTCTAGAAAACCGACGGTCGGAGGCTGGTTGCCATCACGAAATATGGCTCTGGCGCGAATTCCGTGATCGGCGTTACCCGGGGTGAAGGATGACGCGTTTGCGCGGCGGTGAGCCAGCCTTGGAGTTCTTGCTGGCCGCGGCGGCGGGTCATGATCTCGGCGAAGCCGCGCGCGTGGGCGGCGAGGGCGTTCAGGTGCGGGCAGGCGTCTTGGATGCTGGCGAGCTGCGCCTGGTCGTCATCGGGATCAGCGCTTCGCGTTTCGTCTCACCAGGGCCGAGTTCGTGACGGCGGGGTGTGCCCGGCGCGGGCGGTCCGGCCAGGCCGCGCGACGCATGCTGACTGGCGACTTCCCGCGGCAGCCGTTCGGCATCATGGTTTTGTTTCTTGCCTTGTTGTCACGGTCACCTGCGCGCAGTGCACGCGGGCCGCCATCGGCTGTCAGCCCGGCTCGGGCCTCAGCTGAGGGTGAAGAGGTACCAGTTGACGTTGACGAAGTTGCCGGACTGCGGGCTGGCGAAGGTGACGTAGAGGGTGTGTGTGCCGGACGGTGCCGGCGATGTATTGACGGTTGGGCTGGTGACCCAGTTTTGCCAGCCTCCGGTGCCGTTGACGGTGACGGAGGCGAAGGGGGTTGCGGTGAGGCTGTCCAGCCGGAAGTTGATGGTGCCGAGGTTTGTGCCGGACAGTGCGGAGGCCATTCGGGCCGCGACGCTCTTGGCGCCGGTGCCGAAGTTGACGCCGGCGTATTCGAGCCAGCTGGTGTTGTTGATCCGCAGTGACAGCGCCAAACCCTGGCCCGCGCGCAAATCCCGCAGCGGGCCTCCGCCGCTGCGCTCAGCCAGCCGAGCGGCTGCTTTCTGTTGCCGCGGCGGCGGTGCCGTTGAGGAAGCGCTCCATCGGGAGCGTGGCGGCCCCCAGCGCGACGGCATCGGGGCCGAGGCGCGGGCAGCATGTGCCCGCCGAGCAGCAGCCCGGCCCATCCGCCGAGGATGATCCGCTCCGGGTTGACCAGGTTGATCAGGTTGGCGATGCCGACGCCCAGGTAGAGGGCGGTGTCATCAAGCACCTGGGCCGCCTTCGCCGAGTTGGCGGCGGCGTCGATCAAGGCGGCGAGGGCGGACTCCTGGTCATCACCTGGCAGCGGGAGACCGTATCGGTCCAAGATCGCCTCAGCCCCAACGTAGGCTTCGAGGCACCCGCGTGACCCACAGCGGCAGGCGCGCCCGCCCACCATGACGGTCGTGTGACCCCACTCGCCCGCACTTGACGTGGAACCTCGTGGCGTGGACCCGTGCGCGATGATGCTTGCCCCCACGCCGGATCCGATCAGGCACACCACGGCGTGCTGTGCTCCGCGCCCCGCACCGAACCACAGCTCGGCCTGACCCATTGTCTTGGCCCCGTTGTCGATGTAGAGCGGCAGGTCAGTGCCTTCCCGCAGCAGCCGTTCAAGCGGTACCGCTTCCCAGCCATATGTCTGCCCGTGCACAACCGCCTGTGCTCCCTGCTCAACGATGCCAGGCACGCCGACGCCCGCGCCGATGACGGCCGAGGAATCGATGCCACCGTTGGCCAGCACCGCGGACAACCCGGCCAGGATCCGCTCGACGATCGCATCGACACCGTGTTCCCGTGGATCAAGCGGGTAGTCTGCCTTGGCGCGTTCGGTCATCGTGAGGTCGAATAGCTCAACGCGGACCCGAGTCTCGCCAACATCGATTCCGACGACGTGCCCGTAGTCGGGATTTATCTGCAGAAGCACACGCGGCCGACCGCCATCGGAGTCCACGGAACCCGCCTCGACCACGATGCCCTCGCCAATCAGTTCGCGGATCACGTTGCTGACCGAGGCGGCGCTTAGCCCGGTAGCCTCGCTCAGTGCCTGCCGGCTGCACGGCTGGTCGAAGTAGAACGACCACAGCAACACCGACCGGTTATCCCGGCGCAGATCCCGGACAGTCCACCGTCTTCGCTCCCGCATGCTTCCCCTCCGGTTTGAATTCATATCTTATAACAAGCAGCTCACGAAGCCTCTCGACCCTGGTGGCGCCGCCTGCGATCCGGCCCGCCCGCCGTCCGGCTGGATCCGTCCGGTCGGCCGCGGACCTGGCGCCCTTGACGAGGCGATGTCGCGGGGGTTATATCAGATCATCAACTAAGTCTTATATCAAGTAATCCGCTTAATGGTGGCGATTGGCCGCATAGGGAGATTGCCATGAATCGCGCCTTTGCTTCCGGCCCATCTGTTCGCCTTTTACCGAGGGCCGGGCGTGACTGGCATGGCCAGCGTCGCCGGCGTGCCGATCGTGGCCGGCGTTGCGGGCACGCGCGGTCCTGGCCGCGGATCGGCGTGCTCGCTCTCGCAGGCACGCTGCCGCTGCTGCTGGCCGGACCTGTGCTGCTGAGCGCCGCGCCACGGGCTTCTGCCGCCACCTGCGGTACCACGAACCTCGCCCTGAACCGGCCGGCGACCGCGTCGTCAACGGAGAGTGCTGCCTACCCGGCTTCCGCGGCGGTCGACGGCAACTCCGGTACCCGCTGGTCCAGCGCGTTCAGCGACCCGCAGTGGATTCAGGTCGACCTCGGTTCCACCCAGTCGATCTGCCAGGTCGTGCTGCGGTGGGAGACCGCATCAGGGAAGGCGTACCAGATCCAGACCTCGCCCGACGCCAGCACGTGGACGAGCATCTATTCGACTACCACCGGGCCCGGCGGTACCGAGACCCTGAGCGTGTCCGGTAGCGGCCGGTACATCCGCATGTACGGAACCCAGCGCAACACGCAATACGGCTACAGCCTGTGGGAGTTCCAGGTGTACGGCGCCGCAGGTGGTGGCGGCACCTGCGGCACGGCCAACATGGCCCTCAACCGCCCGGCGACCGCGTCATCGACGGAAAGCGCGTCCTATCCCGCCTCCAACGCGGTGGACGGCAACACCTCCACCCGCTGGTCCAGCGCCTTCAGCGACCCGCAGTGGATCCAGATCGACCTCGGTACCAGCCAGACCATCTGCCAGGTCACGCTCAACTGGGAGGCGGCGTACGGCAAGGCGTTCCAGCTTCAGACCTCGCCCGACGCCAGCACGTGGACGAGCATCTATTCCACAACCACAGGAACCGGCGGCATACAGGCCCTCACCGTCTCTGGCACCGGCCGGTACATCCGCATGTACGGCACAGTGCGGGCCACGCCGTACGGCTACTCACTGTGGGAGTTCAGTGTGTACACCACAGGGAGCGGCGGGGGCGGCACCGGCTGCCCGGCGCAGTCGAACACCCCGAACTTCGGCCCAAACGTCCACATCTTCGACCCGAGCATGTCCAGCTCAACCATCCAATCCACGCTGGACTCCGTGTTCACCGCGCAGAAACTGAACCAATTCGGCGAGCGCCGCGACGCCCTGCTGTTCAAGCCGGGCACCTACAGTGTTGAGGCCAACATCGGGTACTACACATCGATCGCCGGTCTCGGCCAGAACCCTGACAACGTCACGATCAACGGCGACGTCACCGTCGACGCGTTCGACGGCACGGGCAACGCCACGCAGAACTTCTGGCGGTCGGCGGAGAACCTGGCCATCAACCCGTCCGCCGGGTCGGACCGATGGGCCGTGGCACAGGCGGGACCCTTCCGCCGGATCGACGTGCACGGTGGACTGAACCTGTTCCCGGCCAGCTATGGGTACGCCAGCGGCGGCTACATCGCCGACACCAAGGTCTCCGGCCAGGTCGCGTCGGCATCGCAGCAGCAGTGGTACTCGCGTGACAGCAGCTTTGGCAGCTGGAACGGTTCGGTGTGGAACATGGTGTTCTCCGGCGTGACCGGCGCACCGGCACAGAGCTTCCCAAGCCCACCAATGACGACCCTGGCGACCACGCCGACGTCAAGGGACGTGCCCTACCTCTACATCGATTCGAGCGGCAACTACCACGTCTTCTTGCCGTCGCTGCGGACGAATGCGTCCGGCGCGAGCTGGGCCAGTGGCTCGACGCCCGGCACCTCGCTGCCGATGAGCCAGTTCTTCGTCGCGACGCCGAGCACCGGCGCGGCGGCGATCAACACCGCCTTGTCGGAGGGCTGCAACCTGTTCTTCACCCCAGGCGTCTACCACCTGAGCCAGACGCTCAACGTCACCCAGCCCAACACCGTGGTGCTCGGCACCGGATTCCCGACGCTGGTACCTGACAACGGCGTGAACGCCATGCAGGTCGCCGACGTGGACGGGGTGCGGCTTTCCGGGCTGCTGTTCGACGCGGGCACCACCAACTCGGCGGCGCTGCTGACGGTCGGCACCGCAGGCTCGACGGCGAGCCACGCCAGCAACCCAACGTCCGTCCAGGACGTGTTCTTCCGCATCGGCGGCGAGATCGCGGGCAAGGCCACGGACAGCCTGATCGTGAACGCCAACAACACGATCATCGACGACATCTGGGCATGGCGCGCGGACCACGGCAACTCGGGCACGGTTGGCTGGACCGTCAACACCGCCAATCATGGCCTGGTCGTGGGCGGCAACAACGTCGAGGCGACCGGTCTGTTCGTCGAGCACTACCAGCAGTACGAGGTGATCTGGAACGGCCAGGCCGGCGAGACCATCTTCTTCCAGAACGAAATGCCCTACGACCCGCCGAACCAGGCGGCATGGATGAACGGGTCAACCGACGGCTATGCCGCTTACAAGGTGGCGAGTACGGTCACCTCACACCAGGCGTACGGCGTCGGCAGCTACTGTTACTTCAACGTCAACCCGTCGATCATCGCTGATCACTCCTTCGAGGCGCCAAACGCCTCCGGCGTGCAGTTCCACGACCTGCTCACGGTTTCACTGGGTGGTGTCGGGACGATCAGCCACGTCATCAACGGAACAGGCGCCGCGGTGAATAGCGGTAACCCGGGCCCGGTCGACCTGGTCAGCTATCCCTGATTGAACGCGGCGGGCCTGCGCGCCGACGGCCGCCACGCGGGTCCGCTTGGCCGGGCGGGAAACGATCAAAACCCTTGAGATCCATAACGGCTGGCGCATGCTGGCGCCCGTGGAAGCTGCGGAAGCCACCTACCCGCCGCCCAGGCGCCGTCAGCTGTGGGTGCCCAGCGCCGCGCCGCGCGTACGGTCGTGGTGGGACCGGATGATTGCGGCGTAGCGGTGCCCGCTATCCTTCACGGTCCGTTTCTGGGTTGCGAAATCCACGTGGACGAGGCCGAATCGTGCGCCGTAGCCGTACGCCCATTCGAAGTTGTCGAGCAATGACCAGGCGAAGTACCCAGCAAGCGGCACCCCAAGCCGCACCGCGGACGCGCAGGCCGCCAAATGCTCCTCGAGATAGGTTATCCGCTGCGGATCGTGGACCCGGCCGTCGGGCCCGAGGGTGTCGGCCCAGGCCGAGCCGTTCTCTGTGACGTAGACGGGCCGCTGCGCGTAATCTCGGGTCAGCCTGACGAGCACCCGTTCGAGGCCGTCCGCCTCGATCTCCCAGTCAAGCAGTGTGCGCCGCGCTCCCCGCGCGTGCGTCTCTTTCGCGTGCGGCGGGCCGCCGTGCGGGTCGTCAGCGATGTAACTGGGGGAGTAGTAGTTGACGCCGAGCCAGTCGAGCGGCGCGGCGATCGTCTCCATGTCGCCGGCCTGTTCGGGCAGGTCCACGCCATACAGCTTGACCATGTCCGCTGGAAAGCCGCGGCCGTGGATGGGGTCGAGCCACCACCGGTTGGCATGGCCATCGAAGCGTGCCGCGGCCTCGACGTCCGCGTCACGGCCGCTCGCCGGCTCGCACGCGTACATCAGGTTGACCAGGCCGACGCGCGCGCCGGGCACCGCGGTTCGTATCGCCTGCGCAGCCAGGCCGTGGCCAAGGAGCAGGTGGTAGGAGGCGGGCACGGCCGCCGCGATGTCGGCAATGCCCGGCGCGTGCCTGCCCTCCAGATAACCGATCCACGCCGAGCACTGCGGCTCGTTGAGCGTGGCCCAGTTGGTGACCCGGTCGCCAAGCGCCGCCGCGACGTGCGAAGCGTAGGAGGCGAACAGCTCGGCGGTCTCGCGCCTCGTCCATCCGCCTCGGTCCTGTAGTGCCTGCGGCAGGTCCCAGTGGTAAAGGGTCAGATAGGGAGTGATGCCGGCGTCGAGCAGGGCGTCGATCAGCCGGTCGTAGAAGGCGAGTCCGGCCGGATTGACCGGGCCGTCACCCACCGGCACGATGCGCGGCCAGGCGATTGACAGCCGGTAGGCGTCCACACCCAGGCGCTTCATCATCGTGATGTCTTGCCGCCAGCGGTGATAGTGGTCGCAGGCGATATCTCCGTTGTCGCCGCCCGCCACCTTGCCAGCCGTGTGCGAGAACGTGTCCCAGATGGAGGGCAACCTGCCGTCCGCGCGGACCGCGCCTTCGATCTGGTACGCGGAGGTCGCCACGCCCCAGGTGAAGTCGGCGGGAAGAAAGCTGAGGTCGTCCACTGACTGCCTTTCTGCTACGGCTCGGCTGCCGCGGATGCTTGTGTCACCACGGGCACGAGCATCCGAGCTCATTTGACGGCCCCGGCAGTGAGACCGGTGACGAGGAAGCGCTGAAGGAGCAGGAACCCGGCGACCACGGGCACGCTGACGACCAGTGAGGCGGCCATGATCTGGTTCCAGAAGACGTCATTTTGGGTCGAGTAGTCGCGCAGTCCCACGGCCAGCGTGCGGGTGGTGGCGTTGGTCATGACCGAGGCGAAGAGCACCTCGCTCCACGCGGTCATGAAGGCGTAGATCGCGACCGCGACGATACCGGGGAATGATGCGGGCACCACGACGCGGAAGAGCGCGCGGAGCGGACCGCATCCGTCCACCAGGGCCGCCTCGTCGAGGCCGCGGGGGATCGAGTCGAAGTAGCCGGCCAGCATCCAGATGGAAAACGGGAGCGAGAAGGTCAGGTAGGTGAGGATGAGGCCGCCGCGTGAGCCGTACAGCGCGATCCCGGTGGCGTTGCCGATGCTCACGAAGATCAGAAACAGCGGGAGCAGGAACAAGATCCCTGGGAACATCTGCGTCGAGAGCACTGCGACGGTGAAGACCCGCTTGCCGCGGAAGCGGTAGCGGCTCACCGCGTATGCCGCGAAGATCGCAACCGTCACCGACAGGCCGGCGGCCGAGCCGCAGACGATCACCGAGTTGAGGAAATAGCGGGCCAACGGGACAGTACGCCAGATGTCGACATACGGGCGCACGCTCAGCCGCGCCGGGATCCAGTGGAACGTGCCGCTGACGTCCTGCAGCGGCTTGACCGAGCTGCTGATCATCACATAAACGGGCAGGACCGCGAAGAGGGTAAGCAGCGACAGCACGATTCGCCGGGTCCAGACGAACGACGGCGGCGGCGCCATGGGCGGTCGGCGGGACCTAGGCATAACTCCGCCTCCGCGACGTGACGAGCAAATACGCGGCGGTAACCAGGAGCAGGAAGGCAAGCAGCAGCACCGACATGGCCGATCCCTCGCCGAAGTTCCAGGTGAGGAAGGACGCCTGGTAGATGTGAATGGAGATCACATCCGCGGCCTGCGGCGCGACGTTGCCGAACAGCACGTATGGCGTGGTGAAGTCGTTGAACGTCCACAGGAAAAGCACCAGGGCAAGGACCTGGTTGATGGCGCGAAGCGACGGCATCGTGATCAGCCGGATCTGCTGCCAGATACCCGCGCCGTCGATCGCCGATGCCTCGTAAAGCTCACGCGGGATCATCTGCAGGCCGGCCATCACGATCAGAAACGCGAAGGGCCAGTTGCGCCAGACGGACACGATGACGAGCGCGATGAAGCTGTTGTTGCCGAGCAGCCAGAATGTCGGCCGGCTTGTGATGCCGAGCTGGTTGTGCAGGACGTGGTTGACCAGGCCGTTGTCGTACTGGAACATGAACGCCCAGGTGATCACCGAGGCGTAGACAGGAAGCGCGTACGGGGTGAGGAAGACCGCGCGCAGCAGGCCGCGGCCACGGAAGCGGTCTTGCGCGAGGATCGCCGCGGCCGTGCCGAGCAGCCAGGAAAGGCCGACGGCCGCCGCCGTGAAGGCGCAGGTGATCAGGAATGAGTGCAGCAGCGCCGCGCCGATCGCCGCGTTGAAGTTGACCGCGACCCGGTAGTTGCCGAAACCTGCCCACGGGGCCTGCTGCCAGTCGCGGATGTAGAACTGGGTGAGCTGCTTCAAGCTGATCACGATGCCGACGAGCATCGGTATCAGGTGGACAAGCAGTTCGAAGATCAGCGCCGGCAGCAAGAGCAGGTACGGCAGGCCGACCCGGCGGATCCGCTGGACAACGCGCGGTCGCCCACCCGGCGCACGCCCCCGGCCTGAGGTCCGTTCGGCCGGCGGCGTGTGCGGGTGGGCGGTCGCGGTCACGGGCGGGCCTCAGCCCATTTGCTGCTGCGCACTAGCGAGCTGCTGCTTGACCGTCTGTGCGGTGACCGGGCGCCCAGCGGCGGCGTCGGCGAACAGGTTCTTCATCGCGGTGCCGACGAGCTGCTCGAATTGCGACTCCTTGGGCACCTGGGGCAGCGCCGCGGCGCTGTTGGCCAGCACGCTGCGCAGAACGGTCAGTTCAGGGGTGGAAAATGCCGGGTCCGACAGCGCGGACTTGACCGGCGGGATCCCGCCGTACTCGCCGTTGAGAGTCTTCTGCTCGGCATCGCTGGTCATGAACTTCACGAACTTCAGGGCACCGGAAAGGTTGCCCGTGTTCTTGAAGATCGCGATGTTGATGCCCGCGACCATCGAGTCGATGTCCCCCGGGCCGGGGGTGCCGGACTGCACGGGAACCGGTGCGACGCCGTACTGGCTGGGTGTCATACCGTGCGCCTTGAGCGTGCTGCCCGCGGCCTGCCACATCAGCATGGCCGCCTTGCCGGTGGCGAAGTCGGACACGGACTGGTTCTGGTCGTACTCGGCGTCCGCGGGAGCGACGATCTTGTCAGTCGCCATGAGGTTCACGAACTGCGTGACCCCTTGCACCGCTCCTGGTGTAGTGAAGGTCGGGTTGCCGCTGGCGTCGAAGAAGTCGGCGCCGTGCTGCTTGGCGAAGACGAACGCGTGGTGGACGTTCTCAGGAATGCTCGCGCCCTCGATGGCGAGGCCGTACTTGCCGCCGTGGGTGAGCTTCTTGCCGTCGGCGATCAGCTCGGCCCAGGTGGTGGGCGGGCCGGCGATGCCCGCCTTCGCGAACAGCTTCTTGTTGTAGTAAAGGCCGTAGGCCAGAGAGTAGAGCGGGACGGCGGTCGGTGGCTTGCCCGCGGCGCCAGTCGAGCCGATCGCCGAGCGAAGGAAGCGATTCTCGCCGCCGATCCGGTTGAAGGTCGTGGCGGTAAATGGCACGAACGCGCCGGTGCTCTGCAGCGACGCCGACCAGGTGTTGCCGATGTTGACGAGATCTGGGCCCCGGCCTGAGGTGGTCGCAGCGAGGATACGGTTGAGCAGGTCAGGCCAGCCGACGACCTCTAGTTTGACCTTGATGCCCGTCTGCTGCTGGAACTTTTGCAGCTGAGGGCCCAGTTTGTGGTAGTCATCCTGGATGCTGCTGCCCTGGTTGCTCGCCCAGTAGGTGAGCGTCTTGGCGTGGCTGCTGCCACCGCTGCTCGTCGATGTGCCCCCGCCGCAAGCGGTTAGCGCTGCCAATAAGGCAGCGGCAATGCCTGCGGCGATGGGCGTACGGGTCAGACGCACCATCAGTGGCCCCTTCTCTCTGGAAGCCATGCTCGGAAACTATTTAATTTAAGATCTGATTTAAGTGTTATAATAAATCTTTGTCAAGGCTTTCGCGAGTGTTGTGAACCGCCCGTTGCGGCTGGCCGGCGACTATCTGAGCGCGGCAATGGAGACACGACTCTCCCGGGAGGGGGTCAGCTTCGCCTTCGCCGTACAGTTCCGCGCCGACGGCATGCCCGTCCACGCCGCCGCCCCCCCGTTGGGACGAGACCGTCTCGCCGTTCCAGACGGTCGCGACGCTTACCATTCCGGCGCAGGTGTTCCGCACGCCCGAGCGCGACCGGCGCTCCGAAGAGCTGAGCTTCTCGCCGGCACACGCGGGGGTCGAGCACCGGCCCATCGGAGCGGTGAACCGCGCCCGGATGCGGGTCTACCGGAGCAGTTCCGAGTTCCGTCATGACCGCAGCGGTCACGTCCGGCTAACAGGGTAGGCGGGTGCACGACTGAGCGCCTTGGCAGTCAGAGGCGCTGAGGGATCGCCCGGGTCGGCGGCACGAGCGGATGTTCCTGAGGTAGCCAGCAGCGTGAGGCATAGAGAGCGCGCAGGACCGCCCAGTGCGACACTGCGGGGGTGGGCATCGACTGGACGCACCAACTGACAGAGCAACTGGACAGGCACTGGCGCCAGCAACTTCGGCCCCGCTACGACGGGCTGACCGACGCCGAATACTTCTGGGAGCCGGTGGCCAATACCTGGAACATCCACCCACGGGGACACGGACGAGCGGCGATTGCGGCCGGCGGCGGCGAATTCGTTATCGACTTCGCCGATCCCGAGCCCAGCCCAGCACCGGTCACCACGATCGCGTGGCGGCTTGCGCACCTCATCGTCGGCGTGTTTGGTACCCGGGTCGCCGACCACTTCGGCGGGCCAGCAGTGGACTACCAGACGTTCGGCTACGCCGGGACCGCAGCGCAGGCACTCCAGCAGCTCGATGACGTGTACGCCGCATGGCTGACCGGCGTCAAGAGCCTCGGCGATGCCGGGCTCGCCCGGCCGTGCGGCCCCGCCGAAGGCCCCTTCGCCGAGTACCCGATGGCCGCGCTGGTGCTGCACATCAACCGCGAGACACTGCACCACGGCGCCGAGATCGCCCTGCTGCGCGACCTGTACGCCAACCGCTAACCGAGCGTGGGCCCGCCAGCCGGCTGGGCGGCAGCATTTACTGCTACCCCCAGCCAGCGGCGGTCGTACTGCCCTCGGGCGAGTTCGGCTGTCTTGGCCGGGTTGCCCGTACCGGGGATCGCCGGTCTGGCCGCAGTGTTCGTAGCGGCGGATCAGTGCTTCGCGTTTGGTCTCACCAGGGCCGAGTTCGTGACGGCGGGGTGTGCCAGGTGCGGGCGGTCCGGCCAGGCCACGCGGCGCATGCTGACTGGCGACTTCCCGCGGCAGCCGTTCGGCATCATGGTTTTGTCTTTCGCCTTTGTTGTCACGGTCACTGGCTGCCAGCGGCCGCGGGCCGCCATCGGCTGTCAGACCGGCGCGGACGCCCGGCGCTACCGGCGCTGCGGCCAGGACCCAGCGGCGGAACCGGCCACCGTGCCCGGCGCGTCGAAGATCAGCCCTGCGGCTCTCATCCACAGTTTCACGCATTGCCCTGAAGCGCCGTCACGTGTTGGCTGGGAAGGGTCTCGCTGGCGCGGAATTGGCCGGCTTTGCCGCACACCCGCAGCTGGCGCCGAACTCAATTCAGGTCAGCAGGTGAGCGGCATGCGTTCCCGCATATCGTGGCGATGGGCTGTGCTGATCGGCCTGGCACTGGCATTACCGGCATCATCAACCCTGGCCTCCGTCGGCCACATGACGGCCAAGCCGCGGCCCTCCCCCGGTGCCGCGATCGCGGCAGGCAGCGCCGTTACCGCGGCCAACATCATGGCCAGCGTCCCTGCGGTGCGGGTGGCACGGTTCTTCGAGGTCGGCTGCACGGTGGCCGACCTCCCCGCGGCGATGACCCAGTTCACTGACGCTCTGGGCATCCAGTGGGGGCCAGTCCGAGGGTCCACCCTCAACATCCGCCTCGAAAACGGCCAGGTGAAGCCGATGTTCCTCCAGGCCGTGGTTTCGGTGCAGGGACCGCCCTACATCGAGCTGGTCCAAGGTGTCCACGGAATGGGCGAAAATCCCTGGAAAGCCACTCCGGACTTCTCGCCGGCGCACTTCGGCTACGCCGTCCACAACCTGGCGGCCCGCGGCTTCCTGACCCAGCCCAGTCTGAGCTGAGCGGCGCAAGTCTGCTCAGCTCAGATCCGCCAGCTCCTGCGCCGGATCCGGTCCTGCTGGGGGCGGCTGGCCGGGACCTGATCTGATGCCCTTACCGGTGACGGCCGACGGATTCAAATCGCCTCTACGGCGACGTCCGATGCGTGCGCGGCGAGGGCCCGCAGGTCTGCGAGATCTCTGGTAAGGACGGTCCCGCCAGGCTCGGCAACCGCGGTGACGAGAGCGTCAACCGCTGAACCTTGGCGTGCCCTGGCCCGCAGCCAGGCAGCCCGCCGGGCGAGCGGGACAGGAACGGTCTCCGCGAGACTGCACGTGCGCAGGAAACGGTGCTGCGCGGCGTCCCGTGATCCATCTCCGGTGAGGCATTCGACCAAGACCATGGAAGGAACTGTCGGCGGCCACAAACCCTCGGCGCGGAACGCGGCGATCAGCGCGGCCGCACGACCTGAACGTTCGGCCAAGCGGGTGACCGCGCCGGAATCCAGGACCAGCATCAGGGCTGCTTGGTGTCAGCTGGCCTGCGGCGTCCGGTGAGAGGCGATCCGCCGGGCGATGGCCTCGGCGCGGGCTCGCTCCTGCGGTGACGGCTCGCCGACCTCGGCGAGCAACCCGGTCAGGTAGGCATCGGTCTCGCTGAGCAGATCCTGGCGGCGTACCTCGGCGCGGACCGCTTCCTGCAGAAGCTCGGATGCCGGCAGGTGCCGTGCCTTCACCTGCTCGTAGAGGTCATGGGGGAGATACACCTGCATCCGTGGCATACGCCTAACTATACACCCTACAGTCTGGCCGCGGGACGGACGCGGACGCCCCGATGACAAAGGCCTGCTTATCGAGCCGCAACTAGGTCGAAACAGATGAGAGAACTCGTCTCACGGTGTCCGCGAGGGCCTCGGTCAGGTGCCGGCGTAGGCCGCGAGGTGCTCGCCGGTGAGGGTGGAGCGGGCGGCGACGAGGTCGGCGGGTGTGCCCTCGAAGACGATCCGGCCGCCGTCGTGGCCGGCGCCGGGGCCGAGGTCGATGATCCAGTCGGCGTGCGCCATGAC
>WNGF01003511.1_pt1 | contig 16074 bp, 18 predicted proteins | sample 5400641 | NCBI WGS metagenome assembly WNGF01 (sample SAMN13153371, study PRJNA577476) | soil metagenome | isolation source: 80 cm soil or saprolite under grassland replicate 2 | place: USA:California | collected 2016-06-15
TCGACACCCACACCGACACGGGCAGCGAGGTCTTCGGCGTCGAGGTCTCGCACGGAACGCCGATGTACCGGCTCGTCGAGGCCGGCGTCGTCGACCCGCGACGCTACGTCCAGATCGGCCTCCGCGGCTACTGGCCGGGCGAGAAGGAGTTCGCGTGGCAGGAGGCTCGCGGCATCACGAGCTTCTTCATGCACGACGTCCGGCGCCTCGGGATCGAGGAGGTCGTGGGCCGGGCGATCGTCGTCGTCGAGGACGGGCCCGTCTACCTGAGCGTTGACGTGGACGTGCTCGACCCGGCCTACGCGCCGGGCACCGGCACGCCGGAGCCCGGCGGAATGGAGAGCGCCGACCTGCTCTGGGCCTGCCGCACGGTCGCCCGCGAGCTCGAGCTCGTCGGTGCCGAGGTCGTCGAGGTGATCCCGACCGCCCCCGGCTCGGCCGACATCACCGCGTTGGTCGCCGACCGGATCGTGCGCGAGATCCTGACCGGCATCGCGCTCCGCAAGCGCGGCGGCTAGCGGAAGAGATCGCGCTCGGCCGGAATGACGAGGTCGCGGGCGCTGCCCCCGCCTGTGGCGTCGACTCCTCGGATGACGGCCGCCGGAATTCGCGCGGTCTTTCCCAGCACCAGCTCTGCCGCCGCCGCAAGCTCGTCCGCAACCGCGATCACGGTCGCGTGCAGCTCGTAGCCGGCACCGTCTCGCTCGCCACTGAGGTCGAGCAGTGGCCTGATGCCTGAGAGACCGATCGCAACGTCGGTCGTGCCCTGGCGCCACGCGCGCCCGAACGAGTCGCTCACGATCACCCCTGGCGCAACGCCGGTCAGCTCGTGAAGTCGCTCGCGCAGGCGCGCGGCGGATGCGTCCGGGTCCTCTGGCAGGAGGACGACCGTCCCCGAGCCGGCCGCGTTCGAAGAGTCGACGCCGGCCGAGGCGCAAACGAATCCGTGCCGGGTCTCCGCGATCACGAGCGGCGGCCGCGTCCGCACGAGCCGCGCCGACTCGCGCAGGATCACCTCGAGGCGGCGGGGGTCGTCCTTGCCGGCAAGCGCGCGCGCCTCGTCGGAGGGCTCGATGTCGGCGAGGTCGACGATTCGTCCCTCTGCCTTCGAGACCACCTTGTGCGCGACGACGAGGACGTCGCGGTCACGAAGCTCCGCGCGACTTGCGATCAAGGCAGCCAGGTCGTCGCCCGCACGGATCTCGGGCAGTCCCTCGACCGGGACGATCTGGATCACGGGAAGCCGGTGAGGCGGATGCCGGCCGTGACGGAGTACGTTCGGTTGACGTTCAGGATCACCGCAGTCATCGCCTCGAGCGCCCGCGAGTTCGCCAGCGGGCCGGCGTCGATCGCCCGCCCGGCGACGAGGCGGCCGGCGAGCTCGAGCGCCTGCTCCTTCGCCCGCGCGTCGTCGCCGCAGACGAGTGCGTCCTCGTCCGGCGGGTCCGGGGCGACGAGATGCGCGGCCGAAAGCGACTGCAGGCCCGAGGCAACCGGGGCGCGGACGATCTCGCTCAGCTCCTCCGCCAGAGACCCCTGCTCGCGGCCGGGCAGGACGCCGGCGTCGGTGAAGGCGAGGTCGCTCGCGACGCTCAGGACCGGAGTCTCGCCGATCGCATCCACGAGGCTGCGCGCGGTGTCGAGCGCCGCGCTCGATCTCGTCGCGAGGACGACCAGGTCGGCCGCCTTGACCGCCTCCTCGTTGCTGCCGCCGTCGACCCCGAGCTCGAGCGCCCGCTCCCGGCCGCGCGTCGCGTCCCGCGAGCCGACGAAGACTTCGTAGCCGAGCCCGTGCAGCCTCCTCGCGAGCGCACGCCCGAACGTGCCGGTGCCGCCGACGATTGCGATCTTCATACCGGCACGCCGAGCACGGCCTCGGCGAGGCGCCGGCGGGCGGGCGCGTCCCGCATCAGCGTCTTCGTGACGATCGTCTGGATGCCGGCGTCCTGGTCGGCGTCGGCCTCGTCGATCACGAGTACGTCGATCAGGCCCTTGTAACAGTCTGTTACTTGGGCCGGGCCGGTTCCGCCCAGGAGCCGCGCGAGCATCCGGTCCGCCGGGCCGCGGACGGCGCGACCGCCGATCAGCGGGCTGACGGCGAGCGCGGGGACTCGCCGGCTCTCGAGCGCCTCCCGGATCTCCGCGACAGCGAGGATCGGGCCGATGCTGAGGAAGGGGTTGCTGGGGGCGATCGCGATCAGCTCCGCGGCCTCCAGGGCCTCGAGGACGCCGGGCGCAGCCCGGGCTTTGGCGGCGCCCTCGAAGCGCACGCCGTCGACCTCGTCACGGTGCCCGCGGCGGACGAACCACTCCTGGAACGGGAACTCGCCGGCGGGAGTGACGACCCACGTCCGCAGCCGGTCGTCGGTCGCCGGCAGGACGGTCGCGCCGACGCCGAGCGCCTGCGCGAGCTTCGCGGTCACCGCAGAGAGCGGCTCGCCGCGCCGCAGCGCTTCGGTGCGCGCGACGTGGAGTCCGAGATCGCGGTCGCCGAGCTGGAACCACGTTTCGGCGCCGACCTCCTCGGCGGCGGCCCGCGCGTTCCAGGTCTCGTCTGCGCGGCCCCACCCGCGCCGCTCGTCGAGCACGCCGGCGAGTGTGTAGACGATCGTGTCGAGGTCGGGCGAAACGTGGAGCCCCGCCACCTCCAGGTCGTCGCCGATGTTGCCGACGACCGTGACGTCGCTCGGATCGAGCGATTCGGCCAGCGCGCGGGCGAAGCGGGAGCCCCCGAGGCCGCCCGCCAGGACGACGACCTTCACCGGGCGAGGCCCGCGCGGAGCTCTTCGAGCGCGGCCGCGGTGAGCGGGCCGAGGCGTCCCTCGAGCCGCTCGAGGTCGGCGAGCGTGTCCACGTCGTCCGCGAGATTCGGGATCGCCGGTGTCGCGGACGGCACACCCAGACGGGCGGCCCGGGCACGGAAACGGTCGGCGCTGCCCGGCCCGTAGAGGGGAGCGAACAGGTGCGGCGCGGCAAGCGCGAGCGCGTTCGTGGTCCCGTCGGCAGCTTCGACCAGCGCGATCCCGCCTTCCGGGAGAGCGCCGAGCAGCGTGAGGAGGTCGCGAGCCCTCGCGCAGGGTAGGTCGGCGTTCACGACGAGCACCGGGCCGCTCTCGATCTCACGCAGCGCCGCCTCGACCGCCTCGCCCTGGCTGCCCTCGCTTGCCACGAAAACGTTCTTGCCGACGGCCCCGCAGGCCGAGAGGACGTCGCCGAGCATCGCCTCGGCAAGCGTGCCCCGGGTCCCGCCCGGCATGGGCTCCAGCCTCCGCTTTGGTTCCTCGCGCCGGAAGGGTACGACGACCGCAGGCATGCGTCGAGAGACTATCCCGGGATGGACGGGTCACCGCTGGACAATGCCGCGATCGCCGCGAGGCTCGACGCCTTCGCCTCACTGCTCGAGCTGGCGGGGGCCGGGCCGTACACCGCGCGGGCGTTCAGGCGGGCCGCCGATCTGATCCGGACGACGCCGGCGCCGGTCGCGGAGCTCGTGCGGGCCGGGCGCGTTCGGGAGCTGCGCGGCATCGGGCCGGGAATCGAGCGCCGCCTGCGGGAGCTCGTCGAGACCGGCGAGCTCGCGGAGCTGCGCGAGCTCGAGCAAGAGGTCTCCCCCGAGCTCGCGGGGCTGGCCCGGTTCCTCGGCGTCTCCGTGAGGCGGATGCTCGAGATCGGGCGGACACTCGGCGTTCGCACGTTGCCGGAGCTGCGGGCGGCAGCGGAGGAGGGGCGGCTGCAGGAAGTACCCGGCATCGGGCCTGAGACCGAGCGGAAGCTCCGCGCGGCTTTGGCCCGCGAGCCCGCCCCACGGGCGCCGAGGCCGTTGCTCTTGAACCGCAGCCGCCCGCTCGTGGAGTCGATCGCGGAGGCGCTGGGCGGCACCGCCGCGGGCGATCCGCGCCGCTGGCGTGACGCGTCCGAGCGCCTCGCCGTCGTCTGCTCGTCGCGGCGGCCCGGTGCGGTGCTGGAGCGCTTCGAGGCGCTGCCCCAGATCGTCGCGGTCGTGCAGCGCGAAAAGCGGCGGGCGCTCGGCGTCACGGTCGAGGGCGTCCCGGTCGAGCTCGTGGTCGCTCAGTCCGAGCGCTTCGGCACGGAGCTCGTCCGCGCAACCGGGTCGGCGGAGTGGGTGTCTGCGCTGGAGCCGCTGCCGGACGCGCCCGACGAGGAAGGGGTCTTCCGCGCGCTCAGCATTCCGTTCGTTCCCCCGGAGCTGCGCGAGGACGAATTTCGTGGGACGCCGCCGCGGCTGCTCGAGCTCGGGGACATCCGCGGGGACCTGCACTGCCACACCACGTGGTCGGACGGCCGCGCTTCTGTCTACGAGATGGGGGTTGCGGCACGCGAGCTCGGCTACGACTACCTAGCGATCTGCGACCACACGGTCAGCGTCGGAGCGGTGACCGGCCTCGACGCCGACGACGTGCGGCGCCAGGGTGAGGAGATCGCCGCGGCGAACGAGCGGCTCGCGCCCTTTCGGCTCCTGCGTGGGAGCGAGTGCGACATCAGACGGGACGGTTCGCTCGACCTGCCGGAGGACGTGCTCGCGGAGCTCGAGTGGGTGCAGGCCAGCGTCCACGGCGGTCAGCGGGGCTCGCGGGAGGAGCTCACGGGGCGCGTGCTGGCCGCGCTCGACTCGCCGTACGTGAGCTGCCTCAGCCACCCCACCGGACGGCTGATCAACCATCGACCGCCCAACGCTGTGGATCTCGAGGCGGTGTTCGCGCGGCTCGCGGAGACGGGACGCTCGGTCGAGGTGAATGGGCTACCCGACCGGCTCGACCTCCGAGACGAGCACGTGCGCCTGGCTCGCGAGGCCGGCGTCGACGTGGTGGTGAACACGGACGCGCACTCGGTGCGCGGGCTCGGGAACATGGCGCTGGCCGTCGCGACGGCGCGGCGAGGTGGCGCGGGGCCTGAGGACATCGTCAACACACGGTCGCTCGAGGATGTGCTCGCCCGCCGCTTCGGCGCTCCGAACTCGGGCGCCTCTCTATAGGCACACCCGTCCTCCTCCCCGCTGCAGATCGTATCGGTGAAATCGTCACGAGTGTGTGACGCGAATGTGCCGGAACTGTGCCTTTCTCAGCGCGGCGTCAGGCGGCCCGGCCGGGGCCGCGCGTCGCCCACTCCTGCACCTCGAACCAGTGCGTGTTCCGCAGCGCTTCAGCCACCTTCGGGTCGGTGTGCGCAGCGTTGAAGACGTTGTGGTCGAGGTCGGCGCAGATCGCGACCGCTTGCAGCGGCACGTCGACGAGATCGGCGAGCGCTTCCGCCGGGATCTTCGCCTCGGCGACCGTGTAGTGCATGAACTGGAGCTCGGGCGCCAGCTCCATCAGCACGGGCCAGTCGGGACAGCTTCGCGAACTCACCGCGCACTCTTTCCCGACACGGCCAGCCGCTCCTCCACGAGCTCGGCCAGCGCCCGGACGAAGGCGGGGTCGTCGTTCAACGATTCGATGCGAGCGAGCTCGAGGCCGAGCTCTTCTGCGCGCTCACGGGCTTCGATGTCCAGGTCCCAAAGGATCTCCAGATGGTCGGAGACGAATCCAATCGGCGCGACGAGCACCCGTCGGATGCCGGATGCATGGAGCCGCTCGAGCTCCTCGAGCACGTCGGGGCCGAGCCACGCCTCCCCGGTGGAGCTCGTGCTCTGGAACGCGAACGACCAGTGCTCCAAGCCGGCCCGCTCGGCCACGAGGCGCGACGTCTCCAGCAGCTGCTCCCGGTAGGGATCGCCGTCCGCAAGGATCCGCGCAGGGAGCGAGTGTGCGGTGAAGACGACCCACGCGTCGGTACCGCGAACCCGTTCGGCCAGCGCGTCGAGGAAGCCCGGATGGTCGTGCCAGCTCTCGATCAGCTCGAGCTCGGCGCGTCCGGCGACCGCAGACTCGAGCCGTTCGCGGTAGTCACCCACCGAGAGCCGTGAGTAGTGCGGCGCGAGCACGAGCCCGACGATCCGCGCCGCGCCCCCGCCGAGCGCCGCGTCCACGGCTTCGGCGATGCGCGGGCGCCAGTGCTTCATCCCGACGAAGACGGGCAGGCCGAGCTCCTGCTCGAGCGCGGCCCGCTGCGCCTCGGTCACCTGGTCGAGCGGAGAGCGGCCGCCGATCCGCCGGTAGCGCTCCGCCAGCTCCTCGACCGCCTCGTCGGAGACCGGCCGGCCGCGGCGGACGTCCTCGAGGTACGGCCGCATGTCTTCCGGCCGCGAGGGGCTGCCGTACGCCATCAGCACGACCGCGTCGCTCACGCCGCCACCAACGTGCGTTCGTGCACCAACTCGACGAGACGGCGCAGGTCTGCAGGATCCGTCTCCGGCAGCACGCCGTGGCCGAGGTTGAAGACGTGGCCCGGGCGGCCGGCCGCGCGCGCGAGGACGTCCTCCGCGCCGACCTGCACCCGCTCCCACGGCCCGAGCAAGACTGCGCCGTCAAGGTTCCCCTGGATCCCGCGCTCGAAGCCGACCCGCTCCCACGCGACGTCCAGCGGCACGCGCCAGTCGATCCCGATTACGTCTCCACCGGCATCGGCCCGCTCCTCGAGCAGGTGCGCGTCGCCGGTCGCGAAGTGGATCGTCGGCACATCGACCGCATCCAAGACGCGCTCGGAGTAGCCCGCCGCGAACTCGCGGTAGTCGGCGACGGAGAGCGCACCGGCCCAGGAATCGAAGAGCTGGATCACGTCGGCCCCCGCAGCGGCGCACGCCGCGACGTACGCCGCGAACGTGTCCGCCAGCTTGCCGAGCAGCGCGTGCCAAACCTCAGGCTCCCCGTACATCAGGGCCTTCGTCAGCTTGAAGTCGCGGCTCGGTTTCCCCTCGATCAGGTAGCCCGCGACCGTGAACGGCCCGCCGGCGAAGCCGATCACCGCCTGCTCCGGCGCGAGCTCCGCGCGCACGAGCCGCACCGCCTCGAGCACGAACGGCACCGACTCCTCGGGCTCCGGGACACGCAGCCGCTCGACATCGGAGAGCGTCCGGACCGGCGAAGCGACGACGGGACCGACGTTCTCGACGAGCTCGACGTCGACGCCCATCCCCAGGACCGGGAGCATGATGTCCGCGAACATCACGGCCGCATCCACGCCGTGCGCGCGCACGGGCTGGAGCGTCACCTCGGCGGCGAGCTCCGGCTGCCGGCAGACCTCGAACAGGCCGTAGTGCTTGCGCAGCTCGCGGTACTCCGGCAGCGAGCGCCCCGCCTGGCGCATGAACCAGGCGGGCGTTCGCTCGACCGGCTCGCGCCGGCAGGCGCGAACGAGAAGCGGGTCGACCACGATTTCAGCCTAGCTTTCGCCCGCTCCGCCCACGGGTGGCAGCTCCCAGGTGCCGCCGAGCCGAATCGGCCCGGAGGCGCCGGTGTCCTGGCCGAAGACGGTCAGCTCGAGCGCGCGTTCGGCGAGAGCGAGCTCCGTGCGCCCGTCTTCGCTTCCCACGCCGATGTCGACGTAGTAGCGCCCCTCCCGCATCGGCAGGCCCGGGAAGTGCAGTCGCAGCCGCTCGAGCCGCTCCGCGCGCAGGCGCACGTCGGTCAGCATCTGCGATCCGACCGGCCGCCCCGAGCCGTCCCGGAAGCCCACCGTCACGCGGGCGCCCTCCAGCGGCTCCTCGGCGTACAGCCAGACCTCGAGAGCGACAGGCTCGCCCTCCGTGAAGCGGTCGCGCGCGGCGCCGTCCGCCGAGACTGCGCGCACCTCGTGCACACGGCAGCGCTCCGAGGAGCCGCCGTCCCGGCTCACCGTCGCCTCCTCAGCGCCGCTGACGAGCCGCCGATGGTAGGCCAGGATGACGTCGGCGGCCGGCCCTTCCTCGAGCACGCGGCCGTCCTCGAGCATGATCGCCCGGTCGCAGACGCGCTCAACGGCACCGGGGTCGTGCGAGACGAAGACGATCGTCCCGCCTTCCCGCTTGAAGTCGGCGATCCGGCCGAAGCACTTCTCCTGAAACGCCTCGTCCCCGACCGCGAGCACCTCGTCGAGCAGGAGCATGTCCGGGTTGATGTGCATCGCGACCGAGAAGCCGAGCCGCATGTACATGCCGGACGAGTACGTGCGCACATGAACGTCGCCGAACGACTCCAGCTCCGCGAAGCGCAGGATCTCGTCGATGTGTTCGTCGACGTAGCTGCGCTTGAGGCCGTAGATCGCCGCGTTCAGGTAGACGTTCTCGCGGCCGGTGAACTCCGGGTGGAAGCCGGCCCCGATCTCGATCAGCGAGCCGACGCGACCCCCGACCGCGAGCGTGCCGCTGGTGGGGGCGAAGATGCCCGCGATCAGCTTCAGAAGCGTCGACTTGCCCGAGCCGTTGCGGCCGACGATCCCGAACGCCTCCCCGGGCGGGACGTGGAGGTCGACGTCGCGAAGCGCCCAGAGCTCGCGGGTTCGCGGCAACTCGCGGCGGAGAATGGTCTCCTTCAGCGAGCGGCTCGGGGCGAGGGTGATCTTGAAGCGCCGCCCGACGGCGCGGGCCACGATCTCGCCCGGGGCGACCGAGGTCGTAGGCTCAGAGCTCGACGGCAAGACGGTCCTCGAACCGCTGCACGACCCAGAGCCCGAGCAAGGCCAGCGCGGGGCCGACGACGAAGATGTAGACGAGCAGCGCGGCCCCGGGCACCGTCGCCTGCAGGAGCGTTGCCCGGAATCCTTCGACGTAGGGCGTGACCGGGTTTCCGTAGCGCAGCACGTGGATCAGCCAGCGGTGAGACGCGGCCGCGGGGAGCTGCTCGAGCCCGTACAGGACCGGTGTCAGGAAGAACCAGGGGAGGAACAGCACCGCGAGCAGGTGCTCGACGTCGCGGAAGAAGACGTTCAGGATCGCGAGCAGCCAGGCGAACCCCAGCGCGAGGCAGATGAGCGCGGCGAAGATCGGCAGGGCGAGGGCCATCGTCTTCGCGGTGCCCGGGACGACGATCAGGTCGGCCGGGACCAGGATTGCGAGCATGACGGCGGCAGACGTCGTCTGCGCGAGAACGGCCGCGGCTGGGATCAGCTCCCGCGGGAACCAGACCTTCTTGACGAGGTCGGCGTTCCCGATCAGCGAGCTCGTCCCGAGCTGGACCGCCGCCTGGAAGAAGCCCCAGACCGCGAGCCCGGCGAGCACGAAGAGCGGGTAGTGCGGGATGTTCCTCGCGCTTTTCCAGAGCACGGAGAAGACGAGCGTGTAGACGCCCGCCATCGCGAGCGGGTAGACAAGCGACCAGACGAGGCCGAGCGCCGAGCCCTTGTAGCGCACGCGGATCTCGCGGCGCAGTAGCGTCCGGAGCAGCTCGCCGTAGCCGGTCAGCCAGTCGAGCCGAGGTAACGCGCTCGCTCGCGCGCCGACGTTCACGGCCATACGGGCAGGATACTCAGGGCTATCAACGTTCCTGGAACAACTCCGACGGTTCGACCGGTCGTTTGAGACGGGCGCGCAGGCAAAGCCTGCCCGCCCTGAGAACGCGCCGCCCCAGATGAAGATCGTCGTCGACGTCAGCCCGCTTTCGCGCCCCCGGACCGGGATCGGCAACTACCTTCGCGGACTGCTTGCCGGCCTCGTCGAGGCCTCGCAGGGGCAGCACGAGCTGGTGGCTTTCGGCCCCTCCGGCCCACGCGGCCGGCGACGGATCCGGGAGTCGCTGGCAGGCATCCCGCTGGAGCTGCGGCTGCCGCTGCTTCCGCGGGCGCACGCGTGGCGGACCGCGTGGAGCCGGCTCGGCTGGCCGCCGGTCGAGCGCGCTGTCGGAAGGCTCGATGTCTTCCACTTCTCCGACTGGATGTACCCGCGCCAGCGTGGCGGCGTGCGAGCGACGACGGTCTACGACCTGGTGCCGTTCCAGCACCCCGAGTGGGCGGAGCGGGCAACGGTCAGGATGCACCGGACGAAGTCTCTCCACGCCGCCCGGACGTGCGACCGGATCTTCGCCATCTCGCGCTTCACCGCCGAGCACGCGATCGAGCTGCTCGGAATCCCGGAGGAGCGCGTTGTCGTCGCCTACCCAGGGATCGACCCGCGCTTCCGACCGGACGGCGAGCAGGCAGAACTGGGCGGCCCGTACGTCCTCGCCGTCTCGACGCTCGAGCCGCGCAAGAACCTGCCGACCCTAGTCGAGGGATTCGCCCTGCTCCGCCGAGCACGGCCGGAGCTGACGCTCGCGCTGGCCGGCCTCGCCGGGTGGGAAAGGCAACCGCTGGCGGCCGAGGGCGTGCGGCTGCTGGGATTCGTCCCGGACGACGAGCTGGCCCGCCTCTACCGGGGAGCGTCGGCGTTCGTCTACCCGTCGCGGTTCGAGGGCTTCGGAGTCCCGGTCGTGGAGGCACTGGCGTCGGGCGTGCCCACCGTCGTCTCCTCGCATCCTTCGCTGGACGAGGCCTGCGGCGACGCCGCGCTGCGTGCCGACCCGGACGCGCCCGAAGCCTTCTCGGAGGCGATCGAACAGGCGCTCGAGCGGCCGGCCGGACTGCGAGCGCGTGGGCTCGCGCACGCGTCCCGCTTCACCTGGCGCGCGCTCGGCGAGACGGTGCTGGCGGGCTACGAAAGCGCTCTGCGAGACTGAATCGATGGCAAATCGCCTGCGCGTCGGCCTCGACGTCTCGCCCCTCGCGCTCACGAGGGCGGGCGCAGCGCGCTACATCGAGTCGCTGATCGCGGCGCTTCCCGAGGAGGCGGTCGAGGTGCGGCGCTACGCCTTCGGCGGCTCCGGCCGTCTCCTCGTGCCGGTTCGCGACATCGGCTGGTACCTCGGCGGCCTGCCTCTGCGGGCGCGCCTCGACCGGGCCGACGTGCTGCACTGCCCGACCCATCGGGCGCCGGTGCGCTCAGCGGTGCCGCTGGTCGTCACGCTGCACGACATCGCGCTCCTGCGCCACCCCGAGCTCTTCAACCCCTGGACCCGGACCTACAGCCGCCTCGCGCTGCCGCGGATCGTCCGGGCCGCCCGGCGCGTGATCGCCGCGTCCGAGTTCACGCGGCGCGAGCTCCTCGAGGTGCTCGACGTCGGCGAGGAGAAGGTACGGGTGATCCCGCATGCGGTCGGCCCGCCGTTCGTGGCCGAGGGCGAGGTGGCCGCGGGCGACTACGTCCTGACGGTCGGCACGCTCGAGCCGCGCAAGCACATCGACCGCCTCGTCGCCGGCTTCCGGCGCGCCGGTTTGGACGGCTGCCGGCTCCTCGTCGCGGGCATGCGCGGCTGGGGCGACGTGGACGTCTCAGGGGACGGAGTCCGCTGGCTGGGGTTCGTTCCCGACGACGAGCTCGCGCGCCTCTACCGCGGGGCGCGCTGCGTCGCCTACCTCTCGCCGTACGAGGGGTTCGGCCTGCCGCTCGTCGAGGCGATGGCCTGCGGCGCGCCGGTGGTCGCCGCCCGTAGCGAGCCGGCGGACGAGGTCACCGCAGGCGCCGCCGTGCTCGTCGATCCGCTCGACCCGGACTCGATCGCGGCCGGCCTCGCCGAGGCGGTCGACCGGGGCGACGAGCTGCGCGCACGTGGGCTGGAGCGAGCGCGCGCGTTCGACTGGCGTGAGACGGCGAGGGCCACGGTCGACGTCTACCGTGAGGCCGCCGGTTGAACTCGCGACCGCTCGTCGTGATCGACGCCGACGTCCTCGGGCGGCAGCGCACCGGTGACGAGACCTACGTGGCCGGGCTCCTGCACGAGCTCGGCACGGCTCCCGACCTCCGCTTCGCCGCGGTCACGCGCCGGCCCGACCTCGTGCCCGACGGGATCGAGCCGGTCGAGCTGCCACCGTCCACGACATTTCGTTCGAGCGCGACCCGAGCCTGATGAGCCTCCGCGACCGGCTGATCTTCCGCGCGGTGGTGCCGCGCTCCGCCCGTCGCGTCGCACGGGTCCTGACAGTCTCGGAGCAGACGAAGCGCGATCTGATCGAGCTCTACGGCATCGACTCGGCCAGGATCGTCGTGATCCCGAACGGCGTCGATCTCGCCTTCTCGCCGAACGGCCGCCGCCCAGCGGACGCAGCTCCCTACGCGCTCGTCGTGGGCACGCTCCAGCCGCGCAAAGATCCGGAGACCGCGGTCGAGGCGCTCGCTCTCGTGGCCGACCCGGCGCTCCGGCTCGTCTTCGCCGGCCCCGACAAGGGTGGACGTACCGACGCCGAGCGCGCGGCGGCGAGCGCCGGCGTCGCCGAGCGGGTCGAGTTCCGCGGCCACGTCTCTCTCGAAGAGCTGGCCGCGCTTTATCGCGGCGCGGCGTGCCTCGTCTTCCCGTCGCGCTACGAAGGCTTCGGGCTGCCGGTCCTCGAGGCGATGGCGTCGGGGACGCCTGTGGTCGCGACGACCGCCGGCGCGCTGCCGGAGGTCGCCGCCGACGCGGCAATCCTGGTCGAGCAGCGAAACGCCGTCGAGCTGGCCGGCGGAATCGAGCGCGCCCTCGCCGACCGCGAGCGCCTCGTGGCGGCGGGCCTGCAGCGCGCGGCGGGCTTCAGCTGGGCCGAGACCGCGCGCCGGACGCTGGCCGTCTACCGGGAGCTGCTCTGACGAACGTCGCCGCGGCCGTGATCTGGACGCCGGGCGACCCGGACCCGGCGCCGTGCCTGCAGTCGCTCGCCCCGCAGGTGGACGAGCTCGTACTCGTCGCGAACCCGGGCGGCTCCCCGAACCCGGCGCGGGCCCGGCTGATCTCGAACGAGAAGACGCTCGGCTTCGGCGCCAACATCAACCGGGGCGTCGCGGCCACGACTGCGCCCTTCGTGGTCGTCTCGAACGCCGACGTCCTCGTCACCGACGGCTGCATCGCGACCCTGCGCGAGTTCGCGGAGACCCTGCCACGCTGCGGGATCGCCGCGCCGGAGCTCCGCTACCCCGACGGCCGCCGGCAGCCCTCCCGCCGCAGCTTCCCGACCGTCCGCGGAACGCTGGTCCGCCGCACACCGTTGCGCATGCTCCTCCACCCGCAGCGCCGCCAGCGCCACCACTACCTGCTGGACGAGCACCCCACCGAGCCGACGCCCTCGGACTGGCTGCTCGGGGCCTTCCTCTTCCTCCGCCGCGAGCTCCTCGATCAGCTCGGCGGCCTGGACGAGGGCTACCGGCTGTACGGCGACGACATCGATCTCGCCTACCGCGCCCGCCAGGCCGGCTGGGAACGCTGGTACGTCCCGCAGGCGGTCGCGATCCATCACCACCAGGCTCTCACGGACAGGCGCTTCCTGACCCGCCGAACGCTCTGGCACTGGCGGAGCATCTTCCGCTTCGTCCGGAAGCACCCAGAGAGCCTGCGGAGGGTCTAGCCGTTGCCGCTCCTTGAGATCACCGACGTCTCGCAGGCGCCCCCCGTCGAGGGCCTCGTCGCCTCGTACGTCGACAGCCCCGCCCCCGGGACCCGGCTCGACCGTACGGCGCTGGAGGTCTCCGGCTGGGTGCTCGGCACGCATTCCCAACCGCAGGAGGTCGAGATCGCCGCGGGCGGCGAGGTGGTCCGCAGGATCTCCGTGGCAGTTTCCCGCCCGGACGTCGCCGCTCTGCACACCGGAGCGCCGGAGGTCAGCGGCTTCTGGTCGCTCGTCGGCACCCTCGGCCTGGAGCGGCGCTTCTCAGTGTCGATTCGGGCTGTCCTCGGGGACGGAGACCTGATCGAGATCGGCTCCGTCTCGGGAACGCGGGCCCCGCTCGCCTCGCCCTACGAGCCGCGACTGCAGCCGCTGCTGGTCACGAGCCTCGGCCGGACCGGGACGACCCTCCTGATGAACCTCCTCTCGGCGCATCCGGCGATCGTGGCGCACCGGGCCTACCCGTTCGAGATCTTCCCAGCGCGGTACTGGCTTCACCTGCTGCGGGTGCTCGTCGAGCCCGCCGACCACCGGCGCTCGTCGCATCCGTCGACTTTCGCCGAGGACATCTGGAGCGTCGGCTACAACCCCTTCCAGACGTCGCCGGTCATCCATGCCTCCGAGCTGGCCGACCTGCTCGGGCGGACGTACCCGGAACGGCTCGCAGCCTTTTGCCAGAGGAGCATCGACGACTTCTACGCGACCGTCGCCGCCCTCCAGGGGCAGCCGTCGGCCCGGTACTTCGCGGAGAAGTTCCAGCCGGACGCCTTGCCGCGGATTGCTTGGGAGCTCTACCCGGAGACGAAGGAGATCGTCCTCGTCCGCGACGTTCGTGATCTGATCTGCTCCGTGCTCGCCTTCAACGGGAAGCGCGGGACGGTGGATTTCGGCCGCGAGGCGTTCAAAAGCGACGGCGAGTACGTCCGCTACGTCGGCCGGCGGGCGCGACAGCTCCTGGACGCGTGGAAGAGCAGGCGCGAACGCTCGGAGCTCGTCCGGTACGAGGAGCTGGCGATGGAGCCGCGCGCGACGCTCGAGCGGATCCTCGAGTACCTGGAGCTGGACTGCGGCTCCACCATCGTCGACCGCATGGTGCGGGCGGCGCTCGACCACCCCGGCGTGCAGGCGCACCGGACGAGCCCGACCGTCGAGGATTCGATCGGCCGCTGGAGGCGCGACCTGCCGGCGACGCTCCGCCCGGTCGTGGAGGAGTCGCTCGACGGAATCCTGACGGAGCTCGGCTACACGGCTCGGTGAGCGCGATGAAGCCGGTCGAGCGGTTCGACCCGGAGCTGATGCGGGGCCAGCTCCTTGAGGCCGAACACCTCGCGCGCTACCGCTGGGCAGCCGAGCTCGTGAAGGGCAAGCGCGTTCTCGATGCGGGTTGTGGGACCGGCTACGGCAGCGAGCTGCTCGCCCGCGAAGGCGCCGCGGAAGTCGTCGGAGTCGACGTCGACGAAGCGGTCGTCGAAGCTGCGCAGCGCGCGGCCCCGGACGGCGCGAGCTTCGCGACCGCCGACCTGCGGGAGCTTCCCCCCGGCCTCGGCGACTTCGACGCGGTCGTCTGTTTCGAGGTGCTCGAACACCTCGACGAGCCAGAGACGGCGCTCGACGCGCTCGCCGCCGTTCTCCGGCCGGACGGGCTTCTCGTCGTCTCGTCGCCGAACCGGGACGTCTACCCGCCCGGTAACCCGTACCACAAGCACGAGTTCCTTCCCGACGAGCTGGCCCAGGCGCTTGCTGCACGCTTCGCCCATGTCCGACTCGTCCGCCAGCACAACTGGCTGGCCGCAGCTCTCTTCGAGGACGAGGACTTCGCGCGGCTCGAGGCGCTACCGGCAGCGGTCGCGAAGGCGGCGCCCGGAGACCCCGGCAAGGAGCTCTACTCGGTCGGGCTCGCGAGCAACGCGCCGCTACCGCCGGCGCCGCCGCTCGTGATGCTGACCCACACGGCCGACCTAAAATGGTGGCAAGAGCTGCTGCAGGGGCTCAGGGACGAGGTCGACGCGAAGAGCCGGCACGTGAGCGACCTCGAGGGGTGGCTGGAGCAGCGCGATGCCGAGCTGAAGGAAGCATTCGAGATGATCCACTCCATGCAGGCGACGCGCGTGTGGCGGCTCGGCGCCGCGTACTGGAACCTCCGAGACCGGCTACTTCGGCGGCGGCTCGGGTAACTTCTGGCGCGATGGCGCTCAACGACTACCGCACCGAGACGAAGTACACGAAGCTCGACGACAGCCCGGGCTCGACCCACAACCTCGTGCTCGGCCTTGTCCAGCCGGGGTCGCGCGTGCTGGAGTTCGGCTGCGCGACGGGCTACATGTCGCAGGCGCTGCGGGACCGGCTCGGAGCGACAGTCGTCGGCGTCGAGCTCGACGCGGAAGCTGCGCGGCTCGCCGAGGAGCACTGCGAGCGGGTGCTCGTGGGCGACGCCGAGGAGCTCGACCTCGAGGCCGAGCTCGGGGGCGAGCGCTTCGACTCGATCCTGTTCGCGGACGTGCTCGAGCACCTGCGCGATCCGGGAGCGCTGCTCAGGCGCGTCGGGCCGTCCGCGGCCGAGGGCGGCTCGGTGGTCGCGTCGATTCCGAACGTCGCGCACGCGGCGGTGCGGCTAGCGCTGCTCGGCGGCTCGTTCCGGTACCGCGAGCAGGGGCTACTCGACGAGAGCCACCTGCGCTTCTTCACGCGCGAGGGCATCCAGGACCTGTTCGAGGGCACCGGCTACGTCATCACCCACTGGCTGCGCCGCAGGCTGGACGTCGAGGAGACGGAGATCGCCGTCCCGCGCTCGCTGCCGGAAGAGGCGCGCGCCTGGGC
>WNGF01012877.1_pt1 | contig 16056 bp, 9 predicted proteins | sample 5400641 | NCBI WGS metagenome assembly WNGF01 (sample SAMN13153371, study PRJNA577476) | soil metagenome | isolation source: 80 cm soil or saprolite under grassland replicate 2 | place: USA:California | collected 2016-06-15
GAAAGGACAACTCGCGAGTGGCCCGCTGCACCGCCCTCGCCCGACGATCGCCTCCATCGGCCAGACGCGCCAGCTTCGCCCGATCGACCGAGGTCAAGCCGAACTCCGCCGCGACGAACAGCGCGTTGGCCCCGATCAACACCGCGACGGCCAGCCACCCCAAGGCGGTCAACATGCCCGCCCGCCGCTGCTCGATCGGCCCATAGCCAGCACGAGTCTTCCACGGCCGCCCGGTACCTACGTCACAGCACGAGCGTCCACGTCTCGCCAACCAGATCGGCGCCGAAGCTGCAGTGCGGCGCGGACTCGACCAGCTCGAATCCCACCCCGACGTAGAGGCCCGGTAGACGGATCCGCTTATCGGACACCTTGACGGCCGCGGCCGACGCAGGGGATGTCTGCTCGCGACCAGCACGGACGTCGCGGCCGCGACTCGATCAAGGCGCTTGAGATTTGCACACGATGCAGTCCGCCACGACAGCCGAGTTACCGGATTTAGCGCTGACAGGGCACGCTGCCCGACTCGTCGATCGGCGAGGCTGAGGCGCCTCGACAACTGGCTCGTAGATCAGTTGCTCGGTGCGGTCGAGGGCGCCAACGGTGGTGCAAGCGCCAGATAGCGAGACGCCCGTCTTCCGGTCGCCGATCCGCGACCGAAACGGCGGCCTGCTCGACGTCGGGATGGCCGTCAGCGGGCAGATCCCGGTGACCGCCGAGTCGGTTCTTGCAGGGTCCATCGGACGGACATGTTCGCCGGGTGTGCGAGAGACGAGGCTGGTCGGACAGCTCGATGGCCAAGCGCAACCAGCACATCACCGCGGCGCTCGGGCGGACGTCACGAACCGGCTCGACGGCTTCCTTTGGGGGGACAACTGAGACGGACTGAGACGGTGAGCCCCGTTGTCGACCTCGACGCTTCCTGCCCCGATGACCCGGAGCCCCCGGAATCCGGGGGCTCCGTAGGGGTGGCCAGGGGCGGGATCGAACCGCCGACCTACCGCTTTTCAGTTCATCGACGGGTAGTGCAGGGGGGTTCGCGCTCCCCGAAAACGCTCCGACCGAGAGCCAAACGTACCCGTCCGCACGTGCGTGTACGGGTATGAACTGAGACGGGAATTGAGACGCGCCTGCTCGAACGTGCGTTCCCCTTCATGCCTGTCTACTGCGCAAGTGGACCACCCCGGTCACCTGAGCGGAAGGGATGCTCGATGGCCGGGGCGCAACCCGACCGGTACAACCGCCCACCGTCGCGAGAACTCATGCGGCGAGTAAGCGTCTGCTGATCACCGCCGGCGGGAGAACCAGGGAGCGCCCAGGCGCCCTCACCGATCGCGCCACGTGCCCGCGCACCCACCGTGCCCCCGGTGCGGTCGATGTCGGCGAATTGGCCGGCGTGGCCGTCGGACGTAGGTCGGGGCCTAGGTGATTGTCACATCGTCGGGCACGGTCTTGGGTGCGACGTTGGCGGCGCGCATCTGATGCCAGGCTTGCTCCGCGATCCGCAGGGGCCGCTTGTCCCGCGCGGCGAGGGTCTGCGCTTCCTGGCAGGAGCGGACGCTGCCGGCGAGGGTGATCCGCGGCGACTCGTCGCTGACCTGGTACACGTGCCACCGGCGCGAGCGTGCATCCGTCTCGAAGCGCGGCATCACATGCAGGTAGACCTCGCCATCATTCGTAGGTGTGTCGTTCACCGCGCGCTCCGATCAATGCGGCTGGCGCATCCGTGACGGTCACGAGTCAACGACCCCACCGGGTCGTGGCGACGCGCGCCACGAACGCCGCGGAGCGTGCTCACGACAACCTGCGCTGCCACGGCTTGCACCTACTCGGTTGCACTGCTCGGTTGCACTAAAGGTCTCACACGGAATGCGAAATCGGTGGGCGGTTTAGCGCGGACCCTTCGCCGCGACGCCAGGCTGAATACTGTGAGCCGGTCAAGCTGACGGTTGGCCTCGCGAACGACGGATCGGGGCTGTGCCAGATCACTGGCCGGCGCCGTGGGAATCTCGACCTACCTCGCAACTTCGGTAACCCGTGTTCGGCAAGGTGAGTGTCACGGGATTCGCGGGCACGGTCACCAACACACCGCCGACCGCGGCCTTCACCGCCTCGTGTCCGTCGCTGTCCTGCACCGTTGACGTCACGGGCGGTCAACCAAACCCGTCAGCCGAGCGTGAGCGTGGCGTCGTCCGCGTAGAACGCCGTCGACACGCCCGAAACGTTGTCGACGAAGGCGTTGTAATTCAGTGCTGTCTTCCCTGCCTGGACCGTCGTGTAGCTGACGGTGATCTGCTGCCAAGAGGTGCTCAGCGCGATCGTCGCCGTCGCCGACCCGACAACGGTCGTACCGTTCAACTCCTGAACCCGCAGCGTCAACGTGGCGCCGGAAGTGGCTCCCCGCGCCCATAGGCCTGCGTTGTAGGAGCCCGCCGACGTCTTGCCGACCCAGTTCGGTGAGTCGTCGAGGGTGCACGTGCGCGCCGTGGATCCGATGTTCGAGATACGTCCGGACCAGCTCCCGGAGTGCCCGCCGGAGACCCGGGTCAGCGATACCGCTGCACTCCCGGTCGTCCACCCATTCGTGTTGTTCTCGAACCCGGTATTGCCGATCAGATTCTGCTTCGACACAACCTGTTTCGTCGCCGTACCGGTCAGACCGGCGGTGTCTCGCACGGTAAGCGTGACCGTGAACGTGCCAGTCTTCGTGTAGGTGTGCGTCGCCGTTGCGGACGCCTGGGTCACCGCAGCCGTGCCGTCACCGAAGTTGAAGGTGTACGACGAGATCGGGGTGGAGTCCGGATCGGTGGAGCCGGACGCGTCCGTAGTCACGGCGAACGGCGCGACTCCCGACGCTGGACTGACGGTGAGCGTAGCGACCGGAGCCTGGTTGACGATCGCGATCGCTTGGCTCTTCGATCCCTCGGCGTTGCCGGCGGTGTCCCACGACCGGTACATCACACTGGCTGACGCCGACAACGTGAACGGTGCCGTGTAGGTGGGGCTGGTCAGCGTCGGTGTCGTTCCGTTAGTCGTGTAGTGCGTGCTCGCGACGCCGGATCCGCCGGTGTTGTCCGACGCGGTGAGCGACACCGTCACCGCGGTTGGGTAGGTCGATGCCGCGCATGCCGCGCTGTCGCACTGGATCGTCGTCGTGGGAGATGTGCCGTCGATCTGGATCAGCTGCGACTTGACCGCCTCGGTGTTTCCCGCCGTGTCGACGGAGAAGTACTTCACCGTCGACGTGCTCGCGACCGTGAACGCGGTCGTGTACCGCGTGCTCGACGTCGTCGGCGTCGTTCCGTCCGTCGTGTAGTAGGTCGCGGCGACACCTGAGCCGCCGGTGTTGTCTGTGGCCGACAGGCTCACCTGCCTTGCTGACGTGTACCAGCCGGTGGAGCAGGCCGTGCCGTTACAGGCGGCCGTCGTTGTCGGCGGCGCGCCGTCGACCTGGATCACCTGCGATTTCACTGCCTCGGCGTTGCCAGCGTTGTCGACGGAGAAGTACTTCACCGTCGACGTACTCGCCACCGTGAACGGCGCCGTGTAGGCGGTGCTGCCGGTGGTGGGAGTCGTGCCGTCGGTGGTGTAGTAGGTGGTCTTGACGCCGGTGCCGCCCACATTGTCAGTCGGCAGCAGAGTCGCCTGCACGCCGGCGTTGTAGAAGCCCGCCGAGCATGCCGCGCCGTTGCAGGCGATGCTTGTTGTCGGCGCCGTGGTGTCCGGAGCCGCCGGCTTGCCGTGGCAGTTGGCCGTTCCGGAGTCGGTGAAGGTTCCCTCGTCGGGCAGGAAGTTCCAGGCGTATGAGCCATTGTGCAGGGTCATCTTGATGACGCCGTGGGTCGTGGCGTTGAGCACCTGGCTTGTCGGGACTTCGGTGCCGGGGGTGTCGAGACCCGCGCCGCCGGTGCCGACGATGAACTCCCGTACGCCGAAGTTGGCGTCGGGTGCACCCGACGCATTCAGCTGCGCGAAGCGCTCGTACCAGTGGGAGTCGCCGTTGAGCACGACGTCGGCGCCGCCGTTGTACAGGTCCTGCCAGATCTGCTGGTAGGCCGGGTTTCCAGCCGAACCGGAAGCCGTGGATGCGAAGCGCGGGTTCTGGTAGTAGGCCAGCGTGCAGGACGAGGTGTTCGCGGCGAGGTCTTGCTGCAGCCACTGCTCCTGCGCCGATCCGGCCGAACACGTGGTCGGGTCGTCCGGGCATGGGGCAGTGTTCAACGCGATGACGTGCCATTGGCCGAGGTTGTAGCTGTAGTAGCCCTTGGTCGGATCTCCGGCAGCAGCGCCGAAGTACTGGTAGTAGCCAGCGCCTGCGACGGACGGGCAGTCGGTGCCGCCACTCGTCGCGTAGTCCTTGTCGCCGGGCACCGGGTGCGTGATCGACTTCTTCACGCCCCACGTCGGGTTGTAGGACTGGGCGAAGGCGGCGGTGCCACCGCAGTCGTACTGATCGTCGCCAAGCGGCAGCACCGCGTCGACACCGTTGAGCAGGCCGACCGTGTGCGAGGCACGGCAGTCGGTGTCAGTGCCCAACCCGAAGTTGAACGCCGGAGCAGTCGGGTCACAGGCGATGTCGCCGGCCGAGCCAATGATCGGATCTGGGTTCGGCTGCACCGACACCTGCTGGGTCTGCACATCCTCGACGTTGCCGGAGTTGTCGACCGAAAAGAACTTGAACGTGGTCGGCTGGTTGATCGTGAACGGCAAGGCGAACTTCGGGCTCGACGTGGTCGGCGTCGATCCGTCGGTCGTGTAGTACGTCGCCGAGACACCAGAGCCGCCTGGGTCCTTGGCCTTGAGCGACACCGTGACCGAGCCGTTGTAGGTCGTCTGCTGGCACGGCGAGCCGTCACAGTTCAGCGTCGCGATCGGCGCCTGGGTGTCCGGGCCGTTGATGACCTGCGAAACCGTCTGCACTGCGGTCCGCGGCGGAGCACCGCCCGGCTGCCCGCTGGCCTGCAGCCAGTCCAGGAGCGCGTTGAACGTGCTCAGCTCGATCGGTCCCCAGTCGTTGATGCAGAAGTTGTAGTTGGCCGGGTCGAGAGTCTGCGAGCAGATCTCGTGGAAGACCAGCGGCACCCATCCGCCGCCGTTCGCCGCCGCCGCGGTGACCGCCGACTCCAGGTGACTGAGGCTCAGCGGCGGCACGTTCGGCGGACTGCCGGTGGGTGCGTCGTAGACGGTGCGCACGGCGTACGCGTCCTTCGGCGGGATGGTCTCGGTGTACAGCGGACCGGCCCCGTCACCGGCGACGTCGATGCCGCCCGCGGCGCGTCCGGAGCTGTAGCCACACGAGTGCACGATGCTCTCCGCCTGGGCGTCATAGGCACCGGTGGGGTAGGCGAAACTCGTCGGGTAGAAGCCGTGGTCGAGCAGGTTCTGCCGGTCCTGGCAGACCTCGTACGTCTCTTGGGTGATGTCGGTCATTCCCTTGAGGCTGACGTGGTCGACCGTGTGGCCGCCGATCTCGTTGCCGTCGTTGTTGAGGTCGGTGAGTTGCGTCCATGTCATGTGCTGCTCGTCGACGTCGTTGAGGCCGCTGACGTTGTAGAAGGTGCCGGCCAGGTGGTGCGGCGCCAGCGCCTGCTTATCGGCGAGTAGGTACTGGGTGAGCAGGCCGTCGTCGAAGGTGAGCGAGACGACGACCTTGGGGGGCAGCACGACGATCTGCTGCGACTGCGCCGGTTCGGTGTTGCCGGCGAGATCCGTCGAGAAGTACTGCACGGTGTAGGTGCCGGCCGTGCTGAGTGTGAACGGGGCGCCGTAGACGGTGCTCGACGTCGTCGGCGTTGTGCCGTCGGTCGTGTAGTAGGTCTTGTCCACACCCCAGCCGCCGGGGTCGGCGGCGGTCAGCGACACAATGGTCTTGCCGTTGTAGCCCGAGCCGCCGCACGCAGCGCCGTCACAGGTGATCGCGGTTGTCGGTGGCGTCGAGTCGGGTGGCAGATTCGCCTGGATCACCTGAGTGTTGACCGCCTCGGCGTTGCCCGCATTGTCCCACGACCGGTACTTGAGCGTGGTCGTGGTCGTCACCGGGACTGGGGTCGTGTAGGTAGGGCTGGACAGGGTCGGGTCCGAACCGTCGGTCGTGTAGTGCGTGCTCGCGACAGCGGAACCGACGTCGGTGCTCGGCAGCGTCACGTATACGGTGCTCGTGTACGTGTCCTGTGCGCATGTCACGCCATTGCAGGCGATCGTGGTCACCGGCGCGACGGTGTCAGCGCCGATCGCCGCACCGCGAACGGTGCTCAGCAGGGCGCCCGCGGGCGCGCCGCCGGACTGCCCGGCGTTGGTCATCCAGTCGAGGAAGGTGTTCAGGTCCGCAAGTTCGATCCAGCCGGCAGATGCGGTGCAGGCCGTGTAGTTGGCGGCGTCCTGCGATTGCGAGCAGACACGTCCGATCACGATCTGGCTCCAGCCGCCACTGTGTGCGGCGGCACCGTTGACGAGCGCCTTCATGCTCGCGAGCGTCACCTGGCTGGTCGGGGCGTATGCCCGCGTGGCGTACCAATCCCGCGGCGGGAGCGTCTCGGCGTAAGTCGGCCCAGCCGGCGACAACGAGCCTGCGGAACGGCCGCTGCCGTAACCGCAGTTCTTGACGATTCCCTCGACGGTCGCGTTGAATGCGCCGCCGGGATAGGCGAATGCGACCGGATCCAGGCCGTGCTGGCGCAGCGTTGCGCGGTCGTTGCACACCTGGGTGGTGGGGTTCGGATCGGTCGTCAGGTTAGTGGCGTTGACCGTCTTCCCGCCGATGTCGTTGCCGGCACCTGCGAGTGTGCTGAGCTGCGCCCAGGTCATCGTGTTGGCGGACGCGCTGATCGTCCCGGAATTCACGAAGAAGCTCGCGTTCACGCCATGCGGCTGCAACGCCTGCAGGTAGCCGAGGTTGTACTGACTGATCGTGCCGTTGTCGAACGTCAGCGAAACCTTCGTCGTCACCGGAACGACCAGAACCTGCTGCGACTGCGGCTGCTCAGCATTGCCGGCCGTGTCGATGGAGAAGTACCGGACGTTGTAGCTTTGCTCGACGTCGTCGGAGCGGAGCCGTCGGTTGTGTAATAGGTGCCCGCGAGCCCCGAGCCGCCGGTGTCAGTCGCCGAGAAACTGATCGACACCGTCGCGATGTACGCGCTGCTGCCACACGCCGTGCCGTTGCACGCGATAGTCGTGGTCGGCGCTGTGGTGTCAGCCGGGGCTTGGATCACCTGAGTGTTGGTCGCCTCGACGTTGCCCGCATAGTCCCAGGAGCGGAACTTCACCGTCGTCGAACTACTCGCATTGTTGACGTTGAACGCGCCCGAGTAGGTGGGGCTCTGCACCGTCGGGTCTGTGCCGTCGGTCGAGTAGTGCGTAGTCGCGACGCCCGAGCCGACATCGGTTGGTGCCAGCGTCACGGAGACGACGCCGGTGTAGGGCGTGCTCAAGCACGCCGCCCCGTTGCACGCGATCGTCGTGACCGGCGCGCCGGTGTCCACAGACGCGACGGCAGCACCCACGCTGCTCAGCACCGCGCCCGTCGGGGCGCCGCCGGCCTGGCCGGCGTTGGCCATCCAGTCGAGGAACGCGTTGAGGTCAGCCAGCTCGATGTGTCCGCTGGCAGCAGTGCACCCGGAGTAGTTGCTCGGGTCGAGCGCCTGCGAGCAGATCCTGCCGATGACGATTTGGCTCCATCCGCCACCGTGTGACGCGGACCCGTTGACCACCGCTTGCATGTTGGCCAGCGTCACTGCGCTGGGCGCGTACGCCTTGGTGGCGTACCAGTTGGCGGGTGGCAGCGTCTCGACGGCCCCGCCCGGCGACACCCCGCCTGCGGTGCGGGCGCTGCCGTACTGGCACCCCTTCACGATGGCCTGGACCGTGGCGTTGTTGGCACCGCCGGGGTACGCGAAGCCGACCGGAGTCAGGCCGTGCTGCAGGATGGCCGTCCGGTCATTGCAGACCTGTTGCGTCGGGTTGGGGTCGGTGGTCAGGTTCGTGGCGTTCACCGTCTTGCCGCCGATGTCGTTGCGGGCACCGGCGATAGTGCTCAACTGGGCCCACGACATGAAGCTCGCCCCGCCACTCACGGTGCCCGAGTTGACAAAGAACGTTCCATGCGCGCCGTGCGGCTGCAATGCCTGCAGATAGCCGAGGTTGTACTGGCTGATGTTGTTCCCGTCGAAGGTCAACGACACGATGCTCGACGTCGCCGCGCCCGCGGGCGGTGAGACGAGCTGGATGAGCCCGGCCGCGAGAGCCACGGCGGCGGCGAGCGGCAGGAGCGATCGCTTCCCAGTTGTGCGTGTACCAGCGAACCTCATGCGGTGCATTCCAGCGCGCCCGCGCCGCTTCATCGTCGTGCTGCCATGCGGCCACAGATCCACGGATCCACCCTCGTTTGACGCCGCGCACGGCGTTGTGTCCTGTCCGGCTCTCATCCGCACAGTGCGACGGTCTCCCGCAGTGGGCATGGGAGTCGTGGTGGCAATCTACGAAGGAAATTCGCGTTGCAACCCTGATGGCTGAAGTAGCTCTTCTAGTCCAGCAGCATGAATGTCGAAGGCATATGGCTGCAGGCGGCGCTCAGTGCACCTTTTCCCGCGTGTCTGCCGGCTGCTACGTCCCGTGCAACAGGCGCCGGTACATCTCCAGATAGGACTTCTCCTGGTGATCCCACGCGACCTCGGTCTCGATCCGCTCTCTGCCGATGCGGCCCAGGGCCACCCTGCGGGGAGCGTCGTCGAGCAGCTCGTCGATTCGGGACGCGAAGTCATGCACGTCGCCACGCACTGCGTACGCAGCGGCTCCTCGGACGAGATTGCGCGTCTCTTCCAGGTCGAATGCCACGACGGGCAGGCCAAATGCCATGTATTCCATGCACTTCACCGGCGAGACGATGTCCTCAAGGTTTGGCTCCAGCCCGAGGTCCGCCGTCGACAGATAGGTGAACACGTCCTCCTCGGCGAGCCACCCGGGGAAGGAGACGTAGTCCGCGATACGGAGTTCCACCGCGAGGGCCTGCGCCGGCCGTCGCGACTCGCCGTCGCCGATGAACACGAAGTGGCAGTCCGTTCGGCCCCTGTCCAGGACGAGATGCCGGATCGCTTGCAGTGCCAGCTCGACGCGATCCTGTGGCCCCATCATCCCCAGCCAGCAACCCAGAAAACGCCTGCCCTGCTTCAGGGCCGGCTGCGGAGTTCTGGGTTGAGTACGCGCCAGTACCGGTCCATTGCCGACAACGGTGACGGCTTCTTCAGCCAAATCGCCGCGGCGATAAGCAACATCCTGCAGCGAGGTGTTGACAGTGATCACGTGGTCGGCAGCCCGGTAGCTTGCTCGCTCGAGGCGGACCAGCGCGCGATAGACCGCGTCTTGCCGCCCGTATCGAACCTCGTACAGCTCGGGCGACAGGTCTCGCTGATCGAGTACGAGCCGACGGCCGAGCAGCTTGAACGGCGCGCCGATCGTGAAGTAGATGTCCGGCGTCCCGCTGATCTGGACGGCGTCGAACCGGTCGGTCAGAAAGGCCCGCACCGTGAGCCAGGCAGCCATCGTCCAGGAGTAGCCGTACTCGCGGATGAAGCCGAGCTTGGACTCCGCATCGGCCGGAGCGCGGTACTCGTAGAGGCGAATTCCGTCGAAGGCCCGGTTGCCGGGATCGCTGCGGCAGATGACCGAAACCTGGTAGCCGGCCGAGATCAAGGCGGCAGCCTGCTTTCGCAGGCGGTGATCGCGCGCAAGCGCGACGTTCTCCACAACGAGCAGCACGCTCGGTGGCCGTGGCGTGCGCACGCCCCTGTGTGCCATGAATCGAATTCCTCCGGCTCGTCGACGTCGGCGAACCGTAACCGCGCAGCGGCGGGGCACACATGCTCAATCTGAATTAGGTCGCCTCGTACGTTTGCGGGGATCGCTACAACCGGCCGGCCACCGGGCAGCCGTAGTTCGGGTCGCACGATGGTTTGATGCCGGCCCAGTCGCCTTGCAGCCAGGTGAAGTTGGCCAGCTCGTTGCGCACCCGGGAGATGTAGCCGTTGGCGTCGCTACTGTGCCAGTCGCCGGCGTACCAGGCGCCGATACATCCCCAGAGATCTCCGGCGGCGTAGCTACCCGAGTCCTTGAGGAAGTACTCCCATCCGTTGTAGCAGCCGCGCAATTGCGCGCCGAGGTAGTCGACGGCAAAGGGCGTGGATTGCCGGTTGAACGGGAAGGTCCCGTTCTGATTGCCCGGCATCTGCCCCCACGACGGCGATTGCCATGACATCACGCCGGCGATCGAGAATGTCTGCGGGCAGATGCCGGAGCCGAAGTCCTTCTGGTAGTCGCGCCCGTACCCAGCGAGGGTCCTGCAGTAGATGGAGGCGCCAGTGGTTCCGGACGGCATCATGTCGCCCATGCCCCAGTCGACCACGGGGCGCCCAGAGCGGTAGGTCTCGTACTGATACCACGTTGACTCGCGGACGGCGATAGCGCGAAGAACGTCGTCGGACAGCCCCCATTTGCACGCGGCCCATTGGAAGATCTCGTCGGTCGTTCCGGTGGAGTGCCCGTCGACGCGTTGCAACAGCCAGCTGTCCCAACGGGGATCCGCGCTGCCGCCGCCGGACACCGGCCGTGCAGCGAACGCGTGGTGCACCGCCGCTGGATCGGGCATGACGTGATTGGGACCGGCGTTGTCCGGGCGGGGTTCCCAGGTCGAGTAGCGCACTTGCGCCGCGCACGATGCGTCGCTCGGCAGCGATGACCACACGCCGACCGGGCGAAGGCTGAAGTAGCCGCCTTTGCGGGGCGGGGTAGTCGCCGTGAGCCTCGACGGCGTCGGCGCCGCGGTCCGGGAGGAAGCGCGCGGCGGCGGAGAGGCGCTGTGCGACCGGGCCGGTGTTGCCGAACGTTTCATGGTGGCCGATGCGGCGACCCGGGCTCTGCTTGACGCGCTGGATGCCGTCGACGCGGCCGATGTGGGTTGCCTGCTGGTCGGAGGCGGAGCCGCCTGTTTGGTGGTTCCGCCGCTCGCCAGCACGACCGCGACCGTCCCGGTGACGAGCGCGCAGAAAGCGGACACGCACGCGATCAATGCCCTGCGAGACAGTCGGATCGAAGGCCATCTTGGTCGGCGGTGGCTGACCGGATCGTTGCTAGGCGGTGGCAACGGGTCTCCCTTCGCCGGGCGCGGCCAACCTACCTCTCGTCGCCGCAAGGCGATGGCGGGCCGGGCGAATCCCGTGCGCGGTCTCTGAGTTCGGCAGCCTTGAGTGCAGGATCGCCTTGCGGTGGGCTGGTGCGGCGTGCATCGTCTGAACGGTGCCGAACATTTCGGTCCTGACGGTCGACGACCATCCGGTCTTCGCGGACGCGCTGCAGGCCCGACTGTCCGCGGAACCCGACCTCGGACCAGTCTCTGCCGCATACAGTGCCGCGGAGGCAGCCGCGCGGCTGGAGAGGAGCCCGTTCGACGTAGCGATCCTCGACTTCCGGCTCGGCGACGGAACCGGCGTCAACCTTGCCGAGCGCCTGCGGCGCAGTGCCCCGCGTACGCGGGTCGTGATGCTGACGGCTGTCGACTCGGTCGAGTCGGTCGTCGACGCGCTGATCGCGGGCGCACGGGCCTGGCTGCCGAAGACTGTCGACACGGCGCACCTGGTTCGTGTCATCCGCGGCGTGTACGCAGGCGACATCTGGATCGAACCCGCGCTGCTGGGCAAGGTCATGCCGATGCTGCTCGCCCGCGCGCTCAGCTCCGCACCGGATCCGCTCGCGGTACTCACCGTCCGTGAGCACGAAGTGCTCGACTGCATGGTCGAGGGGCTGCCCCGCACCGAGATCGCGGAACGCCTGCACATGTCCGGCAACACTGTCCGGACGCACACCCAGAACCTGATCGGCAAGCTCGGCACTCACTCCTCTCTGGAGGCTGTGACGCTGGCATTGCGTAGCAATCGCTACGCGGTGCGCGAGGGATCCGGCGCGTCCAGTGCGCGCAGGTAGCCCAGTTCGATCAACCGGTCGATGATCGCCTGGCTCGCGGACTCGACGGTCTCCGACCGCGTGTCGATCATCACGTCGGCGTCAGCGGGGACCTCGTACGGGTCTGAGACTCCCGTGAACTGCGGGATGACGCCGGCCCGTGCCTTTGCGTAGAGACCCTTGCGGTCGCGCACCTCGCATACCTCGAGCGGCGTGGCCAGGTAGACCAGGACGAAGCCGCCACCGTCCTCGACCATCCGGCGGACTTCGCGACGGGTCCGGTCGAACGGCGCGATCGGTGCACAGATCGCGATGCCGCGATGCCTGGTTACCTCTGCGGCCACGAAGCCGATACGCAGCACGTTGCGGTCCCGGTCCTCGCGGGAGAAACCCAGATCGGGTGACAGGTGCCGGCGGACGATGTCGCCGTCGAGCAGGCTGACCGGCCGCCCGGCGTGCTCGAGCAGGCGCGTCCGCAGCCGAGCGGCAACCGTGGACTTTCCCGAGCCGGACAAGCCGGTGAGGAAGACGGTGAAGCCCCGCTCAGCACGCGGCGGGTAGCTGCGCCGCAACTCGGCCGCGACCTCGGGCGGGGTGAACCAGCTTGGCAGCTCGTCACCTTGATCGAGCCGCTGCCTGAGTTCCGTGCCGGAGATGGACAGCACCTGCGAGCCCACGAGCACGTCGTCCTCCGAGCGGTACTCGTCCTGTTCAGGGACGTACATCATGCGGCGGAACGGCACGATCTCGATGCCGACCTCCTCGGCATGCGTGGCGAGAAGTCGCTGCGCGTCGTACGGGTCGTAGAACGGCTGGCCCGCCGAATCCGCGCCCGGACCTGCATGATCCCTGCCGACGATGAAATGCGTCGCCCCGTAGTTCCGGCGGATGATCGCATGCCACAGCGCCTCGCGGGGGCCTGCCATCCTCATGGCGAGCGGGAGCAGCGAGAGCATCGTGCTGTTCTCCGGATAGGTGGGCAGGATCGCGCGGTAGCAGCGCACCCGCGTACGAACATCGACGTCGCCGGGCTTGCCGATTCCCACGACCGGATGGATCAGCAGGTTCGCCGCGGCCTGCCGCGCGGCGCGCAAAGTCAGCTGCTGGTGAGCGCGATGCATCGGATTGCGGGTCTGGAATGCGACGACTCGATCCCACCCGCGCCGGGCGAACTCCGCGCGCACCTCTGCCGGGGTGTGGCGCAGGCCGGACAGGTCGGGATGCTCGGGTAGCCGCAACACCCGTAAGGCACCGGACACATACCAGGGATGCGTTCGGTGCAGCAGGTACTCGACGCCGGGATGCGCCTCGTCGGTGGTGCCGAAGACCGCGGCGGCCTCGCTGCGCAGGTCGGGTCGCCAGGCCTCGCGGATGTCCAGCGCGGCGACCATCGTCCCTTCCGGCTCGCGCAGTGCCAAGGTGCCGGTCTGCTGCCCGGCGGCGAGCACGTCTTCCGGGACATCGAGCGTGACCGGCACCGGCCACAACGTCCCGTCGGCAAGGCGCATCGATGCGCACACCGACTCGTAGTCCTGCTCGCCGAGGAAGCTCTCCAGCGGCGTGAACCCGCCGCACGCGAGCAACTCCAGGTCGCAGAGCTGGCGTCGGCTGAGATACCAGTTCGGCCAGCCGACAGCACGCCGGTTCAGATCGGCTGCGCGGTCACCGTCGACGAGGAGGTCGACGAGTGGCGCGACCGCGCACTTGGCGTCTGCGACGGTCACCGGTCCTCCAGTCCCGCGTACTCGTCCTCAGTTGCCGAAAGCAGCAGGTGGTAGATGTCATCTGCCCGCACCCGCAACGTGATGAGCTCGGGATGTGCCCAGGCTTCGGCCAGCGCGTCCTTCGCACGGTTACGCTGTTCGGACGGAACCCACGCCTCGCGCATTTCGTCTTGCGTCATTCGCTGCTGCAGGGCGTGTAGTTCTCGGCGTGCCGCATCCTTGCCGACGGTTCCCGACTCAAAGCCGAGCAGCACCGGCGACAGGCTGCCGCGTTGCTCGATGAACTCGAAGCATTCGCTCGTGTTTGCCTCGGTGGGGATGAACTCCTCGAGCGACATGCCGAACCGGCTGTTCAGCCGCCGGATGACCGAGCCGAAGTCGTGCGTCACTGTCTCGAAGTCCGCGACAACCATCCGGTCCAGATGTGGCATGAGGCAGGAGTGGAATCGGGCGTAGGCGACGAGCGCGTCACGCAATGCGACTGCCGGCTCCCGCACCAGCTGGGAGAGGACCGCGCCGCGCGGCTCGCGCACCAGCAGCAGGGCCGGCACCCGGCGGCGCGCAGCTTCGATGAACTGGGCGGGCGCGTGCAGGTGATGAGCGAGACGGATCGGCCGACGCTGGGCGAGTTGCAGCGCGTACACCGCGAATGTGCTCGCCGAACGTGTGTAGCCGTCGATCACCAGCTCGGTGTCCGCGCCGATGACCTCCGGGCTGGGCCCCGGGTACTTCTTGCGCGCGAACCGCAGATACACGGCAGGGTGCTCCGAGATGCGTGTCCGGACGGCGTGCCGCACGCGCCGCACTGCCGGCGTCGTCGATGCGATGCTCATGCTGCACTCATTGCTCAGTCCACATCGTCGCCGTCCGGCAACGCGCGCAGCCGGATCGAATCGGCAGACGCCTCAAACATGGTCAGCGATCCGCGCCCGACCGGTATTCGCCAGCCCGGGCCGTCGATACCGGACAGGCGGGCCACGACAAGCCGGATCATCACCGCGTGGGTTACCGCCGCGACGGTCTCGCCTGGGTGGCGGCTGCCGATCAGCGCGAGCGCCGCGACGATGCGCTCCTGCGCGTCGTGCAGGCGCTCACCGATCGGGCAGACGGCGATGTCGGGCGAACTGCGGTATCTCGCGAAGGCTTCCGGGTCGTGCTGCTTGGCTTCCGCTGCAGTCATGCCCTCCCACGCGCCGTAGTCCACGTTGTTCAGACCGTGCAGGATGCGCAGGTCCGGGACCCTTGCCTCGTCGGCGATGATCTGCGCCGTCGCTATCGTGCGGCGCAGTGGGCCGGTGTACACGGCCGCCAGCCCGACGTTGGACAGCTGCCTCGCGGCATCGACCGCGTCCTGGTAGCCCTGTGCGTCCAGCGGGACGTCGCGCCGACCGCGGTAGCGATTCTCCACGTTCATCGTGGTGGTCCCGTGCCGGACCAGGTAGAGCAAGCAAGTGTCCGCCTCCGTCCCGTCCAGGACGCGCACCGGCCGTTCAAGCTGTTCGGTCATTCCTTTGCTCCAGTTCCCCCGTCAACTGCGTTTGCCCCGTCAGGCCCTGCTCGCGTCCTCGGCACCCACTGCGTCCATCAACCACGCGTCGTCCTTGCCTTGCTCGGGCTCGGCTGCTGGGCGGCGGGCGTCAGCGTTGGCCGGCACCAACGCGAGTTGCGGATGCGGCGGGCGCGTACGCCGGCCGAAGTTGTCGATGACGCAGCCGATGATGTGACCGCTCACGTGCTCGAGCTGGTCGGCCATCGCGTTCACCTGGCGCCGCGTGGTGCGCCGCGCGTCACCGACCAGAAGAACCATCTCGGTCAGTTCGGCAAGTGCGCCCGTGTCTGCGCCGGCAAGCGCGGGCGGCGCGTCGATGACCACGAAGTCGGCAGCAGAGCGCAGGCGCCCGACTGTCTGGCGCAGTGCGGCACCGTGCAGTGCCGCGCCGTAGTCGCCTTCGAGCCAGCCCGCAGGGAGCACCTGAAGGCCCTCGGTGTCGGTGCTGCGCAGCGCGTCGGCGAGGCCGACGCGTCCCTCGACCACGCTCGCGAGCCCGGTCGCGTTGAACTCGCCGAACAGCTCGTGACCGTGCGGCCAGCGCAGGTCGGCGCACACAAGGATGACGCGCTGTCCCGCCCTTGCCAGAGCGATGGCAAGGTTCGCGGCCACGAGTGTCTGGCGGTCGCCGGCCGGGCTGGTCACGAGCAGCGTCTTGGCACTGCGGTTCGTCGCCGCGCGGAAGACCAGCGTGCGCAGATCCTGGTAGGCGTGCGCCGCGGTGGATTCGGGGTTGCGTGCCATGACCAGCCGGTTGCGCGCGTCGCGGCGTCCGTGCCGGACCGCCGGGATCACGGCGAGGATCGGGCCGCCGGACAGCTCCTCGAGCTCGATGGG
>WNGF01008987.1_pt1 | contig 16054 bp, 16 predicted proteins | sample 5400641 | NCBI WGS metagenome assembly WNGF01 (sample SAMN13153371, study PRJNA577476) | soil metagenome | isolation source: 80 cm soil or saprolite under grassland replicate 2 | place: USA:California | collected 2016-06-15
TCATGAACGGCCGCAGCAGCCTGCGCAGCGTGAATGCGGCTTCGGGGGCGCGGGCGACGTCGGTGTCCACGCCCGGCACGTCCCGCGCGGGCGGCAGCGCGTCCACCTGGTCGAGCAACTCGGGCGAGGGCGGGACGCCGGCCAGCATGCCGCTCCAGCTGCCGCCCGCCGCAGCCGCGGCGCGGGCGCCGGCGCCGTTTCCCAGACCGCCGCGGGCAGTTGTTGAGTTTCGCGCCGCCTCACCCCACAGGCTTGGCGTGATGCCGTCGGGCCGGACCTGCGTGTCGCCCGGAGCCGCCGCACCCGCGGCGTTCTCGTAGTAGGCGAGCTCGCCCGCGTCGACGCCTTCCGCATCGTCGCCGGGACCGGACAGGAGTAGCCGGTAAAGCGGGCAGCGGGCGATCAATTCTTCGTGGGTGCCCGTGTCGACCACCCGGCCCTCGTCGAGCACGGCGATCCGGTCGGCAAGCTGCAATGTCGAGCGCCGGTGGGCGATCAGGATGGTGGTTCGACCCTGCATGACGTGGCCGAGCGTGGCGTGGATCTCCGCCTCGACGCGTGGGTCGATCGCCGACGTCGCGTCGTCGAGCAGCAGGATGCACGGATCGGTGATGAGCGCGCGGGCGAGCGCCACCCGTTGCCGCTGGCCGCCGGACAGCGTCAAACCCTGCTCGCCGATCACGGTGTCGTAGCCCTGCGGCAGGCTGGTGATGAACTCGTGAGCTTCCGCCGCCTTCGCCGCTGACACGAGCTGCTCGTCGGTGGCATCGGGCCGCCCATACGCGATGTTGGCGCGGACGGTATCGGAGAACAGGAAGCTTTCCTCCATTACAAGGCCGATAGCGGCACGCAGCGAATCGAGGGTCAGCTCGCGGATGTCGTGCGAATTTACCCTGATCGCGCCGCTCCCGACGTCATAGAACCGCGGCAGGAGCAGCGAAATCGTCGACTTGCCCGACCCCGATCTGCCGACCACGGCCAGCGTTTCCCCGGGTTCCGCGCGCAGCCTCAGGCCGTGGAGCACGGGCTGGGAGGGCACGTAGCCGAACCGCACGTCGTCGAACTCCACGGCGGCCCCGCCTGCCGCAACGTCCGCAGCGCCGCCGTCACCCGCGACCCGCAGAGTGCCTCCACGGGTCGCGGGTGACCCGCAGAGTGCCTCTGCGGGTCCTGCGGGCAGGACGATGGCGCCCGGTTTCTCGGTCACCACCGGCCGTGAATCGATGACCTCGAACACCCTGATCACGCTGGCCCGTGCTTCCTGCCCGATCGTGACCAGGTTGCTCAGCATCCGCACGGGACCGACGAGCTGCACGAGATATGAGGAGAACGCGAGGAACGTGCCCAGCGTGATCGAGCCGTGGATGGCGAGCCAGCCACCGAGCGCCAGCACTCCGATCTGGCCGAGCGAGGGTATCGCCTGCAGCGCCGGGTTGTACCTCGCCATCAGCCGCACGGTGCGCACCCGCCCGGCGAACAGCCGTTCGCTGGCCCCTTCCAGCCGCTCAAGCTCCTGACGTTCCTGCCCGAAACCCTTGACCACGCGGACGCCTGTCACGGCCGCGTCCACGACGCCAGCGACCTCGGCGGACTGCTGCTGTGCGTACCAGCTGGCCGGAAAGATTCGCCGGCGCGAGGCGAGCGCGATAAACCACAGCGCAGGGCCGACGAGGAAGGCCACGATCGTCAGCAGCGGCGACAGGAATAGCATGATGACCAGCGACAGCAGGAACAGCACGAGGCTGCCAAGCAGCATCGGCACCATACCGAGCAGAGCCTGCACCATCGTGATATCGGAGATCGACCTGCTCACGATCTGGCCGGTGTGCAGCTCATCCTGGCGCGTGCCGTCCAGGCGCGACAGGGACGAGAAAAGCTCGGTGCGCAGATCGTGCTGTACATCGAGGGACAGCCGCCCGCCGACGTAGCGGCGCAGGTACATGCCCGCGAAGTTCAGCACGGCGGCGCCGGCCAGCACGGTGGCGAGCGGCCAGACGGCGTGTTTGTGCGTGACGATCGAGCCGTCGATGATGGCGCGCTGAATGAGCGGAATCAGCGTGGTCACGACAGTGGCGATAAGCGCGCCGCCCAGCGCGACGAGAACGTCGCGGCGATGGTGCCAGCAGTATGCTGATAGCCGCCGCATCCAGCCCCGCTGTGACGCACGGGTGCGGCCGGTCCTGGCTACCCGGCTCACCAGGGGTGCGCTGGCACGTAGCTCCTCGTCAATCCGCCACCTCCGGTCGCCAATAACGTCCGCTGCGGTGGGTCAGATTCCAGATCAGTGAAATCCGCTGGGCCGCACCGCGGGCTTTGCGGGCACTCCCGTTCGGCCCGAGCGCTGCGGCGCGCGCTGGAAACGCGACTGCGCCTCCAGCCGCCCAGCCACCTGGAGGAGAACATGAGGGCGGCGAGCATCCACCCTTACCGCCGAAGACCTCACTGACCTGTCCGGCTGAGCGAGCAGGACGGGCGCCAGTCAGCGCAAGCCGTTCGGGACAAATATCGACGGCCCCAGCCCGCAAAACCGAAGTTACGTCGGGCTAAACCGCCGCAGTGCCGATCAGGCCGTTTCTTGTGACGATGGCGGCGAGGTCGCTCACTGAGCGGCCGTCGGCTCCGTCCGGGCGTACCGGCAGCACCATGTACCGCGTCTCGGCACTCGCGTCCCAGACGGCGATTTCGGTTTCCACCGGCAACGTGAGCCCGAACTCAGCCAGCACGGCCCGCGGTTCCCGCACCGCCCTTGACCGGTACGCCAGGCTCTTGTACCAGCTCGGCGAGGGCCCGAGTAGTGAGACTGGGTAACAAGAACAGAGCGTGCAGACGATCATGTTGTGCCGTCCACGCTCGTTGGCGACGACCTTGAGCCGGTAGCTGGTGCCCGTGCTGATGCCAAGTTCCGCCGCGGCGGCGTTGCCGTCGGTCAGCAGCCGCTGACGGTACGCCGGATCGGCCCACGCGCGGGCCACCATTCGCGCACCGTTGACCGGCGCCGCATGCTCGTAAAGCTCCGCCAGCACCGCGTCGAACTCGCCGTCGCTCGCGAGCCCCGCCGCGAGCACGCGTTCCTCGAGCCATCGTACACGGGCGGCGATGGGCGGACCGTCATCGTGCGCGCCGGCCATCACCCGGCCTCCTCGAGGTAGGACTCCCACAAGCCAACGGTCACCGTGTGTGCGCCCTCGCCCCATAGCCGCGCGGCGGAGAACCGTACCGCGTAGACCGTCTCGACCCGGGCCGGGGTAACGCCCTGTGCACGGTCATCGGGGAGCGGCCACTCACCTTCCGTCTCGACGACCTCCCCGACATGGCCGCGTACATATCGGGGCAACCGGATGTGGTGGTTGGGGTCATGGAGCCCGGGCTCGCACGCGGGTGCCCGGCGCGAACGTCACGCGATTCCCTTCCGGGCTAGAAGGCTCTCCATCGCGCGCAGCCATCGCTCGTAGTAGGACGCCGACAGGTAGTCCCCAGGCGGGATCCGCTCGATCGCGTCGCGGAACTCGTCGCTGTTGTAGACGCCGCGCCGCCGCAAAACCCCGTTCAGGGCGTAGACACGAGCTTCCCAGTCCGCTTGGAACGGCTGGCCATCACCGTCGCCTTCGCCAAGGGGAACCGGACCGAAGCCGGTCTGGCCGCCGACATCATGCACCCTGCTCACGGAATCCGATCCTAGAAGGACTACACCGAACCGCGCACTGCAGCCGACCATCACGAATCACGGTAGATTCATTCCGTTTTTTCGGCGCTAGGCTCGGCGGTGTGGGTGCGGAAGAAGGTTTCGACGAAGCCGTCGGCGACTCCCCGGGGGCAGATGACCTCGGCCTGGCCTGGGACGCCACCGAGCGTTACGCGGTCACGCTGCTCTGGGAAGCTCTCCCTGAGGTGCAGTCGGTGCCGGCTCCTATTGAGGAACTGAACGCAGCGGTCGCACGTATCAGATCCGCGATCCGCAAGTGGCCGTACAGGCACCTGGCCCGCGCGGCATGGAATGGCACGCAGCCCCGCCCCCGCCAGTCCGCCGACGACACGCAGTTCTGGCTCGACGCGGCCGGCGCCATGGCGACGATGGGGCACCACCTGGATGTCGACTCGCCGTTGCTAGAACCGGTGTCCTTGCTGCGCCCGGCGGACTGGGCCGGCGCCGTCATCGGCCTTGTTCGTTCCGGCGTCAATGCCCCCGTCACAGCTGAGGACCTGGTCCGGTACACGAGGGAGTGCCCGGAGATCGCGAGCGAGCGGGCAACCGACGACGACGGCCCCGACTACGACCCGTTCCGCAGCGCGGCCGACGATGACTCACTGTCGCGTGCCTTTGCTGCGACGCTGGTGTTCTGGGAGGCCGTTGGCGCGGTCAGTCCCGAGTGGTGGCTAACCCGGCTCGGCTGGTGGGGACTGCCCAGAGCGCTCGCACGCGCGTGGAACGGGGATTTCGACCGGGCGGCTTGGGTGGATAGCACCGATTCTGACCTCACGGAACGCACTTGGCCTGGCACTGAACCACACCCGGAGGACCTCGGCATCCTGCGGCCACCGCTCGGTTTCTGATTTCTGCCCGGCCTGGCTAATCGCCGTCGCGCTGGCGAAGCTAGTCGCCGCCTCCAGCAGCGCGGCCAGCCGTTTCGCCGCTGCCTGCCGATTGCGCAGCTGCGACCGGTGTTCCGAGGCGCTCACCGTCAGAACACCTCCGGCCAGCCTGGCGCCGAGCTTGCGCATCGCCCGCTCCTTCAGCACCCGCGGTAGGGCGTCCGAGGTAGCAAGATCGTAGGAGAGCTCCACACGGCTGTCGCTGGTATTGACCGACTGACCGCCCGGCCCTGCGGATCTGGAGAACCGCCACGAAAACTCCTCGGGCGGGATCACGACATCACGGACCCGGACGGCGAATGGCACGTCACCATGTTCCGCGGCAGACGGTCGACGCGTCGAATCACGCGCGCGCACATGCGCGACCGGCCAGGTTCAACCGCCTCGAGCCCGGCATCAAATGGGCAGCTCACTCCACTGGCTGGCCGGCCCTCGCCTCCGCTCGGGACAGACGGCGCCGCGCCGACTCCAGCGACCGCACGGCGACATCCCGGCTGCGCTGTGCGTCCCTTACCTTCCGCGCGAACTGCGCCTGGAGGGCCTGAGACTGTTCAAGCCGCTGCTCAAGCTCCTCGATCTCCCTCTGTATGACGTGGTGCTTCTCGCGGGCATCGGCGACCTCGTGCTCGGCATCGCGCAGCTCGGCCTCGGCTTCCTCGGCCTGGGCGGCCGCCTCCTGAAGGTCGCGTTTCGCCAGCTCGGCATCGCGCGCTTTACGACCTGCGGCTGTGGACTCCTGTTTCGCCGCGTCGTGCCGTTTGGTTTCGCCAGGGCTAGCTGACGGCTCGCGGCGCTTCGGCCGGCGCGGCCGCACTGGTGATGCGCCGGGAACGGCAACCGCATCGGACAGATCGACGCCGCCCAGCCCCGCGTAGGAGATGGCGCTGGTCAGGCGCCCAGAACGGACCGCGTCAGTTGCGTCAGTATCGGCCAGCGCCGCCTCGACCGTGGCCTCCACCTCGCGCTCGGCCTGGGCGCCGAATGATTGACTCGCCTGCGCGGCCAGCCGTTTGGCTTCCTGGGTTATTGCTGCTACGGCCCGGCGCCGCTGCGCAGACAGTTCCCTCAGCCGGTCCGCGTCCAGTGCCTGCTGTGCCTCACGTAGCGGCTCAGCCAGCTCGAGCAACCGGTCGACCTGGTCGGCGGCATCCCTTACGAGCTGGTTCACGAGCCACGCGCTCACGGTGGGGCGGCGCAGCTTCTTGATGGCATCGGCGAGCTCGCGGTCACCGGCCGCCCGCGCCTGGGTTGCCCGCTCGTCGCGGGCCGGTCTGAACTCGCCAGGGGTCAGCGCATAGAGCTCGTCCGCCACCTCGGCAAGGTTCATGTCCGGGCCACCTCTCGGCCTCCCGGTGGGTCTTGCGCGACGCCGGGCCGGCGCTCGAGAATCCCGCACACCGCCACCCAGGTCGTCAACGGATGGCGCTTCTCCTCGCCCATGACGGCGAGTCTGTCACGCCGTTTCGCTGGTGCGTATCCTTGCGCGCTGGCGGGCATGTTTGGCCGGCTACTGATGGGCAACAGGCTGAGGCAGCATCGGAAGGGAGGCTAGGCGGACGCCGCGTTCATCCGTACAGCCCGGTTCCGCTGATGATCGCGTCCAATGACCTCTGAATCGAGAAGCAGCGCGACGCGCCGCACAGTGCTCATCGCCGGGGCAGCGAACGCTCTCGTCGGGCTAGTCAAACTCGCGGCCGGAATTATCAGCGGCTCAAGCGCGATGCTTGCCGAAGCCGCTCACTCCGCTGCCGATACCCTTAACCAGGGATTTTTGCTGACGTCGGTACGTCAGGCGAACCGCCCGGCCGATCGGGGTCACCCATTTGGCTACGGCCAGGAACGGTACTTCTGGTCGCTGCTCGCGGCGTTCGGCATCTTCATCGCGGGCGGCGGATTCTCGGTCTTTGAAGGAATACTCGCCCTGAGCAGTGGCGGCAGCGAAAACCCCACCGTCGCCTACATAGCGCTTGCCGTCGCGTTCGTGGCCGAGGGCATCTCGCTTGTCCGGGCCTACTTGCAAGTCCGCGGCGAGGCACGTGATCGTAACCGTGAACTCCTCGAGCAGGTCGGGGCGAGTCCCGATACCACAGTCAAGACGGCTCTTTTTGAGGACAGTGCCGCCGTGGTGGGCCTGGTCTTCGCCGCAATCGGGGTTGTACTGCGGCAGCTGACCGGATCACCCGTCTGGGACGGCGCGGCATCCATGGCGATTGGTGCGCTGCTGGTCGCCGTCGCGGTCAAGCTCGGCCTCGACAGCAGGGATCTGCTCATCGGCCGGGCAGCGGATCCGCAGCAGCAACAGACGATACGGGCGGAAATCGAGAAAACCTCCGGCGTTGAGACCCTTCTCGAGCTGCGCACAATGCACATCGGCCCCGACAGTCTCATCGTCGCCGCCCGTGTGACCCTTTGCGACGAGATCAGCGCCGACGAAACGGAAAACCTCGCCGACGACATTGATCGTCGGCTCGCTGAACGGCTTCCGCTGACCCCGCACGTCTTCATCGACCCGACCCAGACGCCGGTCGACTGGCCAAGCCGACAGCGGTAGGCCGTTGGGTACTTTGCACTCAGATCAAGGGCTACAGCGTCCCTGGTGGTACGGGTGGCGTGGTTCGCCCCGGCGTCCTGGGCGCCGAGCAGGGTTACACAACTGTCGTTTACTCCACACAGCCGTCCACAGACTGTGGGTAACTTTGCCATGCCCCTGCATGAAATGGACGACAATATCCACACCCCTGTGGAAAGGCTGGTTGGTAGCTAGGTGCCGAGCGGATCCGTGACCCGGGCGGTGACGGTTACCGTAATGCCGTAGTTACTGCAATACTGCACATGACAAATTCGGCGTCGCCCCTGGTCAGCCTGCTGCCGGTCGGCGCGGGCGGCCCAACGCCGGACCTGGGCGACGATGAGAACTCCCGCCCGCTATTGCGCCGCCGAAGCCAGATCTGGCCGGGGTCCGCGGGCGCGGCGCGTCAACGCCACCATCCCGCTCACCGGCCGCAGCAGCGGGGCTACCATACGGGGCACAGCACTCGTGGGAGGCCTCACCTTCCGGAACTCACAGTTCCGGTGTGCACACCGCCCGCAGGCATGCCCGGGACTGTCTACCGTAAAGCCCCAGGCGCTGCAATACTGCCTGGATGACGGGTCTGCGCCTCGCCCTGGCCAACCTCAAGCCGGGCACGGGCAAGACCACATCGGCGGTCTGGCTGGCACACGTGTTCGCACAGGCCGGGAACACCGTGCTTCTAGTCGACGCGGACCCTTCCGGCAGCGCGCTGGAATGGTCTGACCTCGCGGCCATGTACCCGGGGCTGCCGCCGCAGGCGGCATTCCCGTTCCGGATAGTGGCTCTGCCGTCCCGGGAACTGCACCGCCGGATACCCGAGATCGCCCAGCCGGGCGACGTTGTCATTATCGACGCGCCGCAACTGGAGGACCACGCGGGCATTGCCCGTTCCGCGCTGCGGTACGTCGATGAGATCCTTATCCCGTGCGCGCCAAGCCCCATTGAGATCAACCGCACGACGCCGGTGCGGGACGAAATCACCGAGGTGGACGCGGTCCGGGACTGGCCCGCCCGGTCGGCCGTACTGCTCAACCGGTGTGTCACCCGGGCGAACTCCACAGCCGACGCCCGAGAGGCGCTGGTAAGCCTCGGCTATGACGTGCTGGGGACAGCTGTGCCGCGGCTGGAGATTTATGCGCAAAGCTTCGGCATGCCGATTCCAGGCACGGGCCGGCATGTGTGGCGCCAGGTGGCCCACGACCTCATCGAGCGATGCGCCCCCCTCTGCTCGGTGCGGTCATGACCACGCGGCGGGAGCAGCGGAAAGCGCAGATGGTCGCCGCTGCGGCCAGGCGTACACAACCCGATGCGCGCCCGGCCGGGAGGACCGCGATCCGGTCAAAGCCGGTGAGGATCACCCTCGACCTGAGCCCCGAGCTTTACCGGCAACTCACCCGGTTGGCTGACTCGGCCGCGATCGCACTCGATGTGCCGCGCGTCGCGCTGGCCGACGCGGTGCGGGCGATGATCCGGGTCACAACGGAGAGTCCGGGCGAGGTCGTCGAGCGGATACGCCGCGATCGGGAGCAGTAACCGCCAAGCCATCACAAGAACCAACCGGGCGTTGGTGGAGCGCGGCGGCCCGATGCCCGTCATACCGCAGCGGCCGTTCTGCCTGGCCCGGTGTTGCGCAGCCTGCGGTTCTGCACGGCAAAGGCTGGCCGACACTACGACGCTGACCGCGTTCTCATACAGGCTCTAATTCTAATTCGCTTGCGGTATACCTCCGGCACACCCAGGCAACCTAGGCGTTTTGCCGTGGTCACGCGTGAACTTGGAAGCAACTCTGGCGAGATCAAGGCTGACTGATCATCTCATCTTGTGAAGCGGACGGTTAGTCGCCCCTTTCGCTGCTTCCGCGTCGCCTTCTTACCGCGTAGTCTGCTCACCAACAAGTTCCTCGCCCTTCAGGAGATCGCTCTATTCATTGACCACGATTGTCGCTGCTAGGCAGGCACTTGTTCACGTCGACGCTCCGCTAATCAGCCCCACTAATGGGCCGATCTGTGACTGAGCGGACGATTATCCGTTAGCGAATGAACGAGTTGGGAGGCGGCGATATCTATGGAGGATATGTTCACCAGTGTCACAGGACTAGTGGCTGCTGTTGCCTCTGCAGTGGGCGCACTGGCCACTTACATTCAAGCGCGGATCGCTTGGCGACAATCCCGCGAGGGCGCGACATCACCAGTGCTGAAGGATAGATATCGTCTTATCCGCCGCTGGGCGCTCACGGGCGCGGTCCTCGCTTTCGTAGCTGTCGAGGCCGCCATATTACAGGGCCTCCCACGCTGGTCCCTCGTGGTTGTCGTATGTGTCGCTACCTTTGCTCTGATAGCCTTCGGGACTGCCATCGGGTATAGCACTGCGGCTAGGGTAAATCGTGGCAAGATTCCGATTGATGCCCAGCATCTAGAAGGTCATTGGTACGGATCCTTTGGAGATGCCTATTTCAGGGTCGACGGTAAGAGAGTGAAGGCCGTCTACGATTACCGGGACGGCCGAATACAAGGCACGATCCATGAAGGCATACTCGACGGGTGGTGGAACGAGCTGCCTACTCGGTCCGCACCCGATAATGCAGGGTTGGTATATTTTCATATGAGAAGGGAGTTGGGGACGCTCCGACTGGATGGAGGATGGCTAAACGGGCGGGAAGGCAATTGGATGGTTTGGGAACTCACCAAAGTCGAGGAACGTATTCCCGTTTCCGCGCAAGCTAGACTCGAAGAGAGTTCGACCTTTACTGTGGGTTAACTGGCGCTACGCCGCCCGGCGTGGCGAACCGGTCCGGAGGCTGGCGGCCGAGTTAGCTTGACGGCCCCGCGCCCTGAATGGCATCAGCCAGCGTCCGATTAGGCGCGTTACACCGCAGTGCTCGCTCACCCGCGCACACAATGCGAGACTCGCGCTATGGGCGTAAGTGTGCTGGACCGGGAGATGTTCACAGAGGCCGCGGCGGCGAGGCTGCTCGGCGTCGCGCAGAGCACGCTCAACTACTGGCTTGAGGGTGGCGAACGGCGGGGAAGGCTATATAAGCCAGTCATCCGGGAGCAGCCGCGCGGGAGTCGCGCACCTGTCACCTGGGCCGAGTTCATCGAGGCCGGATTGCTCCGGGAATACCGGCGTACGCACAGGGTTCCGATGGCTGAGCTCCGGGCCTTATCGACCGCGTACGCCTGCATTACAAGGTTCCATACCCGCTGGCCGACCGCCGTCCGTGGGTCAGCGGCAAGGAACTGTTGTCCAATGCGCAGGACGCCACTGGGCTCGACCCTGAGTTCTGCCTGGTCGCCGAGGTCCGTGGTCAGTACGTCCTTACGCCGCCGGCCGACTCATTTCTCAAGCGCGTGACCTGGGACGGTGACTTCGCCGCTGGATGGCGCCCGCACGACGACCCACGACCGCCGGTGCGCATGAAACCTGACACCCGCTTCGGCCGACCCGCAGTGGGAGGCATCAGCACGGAGGTTCTGTGGGAACATGAGCAGGCCGGTGAGATTGTCACCGACATCGCCGCGGAATTTGACCTCTCCGAAGACGATGTGCACTGGGCCCTCGCTTACGAGATTTCCGCCAGGGCAAGGGCCGCGTGAGCAAGCCGACAAAGCCGACCACCGTCTGCTTTTACTTCGAAGTTACTCTCGCCGGCGACGAAGCGGTCAACACGTTCTGCCAACTTGAGGTGCTCATGTGCCAGTGGCGGCACGTCGTCAAACTCCTCGACGAGGACGGCCCGTTCATCTACAGCCTTACCAGGACGAAGCGCGCAACGAGCAGGCGCTATCCTGACGCCTGCGCGTGCCAATACGCGAAGAACACCCGCTTGGTCTCCGTACCGGGCGCGGGCGTTCTTTTTGCTGTGGAGCGGTTGGGCTGCGGGCCGCCCCGCGTTTACATAAGAGTTGCCGATCTTGGTCAGCGCCAGTCCTCGTTCCGGCTGGCCTCGAGGATCGAGGGGACGTCGGAACGCGTTACCGCTGGTCAAGAGTCCTACAGTGGTCAGGGCGGCATCGATCCGCCGACCTTCCGCTTTTCAGGCCGGGAGACTTCCCAGGACGGCTCCATCGCTGCTGCGTTATTGGATGTGTTCGGTCGCTCAGTGGTGGCTGAGGTTGCTGCCGTCAGCGCCGCCGGGAACATCAGCCTCGGCGACCACATCATCGGCGCCGGGCTGCCACTCGCCGGACATCGCGTCACCGTGCGGCCCGACGGCCCTGTCGCGCACATCCTGACCGGCGGCGTCCTGGTCCGCACCCTCGCCTGCCCGGTCCCCGAGCAGGCCCGGTCCCGGCTCCGCGGAGCCCGAGCCGGAACAGCCAGCCCACCGCAGCTGCCCGAGCCACAGCAGGTCCTGCGGCGGGTATCCGTCCGTGGCACCATCATGGTCGGCGGGCAGCGGATCCAGGTCGGCCTCCCGCAGGCCGGGAAGACAGCCCAGGTAACCGTCGAGGCAGATACGTTCGCTGTGCACGTGGCACCCGATGTCACCATGATCGCCGCCCGCAAGGCCACCAGCGAGATCAGGCGGCACAAGGCCTCGCACTACCCACCCAGAACCGCCCCGGCGGGTCCAGAGTGATGTTCCCTGAAGTTTCCCGAGTCGGGATGCTGCACCCGGTCGCAGGGTGGTCAAATTTGCGAAGCCACCAGCACTCGGCTCGACTCACCAGGACCCGAACGATGACAATCACAAGATGGCCGCTCGGAGCCTCGAAACCTGTCAGTAGTCGAAGTCGAGACCGTGCACGTTGGCTCCGGCCAGCCACTCATGTCGCCGCGCGGCCAGGTCCTCGGGTGCCTTAACGACCGCCCGCGCCCGCTAGCGTCGGCTGGCCTGCCTGAATACTCGCTTGCATGTCGGGCCACTGCTCGGCATCGTGAACACGGTGAGCGACGTGCCCGAGCGGTGGAGCCAGGCCAGCGTCTACCTCGACATGTGGGCGGACCCCGACGAGGATCCCCGAAACAGTGACGGAGTCAGCCCGGACGGTGAGTTGGCGACGCTGCAGGACTACCTGAGGAACTATCGACTGACCCTACAGATGAAGTGCGAGGGGTTGGATCCGGAGAAACTGGCGCGCCGGTCGGTGCCGCCATCGACCATGTCCTTGCTGGGTCTGCTCCGCCATCTTGCCGAGGTGGAGCGGGACTGGCGCAATTGGATTCTGCCAGGAGACCCAGCACCGAAGCTGTACGGAGCGGGTGATGCCGACTTCGAGGGAGCCGTTGCGGAGCAGGCGCTGGTCGAGGGCGCATTCGCCGATCTTGCTCGCGAACAGGCGGCAACCGATGCAGTGCTGGCCAAGTATCCGGATCTGGGCGCGCGGGTGGGTCAGGACGGCATCGCTGTCCGGGAGCTGTGGGTTCACCGGATCGAGGAGTACGCCCGCCACTGCGGGCACGCCGATCTGCTGCGCGAATGCATCGACGGCCGGGTAGGGCAATAGCACACTCGACCCGCTGGAAGTAGAGCCCATGCGTTGTTCCCGTGGTCAAGGAAGATGCGCGGAACGATCACTGGTGTCGCCGGCGGCTTGATGTGGGTACGCGCCGAACCCGAACGAGTCGCCAGGCTCGGTGCCCCGAAACCGGCAGCCCCACTCGCTCATCCTCGCCCACTCGTCGATCTTGGCAGGCTCCGGGCGAACATAACTTTGACAAGGGGCGGATACCAGGCGCGCCACGTCAACGTTCCCGGCGCAGTAGCTGCTTATCTTGGCTGCATTTCGGCAACTACGCTCACACACGTACCCCGGCAACCGTCGGGTGACTCAGAAAGCCGAGTCCCCGAAGGCGCCGGGAGGTCTCACATCGCGATAACGTCGTCTGCCTAGAAGGCAACCTAGGGTCCGTCGCAGATCAAGCGAGGCCGATCTGTCGCGCATCAAGTGAGGCTAGGCACCGGTCGCTTCGCCGTTGTCGCTTCGCCGGTCGCGCCGCCCAGGTGCGCCGTCTCGGGCCGGTCGGCACTGCTCGGCCGCGCCGGGTTTGCGGCTCGGCTGGTTCGGCGGGCGGCGATGGCGGCGCTGACTCGTCGCTCATGGCGGTGGTGGCCATGGCCGAGTAGCCGCTAGAAGTGCCGGAGCCTATGCTCGCGGTCCTGGTCGGCTTGGTTACGGAGCCTGGTTTCGAGGGTGATCATGTCGGGTGCCTCGATGGTGACGGTGGCGCCGTCCCAGCCGGTGCGCTGGGCGATGTAGCCGGGCCTGGTGAGGTTCTTGGCGATGGCCCAGCCCACGCATCTGTAGGTAAATGTGATGCGGTCCAGCTCGGCGTCCCAGTCGCGGTCCTTAGCTCCAGTACCGATGCCCGTGCTCGGCTGCTCCGGCCGTGCGCGAGGCCCGGCGGAACTGTTCGCGGCGGTCACGGGGTAGTCCAGTTCAGGCGGAACCAGGCTGCGCGGCCGATGTAGCCGCCGTCGATTCCGCAGTCGCTGGCGAGGGCGCGGACGATGGCGAGGCCGTGGCCGCGTCCGTCGTGGCGGGCCGTCTCGGTCCAGTTTCCGCCGCTGTCTTCTATCTCGACCCATACGTAGTCGCCTTCGGCGCGGAGGGTGAAGTCGCCGCCGCGCCGACCTCAGCGGCTGTGCTGGATGGCGTTGGCTGCGAGTTCGGAGGCGCACAGGATCGCATCGTCGGCGCGGGGGCAGTCGCCGAGGAACTCGGCGAGGTCGGCGCCTACTAGGTGGGCCTGCTCCGGGCTGCTGGCGTAGGTGTGGTCGTAGGCACGCCGGGTGGGGGCTCCTGGGGATGAGGTCGCCATGGGTACCTCGCGTCTGTGCAGGCTATGGACTCGGATTCTCGTGATGGTACTTAAAGTACTGTACCGTATAATGAATACGTGCAATTTGGTGTACGGGTACGGGACAATGGGTACGGTGATCAGCCGACCCTGGAAGGAGGTCCGCATGTTCGGTCTGGTGGTGCGGTTCACGTGCAAGGACGAGCCGAGCGCTGAGGCATATGACCGGCTCGTCGCTGAGACGGCCGAGGGCATCCGGGCGAATGAGCCGGGCACGCTCGTCTACGCGACGCATCTGGTGGAGGGCCAGCTGTTGCAGCGGATCTTCTATGAGCTGTACCGCGACAAGGCCGCCTTCGAAGCGCACGAGGCAGCGCCGCACACCCGCCGCTACCTGGCCGAGCGGGACCAGTACCTGGCCAGCACGGAGGTTGACTGGCTGACCTTGCAGAGCGGCAAGGGCACGGGCGGGTGAACTCCGGCGAGTATCAGCACGCGCTCGGGCGGAAGATCGCCGCCGAGCGCCGCCGCCGTGGCTTGTCGCAGCCGGAGCTGGCGCGGGTGATCGGCCGGTCGGTGGCGTGGGTGTCGCAGGTCGAGAGAGGCGTACGGCGGATCGACCGGATGTCGGTACTCGAGACCCTCGCCCAGGCGCTGGACGTGCCGCTCGCCGAGCTGGCCGCGGACGTGCCACTCGTCGCTGCGGTGACCGACGAGCCGCCCGGCGCGGGCGGGTTGCGCCTGGTGCTGTCCGGGGTCCACTCGCTGCGCGCGATGCTCAATGGCCACCACTCCCCCTCGGCCGACACGCTGCGCGCCAAAGCGGCCAAGGCGTGGGAGCTGACGCACGCCGGGCGGTACGCCGACCTGACCGACCTGCTCAACGACCTGATTCCTGACCTGGAAACTGCCGCCCGCGCCCTGCCCGAGCCGCAGCGCCCGGAGGTGTTCGAGCTGATGGCCGCCGCCTACCAGGCGTGCTCGGCCGCCCTGGCCAAGCTCGGCGAGCCCGAGGCCGCCTGGATCGCCGCCGACCGGGCCATGACCGCGGCCGAGCGGGCGGGGAACCCGCTGCTGGTGGCGGCGGGCGCATGCCGCCTGGTGTTCGTGTTCCTCTCCGCCCGGCATTACGACCAGGCCGAGGAGACCGCCCGCACCGCCGCCGACGCACTGTGGCACCTGGCCGATGAGGGCAACTATGAGGCGATGTCGCTGTGGGGCGGCCTCACCCTCCAGCGTGCCGTGACCGCCGCCCGCGTCAACGACCCGGACACCGCGTATGAGCACCTGGCCAGGGCACGCGAGATCGCCACACGCCTCGGCGAGGGCCGCAGCGACTACAACACCGAATTCGGCCCGGCGAACGTGGCGTTGCACGAGATCGCCGTCGCGGTCGAGCTCGGCGACGCGGGCCGGGCGCTGCGTACCGCGGCGGCCGTCGACACCACCACGCTTTCGGCCGAACGGCGGGCGCGGATGCTCATCGACGTCGCCCGCGCCCACGCCCAGCGCCGCCAGGCCGACGACGCCGTCGCTGCCCTGCGCCAAGCCGAAGGCATCACCCCCGAGCACGTCCGCGGCCACCCCATGGTCCGCCAGCTCGTCTCCGACCTGCTGACCGTGCAAGACCCGCCCAGCACCGACCTACGTCAACTTTCCGTACGTGTCGGGGCCGCGAAAGTACGTCTTTAGTATTTAAAGTACTAGACACGGACTCGAAGTACTGGTACCGTGTGTGACACGAAACATCCCCTACGTGAGGAGAGCGAGAGTGTCACACGCGCCAGCTTGATCTTGGCAGGCAAGCCAGGGTCACCGGCGCAACGGGCCACAAACGAACGTGGCCTGAGCAGGAGGCAACCTGCCCAGGCCAGACGCGGCACAAGCACCGCTGTTCGCGCTTCGATGCTACCGCGCCTGCCTGCCAGCGTGCCTCCCTCGTCCATCCGCGGCCCGGACACCGGGCCTGGCGAGAGGAGACCACCATGCGCAACATCCCCATTCCCGTCGACACTGAGCCAGAATCTCGCTCCGTGGCCTGACCGCGCGCCGCCGGTACTTGAGTTGGTGCACCAGGGCGGCAAATCGCTTCGTCGTCACGTTGCCTGTCTGACCGCTGACGCGGGGCGTCCTGGTAGTTGGCGTTGC
>WNGF01005850.1_pt1 | contig 16050 bp, 8 predicted proteins | sample 5400641 | NCBI WGS metagenome assembly WNGF01 (sample SAMN13153371, study PRJNA577476) | soil metagenome | isolation source: 80 cm soil or saprolite under grassland replicate 2 | place: USA:California | collected 2016-06-15
TCAACCAACCGTGGCCGAAACGAAATAGCGGGGTTCATCTTGCGAATTGCGCATCGGCGTCGCTTCACAGCGCGTCCGCCAGCCGTGGACGAGATTGAGTGTCCAGGGTCATTGCCGCAAAAAACAGTTTCACTTTCAACGCCGTACGGCGCGTGGGTGGGGATGCTGGAGGACCTGTGAAACAATGCAACTTCATTTCCGTTCATCCGCGAAACTCCGGCGGGTCGTTAAATGGCGGGTCCATGTCAAAATAGGGGGACGCTGCCGTTTGGCCGCGCGAATACGCCCAGGCAACGCGGCTGGAACAAAAAAGTGGCCACGGCCCGCCGGCGTCACTAGGGTTCGGGCGATTGCCCGCGGGACAAAGCATGATTGATGCGGCCATTTACGACGCCAAGCCCTACGACCGGCGCTATTTCGAGCAGACGCCCGGCCACGGTCGCCTGTCGTGGCGGTTTTATGAATTCCATCTCAGCGCTGCGACTGCAGCCACGGCGCAAGGCGCGCCGGTAGTTTGCGCCTTTGTCAACGACCGGATTGATCGACCGTGTCTCGAAATGCTCCGGCAGCTTGACGTGAAACTCATCGCGCTGCGCTGCGCCGGGTTCAACAACGTTGATCTGGCCGCGGCCAGGGCGTGCGGGATTGCGGTTACACGCGTTCCGGCTTATTCGCCTCACGCCGTGGCCGAGCACGCCGCCGGACTGCTGTTGACGCTCAATCGAAAAATTCACCGCGCCTACAATCGGGTCCGCGAACATAACTTTTCGCTGAACGGTCTGGTGGGTTTCGACATCGCGGGGAAAACCGTGGGCATCGTCGGCACGGGTAGAATCGGCAGGATCGCCGCCCGGATATTTCGCGGCTTTGAGGCTCGCGTCATCGCCTACGACCCGGTTCCCGCGCCGGAATGGGCGAAGCAGTATGACGTCGGCTACACGGATTTTCCCGCGTTGCTGGCGGCGAGCGACATCGTTTCGCTGCACGTGCCGTTGACGCCCCAGACCGTTCATTTGCTCAGGGCGGAAACCATTTCCCGAATGAAGCCGGGAGCGTTCATCATCAACACCAGCCGCGGGAAACTCATCGATACGACCGCGCTCATCGACGCATTGAAGGAAGGCCGGCTGGGCGGCGTGGCGCTGGATGTTTACGAGGAGGAAGAAGGTGTTTTCTTCGAGGACCTTTCCGGCGAGGTGTTGCAGGATGACGAACTGTCCCGGCTTCTGACGTTCCCGAACGTGTTGATTACTTCGCATCAGGCGTTCCTCACGCACGAAGCGTTGAGCGAGATCGCGCGGGTGACGACGGAAAACATCTTGCGATGGGAAAGTGGCCGGCCGTTCCTGCCGGGAACGGCTTTATGAAGGCGACCCGGCCGGTTGAGCCGATTTCTTTGTGCGAAAAATGAGTTGAATCGGCGCGGGCAATCGTTCCGAATGAAGGATAATTATGAATCTGGACGAGACACAAAAGAAGAAGGTGACGGAATGGATTGCCCAGGGCCTGAAGCTTTCCGAGATACAAAAGCGCCTCGGTGACGAACTCGGGTTGCGTCTCACCTACATGGACGTGCGCCTGCTCGTGGACGACCTCAAGCTGACACCGAAGGATTCGGATCTGCCGAAGCCGGTCGAACTGGCGGGCGAACCTGCGGACCAGATCACCAATGCTCCGGTGGACGGATTGGAAGCCGGCGAGGAAACCGCAGAGTCGCTGACCGGGGAAGCATTGCCTCCGGCCGGCGCAACTCCGGTGAAAGTGGAAGTGGACCCGATTGCGCGGGCCGGCGCCGTCGTCAGCGGCCGTGTGACGTTCGGTGACGGCAATACCGCTGCCTGGTATCTCGACCAGTTCGGGCGCCTCGGTCTCGCACCGAATCAACAAGGCTATAAGCCGTCGGCGGGTGACCTCCAGCAGTTCCAGAAGGAATTGCAAAGCGAACTGGCGAAAATGGGCTTGTGACGGAGCGCCCGCGACGGAAACGGCAGCGGCTCCTTCTTTCATGGCGCGCCTTAAACCACGTGTCTTCGCGCGGTCGCTGGCCCTGTCCGGCGCGGCCTTCATTTTGCTCGCTGCATTCGGTTGCCGATCGCGCCCGCCTGTCGGCACCCGGCAGAAGGTGGGGCCGGCGGGTGCCAACCGCGCGGTCACTCCGGTGAATCAGACCCTGACACCGGCCGGCGTTCAAGTGGAGTTGCCGGCAATGCGGCCGCAGGCATTGGCGCTCAGCCCGGAGGGCGATCTGTTGGTGACCTCGGGCAAAACGCACGAACTGATCGTCGTCCATCCGGCGACGGGAGACGTTGCGCAGCGGGTTCCCTTTCCTTCCGACCAGACGAACGAGCCTGATCCCGACGCCGTTTCTTCGCACATTCTCGAGCCGGACAAGGAAGGCCAGCTCAGCTACACCGGTCTGGTTTTCTCGCCCGATGGCAGACGAATCTTTCTTTCCAACGTCAAAGGCAGCATCAAGGTTTTCGGCGTCGATCAAAGCCGCAAGGTTTTCCCGTTGTTTTCCATTCCGCTGCCGGCCGCCGACGCGCCCGGACGCAAAGAAGAGATCCCTGCGGGCCTCGCGATTTCACGCGATGGCAAAAGGCTTTACGTCGCACTCAATCTGTCGAATCGGCTCGCCGAACTGGGTGCGGACGCGGGCAGAGTGCTTCGCCTGTTCGATGTTGGCGTGGCGCCCTACGACGTCGTCCTCACGGGGAACAAAGCCTACGTGAGCAACTGGGGCGGCCGCAGGCCGGATGCCCAAAGCGCAACCGGTCCGGCCGGGCGCGGCACCCTGGCGCGCGTTGACCCGGCGCGCTTCATCGCCAACGACGGTTCTGTCTCCGCCATTGACCTGGCGGCCAACAGAGTCGTCCGGGAAATCCCCGTGGGCCTGCATTCGTCCGCTCTTGCGTTGGCGCCCGATGGTCGCTGGCTGGTTGTCGCCAATGCCGGCAGCGACACCGTCAGCGTCATCGATCCCCGCACGGACCAGGTCGTCGAAACAATCTCCTTGAAGTGGCATCCGGGCGATTTCTTTGGCGCCAGCCCGAACGCGCTGGCTTTCGACAGGAACGGCGCGATTTTGTTCGTTTGCAACGGCACGCAAAACGCCGTGGCTGTGGTGTCGTTTCGACCCGGAAAATCAAAGCTCCTTGGTTTGGTTCCCACCGGATGGTTTCCGGGCGCGATTGTTCCCGATGCCCGGCGCAACGCCCTTTACGTCGCGAACATCAAAGGAATCGGATCGTGGACGAATTATCCGGCCGGAGCCAGGGTGCGATACAATTCGCACCAGCATTTCGGGACGTTGTCCCTGCTGCCGGTTCCTACGAAATCAGAGCTGGCGCGTTACACCACGGTCGTTTTGAAAAATTATCGGCGCGAGGCAATGGAATTCGCGCGACTGCCACCGCGTTCCGGCCAGCCGCCTCGCCCGGTCCCCGAACGCGCCGGTGAACCCTCCCTGTTCAAGCACGTGGTTTACATCATCAAGGAAAATCGCACCTACGACCAGGTCCTGGGCGATGTCCACGAGGGGAACGGCGACACGTCGCTGTGCGTGTTCGGCGAGCGCGTCACGCCCAACCAGCACAAAATGGTTCGCGAGTTCGTGCTGCTCGACAACACCTATTGCTCGGGCATTCTCAGCGCGGACGGCCACCAGTGGTCGGACAGCGCGTTTGCGACCGACTACCTGGAGAAATCGTTCGCCGGTTTCCCGCGCAGTTATCCCGACGGCATGGACGACGACGACGTGGATGCGCTGGCGTATGCGCCGTCCGGGTTCATCTGGGACAACGCCCTCGCGCACGGAAAGACGCTGCGCGACTACGGCGAGTTCGCCATCACCGTAAAATCCTGGCGCGATCCGTCCCAGAAAGGCGACCTCAAGTTTCTGGATCACTACCACGATTTTATCAATCAAACGGACCGCATCCGGATCAGCAGCCGGCCGGCGATTGAATCGCTGCGGCCGTATCTGGCCACCAACACGGTCGGTTGGGACATGAGCATTCCCGACGTGTTCCGCGCCGCTCAATTCATCAGGGAGCTCGACCGATTTGAGCAAAGCGGAGATTTTCCGAACCTGGTCATCGTTTGCCTGCCGAACGACCACACCTCCGGCACCAAAGCGGGATCCCCGACGCCCGCCGCGCACGTCGCCGACAACGATCTGGCGTTCGGCCGGATCGTGGAGGCGATCAGCCGCAGCCGTTTCTGGAAAGAGACCTGCATTATCGCGATCGAAGACGATCCGCAGGCCGGCTGGGACCATGTCAGCGGCTATCGGACGACGGCCTACGTGATCAGTCCGTACACCCGGCGCCATCAGGTGGTCGGCACGCAATACAACCAGACCAGCATCCTGCGGACCATCGAGTTGATGCTCGGATTGCCGCCGATGAATCTGATGGACGCGACCGCGACGCCGATGTCCGATTGTTTCACCGACCAAGCGGACTACGCGCCGTTCGCTGCCGTGCCGAACCACGTCCCGCTCGATGAGATGAATCCGGAACCGCGGAAAATCTCCGATCCACGGCTGCGTCGCGATGCGCTTGCCAGTGCGCGGCTGCCGCTGGAACGAGCCGACCAATGCCCCGAAGATTTGCTGAACCAGATCATCTGGCGTGCGATGAAAGGCGCGCGCGCACCGTATCCCGCCTGGGCCATCACGCCCCACGCGGACGATGATGATTGAAAGCGTGCTGGATGTTGGTTGTTGGTCAGTAGTCATATGTTTGCAGTGATCGCACTGATCGCATTTTGGGGCGCTGCAATCCGGCTCTGGATGCTTGACGAACCGAAGATCGCGCTGGTTTTTGTCGCGCTTTGGGTCGTGGGTTTCTTCGGCTTTCCTATGCTGCATTGGCCTGGAACATTTTTCTTGGCCTATGAGTGCATCCTTGCAGTCATTTTGTTGATCATCGAAAGATATAAGTCATTGACGTGAGACTACAGCGCGAAACTGGAGAAGTTTGTTCAGGCTGCAAAAAACCGGACAAGCCGCCCACTAAAACGCGACCCCGCCCTGTTTCGGGCGATCCGCGGGTGACGCGATGGTCAGTTCAAGAATGGTAGCCGCCGACGTAAGGAGGCGGATTTTGGCACGGAAAACACTTCCGCCTCGTAACCTCGGCGGCTACGGCTCTTGCGACGATTCTTGAACTCGCTGGTGACGCGATGTCCTTGTTTCCTTGTTCGTTCCCGGTTGCACAAATACGCCCCGGGCGATAAACTCGCGCGCTTGCCCGCATTCCGGACGCGAGCGGGCCTGAAAGTTACCCGAGACCTTGGCACTGGCAGTGCTTGGAAGGATTCAGCGTATCTTGTCAGCGCTGTTATCTGCCAACCGTCGAAGGCCAAATCTGAGACCGGTGCCATGAAATTTTGCGGCTACGATACCGGTGATTTCTTCGATGAGATGTTCGGAGAAGATGGGCAACCGCGGGCGGCGGCCCGTCCCCTGGCGCGAAATATCGAGTCTCTGCCCGACGGTGAACTGGTCAACCGCCAACAGGCCGCCGACCAGGCGCTGGTGCAGATGGGCATCACGTTCAATGTGTACGGCGAAAGCGCCGGCGTCGAAAAAACCCTCCCCTTCGATCTGGTTCCCCGCATCGTGCCCGCCCTGGAGTGGGACCGCATCGAACGCGGACTGAAACAACGCATCCGGGCGCTGAATCTGTTCATCGACGACCTCTACCACGACCGGAAGGTCATCCGGGACCGCGTGGTGCCGGAGCATGTCGTCGCTTCGTCCAGGGGCTTTCGTCCACAGTGCACGGGCCTCACGCCGCCGCGCGGTGTCTGGTGCCATATCACCGGCACGGATCTGGTTCGCCATCGCGACGGCCAGATTTACGTGCTGGAGGACAATCTGCGGTGTCCGTCGGGCGTTTCCTACGTGCTGGAAAACCGGCGCCTGATGAAGAGCCTTTTCCCGGAAGTTTTCGCCGCCTCGCGCATCCGGCCCGTGTCCAACTATCCGACCCGCCTGCGCGACATGCTCGAGTACCTCGCGCCGGATACGGTCCCCTCTCCGCGCATCGTTCTCCTCACGCCCGGCCCTTACAATTCGGCCTACTTCGAACATTCCTTTCTCGCCCAGCAGATGGGCGTCGAGTTGGTCGAAGGCGGCGACCTGGCCGTGTCGGATGGTTATGTATGGATGCGGACCACCCAGGGATTCGAGCGGGTGGATGTGATCTACCGGCGCATTGACGACGATTTCCTTGACCCGGAAACGTTCCGCGCCGACTCGATGCTGGGCGTGCCCGGATTGATGGAGGTTTACAAAGCCGGCCATGTCGCGCTGGCCAACGCGCCGGGCACCGGTGTTGCCGACGACAAAGTGGTCTATGCCTACGTGCCCCGCCTCATCAAGTATTATCTCGACCAGGAAGCGATTCTGCCCAATGTTCCCACCTACCTTTGCTCCGAGGCCGGGGCCCTCCAGCACGTGCTCGAGCATCTGGGCGAGTTGGTGGTCAAGGCGGCCAATGAATCCGGCGGTTACGGCATGCTGATCGGCCCGCATTCCACCCGCCAACAACGCGCCGAGTTCGCCGAGCGCATCCAGGCCGACCCGCGCAATTACATTGCGCAGCCGACCCTCTCGCTCTCGCGCGTTCCCACCATCGTCAAAGATCATCTCGAAGGCCGCCATGTGGACTTGCGCCCCTACATTCTCTATGGACGGGACATTTTTGTGCTGCCCGGCGGACTGACACGGGTTGCCTTGAAGCAAGGATCTCTGGTGGTTAATTCCTCCCAAGGCGGCGGCACCAAAGACACCTGGGTGCTCGCCGACAACCTCATCGCCGATGGCGAAGCCGCCCCGCCCTGCGCCCTCGCAACCTCGGCGACCGGAGCCATGACCTGATGCTCAGTCGCGTCGCGGATTCTATTTACTGGATGAGCCGCTACGTCGAGCGCGCGGAGAATGTGGCGCGCGTCATCGACGTCAACCTGAACCTCATGCTCGACAGCCTCGATGGCGCGGACCGGCAGTGGCAGCCGCTGGTCAACACCACCGGCGACGACGAGGATTTCTCGAAGCGTTACGGCGATGCCACGCAGCGAAATGTCATTCAATTCCTCACCTTCGACCGCGACAATCCCAACTCGATCATCTCCTGCCTGCGTGGCGCGCGGGAAAGCGCCCGTTCCGTCCGGGAAATCATTTCGTCCGAGATGTGGCTTCGGTTGAATCAGTTTTACCTGACGGTGAACGATGCCGCCGACGGCAGTAAAGGCCTCGAGTCGCCCCACGACTTTTTCACCGAGGTCAAACTCAACAGCCACCTGTTCACCGGCGTGACCGATGCCACCATGACGCACGGCGAGCCGTGGCACTTCTGCCAACTGGGCCGCATGCTCGAACGCGCCGACAAAACGTCGCGCATCCTGGACGTGAAATACTTCATCCTGCTCCGCTCGGTGGCGGATGTGGGAACGCCTTTCGACGACGTCCAGTGGGCGGCGGTGCTCCGTTCGGCCAGCGCCTTCGAAATGTATCGCAAACGGCACGGACGCATTTCGCCCAAGGGCATCGTCCAGTTTCTGCTCCTGGAGGCCGAATTTCCCCGCGCCATCCGTTTCTGTCTCAGCGAGGCGTGCGACTCGTTGCACGCCATCTCGGGGACGCCCCCCGGCACGTTTCGCAATAACGCCGAAAAAATGCTCGGCCAGCTCTGTTCAGACCTCGCTCACGCGCACGTGGACGACCTCGTCAACGCGGGGCTGCACGAATACCTCGATGACCTCCAGACCCGGATGAACCAGGTCAGCACCGGCATCTACGAGACGTTTTTCGCCAAACGCGTGCCCGAACCGGCCAAACAACTTGCCCGGCAAGTAATGCCATGAATCGGAACCGCCGGACCCTTTGCATTAAGAAACGTTTTGAACCCTGATCTATGGCCATTCACGTCGCCCTCCATCACCGCTCGCATTACATCTATGACCGCCTGGTCGGCCATTCCCCGCACGTTGTCCGGCTGCGTCCGGCGCCGCATTGTCGAACGCCCATTCTGAGTTACTCGCTCCGTATCCTCCCCAAACAGCATTTCATTAACTGGCAGCAAGACCCGTTCAGCAATTACCTCGCCCGCCTTGTTTTTCCGGCAAAAGCCGACCAATTGCTGATCGAAGTGGACCTGGTCGCAGAAATGGCGGTTTATGATCCGTTCGATTTTTTCGTCGAAACCAGCGCTGAGAAGTTTCCCTTCACCTACGAGCCGTCGCTGAAGAAGGAACTCGCGCCGTTTCTTGAAGCCGCGCCCGCCGGGCCTTTGTTGGCGGAGTATCTCAGCGCGATCCGCCGCGACGCGATGGGCACGAACGATTTTCTGGTGTACCTCAACCAACGCCTTTGGAAGGACATCAAGTATCTGATCCGCCTCGAACCAGGGGTGCAAACACCCGAGGCAACGCTCCAGCTCCGCTCCGGGTCGTGCCGCGACGCGGGATGGTTGTTGGTGCAGTTGCTGCGCCATCTGGGTCTCGCCGCCCGTTTTGTTTCCGGCTATCTCATTCAATTCAAGCCGGACCTCAAGTCGCTTGACGGTCCTTCCGGCGCGGACCTGGACTTCACCGACCTTCACGCCTGGTGCGAAGTGTATCTCCCCGGCGCCGGCTGGGTCGGTCTGGACCCCACTTCCGGCCTGCTGGCCGGCGAAGGACACATTCCTCTCGCGTGCACACCCGAGCCGACGAGCGCCGCCCCGATCAGTGGCGCGGTGGACGAATGCGAAGCGAAGTTCAGTCACGAAATGCGGGTCACACGCATTCACGAATCGCCGCGCGTCACCAGCCCCTACACGGAGGAACAATGGGAGGAGATCGAAGCCCTGGGCCACCGGGTCGATGCCGAACTCGAACAGGGCGACGTGCGCCTCACCATGGGCGGCGAACCGACATTTGTCTCGATCGACAACAGGGATGGCGAGGAATGGAATTTCACCGCCGTCGGCGCGGAAAAACGCCGGCTGTCGGGCGCCTTGATTCGCCGCCTGAAAAACGCATTCGCGCCGGGCGGCCTGCTGCACTTCGGCGAGGGCAAGTGGTATCCAGGCGAGTCGCTGCCGCGCTGGGCGCTGAGCTGTTACTGGCGCAGGGACGGCGAGAGCATCTGGCACGACGACTCGCTGTTCGCCGATGAAGGCGTGAACTACGGCCACACGGAAAAGGAGGCCGCCTGGTTCATTCATCAACTGGCGCACCTCCTCGATGTGAAGGCAAAGCACATCCTGCCGGCTTATGAAGACGCCTGGTACTACCTCTGGCGCGAGCGCCGCTTGCCGACCAACGTCGATCCGCACCAATCACGGCTCGAAGACAAGGAAGAACGCGCCCGCCTGGCCAGGATCTTCAATCAAGGCCTCAAAAAGATCGCCGGTTACGTCCTCCCCATCCGCCGTCGCCCGGATGGCGGGCCGTGCTGGAACAGTGGTCCCTGGTTCATGCGCCAGGAACGGCTCTTTCTCATTCCCGGCGATTCGCCCATCGGCTTGCGCCTGCCCCTGGATTCGGTCCCTTGGGTCGCCCGCTCCGATTATCCCTGCGTCCACCCGCCTGACCCGATGCAAAAACTGCCGCCCCTGTCCAGGCCGGACGAACGGCGCGCCCGGCCGGGGAGCGTCCAGCGCGTCGCGCAACCCTTCGTTCGCGGCGCTTTCGCGGGTCCCGACCGCGGGCCGGTCCGCGAACAGCGCCTCGGCGAACCGGAGGATACCTGCGAGTCCGAACGCCGGCCCGCGCTTTACCAGTCCGCCGACTGGATTGTCCGCACCGCGTTGTGCGTCGAACCGCGCGACGGCCGGCTTTACATTTTCATGCCGCCGGTGGCCAAGACGGAGGATTACCTCGACCTCACGGCGGCGGTCGAGGAAACGGCAGCCAACCTGAAGCTCCCGGTCATCATCGAAGGCACGCCGCCGCCGCACGATGATCGCCTGAACCATATCAAAGTCACACCCGACCCCGGTGTCATCGAGGTGAACCTTCACCCCGCGCACAACTGGGATGAACTCGTGAAAAACACCACCGTGCTCTACGAAGAAGCCCGCCAAACGCGCCTGGGCACGGAGAAATTCATGATCGATGGCCGCCATGTCGGAACCGGCGGCGGCAACCACGTTGTCATCGGCGGCCCTACGCCCGCCGACAGCCCGGTTCTGCGCCGGCCCGACCTGCTGCGAAGCCTGCTCTGCTTCTGGCAAAACCACCCGTCTTTGTCGTTTCTTTTCAGCGGGCTCTTCATCGGCCCGACCAGCCAGCACCCGCGCGTGGACGAGGCGCGGAATGATTCCCTCTACGAACTCGAAATCGCCTTCAAGGAACTCGACAGGCAACTGGGGAGCGCGCCCGCCTCGGGCGCCGTTCCGGGCGCCCTTGCCGGAAACATCACCGCAACAGGTGCGGTGGCCGGGGTCCCGGCAAGGGCAGCCGCCGCGCCTGCGTTCCCCTTCGTCCCACCCTGGCTGGTGGACCGGATTTTTCGCAACCTGCTCATTGACGTCAGCGGCAACACCCATCGCGCCGAGTTTTGCATCGACAAACTTTACGCGCCACAAAGCAGCGCCGGCCGCCTTGGTCTGGTCGAGTTGCGGGCCTTTGAAATGCCGCCGCACGCGCGCATGAGTCTGACGCAACAGCTCCTGCTCCGCTCCTTGATCGCCCGTTTCTGGAAACGGCCTTACCAGCGTTCCCTGGTGCGTTGGGGCACCGAACTCCATGACCGGTTCATGCTCCCGCATTTTGTCCGGGAGGATTTCCAGGACGTGATTGAAGAGTTGCAGGATGGCGGCTATCCGCTGAAAGCGGATTGGTTCGCGCCCCATTTTGAATTTCGTTTTCCGCTCTACGGCCAGGTGACTCAACGCGGGCTCAATCTCGAGGTCCGCCAGGCCCTCGAACCCTGGCCTGTGCTGGGCGAACAGGGCCTCGCGGGGGCCACGGTGCGTCATGTCGATTCCTCGCTCGAACGCCTCCAAATCAAGGTCCGTGGCATGATCGATTCGCGCCACTTCATCACGTGCAATGGCCGCGCCCTGCCGCTGCATCCGACGGGAACCGAAGGCGAATATGTCGCGGGTGTCCGCTTTCGCGCGTGGCAACCGCCGGAATGTTTGCAGCCGACCATCGGCGTCCATACACCACTCATTTTCGACATCGTTGACGCCTGGAACGGGCGATCCATCGGGGGTTGCACCTACCACGTCTCGCATCCGGGCGGTCGGCACTTCGAAACGTTCCCCGTCAACGCCTACGAAGCCGAGAGCCGGCGCCTCGCCCGTTTCTTCCACATCGGCCACACGCCCGGACGGATGGACGTCGCGCCGCCCGAACGCCGCCGGGAGTTCCCCTTCACGCTCGATTTGCGGAATATCTGAACGAAAATCCGAAGTTGCCTCGGTCAAAACCTCGCGACATTAAAATGATCCGATCGGATCATTTAATGTCGCGCCTGGGAAAGGCGGGATCTGCTTTGTTCCACGCTGTCAGCAAGACTGGAGTCCTTCTTCCGCATCTCCGCATCCGAACTTCGAGCTTGTTCGGTCATTCGAAATCCGGGTTTCGCCATTTGCGCGTTCCCACTTCCATCTCACCGGCTGATTCACCGCAACGATGCTCGCCAAGCCGGGCGGCCTTTGGTATAAGTCGCGCCGACATGAGCCAGGCCGTTGCCTCGCCCAACCAGAAATCCGCGCTGTTTGCCGGTTACCAACCGGTCAGCGGCGCGTTCGACGAATTCCTGGGGCCCGACGGCGAAGTCCGTCCCCATTATCTGCCACTGCTTGGCGCCCTGGACAAACTCGGCACCGCCGAACTGAAGCGTCGGGTTGAAACCAGCCGGCGCCTCGTCCACGAGCAAGGCATCTCCTACAACGTGTATGGCGACGCGCGCGGCCTGGACCGGCCCTGGCAAATCGATACGGTGCCGTTCGTCATTGCTTCCGACGAGTGGAAATCGCTCGAGACAGCCCTGGTCCAGCGCGCCCTGCTGATCAATCGCATCCTGGCCGACTGTTACGGGCCGCAAGACCTCATCCGCTCCGGCCGGCTGCCGCCCGCCCTCGTTTATGCGCAGCCGGATTTTCTCCGCCCGTGCCACGGCGTTCGCGCGCCGCAGGATGTTTTCCTGCATCTGTATGCAGCCGACCTCGCGCGCCTGCCCGACGGGCGCTGGTGGGTCACTTCCGACCGCACTCAGATTGCCACCGGCGCGGGCTACGCCCTGGCCAATCGCCTCATCACCTCGCGCCTCCTGCCGGTGCCCTTCCGCGACGAAAAAGTCCAGCGCCTGGCCGGTTTTTTCCGCGAGCTCCGGAACTCGCTCGCGCGACTGGCCCTGCGCCGCACCGATGATCCGCGCGTGGTCCTCCTGACACCCGGCCCTTACAACGAGACCTACTCCGAGCAGGTCTGGCTGGCGCGATACCTGGGCTACATGCTGGTGGAGGGACAGGACTTGACCGTGCGCGACGACCGGGTGTTTCTGAAGACGCTCTCTGGTCTTGAACCCGTGGACGTGATTCTGCGGCGGGTGGACGACGATTTCTGCGACCCGCTCGAACTCCGCAACGACTCGATGCTGGGCGTGCCGGGCCTGCTGGAGGCCCTTCGCGCGGGCAATGTCGCGGTTGCCAACGCCCCGGGCAGCGCCCTGTTGCAAAGCCCGGCATTCCTCGCGTTTCTCCCCGGTCTTTGCCGGCACCTGTTCGGCGAGGAACTCAAGCTGCCGTCGGTGGCCACCTGGTGGTGCGGCCAGGAAAAGGCCCGGGCCTATGTCCTGGAACACCTCCACGAACTTTTCGTGAAACCCGCCTTCCGCTCCCGCGCGCGCGGAATGGAGCCGGGTCGCGAACTCTCCGCCGAGGAGCGCGAGGCATTGAGGCGCGCCATCGAATTTCAACCCCACCTCTTTGTGGGCCAGGAATGGTGGGACCTTTCCAACGCGCCTTCGTGGAGCGACGCCGGGCTCAAGCCGCGCCGCGTGGCGTTGCGCGCCTACCTGGTCGCGACCGAAGGCGGCTACAAGGTGATGCCCGGTGGCTTGACCCGCGTGGCGACCGAGTCCAGCGGACGCTCCGTCTCGATGCAACGGGGCGGCGCGAGCAAGGACACGTGGGTGTTGAGCGACGCGCCGGTCGAGGAACTCACGCTGCTGCACCCGCTGAACCAGAACATCGAGCTGCGGCGGGTGGGCAACAACCTGCCCAGCCGCATGGCCGACAATTTCTTCTGGCTGGGCCGCTACGCGGAGCGGGCCGACGGCACTGCGCGGATGTTGAGGAGCGCGCTGTTGCGCATCAGCCCGGAGAGCCCCGGCAGCGCGCTGCCCGTGCTGGTGCCGATCCTCAACGCGCTCGAGGCGCAGAAACAGATCGCCAGCGCAAAGGAGCGTCCCGAACTGCGCCAAAACATCGAGGCACTCGAAGCCGAGCTGTTGGCGGCCATTTTTGACCCCGCGCGCTCCGGCAGCCTGCGCTATCTGGCCGACCATATGCACAAGCTGGCCATGATCCTTCGCCACCGCACCTCCAACGACCTCTGGCGTACGCTCAGTCAACTGGACGACCGGCTCACGCGGCCCGCGTCGAACGAGGCGCTCCTGGCGGGCGACGCGGTGGGCGTCATCAACCAGACCTTGCTCGGCCTGGCCGCGTTCCAGGGTCTCGCCCGCGAGAACATGACCCGGGCGCAGGGTTGGCGGTTTGTGGACATGGGCTATCGCATCGAACGCGCGCTGTATGTCAGCACGTTCCTGGATGCCGCACTGTGTTCGTCCGAGGCCGACAACTCGAGTGTCCTGGAAGCCGTGCTTGAAGTTTGCGACAGCACCATCACCTACCGCTCGCGCTACAATCTCCTGCCGCACATCGCCGCGGTGTATGACCTGGTGTTGCTCGACGACACGAACCCGCGCTCGATCCTGTTTCAACTCAACCAACTGGTAAAACACTTCGAGCGGCTCCCGCGCGAACGGGAAAGCGCGTTACCCAGCCCCGCCCAGCGCATTCTCATCCAGTGCCTCGCCGATCTGCGCCTGACCGACCCGCACACGCTCGCTCGTGTGGATAAGAACTGGCACGAAACCCCGGCGGCGAAGGTGGTGCAGTTCATCGCGCAGGAAATGCCGCGGCTATCCGATGCTATTTCGGTGAGCTACTTCGCGCACTCGGCCATCGCCCGAACGGGCCTGGGAGGCGAAAATGAACTACCGCATTCTCCATAGCACCATCTACGATTACTCCGAGCCGGTGGCGGTGTCGCACCATGCCGCGCGTGTGGAACCACGTCTGCTCCCGGCCCAACAACGCCAGGCGTTCGACCTTCGCATCACGCCGACCCCGGCGCTGCGCAAGATGCGGACGGATTACTTTGGCAATCGCGTCTGTTTTTTCAGCATTCAGGAACTCCATCAACACATGGAAATCGTCGCCGAAAGCCTGGTCCGTGTCGCGCCCGTCACACCGTCCGTGCCGTCCCTCTCCCCCCCGTGGGAGAAGGTGGCCGCGCTTTTCCACGATCCCGTGTCGCCGGAACTGGTCGAGCCTTACCAGTTCTGCTTCGCCTCGCCGCTGCTGGACAACTCGCCCGAACTGGCCGATTACGCGCGGTCGAGTTTCCCCAAGGACACATCGCTGCTGGCGGGTGTGCTCGAGCTGACCCGGCGCATTTTCCGCGACTTCAAATACGACCCGGTGGCGACAACGGTGGCGACGCCGCTGGAGGAAGTGCTGGCAAAGCGCCGGGGGGTTTGCCAGGACTTCGCCCACCTCGCCATCGCTGGCCTGCGTTCACTCGGTCTGGCCGCGCGTTACGTGAGCGGTTACCTGCGCACCCGGCCCCCCGAGGGCAAGGAGCAACTCGTCGGCGCGGACGCGTCTCACGCCTGGTTCGCCGTTTTTTGTCCCGGCTTCGGCTGGCTGGACTTCGATCCAACCAACAACGGCATCCCCGCCGATGAACACATCACCGTTGCCTACGGGCGCGATTACAGCGATGTCAGCCCTGTCAACGGAGTGATCCTCGGCGGCGGCAGCCATTCGTTGAAAGTGGCGGTGAGCGTGGCGCCCATGTCGTAGGATTTTCAATGGTCGGGGCGTCGTGGTGTCGGCACGGGACTGTTTCTGCGGGGAATCCCTTAAGCTTGGGCGCCGCCCATCTTCGCACACCGCCGAAATGGCGACTCCCGAAGCGATGGAGCAGCGGCGCACGGCGGCGCAAGACCGCGGCGAAGGCTCTCTGACGGCAGTGATTTCCGGGGGTAAGTTGCCACGGCGAGAAGACGAAAAAGAAGTGAGACGTGGTTCTTGATTTTGTGAGTTTGGCCTGGGCTTTTTAATGGTCGGGGCGGTGAGATTTGAACTCACGACCTTCTGAACCCCATTCAGACGCGCTACCAAGCTACGCTACGCCCCGAACCATGACGCGCCGCTTCAACAGCAGCACTCGGCTCAATCGGGTTCGTGGTCCCAATGCGCGACGAAAAAGTCGTGAGGGCTTTCCATGAACCGCGCACCCTCTCACCCTGGGGGGAGAGGGTGTCCGACTTGTCCGCCGTAGCCTCGGCGAAGGCGCAAGGTCGGGTGAGGGGGCGACCTCAATGGTTCATTGACCCAAATGCGCGCCAAAAATGGCGTCGAGGCTTTCCGTGAACCGTCCTTTGGTCCTCGTCCTCGAGTAGCCGCGGGACTGCCTTCCAAAAATTTAAGGCCTGTGCACATTCGACGAAGCGCTTTTGTCACGGTTTGGTCAGTCGATAGAACGTATTGCTGCCGGGCACCCTGTTGCTGAACGTCCAGCGATCGCCGGCGATGATAGCGTCGTTTGTTACCAGCACCCAGTTGGTCTCGGCAGGCAAAAGGAAGGCCTGTTCCAACCTGAAGCCGGCGGCCGCCGCAGGCCAGGAAAGCACAACGGAATTTTCGGAATGCGCAATCGAGAGTCTTGCCGCGTCCGTGACATTAAATGGAAGACTCTGGCCGATGTGTCCCCGGCCATCGTCGGCCCACAACGTCACGTTTGTCCCCG
>WNGF01008395.1_pt1 | contig 16050 bp, 15 predicted proteins | sample 5400641 | NCBI WGS metagenome assembly WNGF01 (sample SAMN13153371, study PRJNA577476) | soil metagenome | isolation source: 80 cm soil or saprolite under grassland replicate 2 | place: USA:California | collected 2016-06-15
GCGGCTGACCAGCGCGCCGATTAGAAACGAAATGGCTGCGAGTGGAATGAAGGAGAAAAACCGCAGAACAAGCGCGAGCGGACCGTTTAATATTTCGCCAATCCGAATTAGCCAACCCGAACTGTGTTCGTGTATTGCGCGATCGGCAACGCCGTGTTTATCGACGCTGAGCCAAATCAGGAGCGCCGCCTCAACCGTGGCCGCATAAAACCCGAGGAAGTTGAGCGCAGCGATTCTGTGCCCGAGCAATTCCAATAGGGCAGCGGCGGACCCTAATCCCGCGGTGCCGAAATGAATCGGTAGCAACGTCCGATGCAAAAACCACGCGGGAATCGCAGTGGCGCCGATCAGCACGCCGGGGTAGGTCGCAAGCAAAGTTCCGAAGATCGCCGAACCAAAAATGAAGATGCCGGCGGCGATACGCAGAAGTTGATCGAGTGTGCCAGGGAAGATCTGATGCGCGTGAAGTTCGAGCGCGATCAAACCCGGAACGGCGCATGCGCCGAACGCGCTGAGAATCCAGGCGCCCATCGACATGGCCGATCGATGTTTAAAAACGCGCAGCATGTTGAGGAAGAGGTGCGGGCGGCCAAGATCCATGATCAAAAGAACAGGTGAAAGAATCGTCCCAGCTATGGAGGCAACCCATATAGCTGCACGTGCAAGATCGACATGATGAAAAATGATCGCGCCGCTCGCGATTACCGCGGACATCCCGGCGATTCCGCCCATGAAAAAATAAATCGGAATCTCCCACGTCCAGACCGGCGGTTTGACCACGGCTTGACCGTAGTAACCGGGTTTGCGCGGAATCGGGCCACCGGCAACATCCACGCCTTTCCCCGGAACGACGCCTTCCTTCCACGCCTGCTCGCGCAACTGCTCAAGTCGCTGTTCGTTGGATCGCTCGTTTGTCATACGCAGTGGGGAGCGCTGGCATTTTGCCCGCTCTGTCCGGCACGTTGCCGGGCAGCTTCAGTGGAAACCGATACTGATGCGTAAAGCGTTGTTCGAGGCGACGGGTGAGAGGCCGCCGGCAACATGCCGGCGGCAGCGAGCAACATGCTTGCGCTCCCCGATCTTCGCGCTTCTTGATATTTCGTCATGAGAAAAACGCGAACGCCAGGAGCGTTGCGATGATTGATGCAATTGCGGTCGCGAACGCCGATGTCCACGCTGACTTCAAATAAATCGTTGGAATCTGCGGCTTCGGGGGAAGTCCATAGGCCTCTGGTTCACCGAGAATCAAAAAGAACGCGTGAATGCCGCGCACCGATGTTTCCTGCGGATCGTAAAGTCGCGCGTCATTGTAGCCACTTTGGCGTAATTGCTGCACGCGCTCCGTTCCGCGTGCGCGTAAATCATCAAGCCGGCCAAACACGATAGATTCGGTCGGGCAAACTTTTGCGCAGGCCGGAACGAGTCCGCTCTTTTGTCGATCGTAACAGAAGGTGCACTTGAACGCGCCACCAGCATCGGGAAGCGGTTCGGGCCGGCGATCGATCACGCCGAACGGACAGGACACCACGCAATAGCCGCAGCCGTTGCAGACATCGTTCTGCACGAGCACGGAGCCAACTTCGGCGGACAGGTCACCGTCACCATTGTCTAACGAATGTGAGCCGACGATCTGATTTCCCTTTTGTCGATCTTGCTCGAGAAACATGACGTGGCGCCATGTCGATGCGCCGAGATGGCCGGTGTTGTCATAGGAATTCCCCGACCAGATGAACCCGTCGTCGGGCACGTGATTCCATTCTTTGCACGCGACTTCGCAAGCTTTGCAACCGATGCAAACGCTCGGATCGGTGAAGAAGCCCACCTCGACTCTTTCCTGCACGAAATTGTGATGGCGCTGGTTCGTGCTCTGTAGTCCCTCGCCGATCATGGCTTATGCGCGCGCGTCTTGCTGTGGTTTGGGCAGCGTCGGCGCCTCGCGTGCCGTTCGCGACGCCATCGCCGGCAAAAATTCCTGCTCATTCTTTTCCTTCTGTGGCGTGACCCCCGCCGCTGGTTTGTGCACCGAGTGGTTCTTCGGGATGCAGAATCGTCGGGCCTGCTTGTGGGGCGTATTTATTGAGAAACTCGGCGAACGCGCGTCCGCGCGGCAAACGGCCCGGCACAATGTTACAAGTGCACGCCTTGGCTTCCATGATCGTGACATTTGGTTCGCCGGAAATGGCGAGAAGATCATTGGCGCCGCCGCCGCGCACCAGGCCGGCTGTCCCGTAATGATAAGGCAACGCGACTTGGTGCACGCTCTTTCCGTTCACGCGCAACACTCGAATCCGGCGACTAACAAGCGCCCTCGCTTCAATGGCCGCGCGTAACGTAACGATGCAAATGTGCTCGCCATTGTTGATCTCGAGTTCGCGCGCGAGTTCGGGCGAAATCTCGGCGAACATTTCCGGCTGGAGTTCGGCGAGATGACTGAGAAAACGCGACATGCCGCCGGCCGTATGATGTTCGGTGAGGCGATAGGTGGTCAGCACAAATGGAAATTTCGAATCCCCCGGTGGCGCGAACCGATTCTCGGCACGCGGGAACCAGTGCACCGCCGGATTTGTGTTGCGCGAATAAAGTTCATTTGAGACCGGCGACTCGAGCGGTTCGTAATGCGTCGGCAGCGGTCCATCCTGCAAACCCTTGGGCACGTATAGCCAACCCAGTCCGTCCTCGTGCAGAATAAACGGTGCATCACCTGGAATCGCGTCGAGTCCCTCCGCGCCTGGCTCCGGTTCGTACTCCGGAGCTTTTCCTTTTACAAAGCCGGGAACGTCGATGCCTGTCCATTTTTCCGAGTCCCACCACACCAATTTTTTCCGTTCGCTCCAAGGACTGCCGTCCGGCCGTGCACTGGCACGGTTGTAAATGATTCGGCGATCGCTCGGCCACGCGAAGCCCCAACCATGGCCGAGATAATCTCTGGATTTGCGTGAGTTCGCCTTGTTTACGCCATCGCGGCCAAGAACGCCGGAGTAAATCCAGCAGCCGCACGAAGTGGAGCCGTCGGATTTCAATTCCGCGAAACCATTCACCTGTGGGCCATGATGAGCGTTGCCGTCGCGATCGATACCGAAAACGACGCGGTCACGCGCGCCGGGGTCACCGCCCCCGGCTACAGGATTAGTTTTCCAGCCGTTGATCTCGGCGAGCACGGCTTCCATTTTCGGATCGCCGAGTTCGTCTTCCGGATACCACCAATCGAGAACGCGCAGCGGCTCGTCCACTGGGTCACGCGATGCTTTCACCTTCGCGATCAAACGCAACGCTAGCTGATGAATGAACCATGCGTCGGAGCGACAATCCCCGGGCGGATCGACAGCTTTTTCGCGCCATTGCAAAAGTCGCTGCGTGTTAGTGAATGCCCCTTCCTTTTCAGCGTGACCGGCAGCAGGGAAAAAGAAAAGTTCGGTATCAATGTCCTCGGCACTTAATTCACCGCGCTCGACCTCGGGCGATTCGCGCCAGAAATTTGCCGATTCAATTTCCACCATCTCGCGCACCACTAGCCATTTCAATTTCGAGAGCGCTTTACGCTGGAGCCGCGCATTAGGAGCACCGACGGCTGGGTTCTGCCCCATCAAAAACATGCCCTCCATTTTTCCGTCGAGCATGTCGTAGAGGTATTCGAAGAAGGAATGGTTGCCAGTGAGTTTGGGAAGCCAACAGTAGCCGAAATCGTTTTCTGCGGTCGCATTCTTCCCGTAGTACGCCTTGAGCGTGCTCACGAGGTATTTCGGGTAATCCGCCCAGAGGCCGGTCTTTTTTGTGTAGTTCTCGAGATATTGCTGAAGCGTTTCGTCGCCTTTGCGCGGCATTGCGAGGTAGCCGGGAAGAATATCGTAAAGCGTCGGAATGTCAGTTGAGCCCTGGATCGAAGCGTGGCCGCGCAACGCGAGAATTCCACCGCCCGGCCGGCCAATATTTCCAAGCAGCAACTGTAAGATCGCAGCCGCACGAATGATCTGCACTCCCTTCGAATGCTGCGTCCAACCGACGGCATAACAAATCGCCGCTGTTCTCTCCGGGCCGGACGCGGCAACCAGGGCGTCCGCGACCTTGTAGAAAAGCTCCGGCGGAATGCCGCAGATTTTCTGCACCATCTCCGGTGTGTAGCGGGAGAAATGTCGTCTTAATTTCTGAAAAACACATTGCGGATCTTGCAATGTGAGATCGCGCAGCGGCCGACTTAGATCACCACCTTTATAAACCCAGCTGTTGCCTTCGTAAGCGCGTCTCTGTTCATTCCAACCAGAGAAATAGCCATCGCCGTTCTCCTCCGGGTCGCGGTATTCGTCGCTCAAGATGCAGGAGGCGTTCGTGTAATAAACGACGTACCCACGAAAGAAGAGATCGTTCTCAATCAAGTACCTGATGATTCCGCCGAGAAATGCGATGTCAGAGCCAGCGCGAATCGGTATCCAAATGTCGGCGAGCGCGCTCGTCCGTGAAAATCGTGGATCGACGTGAATGATGGTCGCGCCGCGCTCCTTTGCTTTCATGACCCAGCGGAAGCCGACCGGGTGCGCCTCGGCCATTGAAGAGCCTTCGATCAAAATACAATCGGCGTTAGCGAGATCTTGTTGCGCGGTTGTAGCTCCGCCACGGCCGAAGGAGGTGCCCAGACCGGGCACCGTGCTGCTATGTCATATCCGCGCCTGGTTGGATATGCACACCATTCCCAGGCCTCCGGTAAACAGTTTTTTGATCAGATAATTTTCTTCGTTATCCAGCGTAGCGCCGCCGAGATGGCAGATCGCGGTGGTGTGATTGATTGCTGCCCCGTTCTCCTGCTTAACGAAGGTGCGTTTTCGCGATTCCCAAACGCGGTCCGCCACCATGTCCATCGCGCGATCCAACGAAATCTCCGTCCATTCTTTCGCGCGCGGTGCGCGATATTTCATTTTTGTCTCGCGCCGGCTATGCGTGAGCAATTGGTAAGACGCCGCGCCTTTCGGGCAAAGATTCCCTTGACTAATCGGACTCTCCGGATCGCCTTCGATCGAAATTAGTTTCCCCTTTTTGTGATAGATGAGCTGACCGCATCCAACACCGCAATAAGGGCAAATCGATCGTGACACCTCCGCATCGTCGATGCGCGCGTGCATCGCGCGCGTTTTGTCTGACATGGCTTCCAACCCTGTGCCGTCCGTCCGCTCACGAATTTGACGAATGAGCGGCCACTTCGAGAGCAACGCAGTGAGTGACGTCATGTCGTCTAGTCCTCGTTTAAACGGCCATTTTCCTTGCTATCTTTTCTATCCGTAGTTGTAAAGCGCAAAACGGGATGTCGTTCTTTCTTAAGCTCCCACCAGGGCCTCTGCCTCAAAGAATCGATCCCACGACGCCGCCTTCGACGCGCAATGCCGCGCCGTTTGTCGCGGAGGAAAGCGGGCTGGCGACGAACGCAACCAGCGCCGCTGGAATATGCCGCCGAACGTGTGAGAGTGATTGCATGGCGCTAGCGAATCCGCTTTGATGAGCGGTGGTGCAGCTGCAGACACGACGCGATTTTCTTTCTCTCGCCGGCAAAGGTCTCGGACTGGCCGCGCTTTCTTCAGCAACGGTGGCGTCATTGCTGAAAAAAGTCGAGGCAGCCAGCAGGAATGTGACGCATCTCACGCCGGAAGAAGCGGCGATGGATGAAGATTATTGGGCCGTCATCCAAAATTCGTTCAGCGTCACGCGCGGCATCATTAACCTGAACAACGGCGGCGTTTCGCCCAGCCCGCGGACAGTAACCGAAGCGCTGGTGCGTTACATCTGGGAGCAGGAAGACGCCACTGCTTACACGATGTGGCAAATCCTCGAGCCGCAATGCGAAACCATCCGCACTGGGCTGGCCGAACTGTTCGGTTGCGACCGGGAAGAGATCGCCATTACGCGCAATGCTTCGGAGTCGCTCGAGACTCTATTGATGGGCATGGATCTCAAGTCGGGCGACGAAATTCTCACGACAACGCAGGATTACCCGCGCATGCTGACGACGCTGCGCCAGCGCGAAAAGCGCGAAGGTTTAAAGCTGAAGCTGATCCAGATTCCGATTCCGCCGAAGAACCTCGAAGAGATTACGGCAGCGTTCGAAAAAGGGATCACCGACCGCACCCGGCTGATCCTGATATCGCATCAAATCAATATCACCGGTCAGATCACGCCGGTGAAAGCCGTCTGCGAGATGGCGCAGGCGCGAGGCATCGAGACGATCGTGGACGGCGCGCATTCTTTCGCGCAGTTCGATTTCAAACAGAAAGACCTTGGTTGCGATTACTTTGGCACCAGCCTGCACAAGTGGTTGTACGCGCCAAAAGGCACCGGCATGCTTTATGTGAAGCGGGATAGAATTGACAAGCTCTGGCCGCTTATGGCCGCCGAAGCGAAGCAGACCGCCGACATTCGCAAGTTCGAAGAGATCGGCACGCACTCGGCCGCGCCGAAGCTCGCGATCGGCGAAGCGCTCCTGTTCCACAACGGCATCGGCGGCAAGCGCAAGGAAGCGCGGCTGCGTTACCTGTCGCGTTACTGGATGAACCGGCTCAAAGACGTGCCGAAGATTCGGTTCAATACTTCGTTCGATCCCAAACAATCGTGCGCCATTGCCAATGTTCAGATCGAAGGTACAAATCCGGAAGCGGTGACGAAATACCTCTTCGACAAACATCGCATCTTCGCCACTCCGATTGTGCACGAAGAATTTCAGGGTATTCGGATCACGCCGAACCTTTACACAACGCTTGGGGAATTGGATCGTTTCTGCGAGGAGATGGAACTGATCGCCCGCCGCGGGCTGCCGGCGTAGCGAGGGACTTCGGAGCTGGGAGGAGATTGGAAATTCGAGATGATCGCGCTGGCTCATCGTTAGAACGGCAACTCAGTGACATGACCCGTGCGCGAAATTTTCACGATAAATGGCGGCTTCTGCTGTTGCAGGATTCGCCGAACCTGCGGCGGTGCCTTTAGAAAAATTTCAGCCAGCGTTTCTGCCCGCAGATTGCCCTGCGCCGCGAGCACAAACGCGCGTACTTTCGCGCGACGGATCGCTTGCTTCTCGGCTGGTGAATCACGCACGCCCATGACGCTGCGGATCATTGGAGCGATCATCGTTATCACCGGCGTGCTCATAGCCTTACTCGGAATCGAGCGGCACCAGCGAATGATTGATTGGTGGCTCTCCGCTGGAGGAACGATTCAATTCGTCTGGGGACCAATCGCGCTCGTGTTCGGGGTTTTTCTGATTTACGCGATCGTGTGACAAGAAGTCGGACGAGAGGAAAATGGGTCGCGCCTAAACTCCGAACTCCGAAAAAACCTTTCCGGGGTCAACGACCCCTGCTACAACTTGCAGGCGAGCGTCGCACAGCGACGCTGCTACAGTGCTCTAGCTCATGCATCGTAAGCCGCTTAGGATGGATGAAGAGGAATCGTTATTGAGGGGAAGAAGGAAGAGCATTTTGCGAGCTTAACGCTGATGCGTTATTGTTCCTACTATGAGCGCCACTGAAATCATCGAGCAATTCAAAGCCCTCCCCGCGAGTGAACGAGCGCAAGTCGCAAAGTTCGTTGTGGAAAATGATGATTCGTGGGTCCCCGAAGCCTTCAAGCAAGGCATGGCCGATGCCGAGGCGGGACGATTTGTCGATCTGGATACCGCACTCAACGAGCCGTATCCAGGCGATAAATGAAATATCGTTTCAGAGCGACTCGCGCGTTTTGGCGCAGTTTTGGAAAGTTGTCTCCCCGGCAACAAGGTAACGCACGCCAGGCGTTTCTTATTTTCAAGCAGAACCCTTTTCATCCAAGCTTGCGTTCCCACAAGATCCACAAACTCTCCGCCCGTTACGCGCGCACTATTTACGCAGCGGAGATTGAAGCGGATCTGCGCGTTGTCTTCTACATCGAAGGCGACGTCGTTGTAACAGTGGACATCGGTTCGCACGCTCTTTACCGCTGATAGTCGCGACATTGGACTGCGGCGAATTGCCGCCAGATGATTTTGCGTTCAACCGCGGAGCCGACAGTTGGATCGAGTTCAGCTAGTTGCGCACCGGCTTTTGGGCTTACTTCGACTCGGTAGGCCATAGGACATGGAGCGGTTGCCATGGTTCGAACTCGCCGTCCAGATCCTGCCGGCGGGCTTCACGCAATTCCTCAATTAGCTTCGGGTTCTGCGCCGTCAGCCAATCGTGTAATTCATCAAGAGTTTCGACGGACGAGAGCACTGGCACCGGAATCTCGACAACGTCCTTTGGTATATGCTCAGCGTGTCAGTTTTACATTTTGAAAGCAACTATGGTGCAGAATTCAACGAGATTGGAAAGTCCCCTTTCGCGAACAAGCGGCTGCTCTACAGGATCAAGCAGAGGCTAGCACCGTTCCCTCACAGATAAAGAGACCTGAGCGGACTCCGCCAACACACCACTCATGTTTCTCTCTCGAAAGAGGTGGAGACCACTCTCTCTTGTGGAGCACTAAAAAATCCTCCCACCGCTTCGTGGTGACGCGGCACAGTCATGTCTAGGGTTGGAAGCAAACAAAATATCAAATGAAAACAAAACTACGCCAAACCATTCCGCGACGCAGCCCGCGTCAGTTGTTTCGAAAACGTGCGCGCAGGCACGACCCGATGCTTCTGCTAAACATGTCGCTCTTTAACTTCACCGACGGATGGGGCCGGGTTTTTTCCAAAGAGCAATATGGACGCTTCTCCATGTGACAATTCGACGCAGACAACCGGATCCGTTGCCGATCGAGATGAACGCAGCGCGACAATCCGTCGTAGTCAAAGCGCAGACTTCCGCCAAGCGCATTCTGAATTTGAACGGGATCAGTTCGATGAAGTCATAAGACGCATGCAGCTGATGTTCTGAATTATGAAACGCTATACCCTCCGAGCGGCACTTCACGACGCCGCAATCTTGAACCAATTACGTCTGGAATACCGCCGGACCAATAAGAATCGGCGCAAAGATTCCTTCTCGCGCTGGCTGTCCCGATACTTGACCAGCGTGAGGCGACACCAATGCCATCTCGACTTTGGACACGAAAACGTTCGTCGCGACGGAACATGTTAATTTGGCCGGGTGATGATTGGACTTTGTTTATCTCATGATCACGTTTTGTTACTGAAAGGTGTATTCCATATTGTGCTTCGAATTCCGGGCCGCCGAATAACTTGGCGTTCAATGTCGGACGGTTTCATGTCGGGCGTGGTTTCCTTCGAGCCGCGCTCCGATCAAGAAACGGAAGTGACGTTCAAAATACGTTCGATTTTCGACCTCCCAGCCTCTCGCGAAGAGTGGAAGAATATCTTGGCAATTTCAAACGGTTGGTTGAGAGCGGGGAGCCTGCCGGATCGGCGTGAGGATCGGGCAATGTGATCGGCCGGAATTGGTTTTGTTGATACACTTCCCGAACGTAGCCCGGCCTTTTCGATACGCTGGGGAATTAGGTTTTGTGATGGATCATCCGGGATTGCTTTCACTGTCACCCGGCGCCAGGAGATGACCGAAGAAGTGGCCGGCGAGGAGGAAGATAACGCCGGCTGTTCCGCACAATCCTGCGTGCAGAAGCCAGAACTGTGGCGCAGACATTTTCTCCAAAAAACCGCCGATCCAGCCAACGAGATTGTTGGCGGCGAAAAAGGCCAGATAATAAATGCCGATGATGGTGGCGGACAACGCAGCCGGCGCAACGCGCGCATAAAGCGCAAGCGAAACAGGAAAAACGTTGGCGAACCCGATGCTGTTGAGCACGTGGAATGTGATGAGCCAGCCGATGGAAACTTTCTGGCCGGAACTAGCGGCGATTGCCGCGCCCATCGCGAGGGAGAGCATTCCCGTTACGGCGCAAAGACTTCCGATGCCGATCTTTGTAATCTCTGCCGGCTCCGGGAACTTCTTCGACCAGAGTCGCCAGAACACAACAGCGCCGACTAGAAAACTGACGGACACGATCGAGTCGAGAGTGATCAGCCATGTTGTCGGCATTTTGCGTCCGAAGAAAATGAGATCAGCGCTTTGCTCCGCCCAAACCAGATAGGCATTGAAGATTTGTTGATTGCTGATGACGGCAAGCGTCAGGACGGGCAAAAGTGCGAGTAGGGCGATGATGGCCATTCGTTCCCGATGCGTCAGGCGCGGCTTCGGCGCTCTCTCGCTTTTCTCGACAACGGGCGAATCGGGAGGCAGCCATTTGCGGCCGGAAAGATAAATTGTCAGACCGATCAGCATGCCAACGCCTGCTGCGCCGAAACCCCAGTGCCAGCCGTAAACTTCGCCGAGTGTGCCGGCGATCAGCGGCGCGGCAATTACTCCACCATTGATGAATATGTAATAGATCTGAAAAGCGTCCGCGCGCCTGTTGTCGCCCGTTGCATAGAGAGCGCCGACCTGGCTGGCGAGGTTTCCCTTAAAACAACCGACGCCTGTGAGCAGGCAGGTCAGCGCGGCAAGGAATGTAATATCGAAGGCCATGAGAAAATGTCCAGCGGCCATGAGCAACGCACCGAGGGTGACTGTGCGTGTGCGCCCGAGTACACGGTCGGCCAACAATCCGCCGCCGATCGGCGTGAGATAAACGAGACCGGTGTAGAGGCCAAAAATGGCCGACGCCAGCGCCTGCACTGAGAGCGGACCCCGATAGACGGTCTCGAGTAGATGGCGAAAAGGACCGAACCCAGCGATGCGCTCGATGTGACCGGGATGGAGCAGCCGGTTGACCATGTAAAGCACGAGCAGCGACTGCATGCCGTAGTAGGAAAAACGTTCCCATGCTTCGGTGAACGCGAGGTAGCCCAGACCGCGTGGATGCCCGATGAAGCTGCGATCCTCAGGTTTGTGCATGGCCGCAGAGTGTGGTGTCGGTCGCGCTTTGGCAAGGGCGAGCCGAGATTCTGACTGAAAAAAGCTGGGTCGGTCCGAAAAAGTCAGTCGGCGATCGGCTCAAATCCGGCAAACATCTCATTGGCTTCCGCAAGGCCGCTCAGTGGGATGCAGTCGCATAAGGCGAAGAATTTGTCCCACATCGCGAGCACATTTGGATTTTTGTGTGCGGCATCGATCGCTTCGTGTGACTTCCATTCTGAGACTTCGATGATGGTGCCGTCGCGTGCGCGCATGATCGTTGGCTTGCGATCGGTCACAAGGCCTTCTTTGCGCAGGACTGGCACGCGGTTGCGCACGAGCTCCAAAAGTTCTTTTTCTTTTCCCGGCTTGGGCCGATACGCCACGATTACGATTACGCCCTTCATATAATCGACATAATGATCACGATTGTTTGTGTAGGGAAACCAATTTACGTCTAGAGCGAAGGGACAGGGCAGAAGCGGGCGCGATCATCTGCGCCCTTGCCCGCGGGAGTGGAGCAATTTCAATGATGTAGCCGCATGAAGCGCCGGAGACGCGGAAGAATGTAGCCCCGGGCGACAGCCCGGGATTTCGATATTAATCTGAGCCAGCCCCGGAGCGGCGTCAGGAGTGACGGCGACATTTCGGTGCATTCTGTCGCCCCTCCGGGGCTAAATCGTCGGTACACGCCAATCCCCCGGGCTCACGTCCAGGGCTAATATCTGCCGTGCCTCCGGCGCTTTGAGCGGCCAAAGCTTTCTTTAAATTTAAACCGCTCTTCCAATCAGCGAAACAATTCGTTCAGCTCGGCTGATTTGGCGCCTTCACCGAGAAGCTCGAAGCTGCCGTTTGTTTGAATGTCGCACGCGGCGCGGATGAATGCGCCCCACGCCGCAAGGGCGAGCCCGGAACCGATTGAGATGCGACGCACTCCGAGATCAGCGACCTGAGAAAAAGAAAGCTGATGATTGAAGCCGGAGATGAGGAGGTTGACTGGCTTCGGCGCGATCGCTTTGACGATTTGCGCAATTTCGTCAGGCGCCTGGATACCGGGCGCGTAGAGGCAGTCGGCGCCGGCCTCGGCATAGGCGACGAGACGGTCCAATGCCGTGCGCAATGGATCGGCATCGCCGACCAGCCAGGCTTCGCATCGGCCTGTGAGCACGACGCACGCTCCAGATACGTCGATCGCGGAACGCGCGGCGCGAGTCCGTTCGATAGCTAAATTTTTTTCGTAAAGCGGCGCATCGGTACGGCCGGTGTTGTCTTCAATAGACAATCCGGCGACTCCGGTGTCGATGCAAAGCTTCACGTTTTCCGCCACACTTTCAGGTTCATCGGCATAGCCGTTTAGGAAATCGGCGTTCACCGGAAGCGGCGTTACTTTCGCGATCTCACGAATATGCGCGAGCATTTCGTCGCGGGGAACTTTACCGTCGGTTTTTCCTCGCGCGAAGGCGAAACCGGCCGACGTGGTGGCGAGCGCCTTGAACCCCAGGCGATGCAGATATATCGCCGTGCCTTTGTCCCAAGGGTTTGGCAAAACGAAACATCCCGACTCGTGGAGCGCGCGAAATTTTTCGACAGCATCGCGCGGAGTGAAACTTGCAGCCTTCATGTCGAAAGTTAGAGGTGGAACCACGCCCGGAAAAGTAGAAGGTCGTGCCCGTGCGTTGTCGATGGTTCCGGTCGATAATGTGCTGTGTTCATAATCATTTTCGGTGTTTCAGGCGCTGGCAAAACTACTGTCGGCAAGTTGCTCGCGCGAGAGCTCGACTGGCATTTCTATGAGGCGGACGATTTCCATTCACCGGCAAATGTCGAGAAAATGCGCCGTGGAGTTCCATTGACCGACGACGACCGGTGGCCGTGGCTCGACAGCTTGCGTGCGTTGATCAGGCGTTGCCTTAACACAGGCGAGAACGCCGTGCTGGCCTGCTCTGCATTAAAACGAGCGTTTCGGAAACACCTTCGGGTCAGCCCGAAAGTGAAACTGATATTTCTTCGCGGAGATTATGAGCTCATTGCCGGGCAATTGCGCGGCCGGCGCGATCATTTCATGAATCCAGCGTTGCTACGAAGTCAGTTCGCTGACTTGGAAGAACCACAGCCTGATGAGGAGATAACAACGATCGAGCTCGGACGATCTCCGCGAGATCTTGTCGATGAAATCAAAACGAAGCTGCATCTGGCAAGCAAGGATTAGGCAAGGAGCGACGGCTTCTCAGCCGTCGAGTCGAAAAGGACAGCTAAGAAGCCGTCGTTCCCTGGTGCAGGTTGTCGCTCTCGACGTTGAAGAGTCAATTCCAACGCGCGCGATAATTCTCAAACGCGATCTGTCCTCCCAGTTGCATTAGCTGTTCGTCGGAAAATACCAGCCCAAACGAGTGGAGATACGTGCATCTGCAACTTCACAAAGGTGAGATCTTTGCCGAACATTTTCCGCATTACGCCGTAGAACCAACACAGATCCTAGGGCGCCTGTTTTTTCTTCCAAGCCGGAAAGTCGAGCTATGACTTGCAAAACAACTCACGCTTTTTCGCAGGCGTTGTAGCTGAGATCGGTGACCTCATCTCTTCCTTTGATAGGCCGGCCTGCTTGAAATATTCGGTGCGAAAAACAACTCCGACGCTGGTCAGCTCCTAATTTTGGGGCGATTGAGCAGATAACCCAAAATGCGCATGCCACCGCGCATCCGGTAATGCTTCCGCATAAGCCTCGCGAGACCTGGTTGTACGCTATCCTGACGACACGTTTGCGAATATTAACAGGCGTGCCGATGCCGACGATGGCTATGATAAGCCGCAAGTATGTGGGCAGTTCTCCGAGAACCTTGTGACGAGAGTTTAATCCGGTCGCGGCCGGCAATAACGCCGTGCTCGACGTCGCGAGGTCGTTGGACGCTCGCGGCCACCATTCTCGCTTCCAGCATGGCCTTCATCGATGGCACGGTTGTCAACGTGGCCCTGCCCGCGCTGCAAACGAGCCTCAACGCCACGGCCGTGGACATCCAATGGGTGATTGAATCCTATTCGCTCCTGCTCTCCGCACTCCTTCTCATCGGCGGTTCGCTGGGCGATCGCTACGGGCGGCGCCGCATTTTTCTGATTGGCGTTGCGCTGTTCGCGTCGGCCTCGGCCGCGTGCGGATTCGCTGTAAACATACATCAACTGATCGCGGGCCGCGCACTTCAGGGCACTGGCGCGGCGTTTCTCGTTCCGGGCAGCCTTGCCATCATCAGCAGTTCCTTTCCGGAAAACGAGCGTGGACGCGCGATCGGCACCTGGTCGGGTCTTAGTGCGATCACCACTGCGATCGGGCCAGTGATCGGCGGCTGGTTGATCGAACACGTTTCATGGCGCGCCGTATTCTTCATCAACATTCCAATCGCGCTCTTGATAATCTTAATTTCACTCTGGCGCGTTCCGGAAAGCTCCGACAAGGAAAGCGTAGGGCTCGATTGGTTGGGCGCAATTTTGGGCGCGTTAGGTTTGGGCGCGCTCGTTTATGGATTGATCGAATCGTCGCGACTTGGTTTCGGCGATCGATCAGTCCAGTGGGCGCTCGTGGGCGCAGCGGGGCTTCTTGCCCTCTTCCTGATAATAGAGGGGCGAGTGTCCAATCCCATGTTGCCACTCACGCTGTTCCGCTCGCGAACATTTAGCGGAGCGAATGTACTCACTTTTCTGCTCTATGCTGCGCTCGGCGGCACGCTCTTCTTTCTGCCGCTAAACTTGATTCAAGTTCAGCATTACTCGGCGACCGCGGCAGGCGCGGCACTGTTGCCCTTCATCCTGATCATTTCCTTTCTTTCGCGCTGGTCGGGCGGACTGGTTGCGAGATACGGGCCGAAGCTTCCGCTCGTTGTTGGGCCGTTGATTGCCGCTTTTGGTTACGCGCTTTTTATGATGCCGGGCGTGGACGGCAGCTACTGGACAACCTTTTTTCCGCCAATGGTGCTGCTTGGTTTAGGTATGGCGGTGAGCGTCGCTCCGCTTACCACGACGGTGATGAGTTCGGTCGCACAAAATCGCGTCGGCATCGCCTCCGGTATCAACAATGCGGTTGCGCGAACCGCTGGGCTCATTGCCATCGCCGTTCTTGGGATCTTGATGCTTCACGTCTTTAAAAGCGGGCTCGATCAACGACTATCCAACTGGAAACTGCCCGAATCAGCGTCGCGATCGTTGCAAGCTCAGTCGATTAAACTCGCGGCCATGGCCGTTTCAGGGGATCAAGATCCGGGAACTCGCCAAGTGATTCGCCGCGCGATTGATGAATCTTTTGTTTCCGGCTTCAGAATCGTGATGGCAATCGGCGCGGCCCTGGCGATTGCAAGCGCAGGCACGGCATTGGCGCTTATCGCAAAAACACCGCGCTCTGATGGGAGCGAGAGAAACTAGCCGCTGACGCGTGGCAAAAATTCTTCCCGCATAATCTTTCCGTTCTTCACCGTGTAGACGCCGACCTCCGACAACTGCATGCGTTTCTTCGAATTTTTGTCGGTGACGTCGGCGTCGTACTGCACGACAAACCGATCATGGGCCACGAATGGTCCGTTCGCTTCAAAGCTGTGGACCTGCATGTTTTCCAACCACCAATCGGTCTTCCCGCGCACTTGATCGATGCCCCGTTTCTCAGGCGAGTCTCCTTCGCTCGCCCTTGCTTCGATACTGACGATATCCTTATCGTACAACGTATCGAGCGCCTCATGCCAGGCTTGCTTGCGAACCAACTCCACTACTTTCTGTGCAACTTGTTCTGTGTTCATTTTCCGCCTTTGTTTAGATAGACAATTTACTTGCTGAAGAATTTCTCCAATTTATCCAGTGCGCTGTTCCAGCCACGGGTGTGACCGTCGCGCGAAGCTTCGTTTGGCAATCGTTCGTGGGTCAAGCGCAGCTCAGTGCCGCCGTCGCGATCGGTCAATTCCACAGTGACGACACTGACGTTGTTTTCCCAAGCCTCGTCATCTTCCCATTGCCAGGTGAATACGATTTTTCTGCCGGGCCGCAGCTCGCGGTATTCGCCGCCCACAGCCATTCGCTCGCCCTCGGAGTTCGTTAGGTCCCACCGGAATTTTCCTCCGACTCGCACCTCCGCGATGAAATCGTGCGTCTGAACATTCTCCGGACCGAACCATTGTTTCAATTGGGCCGGATCTGTCCAAGCCGCGTAGACACGATCACGCGGCGCTTTGATCAG
>WNGF01005827.1_pt1 | contig 16047 bp, 15 predicted proteins | sample 5400641 | NCBI WGS metagenome assembly WNGF01 (sample SAMN13153371, study PRJNA577476) | soil metagenome | isolation source: 80 cm soil or saprolite under grassland replicate 2 | place: USA:California | collected 2016-06-15
CGGTCTCGTTGTTGGCCATCATCACTGAAATCAGTTTGGTCTCAGGGCGAAGCGCCGCTTGCACATCTTCCGGCCGGACCACTCCAGCGGAGCCACAGGCCACATAGCTGACCGCTACGCCCATCTGCTCCAATCTCTTACAGGCGTTCAGCACGGCATGGTGTTCAATGGTCGAGCTGATCATGTGATCGCCTGGCTGCATCAGTATGCCCAGAAATCCAAAGACAGCCAGGTTGTCGCCCTCCGTGCCGCCGCTGGTGAAGACAATTTCGCTCGCACGCGCGGAGAGTAGCCCTGCCACCTGCTCGCGCGCTTGCTCGACCGCCGCCCGCGCCTGCTGTCCTCGCTGATGGATCGAGCTGGCGTTGCCAAAGCTCTCCAGCAGACAGGGACACATCGCCTCGAAGACCCGCGGCAGCAAGGGCGTGGTCGCGTTATTGTCAAAATAGATTCGCCGCATTATTACCGTTTCTCCGTCTGCGCCCTGGGCGTATCATACTCCGCACAAGGCATCTAATATTCATTGGGCCATGGCTTCCGCACCTTCCATTTCGCCGCCGCCGCAGCCGCCTCGTCCGGCTTTCCCCGCCCGCCCACCGCGCCGTCCAACCCCGCGCCGTGCTCATACGCTCTTCTTCTGGACGATCTTCATACTGTTTGTCGCCGCCATTGGCTATATCGGGCTCCTGGCTTTCAGCGGCGCTCCCACACACCTGATCGAAAGGGCCACCGTTGACGATCATTTTGTCGCCGAATTCGTCGTCGCGCTCTGCCTGGTCGCCGCTGTGGCCGGCGGCATCGTCACCCGCCACCATCTCCACTGAGCACCCGTCCCCATTGCACGCCGGGCAGTTCATGGGCTCTTCTGTATACCCTCTTTCACAACCCATGTTCCGCGCACAACCCATGTTCCGCGAACCGCGCAAACGCGAAAAGGCCCGAACCGTGTTTCCCCGCGGTACGGAGGAGCGCACGTTTCGGGCTTTGATTTGTCGGCCGGCGCTGCTTACTTGCGCTGGTCGATCGGAGTGTACTTGGCCGGATAGGCCGGCCCAATGTACTCAGCTCGCGGACGGATCAGCCGGTTGTCCGCCAACTGCTCCATTACGTGTGCCGTCCAGCCCGAGGTGCGCGACATAACAAACAGCGGGGTAAACAGGTCCACATCGATGCCGAGCATGTGATAGACCGAGGCGGAATAGAAGTCGACGTTCGCGTTCAGCTTCTTTTCCTTGTTCACCCATTCCTCGATGGCCTTGGAGTTCTCATACCACTTCGGATGGCCGCTCGAGTAGCCCAGGTCGCGCGACATCTGGCGCAGGTGCGTGGCCCGAGGATCTTCGGTGGTGTACACACGATGTCCAAAGCCGGGGATCTTGACCTTCTGCGCCACCAGGCCCTTGACGTACTCCACCGGGTCTGCGCCGCTCTCTTCCATGACGTTCAACAGCTTCATCACCGCTTCGTTGGCGCCGCCGTGCAGCGGTCCCTTCAGGGCGCCGATGCCGGAGGTCACGGCCGAGTGCATGTCGCTCAGCGTTGCTGCCGTAACACGGGCGGCAAAGGTGGAAGCGTTCCACTCGTGATCGGCGGTCAGGATGAGAGAAGTGTCCAGCGCGCGGACGGCCGTTTCCGACGGGCGCTTGCCATGCAGCATCAGCAGGAAGTTGCCGGCATAGTTCAGCGAACGGTCCGGTTCGATCAGCGGCAATCCCTTGCGGATGCGATCGTAGCTGGCCACGAGCATGCCAACCTGGGAAAACAGGCGCATCGACTTGTGGTAATTTGCCTCTCTCGTGTTCACCGCTTCTTCCGGATCGAAGAAAGAGAGGGCGCTCACCATCGTGCGCACCACGTCCATCGGGATTGCGTGTTTCGGGATCTGCCGCAGGAAGCTTATGATCTGCGCGTCCAGCTTGCGCTCGCGCACCAGTTGCAGGCTGAAGTCCGCCAGTTCCTTGCGGGTTGGCAGCTTGCCGTGCCACAGAAGGTAGGTGACTTCCTCAAAGGTCGAAATCTCGGCGAGTTCGTGAATATCGATCCCGCGGTATGCCAGAACCCCATTCTTGCCGTCGATGTAACAAATGGAAGAAGAGCCTGCGACAATATCTTCGAGACCCCGGCTGGTCGGTGTAGTGGTAGACATCAGTTACCCTCTGCATTCAATTTAAAAAAATTGCGGAGCAGACACTCTCCCGGGTCAAACCGGGGTGCCTCAACCTCTTTTATGATATGGCAGAACACAACCTGCTATGAACATTTTGTTAGGCCGCCGAATTCAATTTTGTACCACAAGCCTGCTCCCGGTCAACGCCTCATTTGGGAGGCCATCCCCAAAATTGGCCCGCAGCTGAGCATGCTGCCGCAGCCTCGGCACGGGCAGAAGTACGGCCAGAAGAAGTACCGCCCGGGGCCGGTTCCGGAAGCTGCCACGTCGATGGCACTTTCCCTGTCCTGCCAAAACGAACGCCCCTGCGGTTGAGGGGCGTAAGCATCTTAGATTCATTTTGCGGAAATTCATTTGCGCGCAGGATCAGGCACGCAGCTCGGCCCGCATTGAGCTCACCAGTTCGCGAATGCGCAGCCTCGCCTGGTGCAGGCCGTGGCGCGACTCGTCCTCGCTGATGCCGAGCGTGCGCGCGATGCGAGCATGATCGTAGCCGTCCCCATCGTGCATGCAGAAGATCATGCGCTCGGTATGCGGCAACTGCACCAGCGCGCATTCCAAGTCCACCCGGAGGGTATTGTGACGAACGCCGTTCACTTCAGTGGCGGCGGCGCAGCAAAGTTGCAGCGGTTCCAGCGTGACCTGCGCCTCTTTTTTCAGCTCCCGCAGCAGGGCTTTGTCGATCTGCTCCTCAGTGGGCTGGTCGAAAGTGGAAAACGCCCGGACGAATGTGCATTCGGCGAGATGCTCGGCCATGGGTTCGCTGTCTGTCATCCAGAAAGCGAACGAGTACACCCGGCGCCGGTTGGCTTCATAAATCGCGTGCATCTTTTTGTGACGAATTGTCCGGGGACTGGGGAAGAATTGCACAATCGAGATCTGCGGCACGGTTTGAAATGAATTCGGCACTGGTCTCTCTCTCCGGACAGCGGCTCCTTCCGGAGCTCTGTTCTCTCAAAAATCGCTGGCGCCTCAACCCTTTACCATGGCCATTTTCGGCAGAAATACAGGGTAATGAACTGCAGGTGGGGCCAACGGTCAGCTTTGGTAAGTGCAATCCACCTTCCAAAAGCGACATGCACGACCATCCAATGCACCATGGCCGCACACCGCCATTGCTAACTCTGTCATTCCTATGTACAAACAATTCTTTACGTAATTCACCCTAAGCTGGGTCATTGGTCTTTCGTAACCCTATCTTCAGATTCTAGAAGCAGCTACAATCCATTAGGTGGTACTCTGATTCCACTATTTAGCCCTGATTTCCCAGAAACTTATCTCATCTAGTGGTAGCGACCCGATCTGGATGCAGAGGAGTAAGGCATGTGTTCCAGACTGGACTAAGCACCCGGTTGGGAAGTCAAAATCCCCAGGCGCAAAACGCCGTACCGGTCTAATTATACGCGCGTGCGTAAAGATTGCAGGTACAATGCAATCTGCGGGGCGCAGCGGTGTGCCCTCGGAAGGGATCGATGTATTTCTGTGAAGGCTGAGGCCTTATGGCGGTAGAGCGTATTCTGGTTGTGGATGATGAATCAGCGATCCGCAATCTTGTCTGTGCGCTGTTGAAAACCGCCTCCTACGAATGCACCGAGGCTCGTTCGGCCACCGAAGCGCTGGCGATTTTGAACCGCGATGACAACTTCCAACTCATTTTAAGCGACCTGATTATGCCGGGGATGGACGGCGTCGGCCTGCTGGAGCGGGTGAAGAGCCGGCAAAAAGATCTGCCGGTGGTGCTGGTCACAGCCGTGCATGATATCTCTGTGGCCCTGGCTGCGATTCGCAATGGCGCCTACGACTATCTGCTGAAACCCTTTGCGCGCGAGCAACTGCTTGCCGTGGTGCGCCGCGCCCTGGAGGCCAACCGGCTCCGGGCAGAAAATCGCCTTTACCAGTCTAACCTGGAGGCGCTGGTGGCCCAGCGCACGGGCGAACTGAGCCAGCGCACCGAGGAGCTGGGCAAGACCCTCAACGAACTGGAGCGCTCGTACGATTCCATACTAGAGGCGCTGGGCGATGTACTCGACCTCAAAGACGCCGAGATTGTGGGCCACTCCAAGCGCGTGACCGCCTTTACCATCGAAATCGCTCGCGCCATGGGACGGGCCCCCGACGATATCCGCGCGCTCGCCCGCGGCGCGTTTCTGCACGATATCGGCAAGATGGCCATCCCCGATACGATCCTGCGCAAGCCGGGCCGGCTTTGCGAGGAGGAAGTGGCCCAGATGAGGGAGCACAGCTACATTGGCTACCGCATGCTGAAGAAGATCCCATTCCTGGCCGATGTCGCCGATATCGTCTACGCTCACCAGGAACACTGGGACGGCAGCGGCTATCCGCGGGGACTGAAGGGGGAGGAGATCCCGCTGGGAGCGCGGATCTTTGCCGTGGCAGACACGCTGGACGCGATCACCTCGGACCGTCCCTACCGGCCGGCGCGCGGCGTGGAGGCGGCCCGCGATGAGATTCGGAAATGGTCGGGCCGCCAGTTCGATCCCGAGGTAGTTCGGGTGTTCCTGGAAATCTCACCCTCGGTTTGGGAATGTCTGCACGACAATTCCGAGTCTCAGCAGGACTGCTTCCGCTGTGGTCTGCAGCTCTCCGAAGAGCTAGATAGGCGCTGTGAATGAATGGGAGCTGTGGATTGATCGTTGCTGTTTCCGAGGTGCTTGCGCATGACAGTCAAGCTGGATAGACAGCAGGTAGCCGCGCAGATGCAGCGGCGGCCCGAGTGGACTTTGCAGGGCGATCAGATCGAGCGCCTGTTGACTTTTGAAAATTTCGTCGATGCCATGATCTTCGTGAACCGGCTGGCGGAAGTCGCCGAGGAGCTAGGACACCATCCGGAGATACGCATTGTCTACAACCGCGTCAATCTCACCCTTTCCACACATGATGCCGGCGGCCTCACCCAGAAGGATTTTCAATTGGCGCAGCGGATCGATTCCATGACGAAGCAAAGCTGAGTCATATCAAAAACCCCAAGGCGCGCTGGGCCACACCACGGAAACATCAACGGGACGCTTAGCCGCTTTAGCGCGGGCCGAAGCGCGGACCGATGCTCTGCGATTGGTTCGCGCACCGCAGTTTGGCCCTTGGGCAGCTCCTCTCTTCCCGGAGCTCGTCCCGGAGCTTGGCGAAATACTGGCAGCCCACAGCGAACATTACACGAAACTCCCAGAACCTCCCGAGATACTAGCGGTATCCATACAAGAAAACCGCCGACATCCTGCTGGCATCTCTACTCCCTGATGATGCCAAATGCACGTTCAAAGGCGATGTCAGGCGGGCGGAGGAATGCGCCAGAACCGGGGAACCCGATGGACGGCACAGCGAAACAGCAATCCGCGCTGGCAGAGCTGAGCCAGTTGGCATTGCAAAGCGGAGAACTTGAAGAACTCCTTGAAGAATCCGTTGCTCTAGTCACACAAATCCTGCGGGTCCGCTATAGCGAAGTGCTGGAATATCAGGAGGCAAAGAATCGTTTTCTTCTGCGCGCCGGACTGGGATGGAAGCCCGGGAGCGTGGGCTCGGTCACCATCCCGGCAGCCCGCGAATACCAAGCCGGATATACCTTCCTGACCCAGAAGCGCGTGGCGATCGACGACTACACGCAGGACACGCCCTTTAGCCCCTCCCCGTTGCTGGAAGCGCATAAGATTCGCGGCGGGATTACAGTGCACATTCCCGGCCGGGAGCGGCCGTTTGGCGTGCTGGGCGTCTACAGCTCTGCCAGCCGCAGCTTTGGCGCCGATGATGTGAATTTTCTGCGCTCCGTGGCCAACATTATTGCCACGGCGATCCAACGCAAGCACGACGAGGAGGCGGTACGGCGCAGCGAGCTCCATTTTCGCGGGCTGCTCGAGTCAGCGCCTGACGGCATGGCCATTGTTGATAGCGACGGCCGCATCATGCTGGTCAACAAAGAGAGCGAGCGGCTCTTCGGCTACGCCCGCACGGAGCTGATTGGCCAGAAGATCGAGGTCCTGGTTCCTGAACGCTACCGGAAGTTCCATCCTGGACACCGCGCTGGATTTTTCGGGGACCCTCGCCCGCGTCCGATGGGAGTGGGACTGGAGTTGTTCGGCCTGCGCAAGGACGGCTCGGAATTCCCGGTGGAGATCAGCCTCAGTCCGATGAAGACGCCGGAAGGCATGGTGGTTACGGCTGCCATACGCGACGTCTCCGAGCGCAAGAAAGCGGAGGCCCAGATCAAGAAGTTGAACGCGCAGCTTGAGGAGGCGCTGCGCCGCTCCGAGCGCCTGGCCTCCACAGGGCGCCTCTCCGCAAGCCTTGCCCATGAGATTAATAATCCGCTCTCGTCGCTTGGAGACCTGCTTTTCGTCCTCTCGTCGCGGAAGGACCTGAACGAAGAATCGCAGAAGCTGGTGCAGTCGGCGCAGATGGAGGTGGAGAGACTGGCCCACATTGCGAAGGAGACCTTGGCGCCGCATCGCAGCTCGGGCGAACGGATCCAGATCAAGGCCACGGAGTTGGTGGACGCCTCACTGGAATCGTTCCAGCGGCGCCTCGACCAGGCCAAGATCAATGTAGAGCGCAGCTACCGGACCGACGCGCTGATCAACGTATATCCCAGCGAATTGCGCCAAGTCTTCGCCAACCTGATCTCGAATGCCATCGATGCGATGCCCCGGGGCGGAACGCTTAAACTCGAAGTCATGCAAGAGGGTCAGGACGTAAAACTTCTCTTCTCGGATACCGGCACCGGCATCAAGCCGGAGACGATGCCGGGAATCTTCGAGCCGTTTGTGACGACCAAGGGCGAGCAGGGGCTCGGGATCGGATTGTGGATCTCGCGCACGCTGGTAGAGAAGATGGGCGGCAAGATCCAGGTCAGCAGTTCCACCTCGGAAGCGGGCCATGGATCGCAGTTCGTGATCCGCCTGCCAGTGTCGGAGCCCGCGCGCGCCACAGGCATCCGGCTGGTTTCCTAAAAGTTCCAGCAGCAGAGCTGAAGCTGTGTCATCCTGTGAGCGCAGCGAAGGACCCCTGCGCGGCCCCAAGCGTGAGGAACATGCCCGGAGCTTTCCAGCCAACCAGGCCGCCTGTTACAGGGTCCGGATGCCCCGTCCTCTAAGCGGGAAAGTTCGAAGTTTCGCTGCTATCGTCCGGCACTGCGGGAGCGGCTTCCTCGGCCCTCCCGGGCTTCGTCTTCAGCCGAACCACAACCACCTTGGAAAAGCCCTCGTCGAACTTGGGCGGGCGCAGCTTCTGCGCCATCCGCAGCATCACGTCGTCGGGTACGTTGCGCAAACGCTTGCGGTTGCGTTCCATGCAGGTTTCCGTGGGCACGTCAAAGAAGACGGCGTGCGCCTCATAGCCAAAGTCCTGCGCCATCTTGATCCAGCTATGGCGCTCCTTGGACGAGAGGTTGGTGGCGTCGATGTAATTCATCGGCCGGCCCGCAATCAGGCGCGCCCGCAGCAGCGAGCGCAGCGAGGAAAAGACCAGGTCCTGAAAACGCTGCTCGGTGGCATCGTCGAAGAGTAGGCCGCGCACCAGGTCGCTGGAGAGCGGAATCACATTGTGCCGCTTGAACCAGGAGCTCTTGCCCGAGCCGGGAAGCCCGATGGCCAGGACCACGGCGCCCTTGGGGACTTTGGGCTGAGCAGCCTTGCGCTGCCTGGCCTCGGCTTCGCCCTCTGGGGCCTCGGTGTCGGCGGATTCGGCGACCGCATCATCGATTTCGGCAGCTTCACCCGTAGCCTGGCCCGGCCTGATCGGAAGACCCCGGATTCCGGCGTTGGCCTGAGCGGCTTTCTGCTGCTGGTCGGTGCGGGTGCGTCCACGCCCGCCGCGGCCGCGTCGGCGCGAGCGCTCGCGGCGTGCCGCAGGTTGTGCCGTGCTCTCGCCATCGAAGGGGTCTTTTTCCGGCTGCGCCTCATAGACCGGCTGCGGAACACTTTCGGCAGCCGCATCTCCGCGCGCTTCTTGCCCCAGCGAGCCAACAGAGGGCTTGCCGGGGGCCCCTTCGCCGGGCTCCGACCAGTTGGCTTCACGGTCCAGAAACGTAGGCTGCAGAGGCGCTGGTCCCTGCGATGGCGGTTCGCCCTGCTGCGGGCCCTTCTTCTGAGTGCGACGCTTCGCGCGATCGCGCATCCATCTGCGCATAGGGGACTTATACCACGTCCGCGGATTTCGGGCGAGTCCCCGGCTGTTCAAATCTCGGATAAATTCAGCGTGACCGCACCCTGCGAGTCATCCGGGCCGAGTCATCCTCGCGCGCTCCTCTTGCGATGGTTTAACGTTTGCTTCCCCGAAGAGCGCGGTGCTAGCATTTCATGCGGCTGCAAAGAGCGTGGAAAAACCGCGCCGGCAGTCGCGGCCCTTCGTCTGAAAAATGTCCGGGAGGAAAGAATGGCAATTAAAGTTGGCATCAATGGTTTTGGCCGCATTGGCCGCAATGTTTTCCGGGCCGCACTGAATGACCCGAATCTTGAAATCGTCGCCGTAAACGATCTCACCAGCCCGGCTACCCTGGCCCATCTTCTCAAGTACGATTCGATTCTCGGCAATCTTAATACGGAGATTGGGGCCGCGGACGGCATGATCGTCGCCGGTGGCAGGAAGGTGAAGGTCTTCGCGCAGAAGGACCCGGCGCAACTGGACTGGGATTCGCTCGGCGTGCAGGTGGTGGTGGAATCAACCGGTAGATTCACCGATGCCAACGACGCCAAAAAGCACCTGCGCGGCAGCGTGAAGAAGGTCATCATCTCGGCCCCGGCGAAGAACGAAGACATCACCATCGTGCTCGGCGTCAATGATGACAAGTACGATCCGGCCAAGCACCACATCGTCTCCAACGCAAGCTGCACCACCAACTGCCTGGCGCCGGTGGCCAAGGTCCTGCAGGACACCTTTGGCATCGTGAAGGGCTCCATGACTACCATTCATTCCTATACCAACGATCAGGTGATCCTGGACTTCCCGCACTCCGACCTGCGCCGCGCTCGCGCCGCCGCACTGTCGATGATTCCCACCTCGACCGGCGCCGCCAAGGCGATCTATCTGGCGATCCCGGAGCTCAAGGGCAAACTGGACGGCTTTGCCGTGCGCGTCCCCACGCCCAATGTATCGGCCGTCGATCTGGTCTGCGAGGTGGGCCGCAATACCACCGTCGAAGAGGTCAACGCGGCGATGAAGAAGGCCAGCGAGACCGCTCCGCTGAAGGGCTACTTGCAGTACACCGAAGAGGAGTTGGTCTCGTCGGACTTTAAGGGCGATCCCGCATCCTCCTCACTGGATGCGAAGCTGACGCGCGTGCTCGGCGGCAACCTCGTGAAGACCTTCGCCTGGTATGACAACGAGTGGGGCTACAGCAATCGCGTCCGCGACCTGATCGTCTTCTTCTGCCAGAAAGGCCTGTAATCCGGCAGCGGGCCGCGAGCTTAGGCTTCGGCCCGCATTCACTTCGGCCCACATGGATTCATTGGTACAAGCATCGGTACAAACGCATTGATACAAGCGCGCCGGACGAGAATTTCAGTCGCAATCCTTCACTCAGGGAAGCATCTCATGTCCAAGCTTTCGATCCGCGATTTGCAACTGAACAATCACCGGGTGCTGATGCGGGTGGACTTCAATGTTCCGCTCGATCACGGGCGCGTGACCGACGACACGCGCATACGGGAGACGCTGCCCACCATTGAGTAAGCGCTACGTAACGGCGCCAAGCTGATCCTTTGCTCGCACCTGGGCCGGCCCAAGGGCAAACCTGATCCCAACTACAGCCTGAAACCAGTAGCCGAGCGGCTGCGCATCCTGCTGGACGAGTGCATGGGCCGCGGCCAGAACGTGGGCTTTTCTCCCAGTTGCGTGGGCATGCAGGCGGGAGAGATGGCCAATCAGTTGGAGCGCGGACAGACCCTTCTGCTGGAAAATGTTCGCTACCACGCCGAGGAGGAGAAGAACGATCCGGAGTTTGCCAAGCAGTTGGCCAGCCTGGCTGGATGCTATGTCAATGACGCCTTCGGCTCAGCCCACCGCGCTCACGCCAGCACCGAGGGCGTGACCCACTTCTTGCATAAGAACGCGGCCGGCCTGCTGATGCAGCGCGAACTCGAATACCTGAGCAAGGCCACCGAGAACCCCGCCAAGCCGTTCCTGGCGATTCTGGGCGGCGCCAAGGTGAGCGACAAGATCGGCGTAATCCGCAACCTGCTGCCCAAGGTGGACGCGCTCATCATCGGCGGCGGCATGGCCTATACCTTCCTGAAGGCCATGGGCCAGGAGACCGGCAAGTCCATGCTGGAAGCCGACAAGGTGGGGCTCGCGGCCGAGCTGATCGCCGAGGCCAAGCAAAATCATGTACGCCTGCTGCTTCCGGTGGACCACGTCGTCGCCTGCAAGTTCGACGCCAGTGCCGCGGGCACGGCGATCGCCGAAGGCCAGACGATTCCCGCCGATCGGATGGCGCTCGACATCGGTCCCGCAACCATTGAACTCTTCTCGGAGGAGATCTCCCGCGCGCGCACCATCGTATGGAACGGCCCCATGGGCGTATTCGAGTTCGATCAGTTCAGCAAAGGCACGACTGGGATCGCCCAAGCCGTGGCCGACAATCCCGCCGCGACCTCGATTGTGGGCGGCGGCGACAGCGTTGCCGCGGTGCACAAGGCGGGAGTGGCAGACAAGATCACCCACATCTCCACCGGCGGCGGCGCGTCACTGGAGTTTCTGGAAGGCAAGAAGCTGCCCGGCGTGGAAGCGCTGACCGACAAGTAGCGTGAAGACCATCGTTCGGCTCGACCTGTCACCCCAGCAGGCCAACCGCGTGCCTGCCGGGGACCCCGTGGGAGAGGGCTCGCAGATCTACTTCGAGGGCGGCGACATCACGGGGCAGACCACCGACGCCATCGTCAATGCAGCCAACTCCAGCCTGATGGGCGGCGGCGGAGTCGACGGCGCCATCCATCGCGCCGGCGGCCCTGCCATCCTGGAAGAGTGCCGCAACATCGTTGCCCGCGACGGCCACCTTCCCCCCGGCGAAGCGGTGCAGACCACCGGCGGAAAGCTCAAGGCGGCATTCGTCATTCACACCGTGGGCCCCATCTGGCGGGACGGCATGCAGGGTGAGGCCGGCATTCTGACCAGCGCCTATCGCAACTCGATGCGGCTGGCCGATCGGCTTGCGCTGCACTCGGTGGCCCTGCCCGCGATCTCCACCGGAGTTTACGGTTACCCGCCCAAGGCGGCGGCAGAGGTGGCGGTCTCAACCGTCGCCGACGAGCTGCTCGCCTCGCGCAGTCTGCACCAGGCGCGATTTGTGCTGTGGAATTCCGAAATGCTTTCCATCTTTGTGCAGGCCGCCAGGGAGCTGCAGCAGCGCCGAAAGGCCGAGCACTGGAGCTTCACCACGCTGGAGATCGACGATAGCAATCCTTGATTCACCGATGAGGCAACTATGAGCCGCAAAAAGATCATTGCAGCCAACTGGAAGATGTATAAGACGCCTGCGCAGTCGCGCCAGTTCATGGACGAGTTTCTGCCGATGGTGGCCGCACACGACCGCGACCACATCGTGATCTGTCCGCCTTTTGTGGACATCTCAGCCGTGGCCGACAGGCTCAACGGCAGCAATGTCGAGGTCGGGGCACAGAACCTCTATTGGGAACAGGAAGGCGCCTTCACCGCCGAGATCAGCGCCGAGATGCTGGTGGGGGCAGAATGCAAGTGGGTCATCATCGGCCACTCCGAACGCAGGCAGTACTTCGGCGAGACCGATGACACGGTGCACCGCCGTCTCAAGATCGCGCTGGAGGCGGGACTCGCGCCCATCCTCTGCGTAGGCGAGGTGAAAGAGGAGCGCGAAGCTGGGGTCACGGAGGACGTGCTGCGGCGCCAGTGCTCGCGCGCCTTCGGCGGCATTTCCGCGCGCAAAGCGGCCAAGATGGCCATCGCCTACGAGCCGGTGTGGGCCATCGGCACGGGACTGACGGCCACGCCCGAGATGGCCAGCGAAGCCCATCGGCTGATCCGTCAGGAGGCCTCCAGCAACTTTGGCGAAGACTTTGCCCGGCAGCTTCGCATTCTCTATGGCGGCAGCGTCAAGCCGGAGAACGCGCACGCTCTGCTGAGCCAGGAGGAGATCGACGGTGCTCTGGTCGGCGGCGCCAGCCTGAAGCCGGACTCGTTCGCAAAGATCGTGCACTGGTAAAGAGCGGGTTCCTGGTTGCCGGCTTGATTGCCGAGGTACCACGGTAATGCTCGCAATCGGCTGAGACTCTCCATCCGCGCCGGGTTTGCTATACTCGAAGAGCCTTGATCGAAGAGCCTCGAATCGCGCTCTTTGGAAATTTGGCAGTCGCCTTGGCGCGGCGGGCACGCAAGCCCAGCGCCGGCGAGTGCAGTCTACCCCGACAAGCCAACTGAGGGCTTGCCGGGGACCCCGTGCGGAAGTGGTGGAATTGGCAGACACACCATCTTGAGGGGGTGGCGCCGAGAGGCATGCGGGTTCAAGTCCCGCCTTCCGCACCATAGTTTTTGCACCCCAGCAAGCCAAATACAGGCTTGCCAGGGACCCCGTTGAAGGCTGGCGGACTTACTCGCCGGGAAGGAATTTTTTCATGATTCTCGTTCTGGTCACCCTCGTTCACGTGATTGTGTGCCTCTTCCTCATCGCGGTGGTCCTGCTGCAGAGCGGCGCGAGCGCCGACTTGGCTGCGGCCTTCGGCGGAGGACTGGGCAGCCAGACGGCGTTCGGACCGCGCGCGGGCGCAAACATCCTCACCAAGCTCACCACCTGGTGCGCCATTCTATTCATGCTGAGTTCGTTCATGCTGGCGATCATCTCCACCCGCCACGGCGGCGGCAACCGGGGCTCGGTGCTCGGTAATGAAAAGTCTGCTCCCGCAAAGACAGCCCCAGCAAAGTAAGCTGCGAAGTTAAGTTTTGCGCTCCAACAAAATCCCCGCGCCACCGGCGGGGATTTTGTTTTGCCCTGCAGAAAACCTGGATCGGCAGATAGCTTGGTTCGGCAGAAAACCCGAGGGTGCCCATATCTGCCCGCTTTTGGCAGATGTGGGGTAGTTGACGTTGTTCTTGATTTTGTTTTCGCAGTTCCGCTCCCCTTCCCTACTTCTGCAGAAACGGATTCTGCTCGCGCTCGGTTCCAATCGTCGTTAGCGGGCCGTGTCCCGGAACCACGATCGTCTCATCGGGCAGTTCCAGCACCTTGTCATGGAGCGAGCGCAGGATCTTCCGGTAGTTGCCACCGGGCAGGTCGGTGCGTCCAATCGATCCGGCAAATAGGGTGTCGCCGGCGATCAGTTTCTTCTCCGGCGCGAAATACAGACACAGCGAGCCCTCGGTGTGCCCCGGGGTCAGCAGAATCTCGCCCGTCAATCCCCCGGCGGTCACCTTGTCGCCATTTTTCGGACTGGAATCGATCTCCACTTTGCCAGGATTTTTCATCCCCAGCCATGCGGCTTGCACGGGGAGCATCGCCACGAGCGTTCGATCGTTCTCGTTGAGCAGAATGGGCGCGCCGGTCGCCCGCTTCAGCTCCATGGCTCCGCCGATATGGTCCAGGTGCGCGTGAGTCACCACGATCTGCTTCACCTGCAATCCATGACGCGCCACGATCTCAAGGATCTTGGAAACGTCAGCGCCGGGATCGATCACTATTGCCTCGCGCGACGCCTCGTCGCCCACAATGGAGCAGTTGCACTGCAATGGACCGACCGGGAGAATTTCGTGGATCATAAGGGGATGATAGAGGTAAAAAGAAAAGGTTTCAAAGTTTCAAGGTTTCAAGGTTGAGGGCAACAGCAGCAGCAAGAGCAAAGGCCCGAGATTGCTGGTTGAAATGCTCCGGACAGCACGGCAGAGTGAAGCGGCGCAGGGGTCCTTCGCCGGCGCTCAGGATGACATACAAAGACAAGTTCAAAACAGCTATGCGCTATGCGGCTAGTGCCATGCGCTAGGCGCTGCCCGTTTCCGCGATCTCGTTCAGCACCTCGGCCTCCACGACCGGATTGGGCTCGCCATCCGCCGTGGCGATGAGTTCCTTCGGCACCGTCAGAATCACCAGCAGGATGCAGGCGTACACAGCGGTCGTGGCAATCACGCAGTAAAGGAAGCCGTGCTCGGGGCTGCTGTTGTAAATTCTTGAGCCGAGCAGGTCGCCCCCGCGCGCCGAGAGCGCCAACACGCCGTCCACGGCCATCATTAAGGTTCCCTGCAGGCCGGGCGGACACGAGCGCATGGCGAGATCGAAGTAGGCGGCAGTGGCCACGCCGCCCATCAACCCAATCGGAACTGCCAAAACCACGGCAAGCCGTGCCGAGTGAATGAAAGCCAGGGGAATCAATTGCGGAACCGCGACCACGGTGCCCCACCACAAAAGTTTTTTCAGAGGCACTTTTTTGCAGAGCATGCCATACAGCAGAAAGGTGGGAATGAAAGAGATCGCAAAGATGCCATTGTAATAGGAGTAGATGGCATCGGAGGCGTGAAGCCGGTCTGAGAGGTAGAACTGCAGCGGCGTGGCCGCGCCGGGCGCAAAATTCCACAAAAAGCAGATGAATACGGCCGGATACACGGCGCGGTGCCGCACCAGCCGCTTGATGTTTCCGACAAAGTTCGTGGTGGCGGCCTGCGGCTTTTCATAGGCATGACTGAAGACAGCAGCGGGCTTCCAGAAGCCAAAGATGGCGATCGCCGCTGTCAACCCCGCTGCCAGGACGAACGTCCGGTTGGGAGGAAGGTGCTGTGAGATGAAGCCGGAGGCGAAGGCCCCGGCAAGGACCGGGACGGAGCCGACCACATTCCACAACACGGCCAATCGCCCGGACATCAGCCGCTCCTGGCCCACCAGCGCAATCAGTCCCTGATACGCGGCGCCAAGAAAGCGCGATAAAACCATCAGCAGCAGCATCCCGGCCAGCAGTCCGCGATACGACAGGGGCGCATTTGCCATCCAGATAAACGCCACGACCGTGGCAGGAGCGAAGATCAGGAAGAAGCCGCGATCGCGCATTCCGAATGGGTTCCACTGGTCGCGGACCAGGCCGAACACAAACGCAAAGTACACGGGAATGCCCGTGAGCAGCCGGAACCGTGAAATCTCCGTCGCGGTCGCGTGCAGCTGGTTCTTCAGCATGTACGAGGTCTGAATGTCCACCAGATAACCGGCGGGTGTGGCCATGTAAATGAAAAGTGTGAGCGCGCCAAAGTAGAGGAATGTCTGGCGGGTGCCGGCAGAGTCGGTTGAAGCAGAACTGCTGCGGATGGACTCGTTCGCCATGCCGCATATCTTACCAGCAGATCTACAGCGGTGGCCCATATCTGCCGCAGTTAGCAGATGTGGGAAGCGTGGTGGAACTCACCCCATCTCGGCTCACCCCATCTCATGTATCCCGCGCAGCACCCGTCCCATGCCTTCCCGGAAGATCTCCTCCGGCACAATCAGGCTCACCACGAGATAGCCGGAGCCGGGGAAATCGTAGAAGTGGCCGGGGTGGACGAGCACGCCTTGCCGGTCCAGAACCGCAATCGCAATTTCCTCGCCGGAGCACATCGCTGGAATGCGCAGCACGGCATACCATCCAGCGTCGAGCTCCAGACGTGTCGTGAGCCGGGCCGCAGCGGATCGAAGCTGCGCGTCGAGCTCGCCCAGGTTGCGCTGCACGCGTCCGCGCAGCTGCCGCTGGATCCCATGGCGCGTGAGGAGAAGCTCCCCCATCGCCCACTGCACTGGCGCATTGGGCGAAAGGTAGGTGTCGGCGATCACCTCCAGGCGGTCCAGCGCGGGGGCAACAAGCGCAGCCGGCCCGCTGACGGCGATCCATGCGGCCTTGATCTGCGGCAGCGCGGAGATCTTCGAAAGTCCGCTCAGCGTAAATGTCAGCGCCGCA
>WNGF01006471.1_pt1 | contig 16037 bp, 15 predicted proteins | sample 5400641 | NCBI WGS metagenome assembly WNGF01 (sample SAMN13153371, study PRJNA577476) | soil metagenome | isolation source: 80 cm soil or saprolite under grassland replicate 2 | place: USA:California | collected 2016-06-15
GCCCGGGCAAGGTTTTCGCGCCTTCCCGAAAGACGAAGGGCCCCCGGGTCGCCCCGGAAGCCCTCGTCGTCACGTCGGAAAGTGGAGCGGGAAACCGGATTCGAACCGGCGACCCTCAGCTTGGGAATTTGATCGGGCGCCGCGGGACCCTCGGAAATGGGCGCAAATCGCTGGTTCTAGGCTGGTTCAGTCCCGCTGAATCCCGTCCGGCTGGGCAAGACCTTGCCCAAACCTTGCCCGCGAATCCTGTTGGCTGCGCATCGAACCGGCGCGATCGGACCGGCGCGAGCACCGCGCGCGTCGCCGCGTCTTCGCGCGGTCCAGCAGCGCCCTCCCGCGGTCTGGGAGAACTCCAGGTGCAGATCGGAAGCGACCTGCGGCAAGTGGCCCTGCGGCATCGCTCTCCGTCCCGAAAGCCTACTTCGCCCGCCCCGGCCTCTTGGCCTCCCAAGTTCGCAGGAATGACTGGCGCTCCTCGTAGGTCAGGATGCCGGCGAACGGCGAATTCTTCCTCATGTCCGCGGCGTGCTCGGATTCCTCGAGCATGACAGCGAGCGTGGCCTCCAGACCGAGCGCCATGATCCGATCCCACTCTTCGTCATAGCGGCGCGTGCTGGCATCCCCGATCCTCCGCCAGCGCGCCAGGGTGGCCTTGGCCCTCTCGAACAGCGCGGGGTCGCGGCGAACCTTCTCCGCCACCAGGCGATGCAACGCGAGGCTCCGAGCGATGCGCCACCGCGCGAACTCGCTGACCACCGTGGAGTCGTTCATCCCGATCGCCATTCGCTCCCACGTCCTGACCGCCCTCAACTTACGACGCGATGTGCGCTGCTCGTCCCGAAGCCTACTTACGTTTGGGCGCGGTACTTTTCTCATGGTGGGGTGGATGAGGTAGGAATTGTGTGCGGGCGGCCCGCTTCCGTGGGAGTAGTGACGGCAGATCGACTGTCTCCATCCAAAACTCCTTGCCCGACGCCAGGGCGGCCTTGCCGCCTGCGAGCCGGCGCTGCACGTGGAGCTGGTAGGCAACCGCGTCAGGGAGGAGGAGGAGATCCCGGAGCTTGCCTGTCTCGGACGCTGAGAGAATGCGGAATAGCGCCGCAGCCACTCGGAAAGCTTCGGGACGTCGATGCGAACGAGGTCGAGCGCCGCGAGCCGGCTCGTCATCGTGAGTTCTCCTCTCGTGGTCTGCGCGCCGCCGCGGCGCCGGCGCCCGGAGCGCTCGGCTCCGTCCGTCGACTATCTTCGGGTGGGTCGCGGGGACGGACGTCCCCGGAAAGCCGGGCGCGACTAGCCGCGGGCGGACGCGCCCGGCGGGCGACACATGCACGGCGTGAGCTCCGCCGCGCCGAGGGATCGCGAGTGTCGAGCGCGAACCGTTATCGTTGGACGCGATCCTAGGCGCATCCTGCACGGATCGTCAACGTGCGCGATTTACCCGCAGCAGCAGATCTCGCGCGACACCACCGGCGCGGGTGGATTCGGACTTCTATCCGTGATAGCAGACATGTGTCTGTTTAACACGCAGGGGATGACGATGAGCGGATCCAAGGTCACGAACCGCGGCCGCTCCGGCGGCACCGCCCCGGACGTCTCCGCCACCGTGGGAAGCAACCTGCGCGCCCTGCGGCGAAGCCTGCGGCTCTCCCTCGGAGAGCTCTCGCGCAGCTCGGGGGTCTCACGGTCCATGCTCTCGCGCATCGAGCTGGGGATCCCGTTCGCCTCACTCCTCGAGCCGACCGGGGGTCGGCAGCCGTAGCTGCCGGGGTCACCGCAACGGCCGGGCGAGCGAGACCGGGAAGGGGCCTCGCGACGAGGCGCGGCGACGGACGGGCGGCGGGCCGGCGCGTGAGCGCACCTCGGTTGAGTGCGGCACGGGTCCCATGTATGGTCACGCCGGTGAAGCGAAACCTCTCGAAATCCGTCGCACCGCCGCCTCGCCCCCGCGGGCGCGAGCGGACGCCTCCGGGCGACGACCTCGGTGCGGCGGAGCTGACCCGCGGGCTCGCCGAGCACCTGCGGGAGCTGCGGCGCGCGCGGGACTGGTCGCTCGACGACCTGGCGCGAGCCTCCGGCGTTAGCCGCGCAGCGCTCTGGCAGATCGAGGCGCAGAAGTCGAACCCTTCGATCGCCGTGCTCTGGAAGATCGCGAGCGGGCTCGGTCTCCCGTTCGCCCAGCTCTTCGGGACCGGCGCCGGGCAAGTGCTCGTGCAGCGGCGCGCCGAGACCCCCGCGCTCCGGTCGAAGGACGGCGGGATGGAGAGCCGGCTCGTCTCGCCTCCCGGCGGGTTTCTCGGGATCGAGATGTACGAGCTGCGGCTCGCGGCACGCTCCACCCATGAGGCGGAGGCTCACCGCCCCGGCACGCGCGAGCTCGTGACCGTGCTGTCCGGTGCGCTGCGTCTGCGCGTCGGCGGCGAGACGCACGACGTGGCCCCCGGCGACGCGGTCGCCTTTCCCGCCGATCGCCCTCACAGCTACGAGAACCCCGGTCAGTCCGAAGCGCGTTACCACGACGTCATCGTCTACGGCCGCTGAGCTGCGCGGCGACTCGCGCACCCTCTCGAGAACGAAGCCCGGGACGCCTTCGCTCTCGAAGGGGTCCCGGCCCGCAGTCAGACGAAGCTGGTGCGCGATCAGGGAGGGGTCTGTTCCGCGTCGCGGAGCGCCTGCCCGGAAGCATGCTTCCGGTTGGCGAGGCCCCTCAGCATTAGAATGATATTTGTGATCGCGGTCGCCGGGCGCGTCGATATCTGCTCAATTCGGCGCGCCCGGCGGTGAACATCGTGCTGCTGCAATGGGTCTACGATGGCCTGTTACGGAACGGTCTGCTCCGCGTCACGCAGCGCCTGGCCGGAGGCGTATCTCAAAGAGTTGATCCAGGAATCCAGTTTCTGCCGGAGTTCCGGGTCCGCACTCGTGAAGGAACTGAAGGAGTTGTCGAGCTGAGCAGGGTCGACCGACACGTCATAGAGCTCATGCTCGCCCGTGTCGTAGGCGACATAGTTCAGAGGACCGTAGGTCTTGAGCGCCGTCTTGACGACCGGTTTGGTCCTCAGCCCGAGATAGACGGGCGCGCCGCCGCCCGTGCTGAGCGCCTGTGCGTCGTAGGGGTCCTGCGGCTCAAGCAGCCCGTTGGTGTTGTTCGTGTTCAGGGTGCCCGGGCCTTTGTGCTCATTCAGGATCGCCAGACGCCATACCGACGGAGTCGTCCCCTTCAGGAACGGAACGAGCGACCTGCCGTCCACGAAGGCAGGCGGCGTCACCCCAGCAAGCTCGGCGAAGGTCGGCGCGAGATCGATATTCAGTGTAAATTTGCTGACGACCTGACCCGCCGGGACGCCCGGTCCGCGCACAACAAGCGGAATGTTGAGGTCCTCTTCATAGGCGGTATTCTTGCCCGAGTGCAGCCGGTGCTGCCCCTGGTGAAAGCCGTTGTCCGAAGTGAAGAAGATGTACGTGTTGCCGAGCACGCCCTGCGCCGTCAGGGTGTCGATCACGTTCTGAACGAGGTCCGTGACCGCCAGAAGCGACTCCCTGCGTTTTTCATACAGGGAATCGATGTCCGCGATAGCCGTGGCGTCGAGGCGCGGCAGGGCCTGGACCCAGGCGGGCTTATCGCTCACGTCCGCCTCGTTCCATGACGCCGTGCGCGGGGCCTGTGCGCCTGCGTATTTACCGATGTAGCGGGACGGCGGCGTCGCGGGGCCGTGAGGAATGTAGGGAGCGACCCAGGCGAAAAACGGCTTGTTCGGATAATTCGTGGTGGTGTTCTTGATGAACGTTGCGACCCTTCGGGAGATCACGTCGACGCCGTAGTCCGCGTCCGTGCTGCCGAAGGAAACGGTCGTGCCGTTGTCGTTGACATTGTAGTTGTACTCTGAGTAGGGGTTCCCGCCGTTGGGGCTGAACCACCGGGTCCAGCCCGGTGGAATGTACGTAGCGGAAGGCGCGCCGTTGGGGTACCCGTTCAGGTATTTACCGAAGAACGCGGTCCGGTACCCGGCGCCCTGGAGCCAGGTGGCGACCGTCGAGCTCTCCAGGCCCGAGCCGTATACATTCTCGAATCCACCGCCGCTGGCAGAGTCATTGGTATAAATCCCCGTGTTGTGCGCGAACTGACCCCTCAGCGTCGAAGTGCGCGACGGGCAGCAAAGGGAAAGCTCGACAAAATGCTTGTCGAACTTGGTCCCCTGCTGTGTCAGGAGCGTCTGAAGCCCGGCGTCCTTGGCAAACACCTCTTCATTGAGATCGTCCGTGAGGATGAAGACGATGTTGGGTTGGGTCGGCGCCGCTTTCGCGGTCGAGGCGAGCGATGCCAGGATGAGCCCCAGAAACAGCGGAAGAGACCATCGTGGGAAGGATCTGAACGATTTCATGTATCAGTGCCTCTCTTTCATGGGATGGGTGCTGCCAGAATCGTGATTGCCTGAAGCAACTGCATGTTCGTTCCCAGGGGGAGCCGTCTTTTCCGGGCTGAAGAAGAGGCCAGCGACCGATCGTTGGACTCCAGTTGCCTGGTCAGCCCGCCGGCCGCTTTCGGGCCCGGCACAAGCTCATGATGGTTGTCCACCTATTCCTGTCAGGTCCTCACAGCATCACCTCCTCCCTTTTCTCCTGTCTCCTATTCGGCCAGGGCCCGGGGATTCGCCTTCAACTGCTCCACCCAGAGGCGCACCTGACGGGAAGCGGGGCTTGACGGATTGAGCTCCAGAAACCTGCTCCATGCCTTCAGCGCCTTTTCCGGCTGTTTGAGGTTCACCGCCCAGACAATCCCCAGGTTCACGAGGCCCTGCTCATACTGAGGGTCGAGCTGCAACGCTTTTGCGAAATTTGAAACCGCCTTATCGTACCTGCGGATCTTTCTGTAACAATTCCCCTGGTCAACCAGAACTTCCAGGTTGTTCGGATTCGACTCAAGAGCCTTATCGTATGCATCAATCGCCCGCGCCGGCTGATCGGCGTCAAAATAGCGGTTCCCCAGTTGAATCCATGCAGAAGAATCTTTGGGATCGTGTGCCGCTATTGTCTCCGCTTCGGTAAGTTGCTTATGGTCAGTATGAGGTGCTGCTTTCGTGAGGGCGCATGCGCCCGCCCCGACGCCTGCGTCCGACGGCATTTCAGCGCCGGATGCGACGGCCTCTCTGTGGTTTCCAATCAGCCCAGACAGGAGAGAGATCCCCGGGATGATGCCGACAAGAATCGCGGCAACAACGGCAAGCGCACATGCTTTCAATACCGGTGTCCTCATTGCCTGATGCCTGTTTGTAAAGATCACGATCGCGTTCATGTGTCACTCCGCTCGCGTCCTCGCTTGACCTCGTTCTCGGGGTTTCGCGACGTGGCGCGGGGCTCGTCAGCGTATGTGAAGAGGTCGATCCCATTCGGCCGGTGCGCGGCACTGGCCTCCCAGCCGCCGTTGCAAATCGCGCGGTTTCCGAAAATGGTGAAGTACTGCTGCGTGTGCCGGGGGGGCGCGTTCTTGTCGGCGATCGAATAGACGAGGCCCCGGAGATGCTGCTGCGCGAGACGCGGGACGTCTCCGAGACGCTCCCGCGGCGGCGGCAGCCGGAGGGCCGCCGCGTTCAGGCGGTAGAACGGGTCCTCGCGGAAACGGCGCACAGCGACCGTCTCCTCGAGATCGACGTTTATCGTGACGAGGTCGGCCTCCCGCACCTCGAGGTCGACGTCGCCGAGCGCGAACACCTCACCCTTCTGGGCCGGGAGCCGCTTCCCGTGGTTCCGGATGACGAGGTGGAGTTGCCCGACAGCTTCCATGACCGATTCCCCGCGTTCTACGATAAGAGCAGAGTGTCCACGTTAACGAACGGAACTCGGATCGTCAAGCAAGTAGGGATCCTCGTCTGCTAACGCAGGCGGCTCGGCGCGGCGACCACACCGAGGACCGCCAGGCGATTGAGGATGATGCGAAGGCTCATGGCGGTGCGCGCACGACCTCGCGGAAGCGTGTCGGAGCGGTCGAGGGTGTCCGTACCTGCGGGGCTCGTACACGAGACAGGTGTCTCGGTAAGGAGCAAACGCGGATGCTCGCGCCGGCATAGCCTCGCACACGCTACGCGGCGTGCAGGGGTCCTCCTCGACGAGCGGATCGCCGGGGAGCGCCGCAGCGGTCAGGACGGAGCCGAGCCGGATGCGCGGCCCCCAGGCCCGGGACGAGCAGATTGCGGGAAAGCCAGACGCGCTTCGGCGTCGGCGTGGACCCTTCGCGGCCGCACGAGGACGATCACTCGCCGGAGATCGGCCGGAACACGCGCTTGATGAAGCCGCCCACGGTGCGTGTCCCGTCCTCGTCGACTTTCACGATAAAGCCCGGCCGATCCATCGACGGCTCGAAGTGAGGAAACGGGCGCGACGCGAGGTGAATCTTCAGGCGCGGCCGCCCGCTCGGCGCATCCACGGAGGCGAGGCACGCCGAGAGCTCGTTCCTCGGCGAGAAACATGAAAGTGAAGGACACCTTCGAAGCCGTCGAGATCGGCACGGAGGAGAGCGCGGTTAAGCTCGGCGGCGCCGTCGGGTGGGGCGCCGCGGGCGCGCTCCTCGCCGGGCCTGTCGGTCTTCTCGCGGGCGCCGTGCTCGGTGGGCGCGGGAAGGACGTGGTGTTCGTCGCCAAGCTGAAGGACGGCCGGAAGTTCATGGGTCAGACCGACTCCAAGACATTCACGAAGCTGAAGGCCGAAGTCTTCTGAGCGCCAGGGGCCGTGCTCAGAAGGCGCTCGAGGCGATTCATGGCGTTGACCGACTTCGTTCGTCAGAGAGACGTAACCGCCCGGCTGGACGCAGTGATCCCACCGTTCCTGGGGCAACTCTGAGGGCGTTCTGGGCAAGAATCGTACCCGAGGAGAGCCATGCCCCAGCCGATGCCCACGCCCAAGGATCCCAAGTACGCCGAGGCGCTACGCGCTACATCGCCTCGCGAGCCACCCGGCGTCACCCGATCTCCCTTGGGCACCCTCCACGTCGCGGGACGCGGGGTGTGTACCTCTGGCGGCACTCGCCCGACTCGCCCTCGCGCTCGTCGTGGCCGGAACATGGTCCGCTTGTGGAGGCGACAGAACCGCCACGCCCGCGCCCGCGACCCACGCAATCTCGGGCGTGGTCACTAGGGTGGTGAACGGGAGCGCTGTACCGGGCGTCCTGGTCGAGCTCTCGGGGACCGCATCGGCCACGGCCACCACAGATGCCACGGGCCACTACCGGTTCGAGGGGCTGAGAAACGGGACCTACAGCGTCTCGGTCAACCTCGCGGGCCAGGTCTCGGTGCCCCCGGTTCAAGCGGTGACGATCTCCGGCGCCGGCGTCGCGGGCGCCGACCTGCTGCTCCTCGGGGGCTCGACGCTGGCCTCGGGCATCCGGTTCCTGCCCGACACGTTCCTCAGCACCGACCAGCTTCGCGCCTCGCTCGTCGTCGCGGGCGACGACCTGCTGTTCACCGATTCCAGCGACACGCCGATCAAGAAGCTCTCCGCGGGTGGTACCGCCGCCACGGCGCTGGCGAGCCGGTTCGGCGCGGCCGAGAGCGTCGTGCCGCGGGGCCCGTACGCCTACTGGGTCGACGGCGGCCGCCTGAACAGGACCTCGCTCGACGGTCGGATCACGACGGTGCTGGCGAGCGGCACGCGCGACCTCGTTGCGGGGGTCACGGCCGACATCATCGTCGACGACGCCGACGTCTTCTGGGTCAACACGGTCAGCAGCCTCAGCTGCAGCCCGTCCTGCACCTGGGTCATCCAGCGCGTCCCGCTCGGCGGAGGCGCGCCGGTCACGCTGGCGACGGTGAGCAGGCCGGTGGTCGCCCTGGCGAGCGACGCCGACAACGTCTACTGGGAGGAGGCGATGCTCGAGCCGGTGTCGCCTGGCTGCCAGTGCGGCAGCGCCATCAAGTCGGTGCCGAAGGCGGGCGGCGCCGCGGTCCTCCTGGTCGACGGCCTACTCAACGGGCCGCCACCACCCCTGCCGACAGGCGAGGTCCCGGCATCCTGGTACCCGACCGGCGGGCTCGCGGTCACTCCGACGCAGATCCTCTTCGCGGTCGCAGGCAACCCCTACGAGCTGAAGACCGTACCGATCTCGGGTGGCAACGTCACCACCATCGCCAGCGTTTCCACGAGCGCCGGGTTATCGCTCTATGCCATCCGCGACCTCAGCGTCGTCGGCACCAGCGCCTACTGGATCGACGCGGCCAACGGAACGCTCGACACGGTCCCCATCGCGGGAGGGAACGTCACCGCGTTGGCGAGCGATCTCGGCACGCCCATCGCGCTGGCCACCTCCGCATCGACCGCGTTCTGGACCCAGACCGGGGCTCCCAGCGGATGCTGCCTCCAGGCGGGGACGGGGAGCATCCGCCAGGTCTCCCTTGCCGGAGGGGCCGCCAGCACCCTGGTCAGCGGTCTCGATGCGCCCGGCGCGATCGCCGTCGATGGGGACAACGTCGCTTGGGCCGAGGCCTGGCGGGTCGCGACCGAACCGGTCGGCGGCGGCCCGGTCACGACGATGGCGAGCGGCGTGTCGAGCAACATGGCGCGCATCGCCGTCGATGGGACCAGGGTCTTCATCTTGGATGGCGACTACATAAAGAGCGTGCCGATCGCCGGAGGGATTGTCGAGAAGCTGGTCTCCGCGCACGGCGGTTCGATCGGCGACTTCTCGCAGCTGAATGAGGACATCGCGACGGACGGCACGAGCGGCCCCGGGCACGGCTCCCACGGGAGCGTTCAGTCTCCCGATCACCCTGGCCATGGATCCGATGACTGCGGCCGAGGCACTGGTCGTTGAGCAGGGCGGCCTCCTCTGCACCGAGACGCCGGCCGGCGCGATCGACTTTTTCTATTAGGTGCCCCGACCCAGCGAAGCCGATTCTGGAGCTTGCGCTGGCGACGAGTTCGAATCCTGCAGCTGCTCGAGCTGAGGGTCACGCCAGAATCGCGAGTGGGGCCGCGTGAGTGCGAACCGCCGACCCTTGCCCGGGCAAGGATTTCGCGCCCTCCGGAAAGACGAAGGGCTCCCGGGTCGCCCCGGAAGCCCTCGTCAAACCATCGGAAACTGGAGCGGGAAACCGGATTCGAACCGGCGACCCTCAGCTTGGGAATCTGACCGTGCGCTGCGGGACCTGCGGAAATGAGCCAAAATCGCGCCGTTCTCGGCTGGTTCAGTCCCGCTGAATCCCGTTCGGCTGGGCAAGACCTTGCCCAGACCTTGCCCGCGGTGACGTCCGCCCGGGCCGTGGACGGGTTTTCGACTTCACGAACATGTATTTCCGTTCGGTCCGTTCGGTCGGTGTCCACTTCACCGGATCAAGCCCACACGCGCCGCGAGGCCCTCACGCCGGGCCACAGCGTGAGCAGCAGCGGCCAGAACACGTAGAAGCGCACCTCGACGCCGAGGCTCCAGGTGCCGCCGACCAGCTGGCCTCCGCCGCCGGTGCCGCGCCAGGGCTCGACCGCGAAGGTGAGCAGGAACTTCCAGAGCGTCCACTCCTGGGGGTCGGGGGGGGGAGGAACTCGAACCAGCGGTCGCTCGTCACATTTACACGCGCCGCGCGTCCGGATCATCCGCCCTACTACGCGCTCGTCGTGGTGGCGTTCGCCTCGAGCCTCCTCTTCCCGAGCTAGAAGGACTGCGGCGAGTGGGCTTCCTTCCCGGGCCGGCCCCGGCCGGTCCAGAGGGACGTTGTCGCCGCTCGGCGCACACCGGCGAAGCGGGGTCCAGGCGCGGGCAGCTGGGCGTGGCGCGCCTGCTCGGCGCGGCCCGTCGCGGCGCGAGCGTCGGGCGGATGCCGTCGACGCGGGATCGCGGAGCCCCCGGGGAGCGCCTCTCGCGGCGCTCCCCAGGGGCCTCGCCGGAATCGGAACAGGGACTCAGCGCGTCCCGAGCACCGCATCCGGCAGCCAGGTCGCGATCCCGGGGAACGCGCACAGCAGCACGACCGAGGCCGCCATGAGGCCGACGAACGGCATGACGCCCCACACCACGTCCTTCAGCGGGATGTCCGGCGCCACGTTCTTGATGACGAAGATGTTGAGCCCCACCGGCGGGTGGATGAGCCCCATCTCCATGACGACGGTCATCACCACGCCGAACCAGACGAGATCGAACCCGGCCGCCTTGAGGGGCGGCAGGACGATCGGCGCGGTCATCAGGATGATCGAGACCGGCGGGAGGAAGAACCCGAGCATCACCACGAACAGCAGGATCGTGGCGAGCAGCACCCAGCGCGAGAGGTGCATTGCGACGATCCACTCGGCCGCCGACTGGCTGAGGTAGAGGTAGCTCATCACATACGAGTAGAGGAGCGACATGCCGATGATGAACAGCAGCATCGTCGACTCCTTCACGGTCCCGGTGAGGATCGGCCTCAGATCCCTCGGGCGCCACACGCCGTACACGACGGCGATGAGGGCGATCGCGAGCACCCCGCCGAGCCCCGCCGTCTCCGAGGGCGTCGCGATCCCTCCGTATAGCGCGACCATCACCCCGATGAGGAGCACCAGGAACGGCAGCACTTTGGGCAGCATGCGCGTCTTCTCGCGCAGCGTGAGCTCGCGCTCCTCGAGGTACGCCGGCCGGACGCCGGTTCGGTCGTACTCGGCGAGGGCGGCGGCCGCCTCCCGGTGGAAGCGGAGGGCGGTGTAGCCGGAGAACAGCACGACGAGGAGGACGCCGGGGCCGACCCCCGCGAGGAAGAGCCGCCCGAGCGACTGCTCCGATGCGACCGCGAAGAGGATCATCGTGATCGACGGCGGGAGCAGGATGCCGAGGGTCCCGCCCGCGGCGATGATGCCCGAGGCTAGGCGGGGTGAGTAGCCGCGCGCGCGCATCTCCGGGATCCCCGCGCTGCCGATTGCCGACGCCGTCGCCGGGCTCGAGCCCGCCATCGCCGCGAACAGCGCGCACGCGAAGACGTTCGCGATCCCGAGCCCGCCGGGGATCTTCCTCATCCAGGCGTGGATGGCGGAGTAGAGGTCGGCGCCCGCCCGCGACTTGCCGATGGCCGCGCCCTTCATGATGAAGAGGGGGATGGAGAGCAGGGTGATGCTCGACATCTCCTCGTAGACGTTCTGGGTGATCGTGTCGAGGGCCGCCGCGGGCATGAAGAAGTACATGAAGGCGACCGCGACCGTCCCGAGCGCGAACGCGACTGGCATCCCCGAGAACATGAGTACGAGCGTGGACGCGCCGTACAGCGCGCCGATCGGGGCGACCGTCATGGCCCCTCCCTCGTGGAGAAGTGGGCGACCGTCTGGAGCAGCAGCTGGATCGCGACCAGCGTCATCCCGACGGCCATGAAGCCGTACGGGATCCAGAGCGGCGGCGCCCACGCCGACGACGTGGTCTGGCCGTCGACGATCGCTTCCCGGAGCAGCGTCCACGACTTCCAGGAGTACAGGGTACAGAACAGGAAGGAGACCGCGTCCGCCAGGGCGACGCGCCAGCGGTTCACGCGCGGCGGCAGCACGCTCGCCAGGGCGGCGATCCCGACGTGGCCCCGCTGCGACTGGACGTACGCGCCGGAGAGGAACGTCGCGCCCACCATGAGGAACACCGACGCCTCGTCCTGCCAGTCGGTGGGGACCTTGAGGACGTAGCGCGTGACCACGCTGCCGGTGAGGATTGCGGCGGCCGCCACGATCGCCAGCGTGGCGGCGAGGAGGAGGCGCTCGTTCAGCCACGCCATGGCGCGCGCGCACGCGGCGACGACGCCCACGCGCGGCAGCTCGAACGGCTGCGCGCTCCCGGGGAGCTCGAACCCGTGGCTCACAGCGAACGCTCCGCGAGGTGGAGGAGCTTCGCGCACCGCTCGTTCCGCGCCGAGTAGTCCTTCCACGCCGTGTCGCGGGCGATCGCCTGCCACCGCGCGACGGTGTCGTGCGACAGGTCGTGCGTCTTTGCGCCGGCCTTCCCGTACGCCGCCGCGACGGCCTCATCGTCCTGCTTCGCGGCCTGCAGGCCGAACTGCTCCAGTTCGGCGCCCACCGCCGCCACGATCGCCTGCATGTCCCTGGGCAGCCGTTCGAAGGTCGCGCGCGACATGACGAGCGGCTCGAGCATGAACCAGTAGGCCTTGCCGCGTCCGGTGACGAGCTGTTTCGAGACCTCCTCGAGGCGGAAGGAGATGAGGCTCGTTGACGACGTCATCGCCGCGTCGAGGGCGCCCGTCTGCATGCCCGCGTAGATCTCGTTCGACGGCAGCGAGATGACCGTCGCGCCGGCGGCCTTGAGCACCATGTCCATCTCGCGGCTTCCGCCGCGGACCTTCTGGTTCTTCGCGTCGCTCGGCTCGACGATGGCGTTGCTCCGGCAGGCGACTCCGCCCGCCTGCCACATCCAGGTGAGGATCAAGAGCCCCTTGTCGGCGAGGAAGTCGGAGAGGTACTTGCCGACCTCCGCGCGCTTCCACGCCATCCCCTGCTCGTACGAGGTGACGACACCCGGCATGAGGCCGATGTTGAGCTCAGGGAGCTCACCGCCCGCGTACGAGAGCGGGAAGAGGCTCATATCGAGGGCGCCCTTCCGCATCGCGCTGAACTGGGCGTTCGTCTTCATGAGCGACGAGCCCGGGTAGACCGTCGCGCCGAGCGCGCCGTTCGTGCGGTGCGATACCTCCGCCGCGAACCGCCGACACATGCGGTCGCGGAAGTCGCCCTCCGTCAGCGTCCCGCCAGGGAACTGATGCGAGATCTTGAGGTCCACCTTGTCCGCCGCGAGGACCCGGCCGGCGAGGCCGCCCAACAGCGAGACTGCCGGGACGCCCAGCATCCCGACCAGAATGTCCCTGCGCGTGATCGTGGCGCTCATCGGCCGTCTCCTCTGCTCGAGTTGCCTGCGTTCCCGGCTCGCTCGCCGGCTTACCTTCCGGTGAACCTCTCGCGCAGGGCGGTCTTCAGGACCTTCCCCATCGCGTTCCTCGGCAGCGCGTCCACGAAGTGGACGCGCTTCGGAAGCTTGTAGGCGGCGAGCCGCTCGCGGAGCGCCGCGAGGATGGCGGCGTCGTCGACCGCGGGATCGCTCCGCACCACGGCGGCGGTCACGGCCTCGCCGAAGTCGTCGTGCGGCAGCCCGAACACCGCCGACTCGGCGACGCCAGGGAGCGCGTCGATCGCGAGCTCGACCTCCTTCGGGTAGACGTTGTAGCCGCCGGAGATGACGAGGTCCTTCGCGCGGCCGACGAGGGAGAGGTAGCCGTCGGGGGCGAGCACGCCGAGGTCGGCGGTCCGGAACCAGCCGTCGCGCGTGAACTCCTGCGCGGTCCGCTCTGGCTGTCGCCAGTACCCCTTCATCACGCCCGTGCCGCGGATCTGCACGCCGCCCACCGCGCCGCGCGGCAGCGGCACGTCGTCGGCGTCCGCGACGCGAAGCTCGACGCCCTCCACCGGCAGCCCCACGCTCCCCGGCCGCCGCTCGCCGCGGAGCGGGTTCGACGCGATGACGATCGCCTCCGTCATCCCGTAGCGCTCGAGGATCTCGTGCCTGGTCCGGGCGGTGAACGCGGCGGCGGTGTCGGGGAGGAGCGGCGCGGATCCCGAGACGAAGAGGCGGACGCCGCGGCAGAGGTCCCGATCGAGCCGGGGCGACTCGAGGAGGCGCGTGTAGAAGGTCGGCACGCCCATCATCACCGTCGCGCGGGGGAGCAGCTCGACGACCTCCTCCGCGACGAAGCGGCTCGCGAACAGCATGGAGGCGCCGGAGAGCAGGGCGCAGTGGGCGGCGATGAAGAGGCCGTGCGCGTGGAAGATCGGGAGCGCGTGGAGGAGCACGTCGTCCGGCCCGAACCCCCACGCCTTCGCGAGGGCCGCGCCGTTGCTCGCGAGGTTCCCGTGCGTGAGCATCGCGCCCTTGGCGCGACCGGTCGTTCCGGAGGTGTAGAGGATCGCGGCGACGTCCTCGGGCGCGCGCTCGACCGTCTCGAACGCGGCGGGCTCGTGGGCGGCGATGCTCGGAAGGGTGCCACCGCCCGCCGCGTCGAGGGTGAACCGCGCCCGCACTCCCGCGGCCTCGGCCAGCGCGAACCGGCGCGCCGCATCGGCCGGATCGCAGACCAGCGCCGCTGGCTGGGCGTCGCCGAGGAAGTACTCGAGCTCGGCCGGCGTGTAGGCGGTGTTGAGCGGGACGTAGATCGCGCCCACCCGCAGCACCGCGAGGTAGAGGCAGTACGCCTCGGGCGATTTCTCGACCTGGGCCGCGACCCGGTCGCCGGGGCGGACCCCGGCGGTCCGGAGGGCGTTCGCGAACCGGCCCGTGACGGAGAGGAGGTCGCCGTAGGTCCAGCGGGCGCCCGCCGGGGTCTCGAGGAAGCTCGCCCCGGGGCGGCAGCGCGACTCGATGAGGGCGAAGAGGTTGCTGTCCATTCGATCCGGTCCTCAGAGGGAAGCGATAACCGCGTACTGCATCCTGTATCCTGTATACAGCTAGCAAAATGCGACGGTCAACCTGGCGCTCGCATCCAGGCCCGTTGGTCATTTGATTAGCTAGTAGTCACGGCCGGTTGAAGTGGCAGGCGCGGCCGGGCGCGTGGGAGCATCACGGCCGCCGCGCACTGATTGCGGCACGTTCTTGCGCGTCTATGGAGCCGGAATGGACCGCGCGCCGGGCCGGCTCGGTCCGTGGGCGGCTCGCGGGTCGGTTCCGCTGCTAGCCCGGTGCGCGCCGCGTGGGGGCGCGGGAGCCGCGGCGAGGGGAGGGCGCGCTCGAGGGGAGGTGCGCGACGAGATCGGCGAAGCGATCGCCCTGCACCAGCACGTGCGCACGCATGCGCGCGGCGGCCCCCTCGGCGTCGCCGCGGCGGACCGCGTCCACGATCGCCCCGTGCTCCGCCGCGGACGACCTCATGCGGCCGGGGACGCGCAGCTGAAGCCGGCGGTACGGGCGCAGCCGCCGATGCAGCGTCGCCGTCTGCTCGGCGAGGAACCCGTTGTGCGACGCCGCGTACAGCGCGAGGTGGAATGTCTCGTTGAACCGGTAATACGCGTCGATGTCCTCCGCGCGCACGGCGGGCTCGGAGGCCTGGTGCGCCGCGACGAGGGCGCGGTGATCGTCGGGCGTGGCGCGCTGGGCGGCGAGCCGCGCGCAGAGCGCCTCGAGCTCGGCCATCACGTCGAACATCTCGCGGAGCCGCTCCGGCGGAGTGGTCGCGACGACCGCGCCCCTCCTCGGCCGCGTCTCCACGAACCCGGCGGACGCGAGCTGGATGAGCGCCTCCCGGATCGGCGTGCGCGAGACGCCGAACGCGTTCGCGAGCTCGATCTCGTCGAGCCGCGCCCCCGGGGGGTACTCGCCGACGACGATCCGCTCCTCGATCCGGTCTCGGAGCTGCTCGGACAGCTTGAGGCCGATGATCGGACCCGTCGAGATTCCGAGGGGAGTGCTGCTCATGGCATACAGTATACGCGCCCGATCCCGATTCCGCGGCGTCGTTCGCCGGAATACCGGGGGGATAGCGAGCGGCGAGCGCGTCGGTGACGCGCCGCTCGGAGACGCGGCGTCCGGAATGGACGAGCGCACGAAGGCGCCGCCAGATCGCGCGGCTCACGGCGAGGCCGATCAGCGCCGCGTAGATGAAAGCCTCGACGACGACGCGGCGTGTGGAGGCGAGTTTGCGCGAGGCGCAAGTGGGTCTTGAACTCGCATTGTCTGAAAATCAACACTCGCATGGCGCCCCCCACGTGCAGCGGGCCCGGACCGAGAGAAACCTTGCCCAGAAACGGCCGAGGGGTCCCGCCTCGTGGCGGAACCCCTCGGAAGAACTGGAGCGGGAAACCGGATTCGAACCGGCGACCCTCAGCTTGGGAATTTGACCGGGCGGCGAAGGACCCTCGGAAATGGGCCGAAATCGCTGGTTCTAGACTGGTTCAGGCACGCTGAATCCCGTTCGGCTGGGCGAGACCTTGCCCAAACCTTGCCCAGGGAGGGCGGTCTTTGAAGTCGCCAGCCGCCTTCGACGACTCGTGGACTGAATATCCCGGCGTCAGGACGCCAGACTTCTGCGCGAGCTCAGCACACTAGCGACGCCAGCACGGCG
>WNGF01012771.1_pt1 | contig 16037 bp, 17 predicted proteins | sample 5400641 | NCBI WGS metagenome assembly WNGF01 (sample SAMN13153371, study PRJNA577476) | soil metagenome | isolation source: 80 cm soil or saprolite under grassland replicate 2 | place: USA:California | collected 2016-06-15
TCTCCTCGTGCTTCCCGTCCTCGTGCACGTAGTCGTGCGCGAAGCCGAAGTCGAAGAGGTGGAGCGCCTTCGATCCCTCGGTGGTCAGCTCGGTGCCGATCGGCTTGAGCCCCTCGAAGCCGTTGATGTTGTGGCAGGAATAGCAGCCGTACTTCTCGATGGAGCGCTGGCCGAGGTAGACGAGCTGCTCCTGCATCGGCATCGAGCGGAGCTTTGCCTCGGCGTCGCGGTCCGTCAGCGTGTTGATCAGGTACCCCTTGGCCAGGGCGTGTACCGCGCGCGGATCGGCCGGGCGCACCGGCTTCTGCAGGAACGCCGGCTTCTGCAGCGTGAGGAGGAACGCGGTGACGTCGGCCGCTTCCTGATCGGTGAGGCGGAGCGACGGCATCGGCGCGTCGGCGTAGTACGCCTTCGGATTCCTGATCCAGTTGTAGATCCAGGCCGCGTGCGTCTTCGTGCCGACGCCGGTCAGGTTGAAGCCGTAGTTGCGCTCGAGCGGGAAGTCGTCGCGCTGGGCGGCGCGCATCGCGCCGCTCTTCGCGTCCTTCACCGATTCGGTGTCGACGTGGCAGCCCATGCAGCCGATCGACTCGACGAGCTGCTTGCCGCGCGCGGCGTCGCCGGCGGGGCCGGGCTGCCAGACGCGGTGCGTCGACTTGGCGAAGAGGTACGCCACGATGGAGTGCACCTCGGCGTCCTGATACTTGATGTTCTGGGCGCGCTCCGCAGCCGGCACGACGTGCGGGTCGACCATGTTGCGCTGGTAGAAGAACGACGGCATGCGCGTCGTGGAGCGGAAGTCGTGCGGCTCGGAGATCCAGCGGATCGCCCACTCCGGCGTCGTCTTCTCGGCGATGCCGTTGAGGTCGGGGCCGGGCTTGCGGAGGTCGGTGAAGCGCCAGTTGCTGATCTTGTGGCAGGCGTAGCAGCCGTAGAGCTCGACCGTGGCCTCGGCCTTCGTGATGGCCTCGCCCTGATCGACGCCGATCTGCCCGGCGTGGCACTTGATGCAGCCCGACTCGTAGTACTGCCGCGGGAACATCGGCGTCTCGTTGAACTCGTTCTCTTCCCAACCCCACGTGCGGCCCTGGTTGTCCAGCACCGCGGCGCCGGTGAGATAGCGCCATGGGCGGAGAAGGTTCCCGACGCGGAAGACGCCCCAGTTGCCCGACCAGCGCTCTTCCATCTTGTGGTTCGGCGGGATGTGGCCGGCGCGGCCGAACTCCGTGGCGCGGTCCTGGCCGCGATGGCACGACGTGCAGCCGAACTCGAGGAGTGGGTGCGGCGACGCGGAGCCGACGAAGGTGTCGAGCTTCGGATGCGTGCGCCAGGGGTTCAGCGTGTCGAGCTCCGTCTCCCGGATCCGCTTGAGCTGGGCGATGCGCTGCTCCGTCTCCTTGCGCTTCTCGGCGACGACCTGGAAGGTGTCGAGCTTCTGCTGCAGATCCGCGGCGAGGCGTGCCGCTTCCTTCTTCGACTCGAAGCCGGGATGGTCGATGGCGCGGTGGCAGGTCATGCAGCGGTCGACGCGCGGGACGTGCATGTAGTTCACGTCCATGAACATGTCGTCGATGACGACCTGATCGACTTTGAACGTCGGGGCAATGAAGTCGAGCATCGGGAAGTTGAGGACCAGCATCGAGCCCTCCATCTTCACCGTGTCGAGCTGTTTGTTCAGCAGATCGATCTCCGCCATCAACTCCTTTTTCTTCGCTTCGGCGTCCGTGACCTTCTTCAGCCACGCGTCGAGGCGCAGCTTCGCGGCGTCGCGTTTGCGGGTCACGTCCTGCAGGTTGAGCTGCAGGTCGGTGACGTGCTTCTCCTGGCGGTGGTACTCGGCCTGCTGCGCGGCGGCGTCGGCGCGGCGCTGCACGACCGAGATCTCGGCGATGTAGCGCTGCGCATCGAGGTTGGCCTTGGCGAAGCGGTAGTCCTCGTCGGCCCCGTAGTGCGCCCCTTCCCACGAGTCGAGATCCCTCTGCGCGAGGACGAACTGGGCGCGCTGCCGCGCCAGCTCGACCTCGTTCTTGCGCATCTGCGCGTCGAGATCGGAAAGCGCTTTCCGGTTCGTCTCGCTCTCCGCCGACTTCAGATCGGACTCGATCCGCTCCCGCTGCATCCGCAGGAACTCGAGCTGGAACCACTTCCAGCCGCGGATGTAGTCGTAGCCGACCATCAGCACGGTCACGCCCAGCAACACGACGCTCGACCAGAGGAAGATCCAGTTCAGGCTCCTCATCGAGTAGTTGTGCGGAATCGGCTCTTGCGGTTTCATAGGTTAGCGAGCAGCGGGGAGCGAGCAGCGGGCAGGAGGTCGTTCTCCCTGCCCGCTGCCCGCTGCTCGCTGCCCCCTCTCACACATTGAAAAAAATCTCCTGAATGTGCACGATGTACTTCAGGTTGAACAGCCAGCGCAGGACCATCTTGATCGGCAGCGCCATCATCACCAGGAACAGCACCGCGCCGACGTAGTAGCGCGGCGCCCCCATCTTCAAATAGAAGCGGCGGAACGGCCCGACCGCCATCAGCGGCGGCAGGCTGACGTACGCCAACACCAGGCCGATGCCGAAGATCTCGCGGATGATCCACAGCTTCGGCAGCGGCATGTGCAGCGTCCGCACCCAGATGATCTCCGAGAGATCGACGTTGACGAGCGGCACGAGCTTATTCGGGTCCCAATATTCGTAGGGGCCGAAGAAGTTCCAGTTCGGGCCGCGCAGGAACGTGCCGGTGATGATCAGGAACGACCAGAGCACCAGGAAGCCGTAGAGGAAGACGCCGATCTCCCACCGCCGCTCGCGGAACGAGTAGTAGCCGCTGCCGCGCGGGTTCGTGTCGATGTACGGGATGGCCATGAGGCCGACGATGATCAGCGTCGGCAACACGACGCCGGCCAGCCACGGGTCGAAGTAGACGAGCATCTCCTGGAGGCCGAGGAAGTACCACGGCGCCTTGGCGGGGTTCGGCGACGACGTCGGGTTCGCGGCCTCCTCGAGCGGCGCGCGCAGCACCACCGACCAGACCACCATCACGATCGTCAGGAGGATCATGCAGAGCATCTCGGTGTAGACGAGGTCGGGCCAGGTGAAGAGCTTCTCGTCCGTCTCGGTCTTCTCGAACGGGATGCCCCCGACCTCGATCTGCTTGTCGTTGAGATACGCCTTCCGCAGGGCGATCCAGGTGAAGATGCCGAGGAGGAAGATCATCGCCCCGATGGGGACGTTGTCTGGCTTCGCCGCGATGGCGAAGAAGTTCGGGTCGAGGAACGAGAGGAAGAAGGCGACGACGGCGCCGAGGAACAGGCGCAGCCCGACCTTCGTGTCCCACAGCCGCCCGCCCAGCGCGGCGCAGCCGAACATGATCAGGAAGTAAGCGATGCCGAGGTAGAGGAGTGGGCGGATGAAGATCCCGGCGACGAGCAGGATGACGCCGAAGGCGATGAAGCCGTAGCCGCCCTTCGACTTCAGGCGGCCGTCGAGGAGATTGAAAAAGACGATGAAGCCGAAGACGGACGACAGCAACAGGAACGAGATCGACGATCCCGACAAGACGTTGACGAAGTCCTTGAGGAAGGTCATAGCGGACCCGAAATGCCCCCGTCCTTACGCACTCGCCAGAAGTGGATCGCCATCAGGAAGCCCGCGACCAGCGGGATGGCCACGCAGTGCAGCACGTAGAAGCGCAGCAGCGTGGAGGGGCCGATCGATCGTCCGCCGATGAGCGCGAAGCGCGCGTCGTCGCCGGCGTGGATCAGCCGGATGTCGCCGAGTTTTATCAGGCCCGACATCGGGCCCTCATTCCCCGCGCCAGGGGTGGCGCGCGCCATGTTCGAGCCGACGGTGATGGCCCAGATCGCGAGCTGGTCCCACGGCAGCAGATACCCGGTGAAGGAGAGGAGGAGCGTCAGCACGAGGAGGATGACGCCGACGTTCCAGTTGAACTCGCGCGGCGGCTTGTACGAGCCGGTCATGAAGACGCGGAACATGTGCAGCCAGACGGCGATGACCATGGCGTGCGCGCCCCAGCGGTGCATCTCGCGCATGATCCCGAACGGCGCCTGCTCGCGCAGATCCATGATGTCGAAGTAGGCGTATTCGATGGTGGGGCGGTAGTAGAACATCAGCAGCAATCCCGTCACCGTCTCGATGAGGAAGAGGAAGAACGAGGTGCCGCCCATGCACCAGGTGTACGACATGCGCACGCCGGAGCGGCGGACCTTGACCGGGTGGAGGTGGAGGATCAGCGAGCCGAGAACCGCCAGGACGCGCTTGCGGTTCGTGTTCGGGACTCCGACACGGAAGACGGACTTCCAGATCTGCGAGTTGACGATGCCGTCCTGTAAGGCTCTAAGGTCTGCCATGTCTCCTCTTGAAAAGCTCTCAGCTCTCAGCTCTCGGCTCTCAGGATTGGGCGGGGCCGAGAGCTGAGAGCTGACAACTGAGAGCTGAGAGCTTCACACCTTGACGAACGACTCCGGATCCGTCCATTCACCGCGCTCCTGATGAAACTGCTTCGACTTGTCGACAACTAATTGCCCGTCCGAGGGATCGATGTAGATCTTGGCCCGCTCCAGGGGACGCGGGGCCGGGCCCTCGAAGTTGACGCCGGTCCTGTAGTAACCGCTGCCGTGGCAGGGGCATTTGAATTTGTTCTGCGCGGCGAGCCAGTTCGGCGTGCAGCCGAGGTGGGTGCAGACGGTGATGAGCGCGTACATGAGCTCCTCGGTGCGCACGATCCAGATGCCGTACTTCTCTTTCCAGCGCTCGTCGACCTCGCCGACGGAGTAGTCGCCCGGCTGCCCGGCCTTGAACTTCTGGACCGGCTCGAAGAGGACGTTCGGGAACATGAAGCGGCCGAGGACGCTGGCCAGGCCGCCGAGGGCGGCCGCGAGGGTCACCCACGCCCCGGTCAGCACCAGCGGGAAGCTCCGGCGGGTGATCTCTCCCTGCTCGCGGATCTCGGCCGCGGCACTCCCGGCCAGGGGAGTTTTGGGGGCTACCTGATATGGCGTGATTTCTTCAGACATTCGCTGATGGGGGCGGCGTTTTGAGCGCCGCAAATATCCCGCTTTCAGCGATGGCTGTCAACGAAAAAGGTGACTGAACGCACGTCGATCAGTGAGGTGAAACACCGCGTTTCACTTGACTTAGGGGCCGATGCGGCTACGCTTCCTGACCATGACGATCCAGGTGGACCTTCCCGAGGATATCGTGGCACGCATCGATAGCCTGACGGAAGACCGCGCCGCCTTCGTCGTCGAGGCGGTTCGCAACCTCCTCCGCGAGGCCGAACCATCCGGCGCGCCGGATGAGACAGCCCGGATCAACGAAGTCGCCGACGAGCTGAATCGCGAGGCGGCGGATGTCCTCGAGTACCAGGTCATCGCGTGACACGTGGCGAGCTTTATCGAGTTCGCCATCCCTCCACGAGCTTGTCAGTCTGCCCAAGACCGCACTCACGGATTACGTAGGCAGCCTTTCACCCGCGAAGCTCGCCGAGCTGAATCGGGCACTCGTGGTGGCTCTCGATCTGGATTGAGAAGCTACCGCGCCGCCAAGGCGCTCTTCGCCGCCGCCCGCACCCGCAGCGACGGATCGGCGTCCGCGATCCTTTGCAGATCGGGAGCCGCATCCTTCCCCACCAGCCGCGAGTACGCCGTCATCGCCACGATCATCGCGTCTTCCTTCTGGTCCTCGCGCATGCCGGCGATGCGGCCGAGGCGCTCGCGGTCGAGCATCTCCTTCAGCGGCCCGACGGCGCGGCGGTCGCCGAAGCCGGCCAGCGACACGGCGGCGTTCCACCTCACGTCCGCCTCCTGGTCGTTCAGCGCCTGCGCCAGCGCCGGCACCGCACGCGGATCGTTGATCTTGCCGAGGGCGTAGACCGCCGTCTTGCGGACGTCCCTCTCCGGATCCGTCGCCAGCTTCGCCAGCGCCGGCACGGCGGCAGGATCACGGAGCTCGCCGAGCGCGAGCATCGCGTAGACGCGGTTCTCGACGTCCTTGTCGTTCAGGCCGTCGAGCAGCAGCGGCGTGGCGCGGCGGTCGCGGAGGCGGCCGAGGACGATGGCGAGGTAGCGGCGGATGCGGGGATCGTCGCTCTTCGACGACTGGTAGAGCGCGGCCACGCGCGGCTCGAGGTTCGGCGACGTCTTCGCCTCCCCGCGGTCGAGCGACTTCGAGAGCTGATACGCCGCCTGCCACCGCTCGTGCGAGCTCCCCGAGCGGATCTCGTTGAGGTAGTCGGAGACGCTCTGCTCCTGCGTGGCCATCTTCCCGAAGAGGTAGAAGACCGCGACGGCGATGAGAGCAATGCCGAGGGGGAAGAGGACGAATTGGAAGAGGAGGGAGCGGGCGGACTGGCGGGGGATGTCGAGTGACGGCTCCGTCATCGCGCCGCCTCGATGACGAATGCAAAATGCAAAATGCAAAATGCAAAATGGCTCCGCTTCTCATTTTGCATTTTGCACTTTGCATTTTGCATTCTCAGCGCCCCGTCCCCGCCACCACGAAGTCCGGCAGGTACCCCTTCAACTGCGTCGGCGCGTCCGGCACCACGATCGCGTCCTTGTCGCACACCGACTCGCACAACCGGCAGGCCACGCACTTGTTCTTCTCGACGAAGGCGATCTTGTAGTGGTTCGCCACCGTCTCGTCCTGCGGGTCGACCATGTGGATGCACTCGAACGGGCAGATGTCGACGCAGAACTCGCATCCGGTGCAGAGCTCCTTGATGACTTCCGCCTTCGGGATCTCCTTCGGCTTCACGCGCGGGATGTAGTCGCCGTGCTGGTTCTGGATCGCATCGACCGGGCAATAGATGCCGCAGACCGAGCAGTCGATGCAACGCTCGGGATGGATGTAGTACTGCCCGCGGGCGGTCCCCCAGATCGTGTTCGTGGGGCACTTGATCTCGCAGACGCTGCAGCCGATGCACTTGTCGGTGATGAAATGGGGCATTCGGTGGCTCAGTGTACCGTGCCGGTCAAGCCCGCCGGCTCGACCCATAAAACGACGGCCGGGCCGTCGCTGAACCGCAACTGCACGCGCCGGACCTGCCGTACCGCGGCGAGAGGTAGGCGTAGTCCGACGCGACGACGTCGACCGGGCCGAACCGCTCGGCGAACATGGCCGCGCGCACGCGCGAGTCGCTCGGCCGCTTCATCTCCTCGGCGATCATGAGCCCGCTGCCGATCATCAGCACCACGACCACCGCGTAACGCACCGCCGGCCGCCATCGCTCGAGCGAGATGGAAGCCCACAACACGAACGGCACGGCGAGGACGGATTCAAAGCGCGTCGGAAAGTAGATGTTCCGTCCCGCCAGCGAGATCGCCAGCGCGAGGCCGACCGGAATCAGCACCGCCGGCGCAAAGCGCCACCGCCTCGCCACAGCGATCGACGCAACGATGCCGAGCAGTGCCCACGGCGGATGAAAGACGTTCCACGCCGTCGCCTCGGGCGGCTGATGAAGCGCGAGGGCAAAGCCCGGAAGGAAGAGGAAGCAGGTCAGTACAAACGCGAACACCTGCGCCCTGCGCCCCGCGCCCTGCCCCCTGACCAAAAGCACAGGAAAGAAGAGGACCCCGTAGTAGTGCGTATACGCGGCGAGGACGAACGCGATCGCGGCCGGAAGCGGCCGATCGTTATCGAGCAGCAGCACCCCGATCGCCACGAACAATCCGCAAAGCGCATACGCCCGCGCCTCCGTCGCGTAGAACACCGCCGGCGGAAAGACCGCCAGCAGCGCCGCCGCGACGTACCAACGCCGCTTCAGCAGGATCGCGAACGCGATCGCCGCGAACGCCAGCGACATCCATCGCAGCGCATCGACCGACGGGAAGCGCGCCAGGAAGTAATACAGCGGCGGTCCCGAGTCGTGCAGCAGGTGCGGCACGATCGACGACAGCGGCTCCCCCGCCATCCACACCGAGTACAGCTCGTCGAAGAACGGCGGACGGACGAAGAGGATGACGACGCGGACGGCGAGAAACAGGAGCGCGAGGGCGACCGCGGCGCCGTAGCGGCTCTCCGATCGACCGCGTTGAACGTCCATGAGAGCGACCAGTGTGCCCGAGCCTAGGGCAATCCACGCTGCCGGCCGTGCCGGCTCACACTGCCAAAAGCTCCGAGATCGTCTTGATCAGATGCGACGACTGGATCGGCTTGGAGATGTACGCGTTCGCGCCGAGGGCCAGGCCGCGCTCGCGGTCCTCCTCGGCGCCCTCCGTCGTGATGATGATGATCGGGATGGCCTTGAGCTGCGCGTTCTGGCGCACCAGCGACACCAGCTTCAGCCCGTCCATCACCGGCATATTGATGTCCGTCAGGATCAGGTCGATCTTCTCCGGGCCGGAGAGCTTCTTCAGCGCGTCGACGCCGTCCACCGCCTCGATGATCTTCGCGTTCTTGAAGCGCTTCAGAGAGAACGAGATCAACTGCCGCATGGTCGGCGAGTCTTCGACGACCAGGAAGTTCGCATTTTCGAGTGGCAAGCTTGCTGTCTCCCCTCCCCGCTAGCTTGTCGTTGTGAGCAGATCGAGGAAGCTCTGGATGGTATTCAGTTTCCTCTCCGATTGCGAGTACAGCTTCGACGAGAAGATGGCCGTGGCCGCGTGCGCCGCCAGCAGCGAGAAGAGCTCGTAGTCGACCGCGGAGAACGAGTCCTTCTGCTGCAGGAGCTTGTAGATGGCGATCAGGCCGATCACATGCTCCTTGATCTTCAGCGGCACCGCCGCGAGCGGCTTCTCCAACGTGACGCGGCCGCCCTCGACGTCCTGGTTGATGTAGTAGCTCTCGCCGGTCTTGGCCACGCCGCCGAGGATCCCGTCGCCGAGGCGGGCGGAGAGGTTCTCGATGCCGGGAACGACGTCCTCGCCCTCGCAGGCGATCGCGCGCAGGTCGTTCGTCTTCTCGTCCAGGAGGAGGATGGCGAAGGCCTCGGCGCCGATTAGGTTGATGACGATCTCCTGCACGATCTGGATGACTTCCTTGAAGTCGAGCGTGGAGTGGAGCTGATAGCTGGCCACGTAGAGGTTGGCGAGGTTGTTGTTCTGCTCCTCGATCTCGATGTAGCGGTTGGCGAAGTCCTTGTTCTCTTCCTCGACCTCGCGGAAGCGCTGCTGGATGCGCCGGTTCTCCTCGGTGAGCTGCTGGATCTCCGCGCGGAGGCGCTGAATCTCCTCGGCGGTGGCCTCGCCGTGCTCGGTCTCGAGCGCGGCAACGCGGTAGCGAAGGCGCTGGTTCTCCCGAAGCAGTTCCTCGGTGAACTCCTTGCCTTTATTGAATAACTCTAGAAACTTCTCGGCTCTCTCTTCGCTCATGGACCCGATCCGGACAGGGCGCGAGCGTAGCACGAAGGAAAACCAGAAACCAGAAACCTGAAACCAGAAGGCGCGAGGGCGGGCGTGTTCTGGTTTCAGGTTTCTGGTTTCTGGTTTCTGGTTTACCCCGTGCAGAGCCTCTCGATCGCCCCCGATATCTGCCCCAGCGGCAGAACCTCGTCCACGCACCCGGTGCGAATCGCCTCGTTCGGCATGCCGAAGATGATCGCCGTCTCCGCCGACTCGGCGATGGTTCTGCCGCCGCGGCCGCGCACGTTGCGGATGGCCTCGGCGCCGTCGTCGCCCATGCCGGTCATGATCACGGCCACGAGGCGTTCGCCGCACGCCTCGGCCGCGGCGTTGAAGAGGCGGTCGACCGACGGCGCGTAGAGGTCGGTGAGGTTCGCCGGGAAGACGCGCACGAACAGCCCGTCCGCGCCGCGCCGCACCTCCGTCTGCATGCCGCCGGGGGCGATGTAGACCGTGCCCCGCGCCAGCGACTCGCCGTCGTCCGCCTCTTTCACCGTGTAGTCGGTGAGGCGGTTCACGCGCTCGGCGAAGAGGCGCGTGAACGTCGGCGGCATGTGCTGCGCGACGACGATCGCGATCGGCAGCAGCGCCAGCGACTCGAAGAGGTGCTGCAGCGCCGGCGGCCCGCCGGTCGAACATCCGATGGCGACGAGCTCGATCCCCTCCGCGCAGACCTCGGCGGCCTTCGGCGGATGCGGCGCGGCGTGCTGCTCTTCCTGTACACGGCGCCGCAGGTTCTCCATCCGCAGCTCGACGACCTGCATCACCTTCGCGACGAGGTCTTTCTGAATCTCCTCGAGCCGCGGCGAAACGCGCCCGCCCGGCTTGGCGATGAAGTCGAGCGCGCCGAGCTCGAGGGCCTTGAAGACGCTGCGGTCGCTCGAGCGCGACGAGACCGCGATCACCGCGGTGGGGAGGTTGTGCATCAGCCACCGCAGGAAGGCGAAGCCGTCCATGATCGGCATCTCCAGGTCGAGCGTGACGACGTCGGGACGGTGACGCATGACCTGCTTGATGCCGTCCTCGCCGTTGACCGCCGTGGCCACGACCTTGATGTGCGGATGCGACTCGAGCATCCGCGACAGCGTCACGCGGTTGTACGCGGAGTCGTCGATGACGAGCGCGCGGATGGGGCGCGAGGTGGCCACGCGCCGGGTAGTGTAATTGGTCGCTGGATGCGCGGAAGCATGACGCCACGAAGAGCGCTCGTGCGGCGGGCTTGGCCAACCTACGCAGCCGGCCGTGCCGGCCTACGTAATCTTCACGACGTTCTTCGCCTGCAGCCCCTTCGGCCCCTCGACGAGATCGAACTCCACGCTGTCGCCCTGCATCAGCGTCTTCCGCCCCTCGCCGGCGATCGACGTGTGATGGACGAAGGCGTCGGCGCCTCCGTCACGCTCGATCATTCCGTAGCCCTTTTTGTCGTCGAACCACTTCACGGTACCCCGCTCTGCCATACGTCCTCCCATTAATTGAGGAGTGTACCATCTGCCGCATGCAGGACCTGGATGGCGTCATCGCGGAGCTCTACGACTCCGTCTGCTTCGAAAACGGCGAACGGCCCGACTGGAGCCGCCAGGCGGAGATCTTCGCGCCGAGCGCGCGGCTGGTCCGCGTGCACGACGGCGGCGTCTTCGAGCTCGACCTCGCCTCGTATCGCCAGAACTTCGAGGCCATGATCGACTCGGCCGAGATGCCGAGCTTCTGGGAAGCGGAGCTGTGGCGGGAGACGCGGCAGTTCGACGACGTCGCGCACGTGCTGAGCGCCTACGAGACTCGCCGTACGCGCGGCGGCGAGCTCCTGAACCTCGGCGTGAACAGCATTCAGCTCTTTCGCCGCGACGGCCGCTGGTGGGTCAGCGCGATGATCTGGCGGCGCGACGGGGCGAGCGTGCGGATTCCGCGACAGAGTGTCACCGCTCGCTGACAGAGGCCGCGCGAGCCTCAACGCAAATAACTGCCGCGCACAATGATCAAGTTGTTGACCATCCGCGATTAAGAATTTCGCACACGCTCGCGGCCTCAGCGGCACGCTCAATGCGAAGGGACGGCCCCGAAAGGGAGGCCCGCCAATGAAAGCAGTGCTCGCGATTGTCATTCTCTCGTCGTTGTTTCTCCTCAATGCCTGCGCCACCGTCGCTCACGGCAAATACCAGGAAGTCCCGGTGCTCTCGAATCCGGCCGGCGCCGAAGTCCTTGCGGACTGCGGCAAAGGCGCGGAGTCCAAGGGGCAGACGCCCGTCGTCGTCAAGCTCGATCGCAAAGCCGACCGCTGTGTCATCACTTTGAAAAAGGACGGCTACGACGACTCCTCGGCGATCATGAAGCGCCACCTGTCCGGCTGGTTCTGGTGCAACATCTTCCTGCCGTATGTAACGGTTCCGGGAGCGCTCGTCGACCTGTACGACGGCGCCGCCTACAAGCGCACGCCCGGCTCCGTGAAGGTGACGCTGAGGCCGTCGCGCGACGCAGCCGCAAGCACGTCGCGCTGATGGCAAGAGCGGCGGGGGCGATCGCCTCCGTCGCTATTTTCTGATCGTGGGCCTGCTGCAGTTTGTCGATCTCGATCTTCTGCATTTGCATCATCGCCTTCATGACCCTGGCAGCCTTTGCCGGATCGGGGTCGTTGAGCATCCGATCGAGAATCGTCGGCGCCACCTGCCACGAGAGGCCGAATTTGTCTTTCAGCCAGCCGCAAGGCCCTTTCTCACCGCCCGCGGAGAGCGCTTCTCAATACTTGTCGACCTCCGCCTGGCTCTCGCACGGGACGAGAAAAGAGACCGCTTCCGTGAATTTGAATTGCGGGCCGCCCTTCAAAGCGATGAATTGCTGCCCCGCGACCTCGAACGTCGCGGGTCATCACCGAGCCCTTCGGCCCCAGCCCGGCGTCGCCATAGCGGGTGACCTCGAGGACCTTGGAATCGGGGAAGACAGCGACATAGAAGCGCATCGCATCTTCGGCGTTGTCGTTGAACCACAGGAAGGGCGTGATGTTGTTCATGGAATCGGCTGAACTACGATTTCCAGCTTCGAATGCGCTCGACGCCGTTGTCTGCCGAGAAGGTAATTAGATAGCCCGAATCCCGCGTCAAGAAGTAAACCCATTCATCTTCTGACGGTTTGTCAGGTTTACCAATTAGCCGTTCGACGTCCTGTCGGGACGTGCCCGGTTGAATACTCTCGATCGCCTCGACGAGTGCCTTCGGCGAAACCGAGCGTACGAGCGCCGTGAGTGCTCCGACCTCTTTGCGTGACGGCACTCGGCGCAACTGAATCAAGATGGTGGACGCAAGGAGCAGCGTCACAATCGCGACTAGTAACGTAAGCTTTTCCATGATGCCCCTACGATTTCAGAGAGGGCGAGTGTTCGCCGAGGCGGGGAAGCCCGAATGACTCACGAAGGTCGTCCTCATGCTCAAATGCCTGCAAGTGCCAGGCAGGATCATACCCCTTCTTGCCAGGACGCCACTCCGGATGGCTGCCACTCGCTCCCGGCACAGCATGCCCGCACAGTTCGTGACCCAGAATGAGCCAGTCCGGTTCATCAGTCCATGCACCCTGGATCGCGTATTCGCCAGCGATTCTGACGCTCGACATTGACGACCTCATCGGAACCGACTCCGTTCGCTGTGTCGTCCGGCTCGGCGTCATCAGTACGTCCGCCGCCGAATGCAGACAGGTCGTCCCTCACTCGAATCGTGATCGTTCGAGAAGCGGCGATTGCCGAGCAAATACAGGCGCAGCCTCGACTTGTTGCCCTCGCCTCCGCACAAAACGGTTGCCGCTTTGGCGCGACGGTGCCGTCCGAATGTGCGACTAATTCAGCCGCCGGGCAGAGTTGTCGGAGCATTTCGAGCGCGGCATCTCTCAGCGGTTCGGCAGGATCTCCCAGCCTCAAGGTCATGCAAGTCGGCTGAAAATCATAGCTGAAGTTCGACGAACGCGAGACGCGGCGGGAGCGAATGCAGCCGGCAGGATGCTCGTGGGTCTGGAGCCAAACGTGCCAGCAAACGGGGCCGCGTCGGCTCGAGCCGCGAGTTCGCCCGCGTCAGGCATTCCTACTATTCTTCTGAGAAGTAATCCGAGTCGACGCGGGACGCCGGCGCTACTTCTGATAGACCATGTCGTTCTTGAGGTGGCGGAGCTTGAATTGTGTCGACAGGGAGATCAGGGATTCGCTGTGGCCTAAGAGCAGATATCCGCCCTCGACCAGGCGATTGTAGAAATTCGTCACCACGATCCGCTTCGAGGCATCGTCGAAATAGATGATCACGTTGCGGCAGAAGACGACGTCGAGATGGCCTAACAGCGAGACGCGCGATTCGTCGTAGAGATTGAGGCGGCCGAAGGAAATGCGGTTGCGGATCTCGTCGGAAATGCGCCAGGAGTTGTCGGCCTCGCGGGTGAAGTACCGCTCGCGCAGCGGCGGCTCCGTGGCCCGGAAGGCGTTCTCGCGGTATTGGCCGCGGCGCGCCTTGGCCAGCACGGCCTGATTGATGTCACTGGCGAAAATCTCGAACGCTGCCTTCTCGTACCACCCCGCCTCCTGCAACAGCATGGCGATCGAATACGGCTCCTCGCCCGACGAGCAGCCGGCCGACCAGATGCGGATCTTCTTGACCCCCTTGCGCGTCAGGATGTCGGGGACGATCTCCTCCGTGAACGCGGCGAGCTGCGCCGGCTCTCTGAAGAAATACGTCTCGTTCGTCGTGACGAGGTCGTAGATCTGGTCGAACTCCGTGTCGGCGCGCGGGTCGTACTGCAGGAAATAGAAGTATTTCTGGAACGAGTCGAAATTCAGCTCGCGGGCGCGGGGCGAGAGGCGCTTCTGCAGCAGGTATTTCGACGAGTCCGAGAACCACATCCCGGTGCGCTTGTAGATCGAGTCCCGCAGCAGCCTGAACACGTCGTCAGGCAGCTCCAGATGATGGTTCAGCGACAGATTGAACGTGGACATTCGGGACCCAGGCGAATGCCGCCTCTACTGCTTCATTGCCGAGAGAATCGCCGCGATGACGACCTCCCGTCTGCTGTCTGCCACCCTCCACGCCTCTTCCAACAAATCGCGATAAAGCTCCTTGTGCCGTACGAAAACATCCGAGACATCGTCGAGAATGGCCCGGTTCTCCAGCGCCTCCAGGAGGTGCGGGAACGACGAGCGATCCGGAATCTTGTCGAGGGCGAGGACCGCGGACTGCTGCACGTACGTGTCCTGGTCCTTCAATGCCGCGTGCAGCGACGGCAGCGACGTCGTGTCGCCGCGCAATGCGATCGCCGTCGCCGCGGCGGCGCGCACGCGCCAGTCGGGGTCGGTCATCGCGTACATCAGATAGTCGAACACCTCGGAACCGGGGATGCGGCCGAGCGCCAGGATGGCCGCGCGGCGGATCTCCAGATCCGATTCATAGACGCACTGGAACAGCACGTCCTTCACCCGCTCGCTGCCCGACTTCCCGAGCGCCTCGATCGTGGCGATGCGCACCGGCGGCACGTCGTTCTCGAGGTGATGGATCAGCGGATCGATCGCCGCCGGATGCCGGTACTCCCCGAGCGCCTGCGCCGCCGCGGTGCGGATCCAGACGTCGGTGTCCTCGAGCGAGCTGATGAGCGGATCGAGCCCCTTCTCCGGACGCAGCCGCACGATCGCGTTGATCGCCGCGAGGCGCACCCCCGTCGACTCGTCGGCGAGCGAGAGGACGAGTTGATCGGCGAAGCGCTCCTCGCCGAACTTCCCCATCAGCGAGACGGCCTTCTGACGGATCGTCGGATCGCTGTCCTTCGACGCCAGCAGCAACTCGTCGTGGTAGCCCTCGCCCTGGATGTTCACGAAGACCGAGAGCGAGTTGAGCTTCATCGGCACCGAGGCGGTCTGCTCGAGCCGGCGGATCTTCGCCAGGACGTCGGGCTTGATCTCGAGGAACGCCGCGACGAGCGCGGAGATCGAGTTCACCGCGGCCTGCTGCGAGGCGACGTCGGTGTCGTCGAGCTTGGCCAGGAGGTAGTCGAGCGAGCGCGGATCGGCGATGTCGCCGAGGATCTCGATGGCCAGGCGGCGGATCATGGCGTTGTCGTGGTCGAGGAACGGGAGGATGCTGGGGACCGACTCGCTGCCGCCGATGACATTGATGACGCGCAGCAGCAGCGCCACGATCTCGTCCTCCTCGGCGTTGCGCAGCGCGGCCAGGATCGACGGCACCGCCCCCGCGCCGAAGTCGATGAGCGCCTGCGCCGCGACCTCCGCGGTGTCGGGCTGCTCGAGGAAATTCATCAGCACCGGGAGCACGCGCTCGTCGCCGGACCATCCGAGGAACGTGAGGATGAAGCTCTTCACGTCGCGCTTCGGCGTGGCGTGGAGGTGCTCGATGAGCGGAGGGACCTTCTCCTGCGGGAACGACTCGCGGAACTTGCGCTGGATCAGCAGCCGCTCGGCCTGCTCGACGATCTTCGGCTTGCTGGCGTCGGCGATGCGCACCAGCGCCCGCAGCGCGGTGAGGTTGAGCTTCTCCTCCTCGGCGATGATGCGCAGGAGGAACGACACGGTGCCGACGTCGGCGATCTTCCCGATGGCCTCCAGCACCGGCTTGCGCAGCGACTTCTCCGCGTAGAGCGGGAGGATGGCCGGGAGGGCGGTGCGGTCGCCGATCTCGCCGAGGGCCTCGATGGCGTGGAACTTCAGCCAGAGGTC
>WNGF01005544.1_pt1 | contig 16035 bp, 11 predicted proteins | sample 5400641 | NCBI WGS metagenome assembly WNGF01 (sample SAMN13153371, study PRJNA577476) | soil metagenome | isolation source: 80 cm soil or saprolite under grassland replicate 2 | place: USA:California | collected 2016-06-15
GCCTTCCTGAGCGGCGGCGTGGACTCGAGCACCGTTGTCGCCTTCATGGCTCAGGCCTCTTCAGCGCCCATCCGCACGTTCTCCATCGGCTTCGACGAGACCGACTTCGACGAGCTCCGTTTCGCACGCCAGGTCGCCGCCCGCTACGCCACCGATCATTACGAGCTGGTGGTCAAGCCGAATGCGCTCGACGTGCTGCCCAAGCTCGCCTGGCACTTCGACGAGCCATTCGCCGACTCCTCAGCCATCCCGACCTATTACGTCTCCAAGATCACCCGGGAGCATGTGACAGTGGCCCTTTCCGGGGACGGGGGCGACGAGAATTTCGCCGGTTACCGTCGCTACGCACGGGCCCTGGCCCTCCATGAGCGCCTCGACCGTGGCCCGGGGCGCTTCGCGCGTCCGCTTTGCCGGCTCGCCTCCGCCCTGCTGCCGACCGGCGCGCCGGGTCAGGCCTGGGCCGGGCTGTTCGGCGCCGGACCGCTCGAGCGATATTTCCGGATGGTCACCTACCAGCGGCGCGAGACCCTCCGGCGTCTCCTGTCCGATGACCTTTCAGATCTGGCCCGTTCGGCTGCGGATCCCGCGGTCTTCTCTCGGCTGGCCTCCGAGGCCGGGGCGCCGGATTATGTATCGGCCCTCCAGCAAATCGACATGGCCACGTATTTGCCCGGCGACATTCTCGCCAAGGTGGACCGGACGAGTATGGCGGTATCGCTCGAGTCCCGGGTGCCGCTCCTAGACCATCGCCTCATGGAGCTTGTGGCGACCATCCCGTCCGGCCTCAAGCTGCGAGACGGCACCGGAAAGTACCTGCTCAAGCGCGCCATGGCGGCCGATCTGCCGCCGGAGATCCTCACGCGGAAGAAAATGGGATTCGGCGTTCCGCTAGGCGCCTGGTTCCGGCACGAGCTCCGCGACATGACGCGAGACGTCTTGCTGAGCTCGCGGGCCCGTCAGCGGGGCATCTTCCGCGAGTCGGAGGTGGAAGTCCTCCTTTCCACCCACGACGCGGGGCGCCGCGATTACTCGGCCCGACTCTGGTCCTTGATCTGCTTCGAGCTCTGGATGCGGCAGTGGGTGGATCGCGCCCCGGCAACCGCAGGAGGAGCCCGCTAGCCATGTGCGGGATTGCCGGCTTCGCGTTCAACGACCCTCGCCACCCCGTGGACCGGGAGCTCCTCGGTCGCATGACGCACGTCCTGCGCCACCGCGGGCCGGACGCCGACGGTTCACACTTCGGGCCCGGGGTGGGGCTGGGGCACCGGCGGCTGAGCATCATAGACCTTGCCACCGGTGACCAGCCCATCTACAACGAGACGCGCTCGATCGCCGTGGTCTTCAACGGGGAGATCTACAACTTCTCCGAGCTCGTCCGTGAGCTCGAAACGCGCGGGCATATCTTCGCGACCCGCTCGGACACGGAGACCATCGTCCACGGCTACGAGGACTTCGGGCTCGAGTACGTCACGCGCCTGCGGGGCATGTTCGCATTCGCGCTCTGGGACGAGTCCCGTCGGCGCCTCGTCCTGGCGCGGGACCGCGCGGGGAAGAAGCCGCTCTACTACCACGTGGATGGGGAGCGCCTGGTCTTCGCCTCCGAGATCAAGGCCCTCCTCCAGGACTCCAGCATCAAGCGGCGCATCAGCGCGGAGGGACTGAGCGATTACTTCGCCTTCGGTGTCATCCCCGCGCCCGGCACGGTGTTCCAGGACATCCGGCAGATCCCGCCCGGGCACCTTCTCGTCTGGGAGCGCGGTCAGGCGCGCCTGCACGAGTACTGGGATGTGGTCTTCGACCGCACCGGACCCGCCACGCCTGGTGCGGCGTCGGAGGCATTCTCGGCCCTCTTCGACGAGGCCGTCGGGATGCGGATGGTCGCGGACGTCCCGCTGGGCGCATTCCTCAGCGGCGGAGTGGACTCCTCCGCCGTCGTGGCCTCGATGGCGCGGCAATCCACCCGGCCGGTGGTCACGACGAGCGTCGGCTTCACCGAGCGTACCCACAGCGAGCTCGACCACGCCCGCGTCGTGGCGGATGCGCTGGGAACCGAGCACCACGAGCTGCTGGTCCAGCCCGACGCGGTGGCCGATCTGCCGCGATTGGTCTGGCACCTCGACCAGCCTTTCGCCGATTCCTCGGCTCTGCCCACGTACTACCTCGCCCGTGCCGCGCGCGAGCGGGTCACCGTGGCGCTGTCCGGCGACGGCGGAGACGAGCTCTTCGCCGGCTATCAGCGCCGCTATGGCATCCACCGGTTGGAGCAGCGGCTCCGCCGGCTGATTCCCGGTCCGGTGCGTCGTGGAGTGCTGGCCCCGCTGGCGCGCCTGTATCCCCGCTCGGACCTCATCCCACGGCCACTGCGCCTCAAGCTGGTGCTCTCCAACCTCGGCCAGTCTTTCGAGCGCGCCTACTTCAACGACATGTCGCTGTTCCTCGACGAGGAGAAGCAGGCGCTCTGCACCCCCGAGTTCCTCGCCCAGGGCCGCCATCACGATCCCATCGCCGGCTTTGCCCGGCACTTCGACCGCGTTCGCGGCGCCGATCCGCTCTCCCGCATCCTCTACGTCGACTTCAAAACCTGGCTTGCCAACGACATCCTGGTCAAGGTGGACCGAATGAGCATGGCCTGCTCGCTCGAGGTGCGCTCTCCGCTTCTCGACCACAAGATCATCGAGTTCGCCGCCAGCCTGCCGCCAGAGCTCAAGTTCCGGGGCTCCGTCTCGAAATACTTGCTCAAGCGTCACGTGGCGGAGCGGTTGCTCGCCACGGCCGTCCATCGTCCCAAGCAAGGGTTCGATCTGCCTCTCATGAGCTGGCTGCGAGGGGAGTTGCGGGAGATGGCGCGCGACTTGCTCTTCTCGTCCCGGGCCGTCGGCCGTGGATACGTGCGCCCCGAGGCTGTCAAGCGGATCTGGGATGACCACCAGAGCGGCTACCGCAACCATGCGTGGCAGCTCTGGGCGCTCATGGTGCTCGAGCTCTGGCACCGGCAGTACGTGGATACGCCATGACCGGCTTCGAGCGACAGTGGCAGAAACGGTTCGAAAAGTTCGCCACGCGGCACCAGACCGATTATCTGATCTCAGGCTGGTCTGCGGCGGGCCTTCGACGCCGCGTCGCCACGTTCGAGGGGCTCCTCGATCACGGCCTCCTCAACCCGGACGCTCGCGCGCTCGAGCTCGGCTGCGGCGCCGGGACCTATGTCCGTCTGCTCGCCAAGCGCGGTCATCCGGTGATCGGCCTGGACTACTCGCTGCCGAGCCTTCGCCGCGCGATCGCGGCGGACCTGCCGCAGGTTGGCAAATACGTCGCGGGTGACGCCTCCTGTGTCCCATTCCACGATCGAAGCTTCGGGGCCGTCGCCTGCATCGGGGTGCTTCAAGCACTCGAGCGTCCCGTGACCGCCCTCGGTGAGATCGCCCGCATCCTCGAGCCCGGCGGCGTGGCGGTGATCGAGACCCTCAACCCGTGGAGCCCCCTGGCCGCGCTCCGCCGACTCTCCGCCCTCGTCCGCCGTCAGCCGACGCGTCTGCATTACAGCTCGCCCAGGGCGGTCGAGCGAGGCATGGCCTCCCGGGGACTCCGGCCCGTGCGGCGGATCAGCATTCTGCTCCCCCCACGCTCCCTGCCCGGCCTCGAGCGCGCGCTCGGACGGTCGTGGCTCATCAGGGCGTTCCAGTCCGTGCCCGGCATCCGCGCGCTGGCTCCGCAGGCCTACTGGATCGTTGGGGTGAAGGCATGATGACCGCCGCCCCTCTCATCGCCATCGCCCTCAGCCTAGCCCTCGCCGGCACCTCTCTGCTTTGGGCTCCTCGCCGGCTGCGCCAGGTCACGTTCGCCGCTGGAATGGTCGCCTTCGCCCTCGAATCCGCGCTGATCTATGGACTTCTCTTCTACGCGGTGACACCCGAGGACCACGCGCGGTTGATGACTGCCCTCCAGTCCGGCATCCTTCTCACGCCGATCCCCTGGAGCCTGTTCGCCTTCCTGTCGGCCCGAAAGGCCGAGGCCCCGGTGCCACGCGGCTGGCGGCTCTCTTTCGCAATGGCGAGCGCCGGGCTTGTGGGTGCCGCCGCGGTCAATGTCTTCTGGCCGTTCGTCTTCGTGCTGAACGTCCCTGGCCCCTTCCGCTACGCCGAGCTGAGCCCGATCGGTCAGATCGGAGTAGCCATCGAGCTGCTCGCCACGATAGGGGTGCTGTACGGCCTCGAGCCCTCTCTCCGCAACTCGCACGGGGCTGTCCGGTGGCGACTCAAGTATCTGGCCCTGGGCCTGGGGGGAATCTTCGTCGTCAGGTTCTACCTGCTCAGTCAGGCCTTGCTCTTTCACGTGCTGGACCGGAACAACATCCTCATCGGAACGATCGCCCTGATCATCGGCGAGCTTGTTGTCGCGGTCGGGCTTCTCAGGTCGGGCGCTCTCCGCTCCGACCTGACGGTCTCGCGTCACTTCGTCTATCAGTCGATCGTGGTGGGCCTGTGCGGCTCCTACCTCTTCCTTGCCGGGGCCGCCGGCTGGCTCCTGAACGCGCTGGGGATTCCCGAGGCGGCGCTCCTGGGCACGGTGGTCGTCTTCGTCGCCGTGATGGGCCTGGCGGCCCTTGGGCTGTCAGAAAGCCTGCGCTGGCGGTTCAAGCGGTACATCAGCACGCATTTCTATGCGGACAAGTACGACTATCGCCAGCAGTGGCGAACCTTCACGGCTAACCTCACAGCGCGGGTGACACTCGACGGGCTCGCCACCCAGCTGCTGCGCAGCGTGACCGATACGATCGGCACGAGGAAGGCCGCCCTCTACCTGGCCGACGAGACCCAGGGGGCTCTTCGGCTCCATACCGTGCTCAATGCCGGACCGCTCCCGAAGGCACTGGAGGCGACGGCCGATGATTTCCTCGGCCGTCAGGGGGCGCCCGAGGCTCGGCACGTCGAGGATCTCGGGAATGGTCGCGCGGAAGTCCTGCTCGCGGCAGGGCTCCTTCTCGCTGTCCCTCTCCGCAGCCAGGGACGCCTGGTCGGGGTCCTGTTGCTCGGGGCCGAGCAGATGGACACGCCCTACACTCAGGAGGATCTGGATCTGCTCACCACGCTCGGCGAGCAGGCAGCCAGTGCCACCGCGACCGTCCAGCTCTCCGAGCGCCTCGCCCAGTCCCGCGCATTCGAGGCCTTCAACCGGCTCTCGTCGTTCCTCATTCACGACCTCAAGAACTCGGTCTCGGCGCTCTCCATGCTGACCCAGAACGCGCGACAGCACTTCGACGACCCCAAGTTCCGGGCTGATGCGCTGACGACGCTCACGCGCACAGTCGAGCGCATGCAAAAGCTCGTCGGCCGCTTGTCGAGTCGCCAGGCCGCGAGCGAGCTCGAGTTCGAGAGCGTGCCGCTGGACGAGCTGACTCGCGACATCGTCGCGTCCATGCCGACGGCCTCACGTATTCGTCTCGTGCTCAACCTCGGCCCTTCAGCGTGCGTCCGCGGTGACACCGATGCCGTCCAGCGCGTCATACAGAACCTGATCGCGAATGCCGCGGAGGCCATGGACGGAGAGGGAACGATCACGCTCCGCGTCCGCAGTCAGGAGGGTATGGTGGCCTGCTCCGTCACGGACACAGGCTGCGGCATGGCTGAGGAGTTCATCCGAAACTCGCTCTTCGTGCCGTTTCAGACCACGAAGAAAGGCGGCTGGGGGATCGGACTCTACCAGGCGCGCGAGATCATGACCGCGCACGGCGGCCGTATTGACATCTCGAGCCAAGAGGGTCACGGCACCACGGTGACGCTGCTGTTCCCCGAGGAGAAGCCGTGAACCCCACTCTTACCGGGCGAGAAGCCGTCAACGGCGTCGTCGCTTCGAAAACAGCCGTGCACGGTGTTCTTGCGCGGGAAACAGTCGTGGACGGCGCTGTCCCTCGTGTACGCGGCACGCTGTCCTGGCTCGCCCTCGGGGCCGCCGTGGCGGCAGCGCTGGGGCTCTATGCGCCCGTGGTGGCCGGCCTGCCGAAGGAATGGAGCGAGTTTCCGAGCCTATCTCACGGCTTCGCGGTACCTCTCATCTCCGCCTACTTGCTATGGCGCCAGCGACACGTTCTTGCGCAAGCCCCGTTCCAGGGTTCGGCCATCGGCCTGCCCATCATCCTGGTCGCATTGGGCATGCTGGTGATGGGGTCACTGACCGGCGAGCCGTTCGTCGCGAGGCTATCGTTGCCCCTTGTGTTGTTCGGAACCGTCCTCTTTCTCGGGGGTCCGCACATCGCCCGTCATGCCTGGGTCGGTATCGCCTACCTCGTCTTCATGATTCCGCTGCCGTACCTGACCCTCAAGGCGCTCACCTATCACTCGCGCCTCTTCGACGCCGGAGTCACGGCCACCGTCCTCGGCTGGTTTGGCGTGCCCGTGTTGCGGGACGGCGTGATGCTGCATCTCGCGAACATGACGCTGGAGGTGGCCGACGACTGCAGCAGCATCCCGGCCATCGCGGCCCTGCTGGCACTCGGGGCGGCCTATTCGCAGATGCAGCCGAGGCCCACCTGGATTCGCGCGACCCTCACGCTCGTCGCGGCCCCGCTCGGGCTCCTTTCGAACATCATCCGCATCACCGTCACGGCGCTCGGCGTCCACTACATTGGTCCCATCGCGATCCAGAACGTGGTCCACCATTTCGGCGGGACGACCGTCTTCCTCTTGACCGTCGTTCTGCTCGTCATCATCGACTCCCTGCTCGTGCGCTTCTGGAAGAGGACATCATCGTGAGGCTGGGCTGGCGGCTCGCTGTGGCCGTGATCCTCTTTGCTTCGACGGCGGTCGTTCTTCACCTGGCGCCTCCGGTCAAGGGCGCCGTGAATCCCGTCTCGCTCTACGCGTTTCCAGACACGCTGGGCACGTGGTCAAGCACCGAAGGCGTCCCCGAGGAGGTCTTGCCGCCAGACCCCAATGAAAAGCTTTCGGTCAGACGGACCTACCGGAATGGCAAGCACGTGGCATGGGTCTCCGTGGCTCTGTTCGCGGGCCAGGATGGTGAGGCGCGGAGGGCCTCGATCAACAAGCTCTACCCGCAGCGCAGTGTGAGTCTCATCGAGCCGGTCTCGTTTGCCCTGCCCCTGCATGGGCCCACCACGAGCCCGATCGCGCTTCCAGGTGTGATCGTCCACCAGGACTCCCGGCGGCTTCTGGTCGTGTACTGGTACCAGATCGGGAGGCAGACCTATGGAAACGAGTATCGCCTCCGACTCGCGCTGATGCGCGACGTGATCTTCGCACGGCGCGCCGACACGCTGCTCGTACGCATTGCGTTGCCCGCGGACCCTGACAGGACGGTCCGTGAGGGCCTCGATACGGCAGGCGAGCTCGCGGTCCCCCTGTATGCCGCGATCGTCCAAGAGATGCCTCGATGAACACACGTCCCAGCGTGCCAGTAGTACGTCCCGCTGCTGCCGTCGATACCGGCCGTCCGGGCATCGTGCAGGTCATTCCTACCCTGCGCGTCGGCGGACTCGAGAAAGTGGTGGTGCGGCTGGCCGAGTATTTCGCCCCGCGCATGCGCCAAACCGTGGTGGCGCCTGCTCCCACCGGCCCGGTGAGCGAATTGTTCCCGACGGACGTCACCGTGGTGGCCATGGCTGACCAGCGCCGACCGGACCGGTGGAATGCCCTGCGCATGGCGCGCTTGTTCCGGACGCTACGACCCGACATCGTACATACCCGCAACTGGACCTGCATCGACGCCATCGTCGCCGCCCGGCTGGCCGGCGTGCCCGTCGTCATCCACGGGGAGCATGGCCGCGAGGCGACGGATCCAGAAGGCCGGAACGTGAGCCGACGACGAATCCGACGGCTGCTGGCTCCGCTGGTCACGGAATTTGTCGCCGTATCCCAGGACCTGGCGCGCTGGCTGATTGAAGAGGTCCGAATACCGGCCCGAAAAGTCCGCACCATCTACAACGGCGTTGATACGTGCCGCTTTTCCTCCGATAGCCGCGACTCCGCCAGGCGAGCGCTGGGCATCGCCGATCAATCCGTCGCGTTCGGGACGGTGGGACGCCTCGATCCGGTCAAGGGCCATGTCGGGCTGCTCAGGGCCTTTGCCCACATGAGCGGCGCCCCGCAAGCGCTGCTCTATATAGTCGGGGATGGCCCGTGTCGCTCCGAGGTCGAAGGAGCGGTGCGGGCCCTGGGACTCACCCAGCGTGTTCGACTCCTGGGTGATCGGAAGGACGTGCCCGAGATTCTTCCCGGTATCGATGTCTTCGTTCTTCCATCGCTCGGCGAAGGCATGTCCAACACGATTCTCGAGGCCATGGCCGCGGGGCTGCCGGTCGTGGCCACTCGTGTGGGCGGAAATCCTGAACTCGTGGTGCATGAGGTCACCGGTCTGCTTGTCGAGCCACGATCGACCGATCCGCTCCTTGCCGCTCTGTCGCGTTACGCCGAGGATCCCGGTCTGAGAGCGGCTCACGGACGGGCCGCTCGATACCGCGCGGAAACCCAGTTTGGCCTCCGCCGCATGCTCAGCGCTTACGATGATCTCTATACTCGTCATCTCGCCACGCGGACCCGCCGATGACCCCGTGTGGGTCCACTCTCCGAATCGTCGTCCTCACGGGCTGGGATTCACCTTCAACCCGGCAGGCAATCACCAGGCTGCTGACCGTCCCTGATGTCGAGATCGCCGGCATCGTCCATGATCGCGGCCTCTATTCGGTCAAGACTCGCCTGCGGCGATTCTGGAAACGCGGGCGTCGCGAAGGAGTCGTGTATCTGCTCGTTCACCTCATCGCTCGAGTCGCCCGGCTCCCGCTTTCGCGCATTCGTCGACCCTTCGATCCCCATCCGATTCGCCGGGCCATCTTTCCAGACGAGGTCACCTCGCTCACAGACCTTGCCCTTCGCCACGGCATTTCATACCGCTCGGTCGATTCGCTGAATTCCACCGACGCGCAGCGCTATATCTCGAGTCTCGCGGCGGATCTTGGCGTCGTGATCGGCACCAGGATCCTCAAGCGCGATACCTTCGCCCTTCCACGTCTCGGATCCATCAACATTCATAAGGGAAGGGTTCCGCAGTACCGTGGCCAGCCACCGGCGTTCTGGGAGCTCTATAACGGTGAGGCTGAGGCGGGTGCGACCGTCCACCTCGTCGCCGAAAAGCTCGACGCGGGCGACATCGTCACCGAGGCCACCGTGCCGATCGCGGCGACCGACACCGAGCACAGTCTCAGACTGAAGCTGGACCAGCTTGCTGCCGACCTTCTCGCCGAGGCGATCCAGACACTTGGCAGCGGTCAGGCGAAGCCACGTCCACAGCTCCCGTCGACCCTACGTGTGTATACCGTTCCCACTCGTGCGCAGCGCGCTACCCTTGCCCGCCGCCTCGGAACCGCTCCTGAATCGTCCATACGACATTGGGCGAAGACGATCTTCTACCACATCTGTCTGACTGGGGGGCCGGTCTGGCTGCGAAACACCTGGCTCCGCCTCCGCCGCCGGACCCGCTGCACGGTATTGCTGTACCACCGTGTGAACGACATCTCCGTGGACAACGTGACCACGAGCGTCGACCGATTCATCGAGCACATGGCGATCCTGAAGAGGCGCTATCGAGTTCTCAGCCTCTCAGCGGCGATCAGTGAGCTTGGCGCCGGCCGCTATCTCGGCCCGAATGTTGTCGTCGTCACGTTCGATGATGGCTACGCCGACAACTACGAGGCGGCGGCTCCCATCCTCCAGCACTTCGGTATCCCGGCCACCTTCTTCGTGACTGCCGGCCTTGTCGGCACGGCTGATCGCTTCGCGCACGATCAGCGCTCGCCGCACAGCTTTACCAATCTCTCCTGGGATCAAGTGAGGAACCTGGCTGCCCGGGGGTTCGAAATCGGGTCACACGGCATGACCCACGCGAATCTCGGCCGCGCGCCATTGAGCGAGGCGAGACGGGAAATCCGTGACAGCCTGGAGACACTCCAACGACACCTCGGCACCCCGGTGCGCAGCTTCGCGTATCCACATGGTGGGCGCCAGGACATCACAGCGGCCGCGGTCCAGGAAATCCGGTTGGCGGGCTTCACGCTGATCGCGTCTGCCTATGGCGGCTCCAATATCGGACGAATCGACACCAACAATGTCCGGAGGATCGGGGTGGGCAACGCGTCCGACGGACTGGCCCTGCGTGCCCAGATCGAAGGCGTACGCCTCCAGGGCCCCAGGCAACGCATGCGAACCCTGTGGGGACTCCCCGACGCTTCCAAGCCACCGCGTGGGACCGAACCCGTCTCCATCGCAGGCAACAAGCGGGAATCCGCATGAAGGTGCTCCACGTCCTCGACCATTCGCTGCCCATCGGGAGCGGCTACAGCTACCGCAGTCGCAGCATCGTGGCCACCCAGAAGCGCTTGGGACTCGAGCCGGTGGTCCTGACCTCCCCGAAGCAAGGCACCCGATCCGACGGCTGCGAGAGCGTTGACGGGATCCCGCACTATCGGACGGGGCGGACGGGCGGACGCCTGCCCTTCGCGCGCGAGCTGCGGCTCATGCTCCGTCTGGCCTCTCGCATCATCCGGGTCGCCCGCGACGAGGGCGCAGAGCTCATCCACGCTCATTCACCGTGCCTCAACGGCCTGCCGGCGCTCGTTGCGGGGCGGCGGCTCGGGGTGCCGGTGGTCTACGAGGTGCGCAGCCTCTGGGAGGACGCGGCGGTCAATAACGGCAGCTTCGCCCAGGGATCCCTGCGCTACCGCGTGAGCCGGGCGCTCGAGAACGTGGTGCTTCGACGAGCCGATCACATCGCAGCGATCTGTGAGGGGATCCGGTGGGAGATCACGTCACGGGGCATCCCTTCGGGGCGCGTCACCGTGGTGCCGAACGGCGTCGACTCCGAATGGCTCGAGCCTCGAGCCCGAGCGACCGACCTGGCCAGCCGCCTGGGACTGGGCGAGGGCCCAGTCTTCGGCTATATCGGATCGTTCAGCCGGTATGAAGGGCTCTCATTCCTCATCGAGGCCATGCCGGAGCTCGTGGCTCGCTTTCCCGGCGTCAGGCTGCTCCTCGTGGGCGGCGGACGCGACGAGGAAGCTGTCCTGGCGGCCGCCAGGCGCGCCGGCTCCGCCGTTCTCGTGCCCGGCCGAGTGCCGCAGGAGCACGTCCGCGACTTCTACACACTGATCGACGTTCTTGTGCTGCCCCGCCGGCGCATCCGGCTCACCGAGCTGGTGACGCCACTCAAACCGCTCGAAGCGATGGCGATGGGCATTCCCGTGCTCGCCAGCGATATCGGTGGCCATGCGGAGCTCGTCAGCGACGGCCAGACCGGCCTGCTCTTCAAGACGGAGAGCCCGGACTCCCTTGTCGAGCAAGCCACCAGGCTCGGACGGGATCCTCGGCTACGGGCGCAGCTGGGCACTGGTGGGCGCCAGTGGGTCGCGACCGAGCGGACCTGGGAGCGGATCGTGGGCCGCTATCTGCCCATCTACCAGGGAGCGGCGTGATGCGCGTCCTCGTGCTGAGCTCGACGTTTCCCAATGCGCAGCAGCCCACGCGAGGCGTCTTCGTGCAACATCGGATCCGGCGCTTGGCCACGCGCTGCGAGATCGTGGTCGTGGCGCCGCTGCCGTGGTTCCCGATGAATCGCTGGCTGCGCGGGGAGCGGGACACGGTCCCGCACGTGGAGGACCAGGCGGGGCTCCGCGTCTATCATCCGCGCTTCTTCTCGCTGCCGCGCTACGGGAAGTGCCTCGACGGGGCGCTGTACTTCCTTTCGCTCGTACGCTTCGTCGCGCGCCTCCGGCGGAGTTTCCCGTTCGAGGTCATCGACGCGCACTTCGCCTTCCCCGACGGGCTCGCGGGCACCCTCCTGGCCAAAGCCTTCGGCTGCCCGGTCGTGATCACGCTCCGTGGCAGCATCGTCCGCCTGTCGGGCTACCGGCTTCACCGGCCCCAGCTTCGCTGGGCGCTGCGTCACGCGGATCGCGTCACGGCGGTGAGCGAGTCCCTCAAGAAGGTCGCGGTCAGGCTGGGCACACCAGCAGACCGCGTGCGGGTCATTCCGAACGGTGTCGATCCGACGGTCTTCAGCCCGATGGCCCGACAGGAAGCCCGGCAGCTCTGCGGACTCCCGGCGACGGCGACCATTCTGCTCACCGTCGCTGGCGTCTATGAAGGCAAGGGCCAGCACACGGTGGTCGAGTTGCTGCCATTCCTGATGGCGCGATATCCCCAGCTGCTCTACGTCATCGTGGGTCATCCTCGGCCGGGCGAGACCTATCAACAGCGCCTGCAGGGAACCGTCCGGAAGCTGGGGCTCGATGGCCACGTCCTCTTCGCCGGGCCTCGGCCGCAAGCCGATCTGCGGCGGTGGTTCAGCGCCGCCGACGTGTCGGTGCTCGCCACGCAGTCCGAGGGCTGGCCGAACGTGCTGCTCGAATCCCTGGCCTGCGGCACGCCGGTGGTTGCCACCGACGTCGGCGGCGCGCCAGAGATCGTGCGCCACGGGAAAGACGGCTTCCTCGTGCCGCACGGTGATGCGCTCACGCTTCGCGAGGCGCTCCTCCGTGCCCTGAAGCAGCCCTGGGACCGCCCTGCCATCGTCCATCATGCTCGGCGCTTCGACTGGTCCGAAAGCGTCGAGCAGGCCCTCGACGAGCTGAACGCGGCCCTGAAGGGATCGGCATGAACGACGCCCTGGTCCAGCACGTGTTCTTCCCGTTGCACGAGCGCCTCAAGCGCAAGCCGACCTTCCGGTGGCTCGCGGAGCTGGAGCGCACGCAGTGGCTGAGCACGCAGCACCTCGTGGAATATCAGCTCGTCCGGCTGCAGAAACTGGTGGAGTTCGCGTACGCCCACGTCCCCTACTACCGCACGATCCTGGACACGCACGGCGTGCCGCCTCAGCGACTCCAGTCTCCGCATGATGTCCGTGACCTCCCGTTCCTCACCCGGGAGGTGATCAGGACTCGGTTCGACGACCTCCGAGCGAAAGCCGCGCTGCCGAACGTGCACCGGCGGTCATCCGGAGGATCCACCGGTGCACCCGTGACCGTCCTCGTGGACATGAACCGGATGGGCATCGCTGAAGCCGGACGTCTTCGCGCGCACCGCTGGTTCGGTATCGAGCCGGGGGCGCGCGAGGTTGTCCTGTGGGGCTCTCCCATCGAGATAACCCGGCAAGACCGGATCCGGCAGATCCGTGACTGGTGCCTGAACTCGCGGCTCCTGTCGGCATTCGACATGGGAGAACAGGCGCTCGAGCGTCACATGACCGCGATCTACCGCCACCAGCCGGCCAAGATTTACGGGTACGCGAGCGCCCTCTACCTCCTCGCCGGCTATCTCGAGCGCAAGGAGGCTCCTCGACCGCCCGGACTCCGAGCGGTCTTCGCGACGGCCGAGCCACTGTTCGACTTCCAGCGAAAGACGATCGAGGCGTCGCTCGGCTGCCCCGTCGGGATCGAGTACGGCTGCCGTGATGGCGGGCTTGTGGCGCTGGAATGCCCAGAGGGTGGTCTGCACATTCTGGCCGAGGGCATGTACGTGGAGATCCTCGATCCCGACACGCATGGGCGTGGAGAGATCGTCCTCACCAATCTCGATTCCCACGCGTTTCCCATCATTCGTTACCGTACGGGCGACATCGGAAGCCTCGATCCCTCGCCCTGTCCGTGCGGCCGCGGCCTGCCGAAGCTCCGGGGGGTCGAAGGCCGGCGCACCGACTTCTTGGTCACCCCCGGCGGCCGTGTGCTTCATGCCCTCTCGGCCATCTACATCCTGAGAGAGATTCCCGCGATCCGGGAGTTCCGGATCGTGCAGGAAGCCATCGATCACCTCGTGATCCATCTGGTGCTCCGGCAGCCCATCGGCCCCGCCGAAGAGGCCTCGATGCAGGCCCAGTTCACCGCGCTGTTCGGCCCGGACATGCGGGTAGACATCGAGCGAGTGGACTCGCTCCCGCGCACCGCATCCGGCAAGTTCCGTTACGTCGAATCCCGGGTGGCCCAGCCCATTCTCGAACGGCTCATGGGCGTCCAGCCGGATCAAGGAGCGTCCTCCACATGAGCAACAAGGGAAAGGTTTGCGTCGTCGGCGCGGGTCACATCGGGCTGCCCCTGGCCGCCGTTCTGGCCGAGGCCGGCTTCGAGGTCACGGGCTATGACACCAACGACGACTTCGTCACGCGCGTCAATACCACGGGCACGGCGGACTTCCGAGAGGAGGGCCTGGACGAGCTGCTGACCAAGCACCTGCATCGGACCCTGACCCTGACGTCGAGCGCCCCTGCGGGCCAGGACGTCTATATCATCACGGTGGGCACGCCGCTGGAAGCCGCGACCCAGCGGCCGAGTCTGGAGCGCATCCGTGTGGCCGTCCAGCGGATCGCCCCCGGATTCGGACCGGATCCCCTGATCATCCTGCGCAGCACCGTCAGCATCGGCACCACGCGGAGCGTCGTACTGCCCGAGATCCGGCGCTCGGCCCAGCGGTTCGGTCTGGCCTTCTGCCCCGAGCGGACCATCGAGGGCAAGGCGATCTCGGAAATGCAGTCCCTGCCCCAGGTCGTGGGCGGTCTCGACAACGAGAGCGCCGACCGGGCCGAGGCGCTCTTCAGGCTGATCACGCCGAACATCGTCCGCGTCTCGTCCCTCGAAGCGGCGGAGATGATCAAGCTGATCAACAACACCTACCGCGACCTCACCTTCGCCTTCGCCAACGAAGTGGCGCTCATCGCCGAGCGCATGGGGCTCTCGGCGGCGGAGATGATCCATGCGGCCAATGTCGACTATCCCCGCTCCAACGTGGCCCAGCCGGGCTTCGTGGGCGGTCCGTGCCTCGAGAAGGACGCGCTCATCCTGATCGACAGCCTGAAGAAGATCGACTTCAAGCCACGGGTCATCGAGGAAGCCCGGAAGATCAACCAGGCGATGCCGGATCACGTGGCGGCTCGCATCATCGAGGAGCTCCGCGGGCTCCGTCGCTCCCCGGCGCGCGCCAAGGTGCTCATCACCGGGTTCGCCTTCAAGGGGCGGCCTGCCACCGAGGACATTCGCGGCTCGGCGGCCATCCCGCTCATGCGCCGGCTGCAGTCGTCCCGCATCGAGATCTGGGGGCACGACTTCGTGACGCCGGAGAAGGTCATCGCGGACCTCGGGGCCCGCGCCTGCACCCTCGAGGAAGGCTTCGAGAAGGCAGACGGCGTCATCATCATGAACAACCACCCCAGCTATCGCGGCGCCAATATCCCGGCGCTGGCACGTCGCCTCCGTGCCCCGGCCTTCCTGTTCGACAGCTGGAGCCTCTTCGCCATCGAGGAGTTTCGCCAGGTACCCGGCCTCCGCTACGCGCCCCTCGGCGCTCCGTTCGCCTCGCCATGAAGATCCTCTTCCTCTGTCACCGGATGCCCTATCCGCCCAAGCGCGGAGGGAAGATCCGTCCGTTCAACATGATCCGCCATCTGTCGCGCTCTCACGAGGTGACCGTGGCCACGCTGGCGCGAACGGCCCAGGAGTGGGCGGATGCGCGGGAGCTCCGGCGGTATTGTCCCGACCTCCATGTCGGGCGCGTGTCCTGGCTCGGGAGCTGGGCGCGATTCGGGCTCTTCGGGCTCATGGGGCGGCCGGCCACCTTCGGCTATTTTCACTCGCCCGCCCTCGTCCGGAGCGTCCAGCGCCTCCTGTCCACCCGCGGATTCGATGCCATCCTCGTCCATTGCTCCTCGATGGGCGCTTATGTCGGCACCCATCGGGGCTGCCGCAAGGTCATGGATTTTGGCGATGCCGATTCGGCGAAGTGGTGCGAGTACTCGAAGACCGCGTCCTTCCCCTTCTCGTGGGGCTTCCGGGTCGAGGGCAAGCGGGTACGCGAGGCAGAGCGCAGGCTGGGCGCCCAGTTCCATGCCTGCTCGGTCAATGCCCCGCGCGAGCGCGATGAGCTGGCCTCCTACGTGCGGACGCCCATCTCGGTGATCCCGAACGGAGTGGACCTGGAATACTTCCAGCCTGGCCGCACGACGGGCCGCGGCTATATGCCGAACCGGATCATCTTCACCGGCAACATG
>WNGF01014188.1_pt1 | contig 16033 bp, 15 predicted proteins | sample 5400641 | NCBI WGS metagenome assembly WNGF01 (sample SAMN13153371, study PRJNA577476) | soil metagenome | isolation source: 80 cm soil or saprolite under grassland replicate 2 | place: USA:California | collected 2016-06-15
GCTTCCAGTAGACGCCGGTCGCCTCCATCCCGACGAGCGTCACACCGAAGCCTTCCAGCCAGTCGGCCAGCGTCTCGAGCTGACCGATCGTGCTGCCGAAGCTGCGCGTCTGCTGCTCGCGCCGGCGCCGGCTCTTTCCATTGCCCGGTAGCCGCACGGTTGCAACGACGCTGTCGCGGTGCACGTCCAGCCCCGCGCAGCGCTCAACGACGACGTCCATCACGTGCCTCCTTCGCTAGACGACAGGACGCGCCGGATCGGAGGGGCCTCCAGGTACGACTCTGAGGTTCGCGCTCGAGGCAGCAGTCAACGGTTCCGCAGGCCCCCGCGCCATACTTACCAACGGGCTCACAGCACCAAGGAGATGCCGGCGTCGACCGATCCGACGACGGCATTCTCACCCCGCCACGGTGGCGACCGCCAGCGCCGCCACGGCTACTTACCATACAGAGCGGTTTCCCTGCAATTCGGCTGGTTTCTCCGCTTGCAGCACCCTTTCCTTGACGGACCCTGAGCCGCCCCGAAGAGCCTCGAACCTGTCCCCAGAACCTAGCCCCAACAGAGGCCGTGCTCGCGAGCCAGGATGGGGATCGCAGAGTGTCGGCTGGGACCGGATTCGGGCGTCCGTCGTCTGTTCGGGCTGACCCTTCATCGCGGAAGCCAGGTTAGCGCTGCGCGCGGATGGCATCGACGAACCGCGGCACACCAGCTTTGGTGACTGCGCGCAGGAGCTCGTCGAGCGGCCAGGGCGGGGTGAGGTCGGCAGCCTGTTGTTCGAGCGCGGCGCGGACGGCTTCGGGCTTGAGGTCGTGGAGGTCGAGCAGGAAGTCGTCGGGATGGATCGCTTCGACGCCGAACGGCTCGCATGAGTCCGGCGGGAAGTCGTCGAGGTCGAAGGTGACGATCAGCTCGGAGTCGGCGGCGACGGCGGCGGCGAGGACGTGCCGGTCTTTCTCGTCGTTGGTCATGGCCGGCTCGAGGCGCTCGATCTCGGCGGCGTCGACTTCGGCTTCCTCGAACGCTGGCTCTCATTGGCCTGTTCGATCCGGGCCGCCTGTTCTCCGGTGAGCTGGTGCTCGACGAGGTTACGCGTCATCTCCTCGAGGATGCGGGTGCTCCAGAGCGGTGTGAAGAGTTCGAGCTCGGCGAGCCGGAGCAGGGTGTCGCGGAGGGAGAAGGGGTAGAGGACGTTGGTGTCGAGGACGGCGCTGAAGACCACGGCGGCGCCAGGCTAGCGGCGCCCGCCGGTGGTTAGCGGTAGCCGCTCTCGACCTGCTCGGACAGCTCGGTCAACTCGCGCAGCTTTTCGCGCCGGCGGGCGGCGCGGAGCTCGCGGTAGCCGAGCACGTCCTCGACGTTGAGGCGGCGGTGCGTGCCGACTCGGTGGTATGGGATCTCGCCGCGGTCGAGCAGCTTGACGAGGAACGGCCGCGAGATGTTGAGGATGTCGGCGGCCTCCTTCGTCGTCAGCTCCTTGTCGTGCGGGATCAGTGTGATGGTGAGCCCCTGGGCCATGTCGCGCACGACCGCTTGCAGCGCGGCGAACGCCGAGGCGGGGATCTCGACCTCGCTGCCGTCCGGAGCGACGAGCCTGGCCACCGGCCGCTCCCGGGCGGCGATCCGCCGCAGCAGTTCGCGCAGCTCGACGAGCTCGTCCTGCTCGGACGGATCCGGGGTCAGCACATGATCGGGAACCGTTGTTGTGGTCACTTGCTCCTCCTGGGTACCGCTCACCGTAGCCAATAAACGCAATAAGTGCAACAACCCACCTCCCCAGCGGTCGCCGCCGTCCGCCGGCATGAGTTGTCTGCCCTGAAGCGGCAGGTTGGTCGCGACAATCTCGAGCCCCGGAACTGCTCCGAGCGAGGACGCAGCGAGGCGAGTTGGAGTACGGGCCGGATTTGACTTTCTACGAGGACTAAATTTAGTATCGAGCAGATGTCCGCTACGGCGCCTCGAGGGAGCGGCTCGACGTACCGAACTGGGTTCGTAGGGCTGACACGTGACTTGAACCGGGCGGCGGTGCTGCGGCTGATCGCGACAGAAGGGCCAATCGCCCGAAACGGAGTCGCTCGGCGCCTCGGCCTGAGCCCCGCGACTGTCACCTCGATCACGCGCGAGTTGCTCGACTGCGGCCTCGTGCGGGTTGCGGATCGTGCTCCATCACGTGGGGGCAGACCGGCACTTCTTCTCGAACTGGTTGGCGGGGCGGCGACGGCATTCGGGGCCAAGGTTGCACCTGACCACGTCGTCGGCGTACGAGTGAACCTCGACGGGGAGGCGCTTGAGACGTTCGAGCAGAGGCTCGACCTTACGAAGAAAACCGCCTCGCCCCAGCACATTGCGGAGGTCCTGTCGAAGTGGGTTCGGGCGTCAGACGGCGACTCGCCGCTGCTCGGCATCGGCCTGGGCGTCCCCGGCGTGGTGGACGGTGGCGTTGTTGACTCACCGATTCTCGGGTGGCGACGCGCTGAGCTCTCTGACGCGCTGCAAGAGCGCTTGCGCGTTCCGGTGCTTGTAGATAACGACGTCAACACGCTTGCGATCGCGGAGCGGTTATATGGTCGCGGCCACGACGCGGATAACTTCGTCACCGTCACGATTGGCCGTGGCGTTGGGTTGGGCGTCGTCGCCGCCGGTGACATCTATCGTGGCTACCGAGGCGGCGCGGGCGAGTTCGGGCACGTAACGGCCGTTGGGAATGGGCCGCTCTGTACGTGCGGCAAGACCGGCTGTCTCGAAGCGCTCGTCGCGGATCCCGCACTCGTGGCGAGGGGACGCGCCGAAGGCGTGCTTTCGCAAGACGACGGCGTGAATCGCTTGATCGAACTCGCCGAGGCCGGTAATGCGTCTGCGCGCCAGATCTATGCAGACGCGGGCAGGATCCTCGGCCGCCACGTGGCCGACGTCGTAAACGTCCTGAGCCCGCAGCTCGTCCTGATCAGCGGCGAGGGGACGCAGGCTTGGATCCATCTCAAGGCGGCGTTCGATCGATCGTTCCGATCAAGCGTCTTTCCGCCGCTCGCCGATGTAGCTGTGGAGATCGACCCGTGGGACGACACGAAGTGGGCAGTTGGCGCAGCGACGCTCGTGCTGCGCGCGACTTTCGCACCGTCATTCGAGGGAGTCGGGCCGGAGACGTCGCTTCGTGCGTGGCTTCCGGCGGAAGCGCCCACCGCGGAGGTGGTCGGTTGATCGCGGTTTAGCGGTGGCCCCAACGGTCGGTGCCTGCGACGGTGCGCCCGCTCGCGGCTGTCTCTCCCGGTAAGGAGGAACGATGCGTGCAACTCGATTCATCTTGATGCTGGTGATGGCGAGCGCCTTCGCGTGCGTAGCTGGTTCAGCCGACGCGCGCGTGGGTGCCGCCAAGGCGACGACAATCACGTTCTGGACCGCGTACAGCTCCGACGGGCCGGAGGTGAAGACACTTGAGCAGGTGGTCATTCCTGCCTTCGAGAAGAGCCATCCGGGGATCAACGTCAAGGACGTGACGATCCCGTACGACGATCTCCACCAGAAGCTCGTTACTGGGATCGCAGGCGGCCAGCTCCCTGATCTCGTCCGCTCGGACATCATCTGGGTCCCGGAGCTTGCGAACCTCGGCGTTCTCGCGCCTCTCGATAGGCAGTTGCGGGACTTCAAGTCGATGCGGAAGAAGGTCTTCCCAGGACCGCTCGCGACGAACTACTGGAAAGGGCATTACTATGGCCTGCCGCTCGACACCAACACCCGCATCTGGGTGTACAGCCCGAGGGCGCTCGCCGCGGCTGGCTTCCGTTCGCCGCCAAAGACGTTCAAGCAGCTGCGGTCGATGGCGCTGAAGGCGAAGTCGAAGGGCGTCTACCTCTACGCGGAGAGCGGCACGTCCGGCTGGAACGTCCTGCCGTGGATTTGGTCCGGCGGCGGCAGCCTGACGAACAAGAGTTACACGAAGGCAACCGGCTACCTAAACGGAAAGAAGAGCATTGCCGCGGTCCAGATGCTCGTGAACCTGTACCGCGCCGGAGCTCTGCCGAAGATCATCGTCGATCCCAACGGCGACGTCGGTACCTATGACGGCCTCAATAAAGGCAAGTACGCGTCAATGCTCGATGGGCCGTGGTCGTTTGCGATCTTCGCGGCAGCCTTCAAAGACACGAGGATCGCGGGGGCGCGAGTGCCTGCTGGACCCGGGGGGAGCGTCAGCGTCGTCGGCGGCGAGGACATCGTGATGACGCAGTCGTCCAAGAACAAGGCGGCCGCCACGCAGTTCGTGCGCTTTATGTTGAACCCGTTCGCGCAGACTGCGATGGCGAAGGCCGGGCAGATGCCGGTTCTGAAGAGCTCAAGGGGATGGCTGATCAAGATCCATCCGTACTACGCGACGTACCTCAAGCAGATCGCAAACGCGCGGCCGCGGACTCCGACACCGAAGTGGCCACAGGTGGACAAGATCCTCGAAACGGACGTCGCGAAGGCTTTCCGTGGCGACATGTCAGTCAAGCAGGCGCTGACGGATGCCGCCAAACAGATTGACCGACTTCTCTAACTCCTCCTCCCCTTCCGTCAGGCGCAGCGCTGCGGCGCTGCGCCTGCGGGAGGTCTCACGTTCGAGGATCGGTTTCCAGGAGCGGGCGGCGCCGTACCTCTTTCTCGCGCCGGGTTTCTTCCTGTTTACGCTCGTCGTCCTCTACCCGATCGCCCGCGCGTTCCAGATCAGCCTCTACAAATGGGCCCTCGTCCCGGGCGTCGCAAGCGACTTCATCGGACTGAGCAACTACTCGCGGGCGATCCACGACCCGATCTTCTGGCGTGCGCTCACGAACACCGGCGTTTATATGGCAGTCACCGTTCCGGCTCAAATTGTCATCGGGATGGCGGTGGCTGTTCTCCTCGACGCACGGATGCCGGCACGAGCGTTCTTCCGGACGATCTACTACCTCCCCGTTGTCACGAGCTGGGTCGTCGTCTCGCTCCTATTTCGTTACCTGTTCCTCACCAACGGGGGCCTCATCAACTGGGTGCTGCACGACGGCATGCACGTGACGCCGCACAACGTCGACTGGCTCGGTCAGCGCTGGACGGCGATGGCAGCAATCAGCGTCCTCGGCGTCTGGAAGGGGATCGGCTGGTCGATGATCATCTTTCTCGCTGCTCTGCAAACCGTGCCACGCGACCTCCACGAGGCGGCTGCCGTGGACGGAGCGAGCGCGTGGCGGCGTTTTCGAGCCGTTTCCCTTCCGGCGATCCGTCCGGTCGTCGCGTTCGTATTCGTGATGCTGGTCATCGGCGGGTTCAACGTCTTCATCTCTGTGCTCTTGATGACCCATGGCGGGCCGCTCGACGAGACGCAGGTACTTCTGACGTACATGTATCAGCAGGCCTTCTCATTTCTCGATTTCGGTTACGGGTCCGCGATTGCGTTCACGCTGACAATGATCGTGCTTGCGCTTTCGGTTGCGCAGCTGCGCCTGTTTAGACGTCCCGGTGAGGTTGGCTGATGGTTGTCGGCAGCGTCCGGCGGGAGCGCGCGGTGATGTCCGCGCGACTCGCCCTGCTGCTTCTCGGCGCGGCAGTCATGGTCGTGCCGTTCGCATACATGCTTGTGACGTCGTTCAAGCCGAATGCGCTCGTCCTCGAAGTTCCACCGCAATTCATCCCGCACCACCCGACTTCCGCGAACTACGTCCAAGCATGGACGTCGAACAAGTTCGAGCACTACTTCTTCAACTCACTAACCGTCGCGGCAGTGACGACCGCGCTCTCGGTTCTCTTGTCGTCGATGATGGCTTACGCCTTCGCGCGCTTTCGCTTTCCGGGACGGAGGCTTCTGTTCGGATTGCTGCTCATCGGGCTGATGGTGCCGACGATGATGCTGATCATCCCGCAGTTCCTGCTCGCGAAGCACCTCCACCTCCTCGATTCGCTCTCGGGCCTAGTCTTCTTCTACACAGGAGGAACGCTTGCGCTGAACACGTTCCTGCTGCGGAGCTTCTTCCAAGACATTCCACGAGAGCTCGAGGAGGCGATGGTCGTCGACGGCGCCGGGCCGTGGAAGCGCTACCGCAGGCTGATCATGCCGCTCTCGCGTCCGGCGCTTGCAACGGTCGCGATCTTCTCCTTCCTCGCGAGCTGGGACGAGTTCGTGTGGGCGCTGACGATCATCAACGATCCCGATAAGCGCACGTTGCCGATTGCGATTGCGCTCTTCCAGGGTCAGCACTCAACCAGCTGGGGCCTGGTCTTCGCAGCATCGGCAATTGCGGTCGTCCCGGTTATCGCGATTTTCATTGCATTCCAGCGCCAGTTCGTGAGCGGCATCACGTCCGGGGCGTTGAAGGCGTAGTGACGACGGAAAGCCGCGATGGAATCGCTGCTCGCAGCATCGCTGTCCTCAAAGAGGGACAGGCGCGAACCGGCGCGTTCGTCGCAAGTCCGAATTTCCCCGTCTACCGATATGCGTGGCTGCGCGACGGCGCCTTCTGCGCTGCGGCGCTCAACGTGGTCGGCGAGCGTGAGCGTGCGAACGCATTCCACGAGTGGGCGACACGCAGCATCGAATCGAACCGTTCGTTGATCGAGCGTGCGATTGCCGCGCTAGCTGCCGCCGAGCAGCCGAGGCCGGAGACGATGCCTCCCGCGCGCTACACGCTCGACGGGCTGATCGAACGCGACGGGTCCGACCCTTGGCCGAACTTTCAAATCGACGGGTACGGGATCTGGCTTTGGGCCCTCGCCGACCACCTGAGCGGCGAGCCGCCGACGACAACCCAATGCAGAGCGGTCGAGCTCGTCGCACGATATCTGGCGGCGACGTGGCGTGTGCCTTGCTGGAACTGCTGGGAAGAATTCGACGGCGGCGAGCATGCCTCGACGCTGGCTGCGGTATTCGGGGGCCTATCGGCGGCATCGCGCCTGCTCGAGGATGAATCTTGGGCGGTGGAGGCGGGCGGCATCCGGACGGCGCTTCTCGAGAAGTTCCTCCACGGCGACCGGTTCGGACGGGGCGCGACCGATGCACGTCTCGACGGCAGCCTGCTCTGGCTCGCGGTTCCGTTCGGCGTCCTGCCGCACGACGAGCCACGGATCAGGCGGACGGTAGAAGCGGTCAAGGCGGAGTTGACAGGCCCGGCGGGAGGCATCTACCGGTACCGCGGCGACAGCTACTACGGCGGCGGCGAGTGGCTGCTCCTCGCGTCGTCGCTTGTCTGGTACGAGGCCGTCGCCGGCGGAGCCGCGTGGAGCGACGCGCGCGCGTGGGTGCGCGCGCAGGCCGCCCCGAACGGGGATCTTCCCGAACAGGTCGCAACTCACCCACAGGACCGCACGATGGTCCAACCGTGGATCGATCGCTGGGGTCCAATCGCCACGCCGCTCCTCTGGTCGCACGCTATGTACCTAATCGCCGAAGCTGCTCTCTGATCGATGGAGCTGCTGCCGCTCAAGGCGACCTTCTCACCTAAAGAGTCGATCGAAATCGAGCTTCGCGGTGCGCAGGCTCCGACGGAGATCACGCTGTGGCACCTCGACCGCCGGCTCGATGCCAAGAGGACAGAGCATGACGAAATCGTCCGCTTTCAGCCCCAGCCGGTCGGCGGCTACGGCGTCGACGCGGACGGTGCGCAAACAGCGTTCGACGTGCTCGACGACCCACTCGATCGGCCGCGGTACGGGTTCGTCTCACACTACGAAGCGGGACGCGAGACCGCCGGAGTGGTCGACAACATCCGCCGTCTCCACCTGAACGCGACGCAGTTCTACGACTGGATGTACCGCGTCCGTCGCCTCGCCAAGGCCGTCCGTGAAGCCGGTTCCCTGCCGATGGGGTACGCCGCGGTCTACGCGATCGGGCGTGAACACTGGGACGAGTGGCGTGGCGACGGTCTCTACCGCGCCGACGGCTCTCCATGGACGCTCGGTGACGATTTCCTCTGGAACGTCGATCCGACCAGCCACCGGTGGCTGGAGCACTTCACGCGGGAGCTCGAGGCGGCGCGCGACGTCGGATTCGCCGGGTTCCATCTCGACCAGTACGGGTCGCCAAAGCGTGCGCTGCGCCAAGACGGCAGTGACGTCGACTTGGCCACGGCGTTCCCTGCGTTGATCGACACGGTCGCTGCGCGCGTTCGAGGAGCGCGTCTAATTTTCAACAACGTCAACGACTTCCCAACTTGGGCGACGGCCGGCACCAACCAAGACGCGACCTACATTGAAGTCTGGGCGCCGCACGACCGCCTCGCACACCTTGCCGAGCTTGTGTCAAAGGCAAAGTCAATGGCGCGTGACAAGCCGGTGATCCTTGCCGCATACCTGTCGACGTATGCCCGAGACGAGCGCGCTGGAACGGCCGCCGAGGAGCTTCAACTCGCGACGGTGTTCTCTCACGGGGGCACGGTGCTCCTCCACGGCGAAGAGGACGCGGCACTGACGGAGGCGTACTACGTCTCGCACAAGCGGCTCGGCCGTGAGAGCCAGGCAACTGCGCGCCGCTATTTCGATTTTGCGGTTCGATACGGCGATCTCCTGTTCGACCCTACGGCGGTCGACGTGACGCGGACCCACACCGGGGGTCAGAACCACGAGGTCAGGATCAAGGCGCCCGTTCGAACGGCGACGGACTGCGAGGCCGGCACGCTCTGGACGCGCGTCGTCCACACGAGTCGTGGCCTGATCATCAGCTTGATCGACCTGTCGTCACAAGACGACGAGCTCTGGGACGCCCCGAAGGCGACGAGCCAGGTCCTCAGCGGCGTCGAACTTTTCGTCGAGCGCTCGGCTGCGTCGGCGCCGCTGTTCCTGTTCGCGGCACCGAACGACGCGCCCAGGCTTCGACCGCTCGATGCGGAGCTTGACGGCAACCACGATCAAGTCGCCGTCCCGCCGTTCCGAACGTGGGCACTCGTCTGGGTCCGCGAAGTGTGATCGTCCACCGGCCGCTCGGTTGCGGCCACCCATACCTCCTCGACCGCGACCAGCGGATTCCCGTGTACCCACTCGCCGGCGACCCGCTCGAGTTGCGTGCGACGACGTCACCGGCGGCGACAGGCGTCAGAGCCGAGCTTGAACGCGACGGCCTGATTTCGCGGCTCGAGGGGACGCAGGAATCAGCACACTCAGACGAGATCGGTCCGTACGCGGCCCCACGCAACGGTGCCGCGCGACATTTCGAGGGGAGTGCGCGAGTGGGCGTTGCCGGTGTCAGCGCGCGGACGAGCTGGCGTGTCGTTGTCGATGGAGCCGACGTTGATCGCCCGTTCCGCTACCGCTTCGTCACCGACGACGGCGAGGCGACGCCGTGGTACGACGTGGTTCCCGCGGTGTGGGAGAGAGGACCGCTGGCGGTCGAACATTTCGGTGAGATCTCGGACGACCTGCGGAGCCGTCTCATCCCGGAGAGCGTCGAATGGCTTCGGGTGGGAGCAGTCAGTCTGCGGGCGCGGTTCAAACTCAGCCTCCGCCACGGGGAGCACGTCGTCGGCTTCGGCGAGCGGTTCAATGCCCTCGACCAGCGCGGACGCGCACTCGACACCGTCGTCTTCGAGCAGTACAAGGGCCAGGGCGCGCGTACCTATTTGCCGACGCCGTTCGCGTACGTCCTCGGCGAGTCCACGTGCGGATTCCATGTCGCGACCAGCCACCGCTGCTGGTTCGACGTCGGCGTGGCCGACGCCGACATTATCGGCGTCGAGGTCGACCTCGACGGCGATGGACGCCTTACGCTCGAGCTCTACGGCGGCGACCCCCGCAAGATCCTGGCGGAGTTCCTGACGCGGCACGGGCCCCCGAAGCTCCCGCCGGAATGGGTGTTCGAGCCGTGGATGAGCAGCAATGAGTGGAACATGCAGAAACGCGTGCTCGAGCAGGTACGGCGAAGCGAGCGCGAGGGGATCCCGGCCGGTGTCATCGTGATCGAGGCGTGGAGCGACGAGGAGACGTTCGTCGCGTTCGCCGATGCGCAGTCCGACGTGCATCCGGACGGATCGCCGCACCGACTCGGTGACTTCACCTTCCCGCCCGACGGCGCCTGGCCCGATCCGAAGGCGATGGTCGACGAGCTGCACCGCCGCGGCGTGAGGGTGCTGCTCTGGCAGATCCCGCTCGTCAAAGCGGACCCACCGCCCGCAAGCCAGGCAGCTGCCGACTGGGAGGCGATGATCGCGCGCGGGTACCAGGTCCGCCAGGAAGACGGTTCGGCGTATCGCAACCGGGGCTGGTGGTTTCCGCGCTCGCTGCTCGTCGACTTCACGAACGAAGAGGCGCGCGCGTGGTGGCTTGCGAAACGGCGTTACCTCGTGGACGAGCTCGGGATCGACGGGTTCAAGACCGACGGCGGTGAGCACGCGTGGGGGAGGGATCTCCGCTACGCGGACGGGACGCGCGGAAGCGAGACGAACAACCGGTATCCGGTGTTGTATGCGGCTGCATACCACGAGCTCTTCGCGCACGCGGGCCGCGAGGGAACAACATTCAGCCGCGCCGGCTTCACCGGCTCCGCCGCATACCCCTGTCACTGGGCAGGAGACGAAGATTCGACGTGGGAGGCGTTTCGCGCGTCGCTCACGGCCGGCATCACCGCCGGGGCCAGCGGAATCTTCTTCTGGGGATGGGACCTTGCCGGCTTTTCCGGCGAGCTCCCGCCCCCCGAGCTCTATCTCCGTGCTGCGGCGGCTGCGTGCTTCTGCCCGATCATGCAGTACCACTCGGAGTTCAACGAGCACGGGCGGCCGTCACGCGACCGGACCCCTTGGAACATCGCGGAGCAGACGGGCGACGCTCGCGTCATCCCGATCTACAGGCGTTTCGCGACGTTGCGGACACGGCTCATCCCATACTTGGCCGAACAGGCACGGCTATCGGTGGCGCGAGCCGCGCCCCTCATGCGCGCGCTCTTCTTCGAGTGGCGCGACGACGAGCGAATCTGGGACTTCCCTCTCCAGTATCTGCTCGGAGACGAGCTACTCGTCGCGCCGGTGACCGCGCCTGGGATTACGACGATGAGGCTCTACGTCCCTTTCGGTGAATGGGTCGACGCATGGCGCGACGAAGTCGTCATCGGCCCGACGCCGATCGAGCGCGACGTTCCTCTCTCGGAAATCCCGGTCTACGTACGTGCGCGGGCCCGCGAGCAGCTTGTGACGCTGTTCTCAGGGATCGAGGAACCGCCAATGATTACCGACGTGCTCTCGCGAGACGAGTTATGTCCGTCGAATCACCGGGACTTACCCGAGCCGCCGCCGTAGGTCGACCTGGTGCAACAGCGTCAACTGCGCATTGACGGCGTGAACGACACGCTCGCGCTGATCGTGGCCCCAAGATGCTGAGTCAGTCATTTCCGCCCCGGCCGGCAGGCCCTTCAGGCCGTCGCCCTGTCTGCTCGCTTATATGTACACGCGCGCGGGATCGAGTAGCCGGCTCACACGGCTCGTTCTTCGAAGCTATGTGCGAGGCCCGAGGTTGCCACTCGTGACACCGTGGGTGCCGTAGCGCCTCGGGCGCCATCCCTGCAACCTGTCCCCAAAACCTGTCCCCAGTTCGGCGAGCCTCCACTCACGCAGCAGACCGCTATCGGTTGGCCTTTGTTCAAGCGGGTTCTGGCGGGCCGCCAGTCTCACGAGATCGTCGATGCCCTCCGCGCCAGGGAGGTGCTCCGTCGTCTCGGCCAACGTGCCAACGTGTCGATTTGCAGGCGCTTTGTCGGCGACTAGCGATCTTCAACGGCTGTCCCCGTGGCCTACAGGGAAGTGCTCTGCGGTATCGCCTCAGACAACAGAACTAGGCGATTTGCAGGTATTTCCTCTGACTGAGAGCCCTCTTCCGGACTCGAACCGGAGACCCCCTCCTTACCATGGAGGATTGGAGCTGCGGCTAGGCGATGTGGGAACCGCGCGTGTTAGCGCGCTTTCCCTGCAGTTCGGCTGGTTTGCCTGCTCGTTGCACCCTTCCCTTGAAGGACCCTGAGGCTCCTCGGAAAGCCTCGAACCTGTCCCCAGAACCTAGCCCCAAGGAGGCCTGTATCTGTTGTCGAATGCGGCAACCGAGGCGACGTTTGCCCGGGAGTCCGTCGAGTAGCACGCTTTGGTATGCCATCGCGTAGCCAGGCTAGCGCCGGACGCGGATGGTGTGTGGTCTGAGCGCGGAACGACTTTCGATGGTGACAAGCGTCGGTTCGCATAACCGGGAGGCGCTCGAAAAGCGCTGCAAATGAATGACGTGCGCCATCGCGCGCCAGTGCTCTGGATGCATGCGTGAATGAGTCACGTTTCCACGGTGTTGGCGCGATTTGCACGCAATACGGTCGCGATTCCGGCCAGAACTGTGACTCGACGCCATTTCTGGGCATAGCGAGGCGGCGAGCGGCGGGAATCGAACCCGCGCAAGGTTCCTGTTGACCGGGCGTCAGTCGATGCGGAGGCTTGATGTGAAAGTGACGGCCCGCTTGATCAATTCTTCGGGAGGGAGGAAACTTGCTGCACGCGCAGCCCTTTCGGCGCGAACTTCAAAGGAGGGGAGATTGGTATGCGGCGGCTTGTGTTCCTCCTCGGTGTTGTCGCCCTGTTCGCTGTCCTTGCTCAGCAGGCGGCGGCGGGGACGACGACAGTCTCGGTCAGCATGTCGTTCACCGAGCCAATCGTTCAGAACATCGAGAGCGGTTGCCCGATCTTTCCGGACGGCCTTTGCGGCAACGGGATCGTCGTTCCCTTCGGTCACGCGACCGAGACGATCCTCTTCGGCGGTGCCTGCGGCGGCACCTGCGACCTGCGCACGGTCAATGTCGCGGGCGGCTCGATCTACATCGACGAGACGTTCAGTAACTTCCAGTGTCCGGGCGCGTGTCAGACCGGCAACGGCCGCGGCTTTCCTAGCTTGGGGACGCTCACCGACGTGGTCGTCGGCGGAACCGGCATGTTCGCAGGCGCGAGCGGGAACCTGAGCGGATCGGTGAGGACTGGGGGGCCGGACAGCGCGATCAAGCTCGCGGGAACGATCACGCTCCAAACTTGAGCAAAGGAGCGGGGCGGCTGCGAGCAGCGTGGCCGCCCCGTTCGAGGCCGTTCACATCAGGCCTCTAACCGACATCCAGGCTAACGGCGACGCAGCAGCTCCTCGGGCACGAGACATCGGCACGAACGCCAACATCTACGTCCAGCCGAACGAGGCGAGCCTCGAGCGCAAGCTCAGCGACGTGTACGGGAACGGCAATGCGGACAACGATTCCGGCCGCCCTAGCTAGATCGCAACTGTTCCTCTCGCCATAGTGCGATTTGCAGGGAAAGTGGGCGGAACCGAACGTTGCGCAAACCAGCCGACCTTCCACGCTCCGAGTCTTCAGCTCTGAAGCCGACCGGTACGGCGAATGAGGTGCAGGCCTAGGGCGCCGTGGTCATGCGGCAGCACTGTGCAAGACGCGAACAACGGCGGAGCGCCGTATCATCTGCGCCTAGTAAAGACAGGGGCGCGATGACGCGAAGGCGGCTAACGCAATTCCTTATCGCTCTTAGCCTTGCGCTGCTGTTTCTGCCGGCCGGAAGCGTGTCCGGCACGGCTGGCCAGTCACGGACGAATCTCCAACCTCCAACGACATTCACCCTGACCGCGCGGCAGGCCAGCGAGGTAAGCGTCGTCGTGCGGTTCATCAGCGCCTTCAACGGGCGCCAGCTGCGCGCAGCATTGGCTCTCGCGACTCCCAGCATCGACGTCAGCGACTGTGACTACCGGCGCGTCGCTGCAACCGAGGCCCGTGGTCAGCGGGAAGTTGCAACATGGCTGCGCCAGCGTTTCCGTGACCGCGACCATTTGACGGTGGCCCACATCTGGAACGAGAACCCGGACCAGCCGTCGGGCGTGGTCGCCGTCGACTGGGCGAAGCGCACGAGCAACACGCTGAGGTCGCTTGGCTTCCCGGCCGGCATCAAGCCTCAACTCAGCGCGAAAGTCGTCTTTACGACAACGGGGCCTGTACGGATTTCGAGGTTCGCAAACGGACCTGTCGGCGGCTCGCCGAGCACGTGCCGGCCGCAGACGCCGTAGCGTGAGTCTCGTCGTGGCCGCTAGCGGTGCATTTCCGTGGACGCGCCTAGCTAAGCCGAAAGGGGCCGCAACTCGAGCGCCGGCGCAGCCTGTGACTTCGCGCGCCCGTTTCCCGCATTGGAGTGATGGATGGGTTCGCGGGAATGCACCCAGACCGGGCTCCGCCCGCCGCAATACGGGCGGAGATGCTCGGACTCTGTAAACCCCGCACCTGCGGCGGACCCATCTACGGGCCAAAAACGGCCTTTCTATAGGTGGGAGAGTCGTTCCGCTCCCGCCCGATTGTTCGGTCGAGGCGTCCCGAGGCGCATTGGTTCTATGGAGGTGTCTTCGGTGAGTGTTCATCGCGCGTTGAGCCCCGCGTACTCGCACGCGGGAGAGGCGTGAGCAGGAGTGGTGAGTTGAACCTGCTGCCGGGTCGGCGTGTCCCACTGAGCGCCGAGCGGGAGGTCGAGGCGGTCAGGCTGCTTGCAGAACTCCTGCTCGATGCCACCCGAAAACGTCGGGGCGGCGTTTTCGGCAGCGGTTCGGTCAGCGCTTCCGGGGGCGGTTCCGGCAGCGTCGTCCCGTTCCGTGAGAACGCCGGAAAGGCGCGTAAGGTCGCGTGATCCGACGGGCGGCGCAACCCCGACAAAATCGGTCGAGGCGCAGTTCTCCAGCGTCGGATACGACTACGCGTGAGCTGCAGGTGAGCGCGGAGCGCGTGTTCGAGCTCGCTCGCCATCTGACTGAGCGTGACCGGGAGATCGCGCTCGTTCTCTACGAGCAACAGGTACTCACGACCGATCAGCTGCAGCTGCTTTTCTTCTCGTCGCGGCGGCGTGCGCAGGATCGGCTGCTGTTCCTGTACCGGCACCGTGTCGTCGATCGTTTCTATCCGCCGTTGCCACTCGGGGCCGGGAAGGCGCAGGCGCACTGGCTGCTCGATGAGGCGGGCGCGATCCTGGTCGCGGCGATGCTCGGCCTCGAGCGCAAGCAGCTGGGCTGGCGTCGTCGCGACGACTGGGGCTCGCATCCGCAGCCTGGCGGTGCCAGCGCAACAGCGTCGCCGGGCGCACCGACACACTTGCCCAGGCGCTCCGCGGTAGCGCGCGTGCGAACGCTGCGAGGATTGCTCGATCGACGGGTCGGAGCCGTGCTCGTCGCGGCTGCCGGCGCAGGATCGCCAGCTCATGCCGGAGCACGAGGATCTCGAGCTCCTTCGAGCGCTCCGATCTGCACAGCAGCACGACCAGCTGAAGCAGGCGACAGAGCGCAACGTAGAAGAACGACCAAACCACGTAACGACCTCCCGAGTTAGGGAAGGGCAAGGTATCGAGCCATCAGTCAAGCCCATCGGTCAAACCCCGAAACCGAGTTTCTTAACCCCACGGGGTTTCGTGTCTGTTCCGAGTAGGGGAGGGGTGTCTGGACCATGGTGGAAAGGTGGGCTGCTCGGCGGTTCGTCTGTGCGGGCGAGGGCGAGGGTCACCACTCTCAACAGGCGGCGCCCTAGGCGATGCGTCTGAAGATCGATCCGCCCACCCTGCGCGACGACCTGCTCGAGTTCCTGCGCGGGTCGGGATGCCTCGCGCTAATGGAGGGCAGCAATGCGATCGAGACCAAGCTTTTGAACAGCGTCAGCGATCGGCACGACCGCGCGGTTTTGGCGGGGCTCGTGGAGTCCTGGCGAGCTCGACACCCCGAGGCGCGGGTCGACGTGGTCTCGCGTTAGTGAAGGCGTCAGAAACCCGGCTCAGCGGGAGCGTGAGTTTTGGCCTTCTAGGGCGCACCTCCGTTCCAGGCTACCCGTGTCCGACGGGCGGCCTCCGGCCCGGACAGCCTCGATGCACCCCATGCCGGACTCGGCGCTCGATGATCCCAGCCGCGGCTACTTCCCGCGCGCGGTCTTCTTCTTCGGCTTCGGCTTGCTCGTCTTGCCCGTCTTGGCTGGCGCCGCATCCTTCTTTGGCCGCTTCGGTGACACCGGCTCCCTCCTTGCTTGGCCGGCCGTATTTGGGTGGCTGCGCGTTCGTATTCGGTCGGA